>Ga0194133_10005048_pt1 | contig 17093 bp, 38 predicted proteins | sample TA2KigOf40mmetaG_FD_155448 | JGI IMG/M metagenome (GOLD analysis project Ga0194133, IMG submission 155448) | Freshwater microbial communities from Lake Tanganyika, Tanzania - TA2015055 Kigoma Offshore 40m | ecosystem: Environmental > Aquatic > Freshwater > Lake | place: Tanzania: Lake... | reverse complement strand
TATGTCCAGAATAGACTATAGAAGCCCTAATAGGCGTTCTCAAATTATGGGTGTTTCACAATTGCACACTTTTTCTATCTTTTTGCCCCATTTTGCCCCACTTTTACCCACTTTTTACCATTTTTTACTATGTTTTTGCCTATTTTTATTTATTTTTATATGCCATTTTAGGCAAATTTTTTTCGGAATATGCCTATATTAAAGCATATTCCTTTGCCTATGTTCCACGTGGAACAATGAACTACAATCTATTTTAATATTTATAACGAGGTTTGAACTCTCGTCTCTTGCTATTTGACTACGTATGTGGTTATTTATAACTTAAACTCCTGGTTTGTCAAAGGTTATAAGAATCAATACTATTACACCCCATATTAAAGCTAGTATTTCATTACTGATTGTCATATTCATCACCTTGATCACGTATATCGTCATTATAGCGATGAAAAATTGCATCTAATAGTTTCTTCTGTTGTTTTACATTTAGATTTTCAATCTCTTCATCAATGCGTTTATGGGTTTCCTCTATCTTTTGATCAATCATATACAACACATTACAATAAGCTAAATACTGACCTTTCCAATAGAAATGATCTGATTCTGAATCAGTGTTATTCATCATTATAAAGGCATACTCTTTTAGACTGTCAACTTTTTCTCTTTGGCTATTCATCTAATAATTCCAATTCATTTAAACAAGCCCCACAAGTTGTTTCATCTTCGGCATACTCTTCTGGTAGTTTATATCCACATCCTTGATCACAATATCTAATTTCTTCCCGGCTTTTTCTTGGTTCATTCTGGTTGGTCATCATTTTCCTCCGCATTTACTTCCCATTCATGCCTTTTAATTAACCCCGCCAAAACTCTATGGCTAATTATTTCAATTGCTTCATCTTCAGAACCGGCAATAATCCAGTCAGAATAATATGCAGATATTAAGTATCTTTTCTTATCTTTAGCCATTTGTTTCCTCTACTTCATCGCACATCCAACCACTTAAATCTAGATCATAATAATCATCCATTTGTTGAATTGCATTATCAATTGCTTCATCTTCATCAGATGCGGCTACCGTTGTTTGTAAAGTTGCAAAATCATCTGAGAATGAAACAGTATAAAACTTCTCTTCCCGTTTTTCTTTTAATTCTGCTTCTAACTCTGGGCTTAGTAATCGTATAATTTCGCCACCACCTGGCATATTAAATTTCTTTACTCCCATGTTACAAATCCTTCTTTTGTAATGTATGTGTATCCCTCTGGATTATTTCTTATTCTTTCTTCGTTAAGTGATCTAATGTATTCTCGAGCCTCCTCCAGATAACTATAACAAAGGTTATAATCCCCGATAGGAAGAGAAATAGCCATATCTTCCAACTCTTGAAAAACGATATGAACATAATTAATTTTCTCCTCTAGTTCTTTTAGTTTGATCATATTTGTCCTTGTGATAATTTATACTTAACATTGGTACAATTATTTCTTCTTTTTATTTTCTTTCTTAACTTTTTTCTTAGCTTTTTTCTTGGCTACTGCTTCTTCAAGAATGAAGATGGCATAATCCATACCATTAACATAACCATCCCAAAAAGCATAATCTGAATTACCATCTGCTTCTGCATATTTTCTTGCAGACATAGCATCTTTTCTTGCTTCTTTTATTTTGCTGATTTTGTTTTGAATATTCATTAGACTATTACCTCAATTTCTTCATCTGGATTGTATGGCACTTCTGTTATTACATAATTAACTCTATTAACCCAAGCAAGGTGATTGATAATAACTAGATCTTCATCAGCCTGAACAAGAGTCCAAACATTGTTATGACTTGCTTTTTTTATTAGCTCATAGTCATCTCCATATGTTTCATAATAAATAAAACCAGTGCTAGAATTAGGGTGAGGAATCGGTTTATATTTTTTTACCCAATCATTGTATTTAATTTGCATAATATCACTCTCCCGGAAGATATTCGTATTTATCCATTAACCATTGTATCCATTCTCGATATGCATTTTCATCTTCTTCTTCTGTTAAATAATCTGCTTGCGCCTCGAGCAATTTTACCAAATCTAGTATTAAATCCGCTTCAGTTTTAAAGTGTCTTGTCATAAGTTATTACCTATACAAGATCCAATAAATGCGGTCATAAATACTAAATATAATGCTATCCCGGCTAAAAATAGACCGGCTTGTACATTTCTTTTCATATTGGTCCCCATCCAAGTGGTTCATTTGTATCATCATCAAACCATTCAATTGTCCCACCTTCATTGCTAGATAAATCATCTTGCAAAAATTCAAGAATTAAATCCTTGACTTTCTTTAGCTGAGATTCTTCATCTAAATCCTTCCAATTTGCTACTATATCATGGGTTGAATATACAAATTCAAATGAAACATTAGCTCTAACATAAGCAGGTATATATGTATCTGGTATATCTTTACTCACAGTCGTGTCCATAACTAGCCTCTTCTGATGTTAGTTTTTTACCACACTCTATACATTTTTTGACATAAATTACATTGTCTTTATCGACAAGTAATTTAACCTTGTCGATAAAGACAACTTTTTCTTGATCATCTTGATTCATACTAGATATTAATCATTAGATCTTGATTTTTGACTTCTTTTTTCATTTCCGGCGTATCGACATTGAAAATTTTCTTGTCTCTAGCAGCTTTAAATTCTTCCATTTTTTCATCTAGCGTTTCATTCATTGCACAAGTAGAAATTAAATTAAGATAAACTGTTTTATTTACTAGATGAATTGCCTGATCTTCTGATTCTGTTTCTAGCTCAATACCAGTTTCTCTACTCATATACTTTCCACTATCCCGTAATTGTTTGAATGCTATAAAATTGCCATCTTCATCAAACTCTTTGGAATACATTTCAAATAAATCATCCCAATCTTCAACTAAATAACGATCGTGAATTTGTTGAAGAATCCAAATCATATCTGCAGAAGAAGATGTAAATTTCCATTCTGGATTTGACCTCATAACTAATGAAATTACATCTAAATCATCTGCTGTTTGATTTTCAATATCATTTTCATCTGCTAAGCCTCTATTCATTATGAAGCCAAGCGCACATCTAGTAGATGTATGTCTAGTTGGTGACCAGCCAAAATATTTCATTGAATCACCCGGCATTTCTTCACCAGTTTCATCATCGGTATAAGTATCCATACCTTTCTCACCTTGCTTTTTCATTTCTTGCCAGACATAATAAAAAATTGCCTTATCTGTCTTGAGCATTGTTTCTGCATTTTTATTTTTCATTGCTATCTCCTGTTTCTGAATTGTTATTTGGAATTGTATAATTATGACCATTTTGTATTTCAGCTTCGTTTATATCTATTTCACCATTCATTGCTACTTTTTGATCCATACCAAGAGCGGCAAGAGATGCTATTGCTAATGCATTTTCTTCATCAATAGCATTTACAAAATAAGTAGTATTAAATGATACTGTAAATGGGTATTCTTTACTATTTAAGTTACTCATCATTATACTGCTTTAGACTTTTGTTTTAATTTTGGATTAAGCATAATTCCACCATCATTATGATTCTCTTGATGGAATATAATTCTACCTTCAATAATATCTGTTAAGATATTAACTGCATCTTTGTAAGATATTGAATTTAGATCAATGTTTGCATACATCCAGGCATTATCATCATCATCAAAGTCTCTTTCTTCATCATCATACCAAGCATCAGCTAATAAATGCCTATAAGCACCACCTAGTGAATAACTGTTTTGTTTAGCAAATGCCCAAACACTTGCTTCATCACCATAAAATATCTTTTTGCCAACCCAAAGTGGAATATTCAAATAACTGCAGGCGATTAATTCAAATTCTTGGTGAAAATCACGCGAGTCACTTTTGCTCAACCATTTTGGTATTTCCCAATCAAATGCTACTGCAGTTGCAAATCCGGCAATACAGCCAACACTTGTGCAATTAAATTTATTGGTTGTTTTGTCGAAAAGAGGAGCTTTGGATAAGTCAACGGTATTGATTAAACTAGTTCTTGTAACTTCGTGAACATAGTTGTAATAATTATCCCAGTTCTCAGAAAGATGACCAAGAAATGTAGACATATTAAAGTTTGTCAAACCATTTTGCTCAATAGTTGAAATCAAATTTTTAAATGCTTCAACATCGTAATCTTTGTATGTGTTTTTATGTAACCTTGCTGTAATTCGATCAATCTTTGCTTGAATTCTATCTTGTTCTTCTTCACGTTCATCTGTCCAACCACATTTTAAATAGGCTTCAACATGTTTTATTTTCTCATCTACCACTTTTAGTGTTGCTTTAACTCTTCTATTTGATTTCATATTATTCTCCTTGTTTTTTGATTTTATTTACTAATTTCATTACTTTATATTTATTCCATGAAATAATGTATTCTGAACCAAACTGCTCAGTCCAAGCAAAATCTTTATCTAATTTTTGCTCGAGCCCCATAGCAACCATTGCATCTAAAAACTCAAAATACTCTTGAGAGTCAACTTTGAGCTTAACTAGCAATTTTGTAACAGGATTCTTTATATGAATTACAGTTTGATCAACAACCGGCATAATAAGACTATAATTTGAATTAATTGCTGCTTGAATTGTTAGCTCAAGTTCAGTCTTAGAATCCTTCTTTTGTTCAACTTTCCTTTGTTGCTTTAATGGCATATAAATTAGTTAGTCCTTAATTTGTTTGATTTGTCAATAATAGTCTGGTATTCGTGTGAAATGACCGGCGTTGTATCTGTATCTAAATAAATATAGCCATCACGAATTAATTCAAGTACTTTTGCAGCCATTGAATAATTAATAGAAGCCATATCTATTTCTGGATATCGTTCATCATCTTCATAATTGTATGGTTGATCAAGAGTTCTAAATACATCTAGCTCTGTAGCATTGTGATATCTATCTTTTAGGTCAGCCAGCACAGCCCAAATACTATTAGCTTCGCCATAAAATAACTTTTTGCCTATGGTCACCGGCATATTTAAGAAGTTGCAAGCAACTTGTTCAAATAACACTTGTTGATTAGTGTAATACTTTGAAGCTTCAACGATCAAATCTTCTTTCCAATCTAATGCTACTGCCATAGCAAATCCAGCAATACAACCAACAGTGCTACAATTAAAAGCTTTTGTTGTTGTAATAAAAGCATTATATGTATCTGTATCACTAGAACGAAGTGAACTAAAATAATCAGAGCTGATTCCACTTACTGTTTCAAATCCATCTAAATCAGTTGTTTTTACTTCATCTTCATCATAGTCAGATATGTCTTCAAGGACTCCAAGAAACAACTGCATATTAAAGTGCCTTGAACCGTTAAGTTCAATTGATGCAATTAGTTTATTAAAGTTTGTGATGTTAAAGTCCTTTGGTTTCATCAAAGAAAGATATGAGGCATTTTGCTCTACAAGATCACTCCATTCTTTAACTATGTGAGCAACCTCATTATCTTCAAAATATCTCCAACCAGCATCTTGAATCTTTTTATTAACATTGATGTAAGTGGTAAGAATGTCGTTAACTAATGGTTTAGTTAAGACTAACTGTTCTCTTACTTCTTCGAGTACTTCATTCTTGTTCATAACCGTGCTCATTGATTTTCTCCTGTTGTTTGTTGATTTACTTAATCGTTATATTCTTCTGGATATTCGTATTCTTCCCAATATTCAGTTAAGTTACTAACTTTTGTTTTGTACCAGCACCCACAATATCTACAATAAAAATGTGCTATTTCACCCATTATTGTAAACACGCCATTTTGTTCATAACAGCCGGGGCAATTAATCATACATCTACCTCATAATAATCACTATCTTCTGGCACACTATGTGCCACTGTTTTCATCACAGAAATGTCTGTAATCTGTGTACCTTGAATTGATTTCATATAATTTACTTGATGGCGTACAAATTGATAACCTGAATACAGGGTTCTAATTTGTAGAATTTTATCGTTATGCCATAATATAATTGCGTAGTTGTCTTTTTCCATGCTACTCTCCAGAGTTGATAATTGCTTGATAGTTTCTCACTAATGGCATAATACTAATAATTTCATCGTCATTAAATCCAATCAATTCACCTCCTCCGTCACCTTTTGTTAAAATAACATCACCAACAATTATTTTATTTGTTCTCCATGCTCCAAAAAAGTTTATGTCTAAACCTTTTATTAAACCTTCTTCATCAACAACTATAACTGTATTATCCGGGAAGAAGGAATTTTCTCCTCTGTCTAAATTTACAACTTCAATCCAACCATTAATTAAATCATTACATTCATCAAGCGTAAGTCCTTCATTGTACTTACCTTCATAAATTGAAATTTCATTTGTTTTGATTAATATATGTTTCATTACTCTCCTTTTTGATAATGGCGTTTCCGATAGGATTTGAACCTATAACCTATAGATTAGAAGTCTATTGCTCTATCCAATTGAGCTACGGAAACAAATAAATACCACGCAAAATTAAGTGTCACAGCACTTATTTATTTTGCGTGGTATTCAGGGGGACTGTATAGATTACTTTGTTGATTTTTCTTGCTCTTGTTGATACTTCTCCATCATTTGCCAGAACCTTAAATCTTCTCTCTCAGCATTTTTCTTATGAGCTGACAGGGTAACAAGACTGCCTGTAGTTTTATAAACCACTTTGCCAGTATGATAAAACATCCTTCCATCTTTGAAAGTATGTTTCCACTTTTCACCCTCTTCGCCAGACCAAATTATATATGATCCATCTTCAATATAATGTGCTAGTGCGCAAAGAAAGATATCTTCATTGCCGGTTTTGCTGTTATACCAAAGAGCGTTAATTCCTCTTTCATCTTCGTGAATATCAAACCCAAGACCTTTTAATATTTCATGAAGTGTCTTATACTGTAGGTGATAATCTGCTGGCATCCAACTATACCATTTGGCTGGATGATAATCTAATCCATCTGGTCTATTAGATTTTTTGTCAATTTCACCACCATATGAACCACCAGATTTCATTACATCAAAATCTGGGTCTGTATTCAACCAGCATAAATTCTTGTATGCTTCATCAAATTTTTCTTTCTTGATGAGCACATCATTAGGTGAATAGCATTGCTCAATACTTACATAGTAACCCATGTTTTATCTTCTTTCTTTTGTTGTTATAATGACCAGTGACCAGCGCCACCGTTATCGTATAAATATCTTGCTACTTTAAGATTACAATCAACATCAAACAGACCATCAATTGATGTTCCACAAATGTTTTTTGTAACTGTTTTCCAAGTTGAATTAACTTGCAGCAATCCTAAATCACTTGAGCCATTTTTATTTAATGTGGTATTGTGTGCTTTAGGATCACATCTACTTTCACGCCACGCTATATAAGAAAATAGCTTTGGTGGTAAGCCATACTCAACAAATTTAGACTCCCATTCAGGACATCTTTGAGACTTGTCTCTTGGGATTCTATTCTTTGTAGTTTGCTCAACTTCTGCCATTGGCAATGTTGTTGTAGTAGTTGATGTTGTAGTTGATGTTGTAGTTGATGTTGTAGTTGCTAATTCTTCATCAACAATAATAACTTCAATTACCTGTTGCTTTTTGTAGTTATCGTCTACTACTGTTTTTGTAATGATAGCGCCTGTAAAAGCGCCATATATTAAGCCTATAATTGCTATATAAGGCTGTGATTGAAACATAATATTTCCTCCATAGTTTGGTTTTGCGTTTTATCGCATTAGCATTTCTAAGAAAAGAAACGTCAGTAAATCAACAACTTTACTTACGAATCCTGGCTTTCATTCTATACATAACCTCCATTATTAGTTTTACGATAAGTGCTGGCGATGAGACTTGAACTCATATGTCACCAGTTAACCTTTCTACACTTTATAAGAGTGAGGGTATACGCCAGCTTTGGCTATTAATTATCCTCTTCAAATAGATCGTCTAATTCTATTAGACTCATCAGCTCTTTGTGTTTACTTGGCTTGTTAGACATACTCTCTGAAAGTATTGGTCTAATATGATTATTGTAATGAATTGTATAGACACTTCTTACATCACTAATGTCTGCATTTTGTGCCGCAGCAATTTCAGTAAATATAACATTCATGTGTGTCATAAATGCGTATATCAATGCAGGCATAAAGAACGGATTATCTCCGTATTCGGTACTCATTGAGTTGAATAATGTCTCCAGAATTTTTTTGTTTTCTTCCGGTTCATTATCCCCAGCATTAGCAAATGTAGTAAACAGTTGTAATGCAATGTCTGTGTACAGGAATTCATCTTCGTTGTTCATAATTTTTTACCTATATTCACTAAGTACGTAATATGTATAAACTTCTCGATTAGAGATTAACCATTCTAGCATAGTTATCTCATTTTGTCTAGTAAGATATTCAATTACATACTGAAATGAGTATATATTTCCTCCTTCTTTGGAAATTTGTTTTGTTATTTCTTTTAGTTTTGTTGGTATAATTGTTTGTTTCATATGTGGGTGTGATGGGTTTCGAACCCATACTTTATTGATTTTAAGTCAATTGCCTCTGCCGTTGGGCTACACACCCTAACGATTATTCCACATCTTCTTCCATTTGCTTTGTTAATTCAATTATGTCAGATGGTGATTCACCTTTCTGTATTAGATCATTATGATAAGCTACATTCTTTGTTATCTCTCTAATTGATACAGAATGTGGATTGTAGAAATATTCTTTAACTATCCCAGGCTGCTTTTCACCAACAGAATATTCAAATATTCTTGCGTTCCAATTATCCGGCTTAAAGCCGTGTAATCTTTCGCAAACTCTGTTAGCAATTGCTACAGCTTCAATTACAGTAGATGTATCTTCTACTCTAACTGGAAACCGATACTCAACTATGTAATAGTTATCGAATTTTGGCATCTACAATCCTTTGCCAACATAGAATAGTAATACAAAGAATGGTATTGCTAATACGAAAAGACCACTAATTAATAATAGGAAAAGACCAATTGGAAAGAATATGAACTTCAATACCTGCTCTTCGGTCATCTCAACTCCTTTATGAAAATACTATCATCTTCCAGTGGACTAAAGAATGCGTTTGTAATAGATAAAGAAACATTATCATCACAGGGTGTCAGATTACCAACTAGATTATCTGCTATCTGTTCTGACTTTACTAAGAAACTTTTAGATCCTACAGTTACAATTGCTCCATTGAGAGCAGTTGATTTTTGAATCTTAAAGTTTAAACCTTGTAAGTAAGGAAGGTCTGATATCTTTATTGTAATTGATCGACTACCTTTCTTCACATTGAGCACTTTTGCCTCGTAGTTTTCAACCATCAACTCTCCGATTCTTTTATCTGCTAAGTCTCTAAAATCTGGGTGACTATCGCTTATACCTGTTGAGTAATGATCAAATTCATGAACTAATGTACCAACAATGCTTTCAATTGGTGAAGTTTTAGCGTGAGACTTTGTTATCAAAATTTGTCTTTGAGAAATAGGTTGTTTTGCATTTATGGTAAGACCAAGAATTTCTACAGAGTTTGGTGAAAATAAAGCAACTTTCTTTTCCATATCAATAAATTCAGGAATGTAGCTGCTAACTATCTTCATTGCCTGTACAAGATTTGGATATTGTTCATAATCATAAGACAAATCATATGATAGTTCTTGACCAGCAATTGCAGCAAGTGTTTTTACACCGGCAGATTTTAAGATCATATAAAGATTATCCGATTTACACCTAACTGGCACATAATCGAGTTCTTTTACTTTCCTATCAACTCCGGGGATAGAGTACTCTAATAAACTCAGCAATACTGCCTTTTCACCAAATTTATTGATGAATCTTTCTTGCCACATTTTGCTTGCCTTAAGATATTCATATGTTGTAGTTGGGAATGACCAAAACTCAGTAGAATTTGAATCATATGGATCATCTCCAATTGTGTTTTGTAACACTTCATCAATTGCTTCTTTATTAGTCATTGAAGCAATTGCTCGAGCAATATCATATTGAAGATGATAATAGTTTGCAAGTTTTCGTTCTTCATTCAACTTAGCAGACTTTACATTGTAATGAAAATAGCTTGTTTGTTCTTCATCTTCATGAACTAATACAGTCTTGCAATATATAGCTAAACTCCCGTAGTTATTTTTTAGGATGGAAATATCATCATTGTAGCTATGAATCACTGGAGTGTTGTCGCAATAATAATATTCATGTTTTGAAGCAATACTTCTCATTTCAGGAGTTGCTGAAATAAATACAGAAAACTCTCCACGATAATGTTTAGCTTCACTTACAATTTCAAAACCCCAATCTGATGGAGTTATTGCGCTGTCTTTGGCATTGCTAACAACTTCTCGATAAATTTGCCATTCAGACTCCCAAGAAAGTTTACCAGCATCAACCGTAAATGAAGATGGAATTTTATATGTTCCGTAGTCGTAATGAATGACTTCAATACCTTTAATATTGACTGGGGTGTATCGTAGTTCATACAACCCATCTTCATCTTCACCAAAAATTGCAAAATCAATTTCTTTTCTTAGTGCTAGAATTGGTGCATATTTAATACCGGATCCAAATTGACCAATAGTTGAATCATCATCACGCTTAGTAGACAGACCAAGATATTGCAAATGAAGTCTGTTTACTCCGTCTGATTTGTTCCATACTCTAATATACATATATCCCCTTTACTTGAGTCTTTTTTCGTTTACTGTCTTAATAAATGCATCACGAACATAAGCTTTTACATTATCAGAAAGCTCAAGTTTGTTAATAAAATGTCGCATATCCTCAACACTCAATTCTGGACTAAGACCAAAAATTTCTTGTTTATCAACTAAATGTGCGTCAACTACATCTGTTTTTGGCTCGAGATATTCTTCTTTGTTGGCAAGATACTTTTGCTTTTCTTCTTCAATAACTTTCTTGGTAACATTCTCTGATACAGCAGTTATTAATTTAACAAGATCAATAACCATTGTATCTAAACCGACAAGCTTTTGAATATCAACATTGCCTTGTTGAATCTTGTTCAAATGAAGTGAAATATCTGAACCAACAGTATGGCAAATAGCATTCCAAACTGATTTACCAAGTGAACAAAGATTTGCTGGATTTTGATCTTGATATGAATCAAGTTGACCTTCAATCCATTCTTGTGTTACTTCAGACTCTTGTGCATCGGTAATTGCATTATTAACATCGTGCTGAATTGTATCCCATACATTATCTTCTGTAATATATCCAGACATTTTCTCTTCAATTACACTATCAACATTGTCACTAACTAGTGATTCAACATCATCTGAAATAGACTCTTTCATTTGTCCATAAATAACATCAATAAATGCATCATCTTTTGACAAAGCATCCATAACTGTTTTCATTGGAACAGTAACGGTTAAATTGCTTAATACTTCCATTTGATTTTCCATTTTATTCTCCATTTGGTGTTTTGTTGTAGTTGTAATTACATTTCCAGCAGCCTCTGTTCTTTCAAGATGCTCTGCTTGTTGAATATCGTATGTATCTCTATTTGTCATTTCTTTCTCCTGCGCTAATCGCACTACGCCGTTTCTTTTGTATTTGCTTAGTAACTTGAGTATATGTCTCAAGATACATCACCTATAAGAATGACCGTACATATCATAAAACCAACTAGCATATTCATACATATCTGAGTTTTCTGGGACTATCATTGATGCACCATCAAACCAATCTTGGTAATGATACACAACTTTATCAATATCTTCTTCGTCAGGATATCCTGACAAGAATATCTCAATAAAATCAGCCGGACCACCCCAACTAAATTGAACTTTAATTACTCTGTAGCAAGTTATGCCAATTGGTAACTCGTCAAGACTAGTTTCTGTATACTCGTGATTTTTATATTGCTCTTCAATAAACCTACTTACTTCGTTTTCAGTTGGCTCTTCGCCAGATGAAGTAGTTACTTTTTCGATAAACTCTTCAACTGATTCTCGAAGTTGTTCATCAAATTCACCGTTAACCATTGCTGTCATTTCTTTAATCATTTGGTCGCGGGATTCAAATTTTTCTTGAATTAGTTCTTGACAAGTTTTGTTTTCCATAAAACTCTCCTTAATTTGCATTAACCTTTTTGAGTCCATACTTGTTGAGCAAGTAAATTCATTGGGAAATCGGTAAGGCGATTAGTCTTCAATTTCACATTGTATCTACTGACAATAAGATATGGCAATGAAGTGAAAGTAACTACTTGACCACTACTAATCATTGCTTGTGCTTGAGCAATCACTAATGAAGGGTTACCAATCTTTGCCAATACTTCTGACAATCGTTGTTGATCAACTTTCTTACCGTATCTGTTAAATATACAGGCAACAGCAGAAATCATTTGATCACGAAACATTTCATTGTTGTTTGGATAGGCAGCTTTTAGCGTCTGTAGTGTCTTTAGCAATACGGCTGCACCGGCATTGTCATACGCTTTACGCAATGTTGCAACACAACGAATATTATCTGGACCGGGAGAGAAATGAATTTTCGCTCCGGCTTTCTCAACAACTTCATTGATTGCAATTGCTGACTTATCACCAGCAACAATACCAGCTTTAAAGATTTGAGCAGGCGTTGGCTTTGTGTGTTCTTTATTAGTCAGAGCAAAGATGTGTGCTTCATCTTCAATTGATAGACCAAAGTAAACAAGCGCGTTTACATTTGCGTTTTTCATTCCCATAGCAATGAGCGAGTGATACCTATGGCTACCGTCAATGATTGCCAATGTATTATCTTCACGCATTGAGCAAGTGATTACACCAAGCAAATCTGGGTTGAAATTCTTTGTGATACGGTTGATTTTTGCTTTCAACGGCTCTCGTTGATAGGTGTAATCAACAAACATATCAGAAACTTTGATCAAAGACGACATCTTTGAGATGTGTCCAACATCAAAGTTTGCACCAAGAGATTCGTGTTTAGTAGCAATTGCTACTTTCAAATCTTTCTTTGCTTGTTTTGTGGTTAATTGCTTGGATGTAGTTTTGTTTTTCACTACTGTCTCCTTGTTTTTTGATTTGGATAATTGCTTATTTTTCATGATTAGCCTCCTAGGTTAATCTTATCTCTTTCGGCAATTTTTCTGCCGTGGTTGTATTCTTCTATAACATTTACTTTTAAAGTTTCTAAAAAATATTCTTGTAAATCAAGATTGGGTGGATTGTTTACATTATTCATACAATCATTGTATCCAATAGCAAACCAATACTTGGCTGTATAAGAAACACCTTTAGATTTAACACTATATGCCATTAGAGCTCATTTTTCTGAAGCTTATATTTAATCATATGCATAGTTTTATTTACTACTTTAGAAGCAACAGATTTGTAATCTTCTTGTCCAAATAAATTGCGTAAAGTACCGCGTTCTCTTGAAGTAAAACCACCCCATACGCCAAATTTAATATCTTCATTTAGAGCATAGGTTAAGCATTGTTCAATAACAGGGCATTCTTTACAATAAGCTTTTGCTTTGTCTGTTTCTTTCTTTAGATTTCTATTCTCTTCATCTGATTCAAAGTAGAACACATCAATAGGTACGCCTTTACAGGCTGCCTTATCGCGCCATATTTCTTTGACTGGACTAAATAGTTTACGATTCATAGTAAGGAATAACTGGCTTTTCTACTAGTGGATTAAGTAATGTTTTCTCATAAGATTCATAATACTTTTCAATTGGCAAACCAATTGTTTTTAGTGAAGAAATTAGATGTGAGATGTGCGATGACATTGCAATAATAACATTCACCGCTTTGTTAACATCTACTTCTCCATCTTCTCCACAACACAAATTGATTAGTTCAAGACCATAAACTGTCCTGCCTTGTGATGTATCATAGTTTGTAGATTTAAACAGATTAGTTACCTGTTGTAATGTATTGACGAAATCTGTCTCGTCAGACATTCCATCAGGAATTCTGTTTTCTACGTTTGCATTTTCCATGTCTTTTTTGTTGTACATATTTTCCTTAATACCAAATTGATGAACCATCGGCGTTTTTTGATACAAAATTTAACCACCAAGCAGCGTATATCCAATCGGCAATTAATTCTTGTGGATTACAATCTTCTTCTTTTGATGCATAAGCGTATGCCTGCTCAGCAAATTTTTCTGCATTATCTTTCATCCATTTTGACATTTCTGAACAATATTCTGCTGACATACCTTCTTGACCATCTTCAAATCCTTCACCATAAAATGAATATTTTGTATCATCATAATATCCATCAAAGTCTCCGTGTTCTAATAATCTAAGCAAAGCATTGCCATACTTTCCTCTATACCAACAACCAGTTCCAAGCATTCCGTATGATGGTTTTGATTTAGATACTATTGGATCTAAATTAAACTCAATATGCCAAGGACAATTGTTTTTAGCAATTGTTGTATCACAGTCTATTTTCCCATCTTCAGTATATATAACAGTTCCGGCTTTTACGCACGGATATTTGTGTGGTATATTATCTAACCCCATAACTTTGTTTCTCCTCTCTTGCTTTTTGTTTTCTAGCTCTTCTTGCTTCATTATTCTTAGCTTTGTATTGCTTTTGCCTTGCAATATCAATAGTTTTTTCCCACTTAGGAGTCTTGACAATTTTTTTGTCTCTAAATTTAGACTCAATCCATTTATTGTGGGCAGTGAAGGCATACTTTTCATCGTGTTCAAATAGCATCTTTACTGATAGAATATCTACATTTTTGTAATGATACTCAAGACCACTTTGATATTCAACTACTAATTTACCAATGTTACTAGATGTATTGTAATCAAATTTTGCTTTATTGAGAACAATGTCATCAAATACTTTACTTATCTTTTTTCTACTACTCATAATCTTCTCCAAATTGTGCTTCCATTTCCATAAAATCTTCTTCATCAGCCACAGGATAATTTTGCAATTTATCTTGCCAGAACATTGCTGATTTAAAAGCTTCAGTAATATTATTAATTACTACACCAGATTCTTTATCTTTTAGCACACGGCATAATAGTCTATCAATACTACCGACAGCCCAATGCCTGTATGTTTCTATTCGGAAATCATTTGGGAATCTCTCCATTAGGTCTGAGGAAATTACTTTAAAATTTGACAACTCAAGAGCATCTGAATCTCTGGTTTTATCAAATCCACAAAATCCCCAAGTTACAAATGTATCTTCTGGACCCCAATACCCAAAGTCTTCTGGCTTTTCAATTGCATCACCAGCACACTTTAAAAGATTTTCCGAATAAATAAATTTAGTCATTTGATCTCCAGTTTTCCATAAACTCTGTAAATGCTTCTTGCAATGTACCTCTGGCAGTCATATAATCAAACATATCTTCATCTTGACCATCAATTGATAGCACAGAACCATATTGAATAGCCGTATTACCAACCAATGTCATTCTAACTCTTTTTCTATCAGGATGTTCAGATGGTGGTATATTGTTATATTCATCATCTTCATTATTAGGCGCAGCCCAACCAGCAGTCAATACGGCAAGTAAATTATATTCATTTAACTTGATTGTTTTAATTGATTTATTGCTACTTAGCAATTTGTAAATATCATTATTTGAATTAATGGTTTCGTATTGAACACCTTCATCTGACATTTTAATGCCAATTAGTGTTGCAGTTTTTGCTTCTCTGTATTCTTCTACATCTGCATGAACATTTCTTACAATTTGTTCAAATAGCTCTTCTGGATATACTTTAGTCATTATTTTCTCCTATTTGTTGTTGTTGTTGTATAACATTTGATTAATTTTATCGTTTGCCCATCTAAAAGCATCATCTTCTGATGTTTCACCAAAAAATTGCTCACATCTTACTTCATTTATTTCTTCGCGCCATACTTCGGCATAGGCAAACATTCCACCGTATGTACGATTTTGTTTTTGATCATATCCACTAGATGACCAAATATAAACAGTTACAATTTTATTTGTAAATGACCCAATCGGGTTATCTTCTTTTTGAAAATCGTATGTTTTAACCCAATCGTGTAAAACAGTCATACCTGTCTTATCTGCTTTATCAATATCAAACCATCTAAATTTCATTGGGTATGCATTTACTTCTGTCATATTAGTACCTTGCCATCAATCTACTAAATTTCCATTCCCATTCATTTGGTTGAAAATGATCGTGAATATTTTGAAATTCTTGCAATAACTCCATATCAATTTTCCAATTTGGAACTGATTTTTCAACAGCACTATACACTCTACGGTCAGTTATTGTTTTATCTTCAAAAGATGTTTGATACCATTCATCATCTATAAGCCAACCAATAGCACACTTTAAATCGTAATCTTTACCACCACGATACTTACAGTTACCATTATAGGTTGATAGACTTTTTTTTCCTTGACTAATTAAGTGATCACGAACATATTCAATAACCTGATGATTTGTTTTTAATTTACTCAGTGATTTCATATCTTCCACTCCATTTATCGTATTGATATATATGGTAATTAACAATTGCTTTTACGAATTTAGCATCTGGGGAAACAGATTTGTTATTTCGAATAAAGTTATTAACCCATTCAGAAAGTGTTCTAGTACTGTGATTTGTGCTAAGACCAATATGACTTTTTACATCATTCATTGTCATAAACAAATCAAATGGCTTCCATTCGTCATTTTCATCTTTCTTCCACTCTTCCATAAATGATCGACCAGTAATTTCTTCAATTGCTTTAGAACGACCATAGTATTCAGCAGCGTTGCTTTCTTTAATTTCACCAATGGCAACAGCACCACCCCAGAATATAAATGTTTTAGTTACCGGTACTAAATCAAAGACTTTGACTCCGCCTTCCAATCTTTCAATATAGGCAGAATCAATATTGTCTTTATACATTGCAATTTCACCAATATTCCATGATAATGGCATTATTCATCTCCTTGTGGTGTATTATTTTTCTCGTATTCTTTTCTTGCGGCACTAATTTCTTCTTGAACAGGCATACCTAGTTCTTCAAGAATAAAAATGATTTGGTCTAAAACTTCTCCAT
>Ga0194133_10005046_pt1 | contig 17100 bp, 30 predicted proteins | sample TA2KigOf40mmetaG_FD_155448 | JGI IMG/M metagenome (GOLD analysis project Ga0194133, IMG submission 155448) | Freshwater microbial communities from Lake Tanganyika, Tanzania - TA2015055 Kigoma Offshore 40m | ecosystem: Environmental > Aquatic > Freshwater > Lake | place: Tanzania: Lake... | reverse complement strand
TTGCCATGAGAGGAGGGTTCGGAGGGTGCAGAGGGAGAGGCTACCAAGCGGCGTATTCGTGGCGCTTCACCAAGCTCACTTCCACGTCGTGCATCCAGTTGCGCTCGCGGACAATATATGCAGCAGCCGCTTCATCAACGGCATCGACAACAGTTGAGTTGTGGCTGATATATTGCTTGTCTACGCCATAACGGTGGGAGAAATGGACGGTGTAGGTGCGGAGAGTAGGAGAAGGAGAAGGGGATTTTGAATAAGCAAAAACAACATTGCGAATGGAAGGATTAATTTCTTGCCATGAAGCCAAATAAGCAGCAGAAGCAGGCACTACGAAATGGGAACAGTTTTTAACTGGAGGATCTTCATGGTGTGGGGAGGATAGAGAGCGGGCTTCATTGGCGGCCAGCTCAGCAACAGTGCCATCAAAGAAATGCAACATCTCTGAAACAACGTATCGAGTGGTCATGGTTGGTTTGGCGATGAAGCGAGGGCGTCTCCGCCCTCTTGAAACAACAATAAGCGAAAAGGGGGCTGTTTCCAGCCCCCGAACCATTAGCGTTGCTTTTCTTTACAAAGGCCAGTGATCAACGCAGCGCCAGTTCATGGGCGCGGGTGATGGTGGCAGCTCCAGTGCCCCAGTAGAGGCTTTCCAGGCGCTGACGGGCTGCTTCAGTGGCATCAATGGCACGGCCAGCATCATGGCTGAAATACTCAGTAATGGCCTGGTAGGCGCCCCACATCGTGCCTTTCACGCCTTTGATGTCGAAGCCAATGCCTTCCCCATGGAACTTGTTGGCCACCTTGTCCCATGCAGGAAGGTCTTCAAGCTTTTTGGGGCGAGCAGTGGTCTTGTCGCCTCGCTTGTCGTTGGTGAAGCCCAGCAATTGATCGGCAAACACGCTCTCGCAATACTGGCGGAACTGAGCGGAAGTGCAGGGCTTAGCAGCCATAGCCTTCAGTTCTTCCATGCCACCATTGAACTGCTGGCGTTTGATGTCGATGATCTGCGGGAGCTGCTCAATCAGGGAGTTGGCATTCTTGGTATGGCGAATGCGCACGCGCTTCTTGGCAGAACCTGCAGCAGCCTGTCCCAGAGCAGCGGAGAGCGTATTTTGACACACCACGCGGATGGGGCTGAAGATCAGTTGGAAGGCAATGGTGCCATCGTGGGAAGTGCATCCCACAAGATACTGGTTGATTTCATCACCTTTCACCACTTCGCCAGTGGTGCCATTGAGCTTGGCCGTGAACGTCACGCGCTTGCCTTCTGCCAGCACGCATACGGCATCCATTGTGGTGTCCTCATGTAGGGCTTCAGCCATGCGGATGAGCTGCTCGTTTTGAACAATGGCGTAGCTCTCGCCTTGAATGGAGAGGACAGTGCCATTGTCGCTGCGGGTGATGGCTTTGTGACCAGGGATTTCCACCATGTCGCTGGTGAAGATAGGGGCGGCGATGGTTTGCCAGTCGGCATTGGCCAGGCGGAAGGCTTCACGGGCAGGCAAGGTGCCGTCGAGGACAGTACCAAGCTTGTGCCAAGCGGGCTGGCTGTTCAGGAACACGCCGGAGGTGAATTGGTGGCTCATGGTTTTGAGGAAAGCTGACGAAAGAAAAATTAGTTGGTTTTGGAGCTGGAGTCAAGCGTTGTTACGAAAGTTCACACAAGGTGTTTGTTTGCCCAATCCAACAGCTCATCCTTGATCCACAAGCCATTGGGCCAGCCCCTTTCCTCCCATGAAAGGTGAGGAGCATACTCAGGCAGTTCTGTGTCGTGGAAGGTTTCAAGCCACCCGCCGCGAGCATGAAGGGCTTCGCGGATGGCTTTGACTGTTTTAAAGGTTGGCATGTTTTCAATTGGCTGACGAAAGAAAAATTAGTTGGTTTTGAGGCCGAAGTCAAGCGTTGTTACAAAGCTTCACAATGCAGGAGGCGTTGGGCCTTGAGCAACGATGAAGCGCCTGTTGGTAAACAGGGTCCGCAAGCTAGCCGCTTTGAGCACGAGCGCATCACGATCAGGGTTGGTGTCCATTAGATACCAGCCGCCAGGAGCCTTGCTCCAGAGGCTCCATTGGTCATCGCGGGAGAGCGTGGCTGGCATGGTTAAAACTTTCTCATTAGTTCAGAATTTAAATCATCAATATGAGAATTAATGTTATTAATTAATTGATTGTTGTTTTTGTTGTCAGGCAAATTGCTGAAATAGCTGTTAGCCTCAGCGGCAACAGCACTAATTGCTTTGTCGCACAAATTGTAATATTGCGAACCCAGTTCTTCGATAATCAAAGCTTTTAACACTTCTTTTACTCGTTTATCAAAAGCAATTGTTGACCAATACTTAGATTGACTAGATAATTTTTTCGTCCAAGCATTGAGGCTGTGTTCTGCATGTTTAACAAAGGAGTGGGATATTTTTTCTTGTGCTGGTAATTTGTGGCACTTAAAGCTAGTGACAGCGGACTCTTCCTTTTTTTTAATCAGCGCCAATGTTATCCATTCTTTCACTTCAACAAGAAATGCTCGCCGCTGTTTTACCCTGCCTAATTCTCTTTGATACTTAGCCTCAACCGCAAGTATTACCTTATACATACCTTTTTTCTGCCTTGTTTCTTTAATGCTTTTGTTAATTAAAAAAATATCTTGATCAATTTCTTTGTGCAGACTTGCAAGAGTTGCTCTACTGTATCCGCTAAAATCATCAGCAACAAAGAAAGTTCTATTGAGAACTTTGCTTGGCCAACCTTTAACTAGAGGTTTATGGGAATTGGAGCAAAGCGTTTCAGTGATCATGGTTTCAGCAGTAGAGGGCGATGCCATTGGCTTTGATGCTTACCACACGCTCACAATCAAAGGAGCGCCAGGCGCCTTGCCCTTCTTGGCGGGCGATGGAGAAGTCTCGGCAGCGGATGATGGAAGGATTGGTGGTGGGCTTGCCGGTGCCTTTGATTTCTTGGGTGTCGCGGGGATTGAACTGAAGCTTACGGAGAGTGCCATCAGCCTTGCGGAATTCCACAGAGACGATGGAGGAGCCAGCATCAAAGATGAAGCGGCGGATCAGTTCAGTCTTGGTTTGAGGCTTAAGAACGCGGCTCATGAGAAGAGGAAGGTGGAGAGGCTCTCGCCTCGTTGCTCCCAATTGTTGCCCCTCCATCGCTCCTTGTAAAGCCCTTGGGCCATTAGCGCTGCTTATCGTTATTTCTGCAGGCTCTTCAAGAAGAATTGTGACAGTCTGCTTAGGCGCAGCCGATCAGGGCTTACGAACTGCTGGGAGTTCGTGCCAAGATTTTGGATGCGCACTTTGTCGAAATTACTTTTCTGTGTAATTACTTTGTACTTACCTCGCCAGCCAAACAGTCGGTCATTAAGATCGACAATTGTGCCCACGGGAAAGTTCACTTTGCGCCCAAATGCGTGATAGCGCAATACCTTTGTGGGTGCAATTGGATGCACTTATGGTAGGCCAATGCGTCTTTTGGCGGAGTTTCAATGCCGATAATGCTGGCGCCAATGAGCATAGAAAAGCCAATGGCAATTGAGAAAAAAGCAGTGATCGAAGAAAAGTCGCGCATGAGGGGGAGGGGTTTAGGAACACAATACCGCACTGGCTGGACCCTGCAAAGGAGCTGTCACTTTCCTTTACAAGGCCCGCCGGATCTTAAAATACCAGCTCAGACAGCTCCTCCATCAAGGCTAGGCACCATTCCTTGCCTTTCTTGTCGAGCAGCTTCTGAGCCGTTGGTAACGGCTCTTTGAGCTGGAGCGATGGGAAGGGAGTGATGATGCCTGCTTCAATGGCAGCAGCCTTGGCGCTTTTAATTTCACCAGTTTTGACACGCTCAAGGATGTCGGGCGCATCGCGAGCTAGGCGGCGGAGGAGGTAATCACGAGACGTCCCACGCTGAGTAGCTGTTATATTATCACAGCTACTGGTCCTGCCGTTCCCAATTTTTCCGTTTTCGACCAATGGCTTAGCAGCTTGCGCTGCCGCCACCAAGTCGTCCGCCTTAGTGACTTTATCAGATGTTGCCCTCACGCCAGCAATCAGCCAATCCACCCATTCAGGCGGCTGCTGCACATAGCGCTTGCAAAGCGTTTCCCAGTCCTCAAATACTTCAGGATGGTATTTGCGCCACTTCTCCAATTGTGAAATGGCGCTTCTGGCGTCCATGCTGCCGCTTTTGAGGCTTGGAGCAATGCTTTGCACAAACACTTGCCTAGCCGTTTCTGGCGATTGGTTTGCGCAGTGTTCAGCGGGAAGATCAGGGCGTTTCATCAGGCGATGCAGAGTGTGGGAAATTCTTGAGCAAACTCTTCGCGTGAACATGAGCGAAGCTTTTCATTGATTTCATTGATAAAAGCGTGACGGCGAATCAGCTCACTCTCTCCCATCGAATCTGTGCCAGCACCAAATTTACGCTTGAGCAATGTATTGATTGCCTTATTGGTATCAGGTAGTCGCGATTTATTAAAGTTACCAAGAGACAGCGCGCGCACTACATTGCCAGCCAGCATCTTTACTGCCTTTGCGTTAGAGCTGCGAGCCTGCTCAATCCGATTAGTGCTTCCATAGGCATCCAAAACTTGTTTTTCCGCTGTCTGCGAATGCAGTTCAATCATAATTTTTCGCATCATTTCCTCTGCCATAAGATTTGCCTCCGTCTCGTATCCACGAGAAATAGCAATGTCTTTAATTTCACTGAGAAGATTATTTTCTTTGGCCTTCTCCATGAAACCATTAACAATGCGAATGGTTTGCAGTTCTACATCTCCAAACATGATTGCTGGAATAGCATAGACCGTTGCTGAATCACGAGATTCACCCAATGGCTTGCGATATTCGTCAGGTTGCAACTCTTCCATGTCAAGGAAGTATTTCTTAGCGGGGTGATCTTCGCTAATAAAAACATCGCACCAATCTTCTTCGTAGTCCAAACTGTAATTACGACGAAGCCCGCGACCAAGTTGCTGGAGAATCATCACGCTTGGCCTCACGTCATTCAGGAACAGCATCACACTGCATTGAACGCAATTAAAACCTTCGGAAGCCTTGTTTACGTTGATCATCACATCAAGATTTCCGCTCAAGAAATCCTTCAATACTTGTTCATTGATTTCATCAGGCCGTTTTTCTCCAAGCCAATCAGCGCGAAGGTCGCCATACTTAACGAAATAATTTTGCAAATGTTCTGCATGCTTTTGATCCCTAGCAAAAACCAACATGCGATGGTGCTTTGTTGAAGGAAGATCATTTGCGTCTAATTTTTCACGCTTACTATTCAGGCAGTCAACGGCACTCTGAACCAGCGTGCTGATATATTTATCTTTGTAAGCAAGAAACTCGCGAGCTTCATTCCGAGCCCTGTTCTTGGGCACTCCTTGAGCTTTCCTGGCCTCAATATATTCTCCTTCCATTTCACTTAGTTCCTTGGTGGTCATGTCATACATTTCACCATTGAATTCAACTGTTACGGAATAATCGTGAACATGCGTGCGGAATGGCCTAATTGCTTTTTCTTCAATGGCATCGTCAGGAGTGACTTCCACGACAATATCGGGATTTTCCATCGCTACTGGCATTCCATCGGTGCGATCCTTTGCAGCAGTTAGGCCAAGGACAAACTCTGGGCTTTGCTCAAGCAAGCTGCTGACAGACAGTCCCCATTGGTTTTCTTCTCCATAGCGATGAAGCTCATCAAGGGCAACCATCCAACGCTTGCCAGAATCACTCAGCAAACGCTTGGCCACGTCAAGATTATTCGCCGACATCAATGACTGGCAAGTGGCGATTACAACCTCGCACTTACTATTAAGCACATCGCGTGTGACGATTTTTAGAAAGTTAGAACTAAGACGATAGGCAATAATCTCATCGCCCCATTTACTCCTGAAGTCAGCCTCAATACCACTCAAATAACTTGAAAGCTGTTCCTTAGACGGAACAACAATGAACAACGCATCCACGCGATTTTGAAGCTTCAAAAGCTTATAGGCAAGCTCGATAGCATCGGTTTTGCCATATCCAGTAGGAACAATAAACTTTGCACTTTTAGTTTTAGCGTCAATAGCAAGACGCTCAATAAGTGCAAGTTGCCCCTTCCTAGGGTTATACTTTTGATTAGTGGGCAGCGCGCGTTTGATCAGCGCTTGCTGTGCTTTGCTTGATGGCAGTGTGGGCATAGTAGCTCCAGATTCTGAAGGGATGTAGCGCCGCCTTCCGAATAGAGCTGCCGATGGTGAGCCTCAAACTTGTCTTGCAATGGCTGAGCACAAGAAGCACACAAACCACGCTGTTGCAGCATTAAAACACTGCATTGCCATTGACTGGCTAAACGAGCTTTCGGATTGAACATTAGCTTTCCCTTGGTAGGGCGCACCATTGAAGGCGACTTGTAAATACTAACAACAAAAAAAGCGCCCCGAAGGGCGCTTCGCTGTTTGCAAATAGCAAATGCCTAAATCTTGGCGAAGCACACCTTGGCAACGCCTTGCGAAGGGCTGGCAATGCGAGCGAAGGCGCCGTAGGAAAGGTCCAGAGAGCGGCCTGCAATAAACGGCCCTCTGTCAGTGACAGTCACCGTCACGCTTTTGTTTGTAGAGGGGTTGGTCACTCGCAGGCGGGTGCCGAAAGGGAGAAAACGATGGGCAGTGGTGAGGCCATGAGCATTGAAGCGGCTTCCATCAGCAGCACGTTGGCCATGGAAACCATCGCCTAGGCCATAGAAACTGGCATGGGCGCACGAAGATTTCGCCTCCGCTGGCATGGGCACAAGGCCGATGACAAGGGAAGCGGAAAGAAGAACAGAACGAAGCATCAGTAGGGGAAAGTAAGTAGCAAGGACCAGGGAGTCGCCTCCTGGCAACCTTTACCTTACCACTTTTCTCCATTGCCGTGTTCCGTGCTATGCTTTGCAAGCAACTCGGTCCTAGGCTTAATCGCCTCTCCGCTGGAGCCGCAAGGGTGGACACGCTAGATGGTTGGGCGAAGTCCGTAAGGCTCGCCACGGTGATCGCATGGCCCGTGAGGCAGCCATCTCCTTGTTGAGCATCTCCGAGGTCAAAGGCGTATCGGAGGGTTGTAAAGAGGAAGGGCCGAAAGGCCCTTTCTTTTTGTCTTGGTATAGTGACAAAGTATGGAAGGCAAGCTTTCTTCTTGCTTGTGAGGCACTCAGTCTCTCGGGAACGCTGGAATCTCGTCATTAAAAAAGGGGCTTTGCAGCCCCCTTTTCTTTTGCCTAGAAATCCACCGCTTGTCTATAGAGAAGATACATGCGCTGATGGTGCAGCACCATCTCTTCCGCCATCGTCTTTCTTTTCTTTTTTGACTTTTGCCCAAGTGGTGTCTCCAGGGATGGGCTCAGTGCCATATGGGAAGGTGTTGTAGTCGGGGTCATTGCGAGGATCAGGAAATTGCCTCATTGCCAATTGCTGCAGCATACGCACTTAAGTATTCTTGCAAATCTTCTGCCGTTGGTGCTTCAGAAACCATCTCTTTATGATCTTTTTCATGCTGAATGCGCGTGGCCTTCAGCATGAAATACAGACTTTCTATGGCATAGCGATGGCAGGGTTCGATGGTGGGAATGATTTCCTCAAGGGTGGTTAGCCACTCTTCAACTCTGGTTAGGCGAAAGCCAGTGGAGCAATAGGGTTCGTTGTCAAGCATCATCATGGTGCCATCTGCCTTGAAAGCACTGGTGCCATGCGCCCATTGATAAACGGTTGCTTGAGTCATGGTTTTTGAAGGAGGAACACCACCATTGTGCTCACAATGCAAGAAGCCTGTCAAGCATGGCGACCATTAGCTTCCCTTATGGCTTCTTCTGTTTCCAGCCAGTGGCAAGAAAATGGCAATGGCCCACGGGAGACAGATGCACGTGCCTGCCAGCTCGTTCCACCACGTTCTGAAAGGCTTGCCTGCGTGCCTTGTCTAAGGGCTCTGCAGGCTCCACTAGCCAGCTCCTGGCCCAATCAGCCACCTCTTCAATGTCACCAATGTCATTGGTGCGTACAATGAAATGCTTGCCGCGTTGTTCAAGCTTCCGCCACACAGGATGGACCATGGGCTCTTGAGCGGCAATTGCTTGTGCTTCAGCCTTGAGCACTGGCGGAATGCAAAGGCTGATCAATGGGGGAAGCATGGGGATGTTAAGCATTGTCTTGCCACTCATCAACTTTATAGATGGCAATGATTTGACGATTAGGCGCTAGCTCATGCGCCATTAAACGCGCCATTGTCTTGTCTCTAGCCATTAGAGAGAATTGTTCGCCATTGTCAAAAGCAATGGTAAATACGTCTAGTGTATTTCCTTTGATCATTGTTCTCTGGAAAAGAAAGACTCAGGGTCGGTGCCTTCTTCTTCAAGGTGTTCGAGGAGAGATTGCCCGACAATTTTCCGAAGCATTTTTCTCCATTGCTCATCCCCTCCAAAACTACCCACTTGCTCCAGAAGAAGGAGGACAGTGGAGAGTTTACTGATGTCACTCATAGTGAGCAAGGCTTCAGCCATGCCATTGTTCTCTACGTGCTGCTCTAGCACTTCCGTATGAATGTGATGCCATTTACCTGTGCAGAACAATGCTGCCTGGCGATAGGCTTCGTCGCCAAACTGCTCCAGAAGCTCTTCCAAGGCATTAGCAAGCGATGGCGGCACGCCAATGGTGGCCGGATCTCCCAGGAAAGGCTCCAGCCCTTCGTCAATGACTTTGCGCTTGTCTTGCTTAGCAGTAGCGGTCTTGCGGAGGAAGTCTCCAACTGAAGAAAAGTCCATGGGGAAAGGCAACTGAAGCCAGCATGCCGAAGACTAGCAAGGTTGTCAACGATCTTGAGAGAGGCTTCATAATTCCACCTTCACTAGACCTTCAGCGGTTTCCGGAGCAGCATCACTGTCTTCCACTTGAAAGGTGGCATCAATGGCTTTCGCATTTTCTTCTTTTTCTTTCACGTCGTTAATAGTTTTAGCTAGATCATCCAAAAAGCCTTTGTAGCTTTTCTTTTCTTCCACTTGTGGCTTAATGTCATAAAGGCCAAGCACTTTTGCTTGCTGCTCTAAGCAGTTACGGGCAACAGTGAGAAAACTACTTTCGCCTGCACTGTCAGTGATGGTGGTACTTTCGCCTCTGTCTGAAATAGTGGTCACCTTGCGGCGTTTGCTGACTTCAAACTGAGACAGGGCTTGTTCTTTCAGTTCAATGGCCTCCTGTAAAAGCCTGGCGCGATGCACGTCTTGGCTTTTAAGAATGCTCTCTGTCCATAAACTTCTGTTCTGCTGCCTATCAGCATTAACGGTCTCTTTGCTTAGTTTTAATACGCGACTAATTTGAGAATTGCTTAGGTTTGCTGCAAGAAGTTCTTGCACCATATATCGTCGCATTCCTACGGTTTCTTTGTTGTATGGAACAAGCCCAGGGCCACTGCCAATCTTGTCCCTAATTTTTTCAATTTGCTCCGGCTTAAAACCAGCCTCCATGAGCACTTTCACGCCATAGCGCAGTTCTGCTTCTTTAGTTGGGAAGTTGATTTGTGGCGAAGGCATTGCAAATACTAGGCTTTTTCTCCAGCCTATGATAAAGGCAAATCTCCTTTACCGAGCAGGCTTCTAGTAAACAATGCGCTGAATTTTTCTTGCTGCCATGGCACAACGCTGGCAGGATTTTGGGAAATGGCTTTACGAAGATCATCCAGTTCTTTCCATTCTTCTTTGGAAAGAAGAGGCGACGAGGCAGAGGAGGTGAGAGTCATTTGTCAGCCTTTGTCAACTTACTTTAGAAAGAACAGAGCTGCCATAAAGGCAGCTCCAGCAATGCCACTAATCCAGCCAATTCGACGTTCATGGGTCTCAATCTTTGCATCAATAAGACGCTCAATTTCAGCCCGGTCCATGGTCAGAAAAGATCTTTGGGAGGCGTATAGACCAGGCTTTCTTTGAAGCCTAGCGTTTCATAGTCTCCCATATCATCAGCCAGTTTCTTGGCTTCCTTAAGATTTATTTCCATTGTTCTAATGGCTGGTCCGTAGTCTTTTTCTGCTCGCCTTTGGATGCGCACGGCCCCATAGGGGCCTTCTTCTTTGTCAAGACCGTTTTCTTTCATGGCTTCAAAAAGCTCCTCTTTGCAAAGGGCTTCTTTTTCAGCAAGAGCCTTTTGGTTTGCCTTAATAACTTCCAGCTCTTTAAGTAAATCTTGAAGGTCTTCCATGGTCAAACGCCAGAAGCGAGAGGGGCAGTTGCAAAGCCACGATCAATGAGCTGGCTTATTTCTTCTAGGCTTCCGCGCCAGTGGCGTTCATTGTTTTGATCACGAGCACCATAAAGAATGCGGCTTTTAGGGAGAGGTCCGCGATTGGGCGTTGAATAGCCGTGGTGATTAAGCACAGTAATGGCAATGCCTTTGTATTCCAGAGTAGGAAGAACGTCGGGAGAAAGTGGAGCAGAAGCCATCAGGATGCCTCAAAGCATCATCAGCTTATCACAAGTTGTATGAAAACAACAAAAGAAAGCAGAGGATAGTTAAGAGCACCGATGAATAAGCTCGCCTTGGGGGCTCGCTTGCTCGTACGGTGCTCTGCGGAGGATGGCTAATAGAAAATGGTTTGATGGTTTAGGAAGGGAAAGCGCCTTGAACAAAGCTCGCCTTGGTGGCTCGCTTGCGCGTGGCGCTTTCTTGCGAAGGATGCTTAAGCTCCCTTTGCCTTCCCCATCGCTCCTTTCAGTCGGTAGCGCCGCAGGGCTGGTGGCTCCAGGCTTCCCCAGGCGCGTAGATGCGGGAGGGAAGCCTTCGGGACAATTGTAATACTTGTGTCAATAGTGGCTTGTGCCAGTGTTGTAACTGACCCTGCTTGACAGTGAGCATACAATGAGCAAGCCCTCTAAAAGCACCATGCCTGAACCTCGCATTATTAAGCTCCCTCGCAACGGCCCCAAGCCTGGCCAAAGCACAGAAGCATGGCTCTATGGCAAAGACAAGAATTGTCAAGCCGAGCGCGATGCAGCGCAGTGGCAGGCTAGTAAAAAGGCCCCGTAAGGGGCCAATGGTCAGTTCTATCTCCCAAAGCCTTTGCCTTTCTCTGGTCAAGGGCTTTCTTCTTTTTCAAGCAATTCAATGGCGGCATCCACTTCTTCTTCCACTTCTTTAAGCCAGTCGTCAATGGTGATTTCTTCGTCCTCGTCAATGGGAGTGCAAATAGACTCTGGCTGCTGGTCCCAAATAATTGCCACGATTATTAAAAATTATGGTTGAGCCATAATTATAGCCAGACCATGATTCCCTTAAAACCAATCGTCATCAACCTTGTCGTCTGCGGCGGTAAGATCAAATTCTTTCTTGTCGTCTAATACGGCGAGAAGGGAGTCATCACTCTCTTCAATCGTCTCTTCAGGCGAGTTATCACTCGCTATGGGGGTGGTATCACTCACTATGGGGGTGGAATCATCAAAGCTCCACTCAACAGTGTCATAGTCCCAGGAATGGTAAAGCCTTGCCTTTTCTCCATTGGGACCATCTTGAAAGCTGCTGGTGATAAGTCCTTGCCGCCTGGCCACTTCCAGCATCTTGCCCGTGGAACTGGTATCAAAACTGCCAGATAATGAAGCCACCTGCTGCTTCGTAAACCGTTCGGTCTTGCGCATGTTCACCACATTCACCACTTGATTCAGCTCTTCAAGGGAGCCACCAAGAGGTCCTGCATAGTGCCAGCCATAGTTCAATGGATCACGCTTGAGAATGTGTTTACCAGCCAGGCCGCTCCTACTCTTCAACCATTCAATAGCAAATTCATTTGAGTCAAAGCTTTCTGAGCGCGTGAGTTTTACCACTTCACTAACATTATCTACGAAGCTTGTAGAGTCCCTAAGGCCTCCGCTTTTGTTCAAATGGTGAAGGATGACGATGGAGCAGCGGTATGAGTTGGCCATATCACGCAGACCATATATGGCATCACCAGCAGAGCTTTTAGCAAGATCCACATTCATGCCAGCAAGGCAAGCAGTGAGGCTATCAATAAGAACTAGCGAAGGGCGTTCTTTGCGAATGTAATCTTCAAGCTGCTTCATGTGGGCGAAGCGCCAAGTTTCCCAAAAGCTAATGTCTCCTGGCTGCAGACCAGCTTCGGCATAACCAATCACAGCAAGCTTTTCAGAGGTGTCACAAAGAGGTTCGTCTGCGCTGATCAACAAGCATTTGCCTTTCAAACATCGCCTTCCGCTCCATGGAGAGCCCAGTGCCACGTTGAGAGCCCAGTTGTACAACAGAGTCGTCTTGCCAGTTCCGCCTGCTGCTGCAAGCAGCATCACGCTTCCCAATGGAACAATACCCGCAATCAGCCAGTCGCGAGCCTTGTCAGAATTGGCAATCTCTAAAGCATCAATGCTTTCAATTTCCTCTTTCCCATAAACCCGTCCTTTGGCTTCGTCAATAATGCGTTCAATGTTTTGCTGACTCATCTTCACGCCACGCTGCTCTAACCAATAGTTGGTTTCATAAGCAATGCGGGCTTCATTTGCATAGAGGCCTACAAAGCCTTCAATGGCGGAGATGATCTCCTCGTAACAAGGTTTTCCGTCTTGCCCTTGGTGGCGACTTTTGGAAGCAATGGAAGAAAGCAAGTCGTCTTTCGTTGCTCCTTCTTCTATGTAGTCACCAATGTCGTAGCCGTTACCTATAGGAAGATTTTCCCACTCCCAGGATCGTGGGTCAGCATAAAGCCAGCTTGATCCAGGATTGTCATTGGCCACTTCCGCCATGAAGGCCACGCCTTGCTCGTCCCTATCAGGGCAAAGCACAAGCTTTTCGTTGCGGAACAAATGGGAATAGTCGCCGTTGGTGCGATATTGTTTGCTGCCGCCAAGAAAGGTGATGCAGGGAATGCCTAGAGCCCACACGGCTTCGCAGGTGAGTTCGCCTTCAACGACGAAAATGGGCAGGCCAGTCTCCTTGCTTTTAGCGATGGCCTCGTGATACTGATAGGGAAGAATGTTGGCTTTTACTTCCTGAAGCTGGCTTTTGTACCCGTTCGGTGTTTTTTCAATGGTCGGAAAATCTTGCCAAATCTTTTTGCTGCCGGAGGTGTCGTCACGGTGGACCACCACCACTTCCTTTCCGCTGTTGTTCTTGTAGGCAAAGTCGTAGCGCCCTGGATCACGAGGCGGCTTTTCCCATCGAACCATGGGAGCAAGAGCGTCTCGTATTTCGGCGCGGTGTGCAGGGGAGGGATCGTGCCAGCAGTTGTAGCCGCCTGTATTTTTGTTGACAGTAAAGTCGTTGCCGCCGCACGCCGGACACATGTATTTGCCCTTTTCTGGACTCGGCTCCAGTTGGTCTACATAGTCCAGGATTGAGAATGTCATGCAGCAGGCATGGAACGGCGCTCACCATCATGGCAGTCATAGCGAGCCTTTGCAACGGGCCGGTTCCATAAGATTTGCTAATAGCTAGAAGGCTTGTCAGAGGCAGTGGCGAAGCTATTGTGGGCATGACCTTTGCGGCCCATCATGCCAAAAAGCATCTACGACGGTGGCAAACGACGGCGTCATTTCACGCTGAGCGACCAAGCCTACGCCCACCTTACGGCCATTGCGCATGATGGCATGATTTCTCGCAGTGAGACCATTGAGCGCCTAGTGCGATCCACTCCAGTGTTTGAAGGCAGTTCAACGCTTGCTGACGGCGCCTGGCCTCTCGTCATTGACCATTCCTCTCCCGACTCAAATGAAACTTTCTGAACTCAGAGAAGCCTTGCGTGCTGCTGACCTTGCCATCAGGGACGAAGATCCCGATGTGGTGCTGTGCTTTGAACCTGGCGCCATGGAAGAAGGCTTCTCTTGGGAGTCCACTGAAGGCATCAGCGACGTAAGGGTGGCTTCAGAATGGCCGATCCCTGGCGAAAGCATGCTCGTCAAAGAGTACGAAAAGCCTTCTAAAGTGATCATCTTTTACGACAACCATTTCAATTTAGACAGCAGCAAAGAATGATTGCCCTCAAAACCATGTTTTACAACCCCGCTGATTTCGCTTCTATGGACACCCCCGCATCAATGGCAATGACTGATCGAATGAATGGCATCTTTGCCCCTCTCGAAATTTCTCCTGAATCTTTCTCTCAAGCTTATGATCTTCCTATTGGCGAACATGTCGAGAAAAACTATAAAGGTCTTAGCTATCTTTCCTGGCCTTTTGCTTTCCGCTACCTCAAGAGTCAATTTCCTTCTCTTTATGTTGCGTTTGAGGAAAAAACTGTTGGGTGGCCAGTATTTGGTCAAGAAGGATGCTGGCTTTTGAGGCCTTATTTGACTGATGGTTGCCGCCGCACTCCTGCGCTGGTGTTTCCCATCATGGACAACAAGCACAATGCAGTGAAGGAGCTGGATGCTCGTCAAGTGAGCGACAATATCCAACGCGCCAGCGTGAAGTGCATTGCCACTTTTACTGGCCTTGGTCTCAAACTTTACTCTGGCGAAGACATCCCTAAGAGCGACGATGGCACAGTATCGGCCCCGCCCAAGCTCCCGCTCCAACAGGAAACAACGCAGCCTCCTGCGCGGACAAGCGCGAAAACAACGTCAGCTACGCCTTCTGCTGAACCTTCTGGAGACGCGGGGACTGCTGCCGCCAGTGAGTTCGATGGGAAGGGAGTGCTTCTTGGCTTCTGCAAGGCCAATGCCCTCGGCTATGCAGACGAACGCACCAGCATGATGGCTGGCAAGGCAGCGCTTGAAGCTCTTGGCCTGTCCAAAGGCGATGACATTAAAGACAAGGGTATGTTCGCCAACGTTGTGACCACCATGGTCACAGCATGGACTAAGGAGCGGGGCATCAAGATCACCAAAGCCGCCATGGCGAAAGAGCTTGATACGCTCCGCGCCATTTGCCAAGAAGGCACCGTTGAGCAGGCCGTGAAGGGGGTGGAGGTGTTTGTGCAGGGAAAGCAATAGACCTAGCAGCGGCCAGCCTTGAGCTGGCCTTTGCTGGCGTTCTCATTCTTAATCCTGACGGCTCTCCTCTTGATGAACTATGATTTTTTTCCTTTCCATTGCTGTCATTATTCTGTTCCTGTTTGGCATCTTCTTGGTAGGAACAATTGGTGCGTGGCTGGTTGAACGCATGTTTGGACTAGACAAATGACCTGGCAATTTCCTTCTCGAGAACAATGGCTTTTAGCATGGGAATCAGCCCATGCAGTTTATGCTTCTGAAATTGACCCTAGTGAGGACGTTCTTTGTCAAGCTCTTCTTTGGCAGGCACGAGCAATTTGCTGCAAAAATAATGAACAAGACTGAAACGCGCCGCATGATTAAAACGCTTAAAAACGCTGCCGTTTTTTGTCACGAATGTGGCGCAAAGTGGGGCGTTTACAGCGTTGGATGTTCTTCCATTCGCAAGCTCAAACTTTCCCTTAAAGAATCATGAAACTTTTTCTTGCCATCGTTCTCTTTTGCTCTCCAGTGATGGCATGCAATCAGCCCATCACGAAAGTAGGCAAAACTTGCCCATTGGAGTATTATTCTTTTAGCGGCCACTGCATTAAAAGCAGATAGTGGCCTGTCTAGACCTCTCCCTTGAGCGCCTGATGCTCTCCCTTCCCTGTTACAAGCCGAGCCGGATCTCTCTCGACGGCAAAAGGCACTACACCTGCAATCAGTTCCCAAACGTGCCAGAGGGAATGCTTCTGCCTTCTGTAACCACGGTGCTTTCGTCAATGGCACCAGTAGCAAAGATCATGGCGCTTATTAATTGGCGAAAGCGCGTGGGCAATGAAGAGGCAAACAGGCGTACCAAGCTTGCTGCAGACAGGGGCACTTGGATGCATGGCGTCATTGAAGATTTGTTCAATGGGGAGGACATCGAAGGGCATCTTGATCACCGTGAAGAATGGTGCCCTTATTTCACTGCCATTGAACCCTTCCTAGAGCTGATCGAGAAGCCCATCCTCGCTGAGAGCGCAGTGGCATGGTGGGACGATGGAAAAAAAATTGGCTATTCGGGCACACTTGACCAACTGGCGCTGATGGCTGACGGTTCTATTGCGCTCATGGATTGGAAAACTAGTTACAAAGTGAAGCCCGATTATCAACTCGCTGACTACAAAAAACAACTTGGCGCCTACTCCATGGCCGCCGAGCAACTGTACGAAGTGGACATCGACCAAGCCTTCTGCGTGATCAGCGTGTACGATCCTGAAGAGCCAGGGCGCGAGGCTGAGCTGCAAGTGCTGCAGATGGATGGCTTTGAGCTGGTGCAGCAACAAGCCGTCATGCAGGACACTGTGAGGAGATACTTCAGTCAGTTCTATCCTGGCGGCAAGGCGTTTGCGCTCACCACGGATAGGGGGTAAGATAAGCATGCCCTGAACAGGGGCTCCAATACTCCCCAGGAGAAACACCATGGCCAATCGGCCCCCAATCACCGCCGCTCTCGATCTGACTGGCGATTTGCTTAATGCTCTCAAAAAAGCTGGTCCCAACGAGCGAGGTAATTATTCGCTTGACATGGCTGTATGGCCTAACGAAAAGCGCACCTCTGACCGTGCCCCTGGTTTCACGGGCTCTGTCAAAGTGAAAGGCGACAAGGATGGTCCCAAGGGCTATGCCAGCGTCTGGCAGAACGAAAGCTCTGAAAGCTCTTCTGATCTGTTCTGATCAACTGGGGGCGAGCAATCGCCCCTTTCTTTTCCTCTATTACCATGACTCTGCTTAACGACAAGCAAATTGCCAAGCTTGCTGAGAATGACATCTTTTTGCCCTACGTTGGCGAAAAATGCAGAGAGCTTGACAATGGCACAAAAGCAATTTCCTACGGGCTCTCGCAAGCAGGCTATGACATTCGCCTGTCTTCCGTTGAGTTCCTAGTTTTCACTACAGATAACTGGGGCAGTGCGCCGTACGAGCTAGATGCCAAGCGGTTTGACACTGAGCCCACTGAAACGGAACTGGTTGAGCAGGAAGACGGTTCATGCTATTTTCTGCTGCCTCCCCATAGCCACGGCCTTGGTACCAGCCTTGAGCTAATTTCCATGCCGAACGACGTGTTTGCTCTTTGTGAAGGCAAAAGCACTTATGGGCGCTGCGGACTCATTGCCAACATTCTTCCCGTTGAACCTGGCTGGAGTGGCTACCT
>Ga0194133_10005044_pt1 | contig 17104 bp, 10 predicted proteins | sample TA2KigOf40mmetaG_FD_155448 | JGI IMG/M metagenome (GOLD analysis project Ga0194133, IMG submission 155448) | Freshwater microbial communities from Lake Tanganyika, Tanzania - TA2015055 Kigoma Offshore 40m | ecosystem: Environmental > Aquatic > Freshwater > Lake | place: Tanzania: Lake... | reverse complement strand
AGTTTCGTGCTCACTTGCTTTAAACTTAAATATATCAAGTTCTATGTAGACATCAGATCAAAAAACTTATGAAACATAAAATTCTCTTTCCCAAAATCTAAAAATATGCTCAATAGCACTTATGGTTAAAGAGTTCTTAATAGCCCATCACCTGGTCAAAATCCGTCAGATTTTAGATATTTAAATTATCTATCCAAAAACCCAAAATGTTCCAAATAGCTCAAAAAATGAGGTAGGAGATGTATTTCAAAGTTAACACCTATGATCCCTATTGCTACCAAATATGGACATCACAGACAGACAGACATCTGCTTAAAACCGCTAGCCTAATGATTTTTCTAAACTCACTGGCGGATAAAATATTCATACTAATTGAAACAACAATCATAAAACTCAGAACAGGAAAACAACTTAATAAGTCATAACAAAGCTTTCCCAAACGTTTAAATTTTTTTCTGCATGGAAATAGAAAGCACGTTGTGTGAGAGGTACTTTATTGGGAAATTGCAAATCAAAATGGAATCGAGATATCTTTTTATGAACAATAGTAATGCTTTTCATGAAAACTTGCAAAAAGATCAAATCATTCTACTGCCAGGTTTTCTTAATTTCCCACTTTAAATTCACAAAGCCCGAACTGGCCATTTCTGCGTTGGCTGTGCAGAGGCCATTTTTGTGACACAGTGGCCTCGTGCCGATCTTCTCGAGACTGCACTGATCTCAAATCTGCCAGTAACTTTCCTCTTTAAGTTTTCTCTCACGTACCCAGCAAGGACTCTCTGTCGAACTAAAATGAAAGTGAGATTTGCGTACACAAGTGAGAATACTGAAAAGATTTAGATCAAAAAATGTGACGTTTTACTTTCGTTCCCTGCCAATGGAAGTTACTTCTAGGCTAGATGATCAAAGCTTGTCGAAAAGCAACGATTCAAATCAAGTTTTTGTCTTGATATGGACTCAACTTATCTGAACCCACTAAGGTGCATTGGAAAAAATGTCAAAGTAAAAAGGACAGTGAAGAAACATTATTATTGATAGCAGAAAATTACAAGAGTTTCTTACAACTTTCAAGTGCGATGACTTTTTACAACTGTAGATTCTTTACCGAAGTTTTCACTATTTTTTGATTGGAATGTACAATTAAGACTTATTCGTGCTCAAGCATTTTAATCATCAGTGAATTCAAAATTTATAATCTGTAAAATTTTCAACGAAGTGAAAGCAGTTTGACCAAAGTTTGTGTTCAACTATATTTAAAGCAAATTTACTTTTAGTTTTATTATAAGAAAAGACTACCTACGTCACTTTCTGCACGGGAAAAAGTCCAAGGCAGGTTGCATTTCTCCAGTGGTGTACTTCGAAGGACAAGCCGTCCATCAGAAATTTGTTGGTTGATCAAGCGATTGACCTGTTCGATTCTTTGTCGTGACACTTTAACCAGACCAAAGAAGGATCTCATTTTTGCTGTGTTTTATTTCAATCCTTTCCTTGCACCATTTTTTAATCGATTGAAATGAGGCTCTCAAAACGGGTTCGAATCACACTTAAAAAAGCTTTAAAATTTACATTAACTGAATATATTGTTGCTCATTTCCAAGGTTGGCGAAAATGACATTTGTTGTGTGGTTGGCAAAGAACGTGATTCTCTATCACAACCTGCAGCACCTACCTATTTTGTAATAACACAAACTTGTGTCGTAAAAACTTTGTTTTCTACTTTATTTTCACTTCGTGGTTTCCCAATACAGGTTTTAACGCCAATAGGGTCTTCATCTCACAAAAAGGATCAGGGGGATGACTCTTTGTCTTGTGCTTTCCGGATAGATGAGCGTGTGGGAAACAATCGTGACACTGTTTTGAGGTATTTGATATGTTACGCATCATTTATAATCTATTCATCTCGGTGTATTTCAAGGTCGGGTTTGGCAAATGAAAATGCCCTTGTGAGCACCGGACCTTCTTTCACTTGCAAACTCTTCTCAGGTAAAAAAGCGAAATGACGAAACGGGTTAATCCACCATCGTCAGAATTTTTGAGCAAGGAACAAACAACACAAAAAATGATTTCCAACCACGATAAACATTGCCTAAAACAATTTCATTTTTACGATGTTTAAAATGCCAAAGTTAACAGCTATAATCGAGTACACTTTTGTTTCATAGTGCGGCCGGGTCCAGTAAAAAGACATATCCTAGGCCCCAACCCGATGCCTTGATAGATTGCACGCTTCCATTCTAGGTGCCGACTCTGTGAGTGTGAATCCCCGATGCTTGCCGCTCCAATCTTCACGGAAGGGGGTGGAGAAAGGCTGCGGTCGCTGCGCTTCTCCTCGCGTCACAGACTTGCCTCTACGGCTCGTAACTCCTTTACTCGGTGGAGGTAAGGAAGTATATTTTTGACTCACTCAACCTCGACCATGTGACTGTTCTTTTTTTACTTTTTAGTCAAAGGGGAAAGGGGATTGGGGTCCCCGTCGCTATCCTCGTCTCCATCGCCCGCATTGTCAGAACATTCAAAAAGCTTAGACGGTAAGAAATTATTATTTTTACTTTGTGTGGCCCTCTATGCGATTGACTCATTCGACTTGAAGAAATCAATACCTCCCGTCGGTCGAATCTTGTTCTACGACCTTGGCACTTGTTTGTTTCTCTAGTTCTTTTTTTGCTCCATCCTTACTCCTCCTGTGGTGACTGGTGACTTGCGGTGAGATGACTGCCTAAGCAGCCTAAGTGCCTACAGTGCCTATAGCAGACTGGTTGTGACTTCATGACTTGTGCCTCGAGCGCGCTCTACCTCGGAAGCTCGGCTGTCGGCTGTGGTGAAAGTAGAAAACAGGAGGGGAGGAGGGGAATAAGCTATGGCCATTGACTGGAATAGGGTTCAACTTCAAGCCTTCCAAGATTCCCGAATGAAATTGGGGGCAAGGATCAAGGATTGCCCTAAGAGGTTAGAGCCGTTTTTACAGGCTAAGACAAGGATTCTTAGGTTCGTATTTTCTCCGTGTTCTGTTTTCTGCTTATAAACTAGAGCCAGCCGAGCCGGCCTCCACGCAGTCATCTCTCAAACCTGTGGTACAGTTAATTTACGTGAATTCAAGGACGCCCAGAAATTTTTTTCACGTGATTTGAAACAAAAAAAACAATAAAAATTAAAAAGATGCTACAGAAACAGAGTACACTCAAATTTTGGTTTCGTTTTTAGTTTCATTGCGTTTTCGTTTTCATTTCATTTTCGTTTTCGTTTTCGTTTTCGTTTTCGTTTGCATTTTCATTTTCATTTTCATTTTCATTTTCATTCTCATCTCAAAGTGGGAACTTTCACCAGCTGCTACTTGCTCCAAGCTGCCGATACGCTTGGCCTGATCGCCTACCTCCTTTATTCCCATTCCCCCTCGCCCGACTTGACGACTTTCGGCTTGAGAGGGTAGCAGCTGCCTTAAGCCTCACCTCAGGTCGGTCGAGCCACATGTGGCAACTGGCTGCTGGCAAGCGCAAATCACAATTAAAGCAAAGGCGATAGGGAGAAGGAGGGAGGGAGAGACAGTTAAGTTTTAGCGAGAAAAACGATAAGGACGGCCCGGCGCCCGACGGTGGCCGGTGTGACTGTGACTGTGAGTCTGTGACGGTGTCATCCCCATCTTTGTCCTGCCGAAACGAAGTCCAACTTAAAAGCCAAGGCTTTGGCCAGGGACTGGTGTCGTCACGCTTTTCTTTTAAAATTGACCCTCTTTTGCTTGTTTCATCGACCCTTCAAAAAAAGAATTCCAAATAACCAAAACTTCCTTTGCAAACTCTTTAGCAAATGGAATGGGCAGGCAGCTTTAAAATTTAACTTGTCCCCATTACCTTGTTCATTCTCGTCTTTTACATTTATTCTAGCAATTATTGACTTGGAATTCTGGTGCAAGTTCTGTATTTTCTGTCCTCGGATTTCTTCTCGTTTTCCTTTCGAGTTTCGCGCTCCTCGGTCCTCGTTAGCTTAGCTTCAGCCGAGTGCCCACCGTTATAGTTTACACCACTCTGTCGAGCGTTAGCGTTAGAGCGACGCGTCGACCGAGGCAATAGCCTGAAAGTAGGTCATTCGGATTTCGGATCGGGCAAGAGCCTAATAGACAAGGCAAGCGTGCGCGAACGGCCTCACTTTGCTGCTTGCCTGCCTGCGTCACTCTTTGCTTGAAGTCTGTCAGTAGGGTAGCGGGACAAAACAGTTCGCCTTCGCCCCGATCGACTTGCACCATCGACGCGACCCGACACGATTGTCACACACGAGGGAGAGAGATGTGATTGTGGTGGCTGGCGGTGGCGCCTGACTCAGCCTCAACGCAAGTCGCTATCACTCAGAGACCGGTGACAGAGAGGAGAGGAGAGAGGGAGAGAGGAGAGGACGATAACAATTGTAAAGTCAACTTTCACCACACCAAAGGAAACGGGAAGGCCAGGTCACATTGCACATTCGCTCACGCCTCACAGTCGCACCGTGTCGGTCGGTGCAATGGAAAATGAAAAATGAAAAAAGAAGAATTGAGAAATCAGCCTAGACAATTTTGAAGAGTTATATTCTTGACGGTTTGATTCAGAGTTTTGGGTATTTTTTAAGTACCAAGTGCTCCTTGCTCGGTCCGATTCCCTTTCTTTGTTTTCGTCGGACTCGGAGGAGACCGCCCTGCCTTGAGCCTTCTGCTCGCACCGACCCACCGCACCGCCGTGCTTTTTTTCAGCCTCAGTCGCCTGTCCTGCCTCACCTGCCGCCTTGTCCTCTTTTTAAACTTCAAGTCAAGTCAAAAGAAAACCGAGAGTGAGACCGAAAAAAGAAAAAGAGCGAAGCAGAAAACTCGCGTGGACTGATTTAGAATAGTAGTTTGACGGTGATCCCGAAGCAAACACGGCACAAAAACAAAGACAGCAAGACAGTTCCTTAAAAGTAAAGGACAAACCTCTGTGAAACTCGTTCTAGCTGATCTTGAAGGTGTTGTGATGGAAGTAACCTCCCGTTTTCGCATCGTCTTTTTCTAAGCGGGTGACCTATTTTACAAACGTGCCGAAACTGTTGCCTTTTTGAAGTGAGTGCTGAAATGGACCCCTTGTGGGGTGATCGGATCACCAGCTTGCTCTTTGCGTGGCGGTGCTGAGACTATTGACAAAGGTGAAGCGTCCGTCTGTGTGTCTAACGTTTGAATATTTTCCCAAGTGATTTACTGAACAGAATGTCGCTGGTTGCCAACATGGATTTGCCCATTTCGAGTGGGTTTTGCCTCGACGATTTAGGGGGCGGGGGACCTTCCTCGGGCATACACCCCTCTCACTTGCAGCTCTCCATTAGCAGTAATATGAACAATGGGACGAACCAGTTATTGGGGTCGCCCACGGGAGGCGACCTCGTCTCCCAATACATGCAGGCTGCTGCCACTCTGGTCTCGGCGGGGACAACGTCCTCTACCGTGAGCAGCCAGCAAACCAACAACAACAATAACAATACAATGCTATCTCTGGGAACGGGGGGAGGCATGCCTCCTGGACTAATGCAGGCGGTGGCTGTCGCTGCGTCCGGGAATGCCAGCCTCGCGGGACATACCTCTGGTAATGACCACACTTTAGCTGGATGCCTATTTGCAGGGAGCGCCTCTGTGATTGCCGATTACGGAGGTCCCGGGTCTGGCAATTCGGGAACAGGTGCCAGTATCGGACAGTCTGATCAACCCGATACCAAGGACGGGATGGACGAGTTGTGCCCGGTGTGCGGAGACAAAGTCTCCGGCTACCATTATGGCTTGTTGACGTGCGAAAGCTGCAAGGGTTTCTTCAAACGTACAGTTCAGAACAAGAAGGTGTACACGTGCGTCGCCGATCGCAGCTGCGTCATTGATAAGACACAGCGCAAAAGATGTCCTTATTGCAGATTTCAAAAGTGCTTGGATGTTGGAATGAAACTTGAAGGTGAGTGCATTTTTAATCCTTTTATTGTTGGACTTCTTGAGCAAGAAACAGCCCCACACTGGAGCTGATTGAGTTGCCTTTCCTGAGATCAAAGTCATACCTATTTTATAAAGCCATTTGTCATGATGAAGTGATCCCGTTTATTTAATCTTAAAATAGCATGCATGGGAGCAGTTTCCTACATTTCAACGATTAAGGTCAGCATGTCCTTTTAAAAGTGTGACACCCTCCCCCTCCGTAAAACTACAGAATTGCTTGTACGGGATAGATATTTAAATCTGACAAAAGTAAAACTTTAATAGTCTATAATTGAATTTTGGGATGAGCTAAAAAATTATATTTATCGTCAGACAACAATAATCAAGCATTATGAGAATAAATATTAGGCATAATTTCCAGACTTCTGCCGTGGTTTTCTTTTGTGAGACGGCCAAACAAAGTTCAATTTTTGCCTTCTTTAGACTTTAATGCACCATTGAACTAGATAAAATTTTTACTGGAGAACCTTAAAACCTTTCTTTTCATTTAAAAGTTAAAAGTAACGAGAGAATAATGGGATTCAATTGAAATAGATGACCAACTCCGAATAAATCTAGACGAGTTAAAATCCGTTAATAATTTCTCTCTTTTCAAAGATAACATTAAAATAGCCACCGTGTACGTCCCATAAAGAATTGACGGCGTATTGTACTCTGAAAACTAAAAGATTTCGACACAAAGCAGCGCAAGCTTGCCCTCCAAACTTTCACCGAACCAGCTATTTGGAGATTTCAAATAATCACCTGACACAACGGTTAGACAGACATCTCGAAAAAAGCCTAGTGATAGTATTTTTTCCACAAACTATACAAATTTTTCTGTCCAATATTGCTACACAACCTTTGAAAATGGTTTAATTGTGCGATTTAATAGCAATTGATCTCAAAATCATTTTCGAACTTCTAAGAATTTTCGACTTAAAATAAGAATACCACTTGAAAATGCTGCATTCTAAAAAAATCCTTTTAAGTTTTACACGTTCGTAATTTTTGAAAGTATTAAAGTTATAATAAAGCCAAGTGAAGCTTGCATAAGATGTTTCGAAATAGTTGGAGTCATCACAGCTTTGTCACTTCAATCAGACGAATGGAAAATATTTTTAAATTAAAAACCATGTTGGGTCGAAATTTTAAATCTATCTTATTCGAACATGTGACTTTATTCATCAACATATCTTTTCTTTCATGCCCTTTTATTTTGGAGGAAGGGGGAGGTCTAGTTTTTAACCAAGCAAGCTGCTCCATCTTTGGCTATTGGAAGCTGCGTTTTTTATGAATGTGTACAGAAAGTGAAAGTTGAAGTCTGCTTGCACCACTCATTTACTACCAATGCGAAGGCAAAGAATAAGGAATTCCACCTCTCCAAGCACAAACTGTTTTTAAACTTGCTCTTTTTAGAAGGAGAAATGAAATATTAAAATGCTTGAATAAAACTGATAAAAAAAGTTGTAGGCCTTTAACAAGTGCATCGTTTAATCAATCAAGTATTATTAGATTATTTATTCACTTCTCCTCTTCAAAAATACAGTAAACTAGTTTTGCTGTCTGCAACCAAAGTTCAAAAAGACCTTTTTTGTATTACTTAGAGCAAAATCAAAACAACAATATTTTGAAAAGTTGTAAGGTTGAAAAAAGGCCCTTGGATTAAATTTTCAGAAATGAATTTTCCGTATAAATCTCTTATTGTGAAATAGGCGTGCGGATGAAATCGTTCAAAAATCGCTCGCTCTGTAGATTGTTACACGTTGATTACGAAATACAGAGACGGCCTTGAAATTCACATCTTGCATCAGCTCTAACCATAAAACATCTTAGAAGGAAATATTCACCTGTCAATAAAATATTTTTACTCGCCGACTTTAGAAATAACGCGATTCACTTTTTATTGTAAACTTAGCTAAATAACAGAAATTAGCCAATTCTGAAGCAGCAGGCACACCTTGCCCAATTATTATAACCCCTCTCTCCAGCATCATTACTAACTATTTAATCTCCCTAACAATACATAAGGAAATTATTTACAAGTAAAGGATTATTAAAATTTCAGAAAGTATTCACTGAATTGCTTTTGGTTTTAGCAACCAGGGGTCGAATCTCTAGCCTTGTAATAATACTTTTTTCTGATTTTTCCGTTTGTTTAGTCAATGAAATACTTTTTATGCGTGGAAGACTACCTTTTAAGGTCTTAAGTAATTAAAATTCAAGTTCACATTAAGAGCACTAAGCCAAAAAGTGTAATATATATTGATAGACAATTGTTAAAATATCGTTATTTTTACAGCCGTTCGACACGACAGGATGCGAGGAGGCCGCAACAAATTTGGCCCAATGTACAAACGAGACCGGGCACGTAAGCTTCAGGTCATGAGACAAAGACAGGCCATCGTTGTACACCACAATGTTTTGAGTAACAATATCTCAGGACCCAATAACTCTATAACAGGCGGCTCGCAGTCATTGTCAGCATATGCATCAAGGTAAAGTACTATAACTTGCAAATTTTAATTTGTATACCGGAAGCCTTTCTTTTTAGCTCTGTCTACACACCTCCCACCTTGCACATTAAGCAAGAGATCCAAATCCCTCAAGTTACATCAATGACATCGTCACCAGGATCGTCACCAGGCCCTCTTACTCAACAAACTGGACTTGCTTCCATGCCAGGCTCATCAGGTTTAGATCACAATCAAGTTTTGGCCCAACATACCGATCCCTCTACTGGAGGCGTTCAATGGCAGATCAGCACTGGGAATAAGGTAAGTCTTGATTATATGGCTAGTTGAAAATTTTTGGTTCAGGTTAGACCGCGATATTCCACCCGTTAGGTCGAATTATATAACTCCGGTTTTCTCGGAAGGTGGTTTTCATTTAACAATTTTTTAGGACTTTCAATTCCAGTCTGGAATGGGTGGAAATGTTTTATCCAGCTCGAACGTAATGAATGTGAGTGGAGGAAAGATGCCTGCAATTCTACGTGAATTTTTGTCCTCCCTTGACGATAAGGAATGGCAGAGTGAACTCTACAAACTTCTTCAGTCTCAATCTTTCAACCAAGTAGAGGTTGACCTGTTTGAGTTACTTTGCAAGGTTTTAGACCACAACCTCTTTGCACAAGTCGATTGGGCACGGAATTCTTACTATTTTAAGGAGTTGAAGGTAAGACATCTTTTTATATGTCACTATTGCATTCCGGTAGTGGCTGATGTTTATTATTATATATTAATTTAAAAGATTATGTATGTCTCAAATCGTCTTCTATAATAGAGTTTGCATGGATTTTTTGACCTGATACTGCGTTAGTCCTCAATAAGTTTTCCGCCAGCTAGATTTTTCACAACGCGCAAGATTTTACCTTGGAAATAAGTATAAAAATATTTCGTAATCTTTGGTGCAAGGTTCAAAACTCGTCAGAGAACAGCTAGTCTAACTGTAAAAAATATCCTCAGTTTCAATAAAAGCGCTTTTGAGAATAAGACGTTAAATTAGTGCATTGTTTTGATCTTCACACAATAAATTATTTTTCAAAAATAATTCTAAAGTTACTTTATGCATTCTTGTAAATCATTCTTCTAAAATGCAATGATACTAAGTGTGCTTCTGTCAAGGACGGCATTTTACAGTTAATCGCTGCAAACTTTTGTAAAATTGTTTAACATTAGCATTAATTACCCCTGTAATATAAGTTTCTTGATAGAGTACTTTTCAGGCCTTAAATGACGCTCCAGCTTGCAGTAGAGGGTTGAAAATGTCAACGTCATTTATTTCACAATATAGTGACTTGATCGCGAAATTGTTTTGACCCATTCTTTTTTGTTTCAAGTGTTTTTAGAGCGAAAATAAATCTGAAAGCCTTAACCTAAATAGAGGTCGATTGCCCTTTCTTTTCTTGAAAAATGAAAAGGCAGCAAGAAAGCTCTACACCAAACTACTTTCACTCTAAATTTGTTTAGCCTACTTTTAATTGTGGAAAAATCATTGTCAATAAAAAGGAAGAGAGATTTTCTTTCAAGCATATAGTATGAAATTTTAAGTTTCAAGAATTTTATGTATTATATTACAACTCAACTTATTTATTAATACTTGTGATTCATTTTTATTTTCTGATTCTGAACCTAACGTTCACTTTCGTTTCTCCGATTCTTTCTTTCTCACAACCCCTCACTTGTATCTAGGTTACTAGGTCACAAACTCTCGATTTTCAATCAGAATCTTCGTGAACAACAGAAATGTTGAAAAAACTTATGCGAAACAAAAGTTTATATTTTCAAAACTTTGTTCATCTTTTTATAACAAATAGTGAATCATGCAAAAATGACATACTACAAGAATGATATTATTCTTGTCTTTTTCTGAGGTTATTCAACTTTTGGCCCCTGTGCTCTAAATTTCGTTGTGGGTAGGGCCATGAAGAGAAAGAAACAAAAAGTATATGCCTTAAAAGGTGAAAATAAAGTAACTTCACTTTTCGACCGACTGGTATGTCATTGCCAGAGAAAGCAAAAGTTCTCCCTGACATTTCTCTCGCATGAGCTTTCTTTTTTCTCTGATATATTTGATCTCACAGTCCACAAAGTGGGTTGCTTTATAGAAGAAAACTGTCTAGATAGAAGCCTTAAATTAGAACAAAGTCAAGCACGCTTCCCTCTATTTTCTCCCACTTCCATGACCAAATTCAGTGCTTCCCACGAGTCAGTCAAATCAAAGAAAAGAAAGAGGGAGAGTGGGCAGCAACAACAAATACAAGTGAGCGACAACGTCTTTCGTTACGGTCAATGTCCCCGCGACCTAGTTTCGTTTTAGGAGCTTAAAAGCGAGAGTAAACACATTCAAAATTAGACCTAGGAATATTTTGCGAGGAAACGAGAATATTTTGGTTGAATTTTGCGTTATTTGATTGTTCAATATTGTTTCTTTATATGTGCCGTTGTGCTCCGAAGATTCTAGTAGTTGTTATGGCCTGAATTTTTGTGTCCTAAAAAAGGTCGAACGATAACGAAAGTGACTGAACTTTAAGTAGGTCAAGAGCGCTTAGACGTCAGGGGAGAGAAAAGAGGGAAAAGCATGGTGCGACGTAGATTGAAAGTGAAGTCAAAAAATTTTCAGAATAAAATTAATAAACTTTTATCCTTCGGGACTCTAAAGCGGTTGAAATTATACCTTGCCTGAAGTGCTTGATTGATTCTCATTGAAAGCTTATTCAAAACCTGAAAGTAACTCATCACAATTCTAAGTGATTTTTGATGTATTTATCACAACCGACATAGAAAGACCGAAGAAAAGAAGTTTCAATATTTCTAAAACTCATTCACTAACTTTCGCTTTGAGCGAGAAAAAAATTGTATCATAAATGAGTCCCGAAAGTAGGACAATCAACTTTAAGTAGGACAACGACCGCTTTTAAGGCCGTCCTTGTTGCCTTTTCTCGCACGCACGTCTTTCATTATGCTTTAGTGGGAAGCCTGGGCTGTAAAAGAGCTATGTAATTGCTTTCCATAACGCTTATTTTCAGACTTATCTCTGTGAGTGTCAGAGAGGAGGTTAAAAAATTGTTAATGTCATTGCGTTTTCTTATTTAATAAGGGGAATAACATAGATAAAGCAGACCTGCACCATTAAAAAACGGTTTCTGTGATATATTTTAAAGACATGATGTTACTTGATAACTTTAGATATGTTAAAGTAAGTCTTTGATTTATCCGGTTTTAAAATTAACCTTTAGGTTGATGATCAAATGACTCTCCTTCAAAATTCTTGGTCAGAGATGCTAATTCTAGACCAGATACACCAGCGAATGCACAATCATCTGCCAGACGAAACTACACTTCATAACGGACAAAAGTTTGAGCTGCTATCTTTGGCTCTGCTTGGAGTTCCATCTATGTAAGAAGAAATTAATTTATTCAATCGTATGTTTGAAACTGTTTTGAACTCATTATTTCTCGTAGGTCTGACACCTTCCAAGAATTGACTGGGAAACTTGGAGGCCTTAAATTTGATAGCGCTGATTTTGTGTGTCTCAAATTTGTTCTATTACTTAATCCAGGCAGGAAAAAATATAAAATAAATTTGTACATAACTCTAAAGATAGCATAATATTTTCAGAAGTACGCAACCTGAACAACCGAAAACATGTGCAAGAATGCTACGACCAAGTTCGCCGGGTCCTCCTGGAGTATTGTGTTAATTGTTACCCAAACGTGCCGGTACGATAAACTTTAGGCCTGAGAAGTCCTGATTTTTAATTTGAATATTGGTACAGGACAAATTCAATCAGTTGCTCAGCCTCCTGCCAGACCTCCGCGAGATGGCTCAGCGTGGTGAAGACTTCTTGTACTTCAAGCACATGCAAGGAAATGCTCCAACCCAAACTCTTCTTATGGAGATGTTGCACGCGAAGAAAAGATAAGCTGTTTGCAGTTTTCAAGTGAGTATTTGCTAATATATTTAAAGTATTGCCAAAAATTTGTTTGAAATAATCTTACAGGATAGACTTCAACAATCAGCAACACTTTGACTAGACTCAACTCTTAATGTGATTTTTGTGTCAGTAAAAAAAGATTAAAAGAAAATGACGGTCCAACTAGTCCACAACAAAATATGCCTAAAAAGGCCGTCAAACAGACGGAATGGTTCGTCCGTTTTCGGGATCGAAACGAAGTCACTTTCACTTGTTTCTATTTGTTTATATCTAAATTATAATTCAATGTAATTTTACTTTTTTTGCCATGCGAAACTTTAACACGATTTGTTTCGTGTTTTTTATTAAAGAAAAAAAGGAGAGAAAGGTTGAGATGTTTAAAAACAAAAATTTTACCAAACAATTGTCCTCAAATAACCAATTTGTGACCAGACTTTGAGAGTAGTTAGTCTTGAAATTGTACATAAAGTTTTTGGTTTACAGTTTAAACACAAAAACCTCTGTGCAGATTACATGTTAAATTTCTTTTAAGAGTTTATCAAAATAATTATTTTGTAATATTTAAAAGTACCCAGACGGTGAGTGTCAAGGAAAACGCCTTTGATCTGATTTGGCGAACTTTTTCTATGAAATTCGCTCCATCTCAAGAATAAAAGCCCTGCGTTGATCACTGAAAAACTTGTTTTAAATTCTATTTTATATGTTAATCCACATCACTCTAATTGTTGTATTGAGCCTCTTCACTCCCCAACTTCATGATCGTGCTTCCACACTCAATTTCTTCCTACTCAGCTTTTGTTCATATGAAATGTACTTTCAATGTCTTTAAATACTCGCTTAAGACCACGATTAGCCTGGCAGCGAGAGCAGATGAAATTCCCGGTGAAATGTTATTGAGCCCATACGTTACTTTTCAAGACTTTTTACAGCCAGACTAAATCTAATACATAGTTTTGTGCAAAGTAAGCTTACACCCCACCCACCACCATTTTCAACCATCACACTGGCGGAACGACGAGGGCATTTCATATATTGATTTATGAAAGCTTCATTTATATCACAGAAATTGGACTGGACAATTGTAACCTTTGTTTTAGATTTAGCAAAAGTTCATCTTCGTTCAAAAAGTGCAGTTGCCTTTTAAATTTATGGTTTAAATATTTTAGTTTGTTTCAATCTAGTCCAAAGTCCAAGCTTCTAACAAACAACATGCTAGTCGTTAATCTATACTCAGCCTCTAAGTTGAGTGATTACCGTTCTCAGAACAACCAATCAAAATGATCTCTTGTTTCGTCAGTTCTGGTTTAAACTCTCCCGATTTGAAATGTTTTTGAGTAAAACAGCCGTTCAACAAGATATTTACGGCAATGTTTCACTTTTCTGCAAATATTCCGTCTTTCATTGATAACAAACATCGTTTTCCAGAGAAACTTACAAACTTTGCAGAAGATTACCATCCAAAACAAGTAAAATGAAAAGTTCACGTTGACTTAAATCATTTTGACATTTTACCCCTTTGGCACTAATATGTTTGAAAATTTTAAACTAGTCGATTTTATGTAATATTGATTTTTCTTATAATTGATGAAAAAGCAGCAGACTGAATGATGAACCGGTGAATGCCAATTTCTCAACTTTTTTATTTGTACTTTAGTGTGTGGTTTTTTCAGCCAAATTTTAGCGGAAGTTGCTTTACGTTGTGTTACAAAAGTTGCAAGGCTGTCCTTGATTGTTACACCAATTTAAGTCAAAATTAGGAAGATGTTGGCTCTCTTTTATACAAGTCAACAATTTCTATTTCATTCCAGCAATTGTGTTAAATTTCAGCCGGGATAAATGGGCATTAGCGAGATTCGAAAAAGTCTGAACCAGACTATGGCTTTGAGTTCGACATCATTGCCATGAATTGGCGACTTTTTGAGTGAATGAAGAAAGTTCTAATAGTGTGAGTGTAAGAAATCTCTTTAAAGATTTAGATTTATCAGCTACGACTGCGTGAATTTTTTGGCTGCACAGTCTATATAATTATGTATATATGTATAAACAAATTAACTTTAGCTCATTCTAGTTTTTATTATTTTACAAAAAAATACTTAGTATTAAAATATCACCTTTTTCTTCTCGTGTAGATTGGTTGCAATGTCTTATTATTTATTTTCTCTCAAATCACTAAATGTTTTTCAACCACACTACGAACATAATCTAACATTTTGTATTTGTACATATTACCCACTATTTAATTTTCTAGATATTTTGTTTCTATTTATTACCTAAACTGAGAAAGTACCCTACTTGCCTTGTTTCTTAAAATTTCGATGATCACAATCGAGACACCAAGAAATTAAACTAAATTTTCTGTAAAAAAATCCACTTTGTTGATCACTGTTAAATCTTGTTGGTTAATACGGTAATGTTGAAGATATGCTATTTGATACTTGTAGATAAAAGTGAATTTCCAACGCATTCTCTCTTTATTTAATTTGCAAATAAAGTCTTAAGCAATTACTTACAAAATTGATGATTCCATTATGATAGAAGATAATATAAAACGTAAATGTGTTCAAAAAATAAAACATTAAAGGGATATTGTGTACTTGTTTAAAATAAACGGAAGATTTTTGGAATGGTACAAATCTGTTTGACTTATTTTTATTACGACGAATAATAACAAATACAGTTAATACAATTTTACCAGAAAAATGAGGCTGTTCCCTTTCTACAAATAGAGTCACAAGTGAGAATCCGAGCTGCGATTCGATACTACGTTGATTCGTCTACAGGACGCTTTATCTACAGACAATTTGACTACGAAGCTTCGACTAATAATCAATTCTCCTAATCATTGCTAATCTAACATAACCTGACCCTACCACCCACCCCCCAAGCATGTTCCCCCCCTCCCTAGCCCAAACGTGCTTTGGGTCAGGTTAGGTAGTCATAAGGCGAAAAAAGGAACTTGTGAGGGGGGTAGATGGAAAAAAGAGCAAACTAAAATATTTGTTATCATAGCCTAACTGTGTCTGTGAACGTAAATAAAAAACCTCGGAACAATGGGTTTCGAGGGTAATCTTGACCAGTTTTCTACCAATCATTAGTTAAAATCAAGCATTTTTTTTTCAAAAGTTGAAACGAAAAAACAAGGTACATCTTCTGGCAGACACCAGAGAGATGCTAAATATAGAGTGCTGCTTACGCCCCTCCAGGCTAATAAAAAAGGAAAATTCGTAAACTAATTAAGCTAAATTTCACAGCTTTGATGTAGAATATATCTACATTTATTTTTTCGTTGTAATGCAAGTGCCGTGAAAGCCTACAGATTTAATCCACGATAAAATGTCCTATTTAGATTTTAAAGATTTATTCTCAAAATGTACTATACATTAATTAGAGAAAATGTTTGCACCATTACTTAATTCTGAAGGGGTGGAATGGGAAGTCACTGGAGACTTTAACAAGCCGAACCACATCTTTGGGGGAAAAACCGGGCTTTTAATTGGCTTATCTAACCCCCTCCCTCTTAGGCTCCAGCTGGCGGAAAAACTCTCAATTCAGCAAGTGTGGCATTTGCTGGTGGGCAGGATGGCAAAGGGATAAATTAAATATGAGAAATTCTAGACTTGAGAGCCTCTTTTGAAAGATTGAACCATTCGAAGTTCCAAATCTTAGAAATTAGCTTCGAAAATAATGCAATTTTGTTCAAAATTAGGGATGCCCAGCCTGTTGGCTAGCTTATATCTATTGAATTTGAATTCAAAATCCCCAATTATTGTTCTAATTTGTTTGTAATACAAGGACCTTAGTTTTTGTTTAGACTCAAAGTTGGCTGCATTAAACCAAACAAAACTGCAATATGCCAGTTTATAACAAAATGAAATATTTTTTTATTTATTTATTTATGATATATGAAAATGATACGCAATTTGTCTCTTGAGAGATGCTTTTTGAGATACCTAAGGCAGAATCCTAAAGATCTGCAGTTGCTAGTTGTCTTTTCCGCATGCTCAATCCATTTCAAGTTATTATCCATCCAGATTCGAGTGGTATCCCATAGTGGCTCCGTGCGAGCTCGGGTAAACCACATAACATCCATTGTTACTCCGTTCGAGTTCAGGACAAACCATACTCTTGTCTTAAAAAACAAGAATCTAATATCTCCCCTACTTTTCAGCTCCCTCTGGATCAGGACGGGATTGGGACAGACGACTGGACACTGCAAATCAAGCTGGACCAGCATATCCCAGAACTTCTCCCAATTAACGGAAAGAGGTCCCTGGTGTACTACCCGGGGATACCAAAGCAGTGTAAAAAGTGCAGTGAAACTGGCCATACAGCTCCAGTCTGACCCAACCCAAAAGAAGATTGGCAAAACTACGTGGTGAGATTTTTGAGCACCAACCAGTTCACAGAGTCCATGGTCGGTTCATGGATGAACGCCCTTAAGAAGTATCACCCACTCTACAACAGAGCTGACCCTAAGGACCTACGTCAACAACTTACCCTGACAAAACAAGGTGTTAATAAGGTTGATCTTAGAAGGAGGATTGGCCCTTCAACCAGAAGAAACTTGAGAACTAACATCGGGGAAAATACTGAGGAATATCAAAACCAAAGAGGTGTTTCCCGAGGCAGATTTCAACCCTGTGGCAGGACTCATCACCGTGGTAGAGGACAACAACCAAGCAGGGGACAATGTCGTGATCAAACGCATGGCAGAA
>Ga0194133_10005043_pt1 | contig 17106 bp, 16 predicted proteins | sample TA2KigOf40mmetaG_FD_155448 | JGI IMG/M metagenome (GOLD analysis project Ga0194133, IMG submission 155448) | Freshwater microbial communities from Lake Tanganyika, Tanzania - TA2015055 Kigoma Offshore 40m | ecosystem: Environmental > Aquatic > Freshwater > Lake | place: Tanzania: Lake... | reverse complement strand
GATGCGTTCGTACTGCCCCAGCCGCAGTCCGTGCGAACCTGGCGTCACCGTGAGGACCTCTGGTTGTACCGACCAGCTGACACCCCATATCTGGAGGAGTGGAAGTGAAGCCCTTATGGATCTTCGGTGGATCGTCCTACGCGCAGATCGCCATCCACTACTTCAACCGGGACACAGACTTTGAGGTTCAGGGCATCATCCTGGACGAAGGATTCGAGCCCATCGCAGCCCTCAGCGAGTGGCCGATTACGCGAACCAACGAGATTGGAGTGCTCGTTGACCGGGAAGGCGACGTATACTTTCACGCCGCCATTACCTACGCGGGGATCAACCGACTCCGCAAGGACAAGATCGCGGAACTCAGCAACCTGGGCATGATCCCGGCGAGCTACGTAAGCCCACACGCCTACGTTGATGACACGGTTGCCTTGGGTGAGCACAACTTCATCTTCGAGGACAACACCGTGCAGCCATTCGTCACACTGGGCTCGGGGGTAGTCCTGTGGTCCGGAAACCACATCGGACATCACTCGATCGTGGAGGATGATGTGTTCATCTCGTCCCACGTCGTGGTGTCTGGGCATTGCCGCATTGGCGAGCGAAGTTTTCTCGGGGTCAACGCGACGCTCGCCAACAACGTGTCTATTGGCAAAGCAAACTGGATCCTGCCCAACACCTTCATTTCGACCGATACCGGTGACGATGAGTTTTGGAAGCCAGCGTTGTCGGGGAAGTCGGACAAACCGGCGAGTGCTCGATCCGTGTGAACGAGGCCCAAGTGAGTCGACCAGGCCACCGCCTCACCATCAGAATCCTGGGCACGTTGTCTCTTGAGTCTCTTAGCCGCTCGAACCTGGCTGTCTCGCACCTGTCGGTTCCCACGGCCGTTCTGTCTCCCGATGGAAGCTGCATCAGGCTATTCGTGAGTAGTCGTGATGACCAGGGCCGATCCCGGGTCTTCGTCCTCAATCTAGACCCAGCGAATCCGCTGGAGGTCTCCGACCCGCATCTCAAACTCGTGCTGGACCTGGGCGCGCAAGAGGACTTCGATGGCGACGGAATTGTTTGCACGTCCGTCTTGGTGGACGGGCCGGATTTGATGCACATGCTGTATGCCGGCTTCGAGCGCAATGCCCACGGCTCTTACCGGCTCCTCACGGGCTTGGCGCACAGCATCGACGGCGGAGAGTCCTTCACCAGATCGACGAACGTCCCGTTGCTGGAGCGAGCTCCCGATGAGTCGACGGTGCGAGCCGGCGCCGTCTTCGCTGAGACGATCCGACTCGGTGCTCCGCGAGGCATCATCTACGCTGGAGGCAGCGGCTGGGTAGCCACGGCCGATGGTCGACGTCGTCCTCATTACAGTCTACGCGAGCAACCGATCAGACCTGATCTAACCCCGATCGGACCCTCGAGGATCCTCCTCCAACCACGTTCCGACGAGCACGGGTTCGGTCGAGCCGGAGTTATTGCTTGCGGCGAACATCGGTGCGTTCTGCTGTCCGTCAGGATGACAGCACTGAGCAGCTATCGATTGCAGACAGCGACGATCGAAAGTGACGGTCAGTGGGTGCGCGACACGGTTCAACTGCGCGTACTAGAGGAAGGTCGTGACCGCTCTTTGGATCACCTGATGTTCGCCAGTTCGGTTCAGACGCCTTCCGAACAGTGGCTGTTTCTCAATGGACCCGAATACGGTAGAGATGGAGTGCTGGTTGCCAAGGTTGAGGACGAGTAGATGAGCCCGTGGCAGGTTGTGGAATTTCAACCACAGGACGCGTCGCTGTGGGAAGACGTGGTTGAGACTTCCTCCCAAGGTGCCCTTCAGCACCGTAGGAGATTCCTGGACTACCACGGTGATCGGTTCTCGGATCGGAGTCTCTTGGTACATCGAGACGGCGATGTCGGTGCCATCTTTCCCGCGGCAGAGTCGCCCATTGCGCCAGATGAAATCGTCTCTCATCCGGGTGCCGCTTACGGGGGCCTGGTACTTACCCCCGGCATTCGAGCCTCAGAAGTCCCCGGAGTCGTGGACGCGATCATCGGGCACTACCGGAAGGCCCGCGTGCGCAGTCTCTTGGTGCGCCCCCCATGGCACTGGACTCAAGCTCGACCTGATGAGGTGTTCACGCACGAGTTGTTGCGACGCGGGGCGACGGCTGCGGCGTGGCAACTTGTGTCCGTCGTGGATCTGAGGGAGCCGCTCGCGCTCGGCTCGCGGCGTCGAAGGATGCTCAAACGTGGCACGAGTCGGCTCTCGCTCAGTTGGGACCTGGAGAACCTGCCGCAATTCTGGGAGATTCTTGAGGAGCGGCTACTGATGTCGCATTCGGTAAGGCCGACGCACTCACTGGACGAAATGACGGACCTAGCCGCGCGGTTTCCAGCCAACATTTATCTGGTTACCGCATGGGAAGGCGATGAGATCGTTGGCGGTGCCCTCGCCATCACTGAATCGAGGTACCAACATCTGCAGTACATCGCTGCAACTGATGCAGGGCGTGATGCCGGAGCAACCGACGTGGTGGTCGTTGCCGCAGCGGAGCGCGCACGCAGCGTTGGCATCAAGAGCCTGAGCCTCGGGTCAAGTGTCGACCCGAAAGACCACTCAGTCAACGTGGGTCTCCTCGACTTCAAGTCAGAGTTCGGCGCCTCGACGTTCGCCATACCCCAGCTGACATTGGACCTTAATGTGGTCGAAAGTGCGTCACTTTAGGGCGAGCGTGGCGACACCTGAGGAAGAGGTGGAGGTATTCGTCCTGGCCCGAGGTGGGTCGGAGACCTGTCCGGGGAAGAGCGTGCGAGATCGGTGCGGACAGTCTCTAGTCACTTGGACGGCAGGCCTAGTCGATCGGAACCTGACCTGGTCATCCGGGGACCCCGTGGTCAACCTGGTCAGGTCCCGGAGACCATCGCTAACCTGAGTGAAATCACTAAACAACAAAGTCTGCCACGCCACTCCGGTCTCTCTAGGACGTGCGCTCTCAAGACTTTCGCTTCAGGATCACGCAGCCAACCGTGAGGTCGCTAAACTCCGGCATCACGTACGGGGAGCTTTGCCCCGTGACGGGATCGGTAGCCCCGGTGATGGGCACACCGAAAAGGGATTCAATCGCATCCAGTTGAATCCCTGGAAAATCAAATGTCGCAATGACGTGGCCCCCAGGCCTGGTCATTCTGAGCAGTCGCTCCAGGATCCTCACATGGGAGAAATCGATCTCCTCAATGGTGGAAACGTTGAGTACGACATCAAATCCTTCCACCCACTCTGGAGGCACGTCCCTTCGCAAGTCGTGGACGAAGGTGCTCGGCAAGTTAGAGGGTCGCAGGTCGCTATGAATGGTCTCCGGGTAGTCCTGGTCGAGAGCCTGCTTGAAGAGCACATGCGATCCATGCCAGCCCCAGCATGTGTTGTGAATTTGGGTCCCTTCGTGAGCTTCGAGCGTCTTGAGGACCTCCAGAATGGCTTCATATTCGTAAACTCTGCTCCACCAACCCCATTTCAAGTCAAAGGAGTCCGCTACGTCGAAAAACCTGAACTCTTCGACTGTGAACGGTATGGGGAAGTGCTCCACAGCCACGCGATTGTCGGCCGAAATTCTTCGCTGAGACCGACTTCCGAAAGGTAGCGCACGTCTGACCGCACTCACCGTGGTTAGTAGCACCGGAGGAATCCACGGCAAGAGCGTCTGCTTCACATGCGCATCATATCCTTGTGCTGGTTCTCTTGGCTCCGCGCGTAGGAAATGTCCTTGCCCGACGACCAACCGCTCGAAGAGTACGCGGGGGGTCAGAAATTGCCGGCCAAATCCTGTCTGTGGTGAAATACTTGGCCCGAAGCGCAAACGTTCCCCGGATCCGCAAGGGCTTTCTTGAATTGGCCAGGTCAACCAGGGCCGTCGCAGGAGAGCCCCTTCGGGCAAGATACGAGTGAATCTTCGAGTGCAGATGCAAGTTGAAGATTCGGTGAGTTTCACCCGCGTCTGTCGTGCAGTAAAGAAACCCAGTTGGCTCCTCAAAGCCGAACGTAAGGGACTCCAACTGCCTCTTGGACAAGAGCATCGCGCCCGGCGGGTCGACGAACTTATTCCTATGCGACTTCGGCAGGGGCACATTGCGGGGTTCAATTCCTGCCACCCACTGTCCAAGTTGGGCCGCATCTACTACTCCTCCGAGCTCAGACTCGGTCGGCCCTAATACGGGCAGCCGCATTTCGCCCGCCTGCATGGCTGTAGCAATAGTCGGAAGTGCGAAGGCGTCCTGACGCCCCGAAACACTCCATTGGGCCAACATGGCCATCTCATGCGGAAAAGAAGGCATCACCCGCGAGTACTCATTAAGCGCAGACAAGGACTCCAAGCTGTTGCAGTAGAACACAGATGCGACAGCTGCATTCGAGTTGTGAAATGGAACAAACACGCCCCGTCGCGAGTCGGACTCAAGAGCCGCGGCAAGTACGTCGACGCGAAACAGCAGTTGATCCAGTTCGGCGTGCAGGACGGCCTTGAACGCACCCTGAGCCATGAACTGCTCCAGGACGAAGAATCGTTCTAGAGTCTTCACCCAGAAGCCATCTCGGAAAGCTACCGACTGAGAGAGGCGGGCGCGAGCCTCTGAGAACGAGTTCGAGTCATAAAACTCCTCAAGAGCAACGAACTCAATTCGCTCCCTTCTTGCCGAGGCCTCCATTGCAGCCGGCCCGATCAGCGAGATGTTCACGCCGGAGAAGCGCCGGGCGAGTGCCAGTGCAGCTGGCCCATAGTAGGGGAGCGCCCGGCCGAGATAGATGAAGTGAAGGTCCATTGGTAGGCCACGCTACATGCACTGCGCCGCACGGATGCTGGTAGAGAAGCTGTCCCGCTGGACTGAGGACAATGCATCTCTCACCAGCCGCTTACTGCGCCGTGCCCACCAGTGAAGAGTCCTACGGTCCCAGTTCTCAAAGCTGATGATACCTAAGTGATGTCTCTGGCCAAGGCGGATGAGATCGTCAGGGGCAAACTTGTTGGCCGGTCCGAATCGACTTCGGCCGTAGCGCTCCCAGGAGACATCAACGGTGGACCACGAGTCGGTGTACTTGTTGGTGATCCAAGTCCCCAGGGTCTCAGTCTCACTGAACGCGCCAACCTGTGAGAAGTCGGTCGCTTGAATAAGAGCATCTGACCAGTGATCAATCCCATGGCGTCGCTCTATTTCAGCAAAGAAGTCTTCCAGCCACTCCTTACGCAAGGGAAATCCGGGAATGACAAAACTGAAGTCTTGCTGGCGTGTCTGCCCAGTCAGCCTCTCAATCATCCGAAAGTATTCGGGGTGAAACTCCGCCGCCCTCATATACGCAGGGTGACCGCGATCATCGAAGAGGGTTTGCGGTGCGACAGGAACACAGTCGGCATCCCAGATGATCAGAGAGTCTGCCTGCTCCCGCTCCAGGGCCTCAAGCTTGTAGTACTGCTGCAGGTACCAGCCCACGCGATGCGCCTGGCCCTGTGATGCCACGGCCCTGGACAGTTCTTCTCGGTAGGTGGCGCCTAGAGATTCCTGTGCGCGGACGATGGTGCCAGGTGCGGATATGGTTCTGAACTGAGGAATGTCATTCTTGGGAACGTAGAGGATGAACTCGTCCGCCTGTATGAAGCGTCTCTGGAGTGCGGAGGTGCGTTCCCACACGATCGCATGGTCTGACTTGCACATGGATACTACATGGACCGACACTTTGGCCTCCTGATCCAAGAGCAACCGGACCGCGCAATACGGGCAGGAGGATGGGCCTGAGACGTCTGTTGGCCGCCGAGTCGGCCAGGCAGGTCTCGGCACATTAGCGCGCTCCGGTTACACACGTCGCGAGAAGTACTGGCACACTTCACCGACTGAGGATGTGCCTGAGATGTTCAACAATGCGCCTTGAGGCTTGGCCATCTCCAAAGGGATTGGCCATCCCCGCCATGCCTTGGTACCGCAGCGGATCACCAAGGAGTTGGAGTACCGACTCCTCAATGTCGTGACGTGCCGTGCCTACCAACCTGACAGCTCCTGAGGCGACGCCTTCGGGACGCTCTGTCGTGCCCCTCGTGAGCAGGACCGGCTTGCCAAGCGTTGGGGCTTCTTCTTGGATACCTCCGCTATCTGTGATGATGATGTTGCAGAATCTCATGAGGCTCACCATCTGGCCATACTCCACAGGTGGTATCAGATGCACGTTGTCTCGGCCGCCTAGCCAGCGTTGCACTGTATGTCTGACCTCCGGATTCAGATGGACGGGATAAACTAGGTGCAAGTCATCGCGTGCACTCGCGATGTCGCCTAGTGCGAGGCAAATCTCGCGTAGGCCGTCGCCGAAATTCTCTCGTCTGTGCCCCGTCACTAGGATAAAGCTCACTTGGCGCCAGCTAAATGGAAGCAGCGAGTCAAGACGGGCGTACGTCTCCTGCTGATATGCGGTGTCTGAATCCAAGCGATGAATCATCCACAAGAGGGAATCGATCACAGTGTTGCCCGTGACAAAAATGTGACTATCTGGGCAGCCCTCTCCTAATAGCGCCTTCCGATTGGCTTCGGTCGGTGCGAAGTGCCAACGCGCTATGCGACTCGTAACCTGGCGATTCAGCTCTTCGGGGAACGGCGCAATAGGGTCGTACGTTCGCAGACCTGCCTCGACATGGCCCACCGGGACACCCAGGTAGAAGGCACTCATTGCCGCGGCGACGGTCGTCGTGGTGTCCCCCTGCACGAGCAAGAGGTCGGGACGCTCCTCGGAAAGAACCTGTGCCATGCCGGTCAGTATGCGAGCGTGCAACTCCGACAAGTTCTGCGAGGGCGTCATCAGAGCCAAGTCAACGTCGGGAGTCAACCCGAAACTGCGCAGCGTTTGTTGGAGCATCTCCTTGTGCTGACCTGTAACGCAGACCTTCACGTCAAACTCAGCTGGGAAGCTCTGTAGTTCATGAACGAGAGGAGCAAACTTTATGACCTCGGGTCTAGTCCCCATCGCAATCAAGATTCGTTTGACGATGTCCTCCCCGCCTAGGCAACTGAGTGAGAAATCTTAGGCATTCTTCCTCTGGGTTTCGCGGTGTCCTCATCCGGCCTCAAGGCTTTGCGAGGACGTCGCCCAACCGCTGTCTCCTCGTTCTACGGACATCTCCCCCGCGTTCCGTTCAGGCGCCCCATACGACAACACGGTTTCCTGGATAGGACTTCGGGGACTCTGCAAGAACCGTGCCACCCACCCTCTCAGCCAACTCCTCGGCGATTAACGAGCGGAAACTCCGCGGAGAGATCCGGTTGAAGGTCATGTAGCCCTTCTCCGCCCCTTCAACAAATTGCTCAAAGTATTCTTCCTGCACTTCGCGTCTCAACTCCGAGAACGCGTAGTTGCTGATGAGGAGATCCGACTGAGCCGGCTGAGTCGCATCTGCGCTGATGAAGCTAATGGGAGTGTCGATAGCCGAAGCAGACAAGAACTTGGCTGTCAGATCCAAGACAGGGGGAAGGTCCACCATTGTGTACGCTGTTACCGGGAAGATGGCGCACAACACTCGACACTGCCCTCCGTATCCGACTCCAATCTCGAGAATCCGGGACCAATCACCAGACCCAAAGTGCCTCTTCAGGTCCGCCGCAACCTTGAGGTAGCGAAGCGTAGTCGGCGAGGCATTGCCCAACCCGGGGTAGTGAAAGGTGATTGGGTCACCTACGGTGTCAGACGCGCACGTGGCCGCGGCGGCGGCAAGGATTGAGGGGTCTTGCCGAATCACCTTGAGGTACCGCTTCCCCAGATGATCGGAGACATGCTCAAGAATCTCGGAGTAGTCCTTGGCTCTGCGAAAAGTGGCAAAAATCTCTGAATCCGCCGCAGCTTCCGCACAAAAGGCTGGATAGTCCTTGTTATCACTCAAGCTAGTGCGCACGTCAGAGCTTCGGAAACGACTCCTCCAGTACGAGGGGTACTTGCTTACGTACTCAGAAAACCCCTGTGCCCACCTCATGAGGGCTTCACCATGAGTCGACCGGTGTAGTCAATGGGAATGAGTAGAGGTCGCAAGTTGAGTCCAGCCAAGTGCTCGTCGACGGCCTGACGAGCCCCCTGCCAGTGACCGTAGTCGTCAACAATGATCACTCCTCCGGGGGTTACGCGCTCGTACAATGCGTCGAGCTCAGCCCGTGTCGAATCGTAGAAGTCTGTATCCAGTCGAAGCAGAGAGATGGCTTCGGGTGACTGGTGAGCAAGTGTCTCGGTTACATCACCCGCGATGAGATGGATGTTGTCGCGAGGGTAGGAAGTTAGTCCCAAGGTCTCTAGGACATCACCGATTGTGGCGAAGGCCCAAACGTTGTTGCCGTCCCCGACCGCTGTGGCGGTCAGTAGTTCAGAGGCCGGCACGCCAGTCGTAGACTCAATATCGAATGGGCCCGCGGTCGTCATGCCCTGAAAGGTGTCGTAGAGCCAGAGACCTCGATCTTGAACCCCGAGCTGTTCAAGCTTGAGCGCTATAGCAAGGGCACTACCACCGCGCCACACGCCGCACTCAACCAAGTCACCATCAATGCCTGCGCGAATGCAGTAGTCAACGCTCGCCAGGAGTGCAGACATTCGTCGCGAGCCCGCCATGGAGTATCGGCAAGCTAGCCTCACAATGAGGCGGTCTTGATCCGACAGACCCCAATCATCTTGGGCCGAGAACTCGCTGGTTCTCCGGATCGAGTAGCCGTACCGGCCCAGAAATCGCTGGGCAGCCTGCCTCGTCCATCCCCGGGAGCGTTGCACTCGCCTAGCATAGACGTTGGAGCGCTACCCGCTCTGTCCCACTGCCCAGCGGAGCCGGAAGGGGTTCCATAGGTGTCAATTGAGAGTGCGACCGGACGCTGCGCGCTTCTGGGAGTCGTGATCCCGATGCTCGATGACGGGCGTCATGTCGAAACACTTATTCGTCACTGGCAGGTGACGCTTGAAGAGGAGCAACTCGGTCCTGACATTGTGTTCGTGATCATTGACGATTCGCCGTCTCCGTCCGCAGCGATGCGACTTGCAGACTGGCTCTCGGAACGGGGCCTGCAGGCCACCCTACATCGTCAGGATCCCCCGAGAGGACCTGGTGCAGCGCGACAGGCCGGGATCGAGCTTTCCAGCACTGAGTTCGTGTGCTTCTTGGATGTCGATGACCGGTCCGACCCGGGCGTCTTTCTCGAAGCAGCCAAGTTGGCCCGAAGTCAAAGTTTGGATCTGGTTGCATTGGGCTTTGCCGTTGAGTCTGAGCTTGGTCACGTGGTCGAGCATGGCTCAGCCCCAAGAGAGGGGCGCTTCTGGGAAGACCTCCTCGTACGCCGAGTGGGGGTATGGAGATTCGTCTTTAGTTTGCGCTTCTTGGATGACGCCAATGCCTCTTTTCCTGAGTGGAGCTATGCCGAGGATCTTTCCTTCCTCCTGCAGTGCATCGACAGCGGGCCGAGGACGTCGTACCTTCCTAGGCAGGGCTACACCTACATCCAGCACTCGCACGGACTTTCGGGTCGCCGCCCGACTGCGAGCCAAGCCAGGCAGTCTCTACGGGGGCTCAGAGGGACCCCCCGCGCCCGTGCGGACGATGGGAGATATCTCCGGGCATTATGGCGTGCACGGATCGCGATCCTTGGTGGATGGAGCCTGGCGCCCTATGTGGTTGGCACCCTCCCAGAGTTGATCAGACGCCCCCTCAAGAGCTTCGAGGTGGGTCTCTCTGGCATGAGCCGTAGAGCGGCGAGTTTGCGGGGATCGAAACGCCCAAAGGGCGCGCCATGAGGCCGCAGCTGCCTGTACCCGTCCTGATTGTGGCTCACCGGCGATTGGACAAAGTCCGTCAAGTAGTGGACGCCTGTCTAGCAGACAGTGTCCAGGATGTCACAGTCGTGATTGACGGTCCACGATGTCTACAAGAGGCGCGCCTTTTGGACGAGGTGGAAGCATATGTGCGTGACGCTCCCTGGTCCGGAAGAGTTCGTGTACTGAGGCGCGACCGAAATCTCGGAGTCGGGCTCTCGGTACCAGTGGCCTGCGACTTCATGTTCCTGCGAAATCGGGCTGCCATAGTGCTTGAAGATGATTGCGTGCCTACATCGGAGTTCTTCCGATTCGCAGAGAAGTCCCTCAGCGCTTTCTCCTCCGACGGCCGCATCGGACTGATCAGTGGCGTGTCCCTAGCGCCACGCCCACAAGGAGGGTCGCCGGCTCTGCTTTCTCGTTTCCCATTGACCTGGGGCTGGGCCACATGGCGTGATCGTTGGACAAGGTACCGTCACTCACTCGTCGGTTGGCGTTCGCGTCTCGCCTTTCGACGACTCGTGAAGGATCTTGGGCCTGTCCCGGCGTTTGACTGGATGCGGCTCTTCGATGCCAGCTCGGGTCCGTCCCCCTCTGTCTGGGATCATCAAGTGACATTTATGCTGTGGGTCGAGCGCCAGTGGTCACTTAACCCTTCGATTGACCTTGTTTGCAACATTGGATTTGATAATCAGGCCAGCAACACATCGATTAGGCCCTTCTACGCTCCCAGGGTTCCACCGGCAGCCGAACGCCGCGCTTGGCTCGATTCGTTCCGAGAGATGATGGCCCGCGGAGAGTTGCCGCGCGCGGACGAGGAGTACGACGCTAGTGTTTCGAGGAGTATCTTTTCGCCTGCGCTCGCCTCACGAATCTCCCGCAGGATCCCGTGCGCCAAGCGAAGGGGTTGATTCTCAATCATGCTGGAGCGACGTATCCGGGTCGTTCATCTGGCGACGTCTGTCGGGGGCGGGGCTGGGATCGCGGCGTACCGTATTCATGAGGCTCTGCTGGCCTCTGGGGCGGCCAGCACATTCATCTCTCAAGGAGAGAGTCCGCCCCCAGGAGTCCGGCTGGTGAGTAGAAACCCACAGCAGCGAGTTGCGCAGAAGGCAGTCACAGCGGCCAATCGCCTGTTCAGCGGCCCGTCATCGATTCACTTCACCCCCGTATCAAGAGGTGTGGTCTCCGTGGCTAACGTGGTTGACTTGGAGCCAGACCTTGTTCATGTGCACAACTGGTACAACTTCTTCGACTGGCGGCTCGCTCCCAAACTTTCGTCACTTGGTGTTGGGGTCATTGCGACATTGCATGACGAGCGCCTGCTGACGGGCGGGTGCCACTACACTCTGGGCTGCACGGGGGCATCAAGGGATTGCTCCATGTGCCCGCAGTCACGATTGCCACGGCTTACTCCCACACGCCAGGCCCGCTGCGCTGCACGTCGAGCTGTGGTCGACTCGGGGGCAACTTTGGTTGCCCCGTCGGAGTGGCTTGCACGTCAAGCTAAGGAATTGGGTCTGCCTGCGAGCGTTGAGTGTCGAGTGATTCCCAACACCGTGGGCGCCGATCTGCTACGTGACGCCAGGCATTCCAGCCCACGTCAAGAACACGTCACCATTGGAGTCGTGTTGGGTAAGGCCCCATCTCTTCTTCAAGCAATCCTTGATGAACTGGGGATAATCCTTGGGCCCAATCGTGTACCGGGTGTGCAACTGGCTGTGGCAGGAGACGGGCCGGTCCCAACATGGGGAGGCCGTATCGCTCACTCGGGCCGCATTGACTCGGACGCGAGTCGTGCTCGGTTTTGGGACAAGGCAGACGTTGGACTTTTTGTCACGCGCAGCGACAACTTCCCCAACACGATCCTCGAGGGCCTGGCAAGAGGTGTGCCCCAGATAGTTCCTGACATCGGCGGTGCACCCGAGGCAGTACAGGCCTCGGGAGGAGGGTTAGTGAGTCGGGGAGACCCCCGCTCCATGGCGGAGGCGCTTGTCACGCTGATGGAGGACCTCTCGCTGAGGTCTCGAGCCAGCCGGGCTGCCCTTGCGGGTGCGCGGGAGCTCTATGCTCCGAGTGTGATCGCCGAGAAGTACACGAAACTCTACGAGCAAGCCCTGGAGAGCAATGGATGACAGCCGTCGTGCCCTGACTTCGAAGGTCAGCGACGCGTGGGCGTCGGGAGGCGCCTTTGAGGTGATGAGACGTGCGTGGTTTCGTGCCAAGGTGTACCGGCGCCAAGGACCATTGGCGCCCCTTCGCTTAGTGTCGGAGGTGGATGCCCTCGTGGTCTCCGAGCCCCGAGAGGCCGTGCAGTTGGCCACGGACATAAGCATCGCTCCTGCCGAGGGGAAGGCCTTTCTCCCCGCAAGGCAGCGGGAATCTACGTCAGCACGTTCAGCAGAGAGTGAGTGGGCGAGCGAATACGATCTGGGAAGCCGGTCCCAATCCGCGCTTCTCGAACTGGTGTCCTTGTTGAGACCCGAGCTAGTCATCGAGACCGGCGTGGCTGCGGGAGCCAGCACAGTGCAGATTCTTAGTGGGCTCGAGGCGAATGGCCTGGGTCGTCTTGTGTCGATTGATGTCACGCCTGACGTGGGGCAACTTGTGCCCAAATCTCTGCGGACAAGGTGGCAACTCACCGTGCTCCCCCATCGGCACAAGCGTCAAGCGCTGAGCCAAGTCATTGCATCCAATCGAGGTTTTCAGCTCTTTGTGCACGACAGCGATCATTCAGAGGGGTGGCAGCGCTTCGAGTATGAACTTGCCTTGGCCTACGCCGGGCCACGCGCCATGATTTGCTCGGATGATGTAGAAGCAAGCCCCGCTTTTTTGGATTTCTGCAGAGCTCAAGGGCTCCGCCCGGTCCTATTGCTAGACGGTCAAAAGGTAATGGGACTCGTGCGCCTAACTGGCTAGCCTGACTCCCACGCGCTGTCCACTGCAGTCCACCACGGCGGTATGAGTCCCTTGATCGGGGGACCGGACCTAAACCACGGAGTGGGAAAGGCCACGGGTACGTTGTTCACGTTCATCCACGCTCCCCACCAGCTAAAGGTGGAGTTCGCGATGATGTTGCCCCCTCCGTGCGACATGAGAATCATGTCCTCAGCGGCACCCGCCGGAGATGAAACGACCTGGGAACACTCGCCAAGCCGCTGTGGAATCTTGTCGGGTTCATCTGAAAAGACCCAGACCGGACCATTGAGCCCAAGGGCCCGAAGTTCCCAAAGCGATCTCTCGTAGTACGAGTCGCTCAAGAGTCCGAACCCACTCTGCGAGTAATCACCTCTCCTAACGTGAACCATCAGCGGTCGCTGCCTGTCGGCCTCTTCGCGCATGCGGCGCAGCCAAGTTGATTCAGTGCGCAGACACGGCCTCCGTGGTGTTCCTCTAGCCACCGCCTCAGCGACCAGCCTCCACGACTGAAAGTAGCCCCGAATGCGTGCCCCTGGTGGTTGCTCCAGGAGGACCGGATCATCTCCGACCTCGGGCGAGTCATAGAGCCGAAGCCTCTTTCGAAGGTACGCGGAAGTTCGTGCGCCTTTCAATAGCGCTCGGTACGGAATACTCGAGCGTCCCCAGATTGAACGGACTGCTGGCAATTGCGGAGATATCCAACGCCCCTCCAGTTCAAACGACTGAATGGAGGCGCCGTGGGCAGCCCAGGTGGCATCAACTCTCAATCCCACCCCCCTGCAGTGAGCCAGGGCCGCCCCTGCGTAGTAGGTGAAGAGTTGGTTGCCTAGGCCGCCGATGAGCGAAACGGTAATTGGAGGACCCGGTGAGGCTGAAGTCACACGTCCATCCCCCGGGCCGGCAGCGGGTCATTGGAAGGGGCAGATATCCCCATGAGCGAAGCCTGACGTTCAAAGGCAGGAACCCGCTCGATTAGGTCTTCGAAGGAGCCTTGGTCGAGGATTCGACCTTCCTCCATGTATACGAGCCTATCGGCGGTCTTCACCGTTGAGAGGCGGTGCGCCACGACAAGCGTGGTTACGTCGGCGCCCAGTTCGTCGATCATCTCGGTAACCGCCTGTTCCGTCTCCGCGTCAAGGGCGCTAGTCGCCTCATCCAGAACTAGAAGGCGAGGGCGGGTGTACAAGGCCCGGGCAATGCCAAGCCGTTGGCGCTGACCACCACTGAGGCGGACGCCCCTCTCGCCAATGCTAGTGTCGAGACCTTGCCGCGCGTCACGCAAAAAGTGTGCGAAATGGGCTCGTTCTAATGCCTCCCAGACGAGTTCATCGTCGATGGCATCTGTGGGTAGACCTAGCGCAACGTTCGCCCGGATCGAGTCATTCGCCAAAACCACGTCCTGTGGGACGTAGGCAATACCGCCAGGCCACCTCCGTGTCGCGTCGACGGGCAGAAGGCCACCGAGTCGTACTTGACCCTTTTCAGGTGTAACGATTCCTAGTATGACGTCAGCCAAGGTGGATTTGCCAGAGCCACTGCGGCCTACGAGCGCTAGCGACGTCCCCGCAGGGATGTCGAGCGAGACCCCATGGATTGCAGGAGTTGTTGATCCGGGATAAGTCACCCACACATCATTGAGTGAAACGGTCGGATCGAGATCCGGACTTCCCATGCGAATTCGCTCGCGGATAGCCCGGGCAGATGGGGATTCTTGAGGAACTTCGAGAGGATTGCCAAGTTCGGCGGCCAGTTCGAATGTGGGCCCAGCCACCGCCGCTGCACCACGTAGCCCGAGGGCGGCGCCTTGCAGCCGAAGGAGTGAGGGCATGACACGGGTTCCAGCAGCCAAGAACAGGGCAAGAGTCGCTGTGGCTGTGATGGAGTCTTGTGTGGCAAAGAGAACACCGGCTAGCGCGAAGCCACCGATGACCAGAGCTGCCTCGAACATGTACTTGGGGAAAAGTCCGATGAACTGGGCATCCGCCAGTACCCGTGCTGCCTGCCACCTGAGATCTTGGATCCGATCGACGTACAGGCTCCGGCGGTTCGAAACCGTGACTTCTCGGTAGGCAGTCATTGCCTCCTGAACAGCGTTGAGGCTCGCGATGTCGGCGCTGGCCATCACCGAGCCAACCCTTGTTGCCCAGCCACCCATTGAGCGTTGTAGACCGACGGCGACCAGAGAGAAGAACACTATCGCCCCTATAGCCATCCAGGGACTCAGGAAGAGCAGAGCAATTGCTAGAACGACCAGGAGTGCCGCCTCTGTGGCGGCGATAACGAGTTGACCGAGTATCTGGCTTGTGGCCGCGCCGGCACCGTTGATGAGTGCAAAGGCCGTCTCCTGGCTACTTCGCTTTTGTACGAAGGTGAGCGGCTGAGCCAGGAGGGCTCTTGCCAGCCGAGCTGAGACGAGAGCCTGGCGATTCGCGAGAAACATGAAGACACGGCGAGTGAGGAGCGAACTGACAATGCTCTTGATCAGCAGTACAGCGGCAGCAGCCCCTGCGAAGACCATGACGAGCGATTGGCCAGGTAAGTCCCCGAGACCGAAAAAGTCCGCAACCGCGCTCACGGTCGAGGGAGGTGGTTGAGACTGGACGGTTGTGACGGCGAGGGCGCCCACGAGGCCAATGAGGAGGACGCCTACGAGATCCAAGACGGACGTGCCCATCTGGATAAATATCGAAACCCACAAGAGTCGTCGGTCACGCCGACTCAAGAGACCTAGCGCCTGCCGGATCGCCTGACGGACTGTCACGCGACCATGGTGTCATGGTGGTGGCTAGGCTGCCGCCATCGCTTACCAAGTAAGGAATCCGTATGAAGAGGTTCGGTTTGGCCGACGGCATTGGGCTCGTCGCATGCTTCGTGGCCCTCGCCTGGCTACCGGGAGCTGCCGACCCGCTGACCTACATCAAGTTGCTCATCCTCGTCGGTGGAGGCCTAGCGCTTGCTCCCGCAGTCGCCCTGCGGTGGAAGGCGATGGGGCGCCCCGCATGGGCTGTGCTCGTACCCGCCGGGGCCGCAGTCCTGATCCTGGTGTGGGGCCTGGTCTCGGCTGTCGGCTCAGGAGCCCCAATCTGGAACTCTCTCTTCGGCTGGTGGGGGCGTGGCGACGGATGGCTCGCCTGGCTCGGCGCCGCCGTACTCCTCCTGGGAGCGACGACTCTCACCACTCGCGAGGTCGCCCGCACGGTGATCTGGCTCCTGGGCGGAGCAAGCATCGTCGCACTCATCGGCCTGCTACAGGTCGGAGGAGTGAACATCCCCGAAGGTGCTGGCGGCCAAGTCTCGGGGACGATGGGCAACACCAACTTCGCCGCTGGCTACTTCGCGATCATCGCCGTCCTCGCCCTCGGCCGTGCTCTCACTCAGGCGGTGCTGTGGCAGCGGATCTGGGGTGGCGTGCTCTTCGTGATTCTCGCCTTTCTCGCATGGGAGACCCAGTCGTCACAGGGTCCCGCTGCCCTGGCGGCGGGTGTGGTCGCCTTGGGCGTGGCCTACGCGCTTCTCTATCGCGGTCGCTTCCGCGTGGCCGGGCTCGCCGCTTCGGCGGTCGTGCTCGTGATCGGCGGCGTCCTCCTGGTCCTGTCGTTCTCCGGCGTCGGGCCGCTCGCGCGCCTGTGGTCGGAGCGGACCTTCGACATCCGCCAGGAGTACTGGCAGTCAGCCATCAACATCATGAACGGCCTGCCCGTCTTCGGCACGGGCCCGGATGGTTTCTCTCGCTACGTGGCGGAGTACCGCCCCGAGTCCTACGTCGAACTCCTCGGCCCCGTGCTCCGTGTCTCCGCCGCCCACAACGTCGCGCTGCAGTTTGGTGCCGTCCTCGGCTGGCTCGGCCTGATCCTGTGGATCATCCTTTTCGTCGGGACCGGCGTACTGCTGCTCGTGCGCATCGTGCGCAAGCCTGTCGCCTCGATCGGGCTGACGGCTTCCGTCGCGGGTGCCTTCACGGCGTACTTCATCCAGGGCATGGTCTCCATCGACATGCTCCCCCTGCTGGCCACGGGCTGGCTCGTCGCGGGCCTTGCCCTGGCTTGCGTCCGGGAGCCCGCACCAGAGGCGGCCCCGGAGCCCTCGGAGGCGCCCAAGACCCGCAAGGCGAAGGCCGCGTCGGTGTCGCGGACGCCCCAGAAGTGCGACGGGCCCTCGACGCCGGTGTGGGTGCCGGTGACCGGTGGGGTGCTGGCTCTGGGGGCGGTGATCCTGGTGGGCTCGCAGATTGGCCTGACGAATCAGGTGCAGTCGATCTCCTCGCAGGAGCAGGCGCTGGACTTCATCGCCAATCCGATGACCCCGTGCGTGCTGCGGGTGCAGGTCACCCAGCAGGTGATCCAGCAACTGCCCGCGGAGGTGAGCGTGCCCGCCACCTTGCAGGCGACGGACCT
>Ga0194133_10005042_pt1 | contig 17110 bp, 17 predicted proteins | sample TA2KigOf40mmetaG_FD_155448 | JGI IMG/M metagenome (GOLD analysis project Ga0194133, IMG submission 155448) | Freshwater microbial communities from Lake Tanganyika, Tanzania - TA2015055 Kigoma Offshore 40m | ecosystem: Environmental > Aquatic > Freshwater > Lake | place: Tanzania: Lake... | reverse complement strand
TATTCGGTGGGAGACATCACTGCAACTCATCGTTGATGTTTTACTAACAAACGGAAAACCGTCCATAGCTCCAGAGTCAATACCTGTTCCTCATATTCCTTTGTTGGTAAATATCTTTGAAAAGATTGATTTGATTATGTGTTTTAATTTTATAAATTATATCGAGCAAATTCAATAAGGTGAGGAATTTTTTCGTCCAGGATGTGGCAACCAAGGGTCAAAAGTTGCCTTTAGGTGCTGCAGTTTTGATCTAGAAACTCTCCGATTTCTGGTCAGTTGCTGAGACGTTTTGGCCATTAGGTTTACACCCGGTTACAAAAGCACGACTATTTCTAGAACTGAAGTTGCTAGATCTGATCAATAGCCAATTTTAGACCAGCGCTCAATGGTATTGTAAGCTTTCAAGTCATATTCAAACGATTGTTTTGAGCTCCGGACGCCATTCCTGGTCTTGACTTTTAAAGCAACCTCTGTCACTGAAGGTTATGGTTTAAAGTAAATCGAATTTATTTCACCACAATGAATTAAAAGAATAATAGATAATTCAAATCAAGTTATCTGCAAATAAATCTAGATTGAAAAGTATCTTGTGAGAAGGGCAAATCTAAAGTTTTTGCAAGACCGAGTCTCCAAGTTCTCAGGCTGTTTCCAAGACAGTTTTTGGCCACAGTCACCCTTATTACTTGACGTTTCACGAAATGACAAAAGGTTATATTGGGCTTTCGTTGACTCACCCTTCATTGCAATCAGATTACTTTAGACTAACAATTTATTATACGTTTAAGGCCTGCAATATGGATCTACAGTGGATGTCCGAAGCTGTGATGCCTCGTTTTGGTCATGGTGCTTTCCTGTTGTGTTTAGAAAACCTTTACAAGAAAATTACAGGCGAGGACTTGATTTATTCGGCATTGATTGGAAAGCCCAGTGAAATCACCTACGTTTACGCTGAAAAAGTTTTGCAAGCCCAAGCAGCAACTATTGGGATTAAATCTCCAGTGAAAAACATCTATTGTGTCGGCGACAATGTCAATACAGATATTTTTGGAGCAAATCTCTACAATAAGTGAGTTGAGGGTAAAAATTTTTCTGTCTTAACTTCAACTGAGATATAAATGTTTCTAAAAAAGGTATCTAAAGAGAAACTTCAAGGATTCAGCTTGCGAAAATGCTTTGCTCCAGTCAGCTCAGTTTGGCCAAAATATTTTAGAATCTGCATTTAGAAACAACCAAGGAGCTGAGAAGTGTCACTCTATCCTTGTAGAAACTGGGGTTTACTCTCCAAACGACAAAACAGATCAACAGGTACAACCTTTTATAACTTTTCAGGGAATTTTAATTGTTATAAAAATCTTTTTCCCCAGGTCGTTCGGAACCACTCTCCACGTGACTTCCTCCCCTTTGAAAAATGCCTTCAGGTTCCAAACTTTAATGTTAAAAATGTTTTGGATGCTGTAAAATTAATTTTTCGTCATCAAAACTATTAAGTTACTTATTAGTTAATAAATTATTTCTACTAAGCCACTGTTGCCTTCAGATGAAAAATAGCAGCTATAATGAAAAACACCAATAATTTATTTGTCTGGCACATAAAACGAGAAACAAACAGTAGTAAGACAGAATTGAACACATAAATGCATCAGTTTAAAAATGAAGTAACAATAAATGCAGATAAAAGTTTCTTAGGTAGTTCAGAAATCTCTCCTGATCTTTATAAGGCATCAGCAAGCGACGACAAAAGATTCGTCTGACAACGTTTGATGCAACGCTTCAGTGTGAATGAAATGAAAGGATTAAGAGAGAATTGCTTCAACGTGGTGGTTCATTAAAATGACTTTACTTTGTAAAGGATAATGAAATCACGAGGCAACAGGTGAGTATGAGATATGGGCCAATAGGACGTGACGTTTTAAACATTGAATCAGATAAAAATTATGATTAGAAGATAATAAACATTTAAGAAATGGATGAAGTTGGGGTCGTGAAAAATGTTACAACCTGCACTTCAATCAACTCTGGGGCCAAGGTAAATTACTTCTGTCGTCATAAAGGAAACTTAATCAAAAAGTAGAAGTCACAATTCCTATTATTTGGTATTGAATAACAGAAAATGAATGAATCCGTAAGGGAAGAAGTAACTCAAAGCTCATTTGGAATGGACTTCATCAAATTAAAAATGCTCCTTGATGCTGATTCTTCAGAAAAATATGACAAGTTTTGAGACTAGAAAAATGCACTTTGAGCCTCTTTTTAAGTATAAATAAGAAATTAGCCTCTTAAACGGATGTTGAATCTGTAGAATCATTTTTGACTTTTGATTTCTTTCTCCTTCGAGCAAGGTTTGACATAGAGATTTTGCCTAGAGATGGTGCAACTGGGCTTCTGTGACGTATTGCTTGGAACGTTGCCGATACTGCTCCCTTAATACCTGATGTAACAGCGAGCTGGGTAGTACCTAACTGAGATGTAGTCATCCAAGGATGATGAAGAATTTGTAAAGCAGTTGGCCTTTGACCTTAAAATAGAAATCGTATTGACATATTCCATTCCGCTTGGACGTTGAAAGATGAAACTTACTAGGATCAACGTCAAGCATGATCTCAACAAGATTCCTCGCCTCTTTAGAAACACTGACCCAATTTCCTGAGTCCAGCTGAAGTTTTCCCTCGCCTATGCGCTGCAAAATTGTGTCTGGAGAATCTGAGGGATCGTTAAAAAATGGCGCCTTGCCAGCAAGCATAACGTACAACTAGGAAAAAAATTCACCAATTTAAAATATTTTTCTTATAAAAAGTTATTAAACGCCAAGAATTTACCAGAACTCCAAGACTCCAAACGTCGCAGGCAGCATCATAACCTTGCTTTTTCAGTACTTCAGGTGCAACATACATTGCAGTATAGCACGGAGTGGTAAGGAGTCCATTCTCAGCCCTCAGCTGCTTGGCAAATCCGAAATCGCAGATCCTTATTGCATCAGGATCTCCTGAAAGTCGATAAAACTTGAAGTTTGTTTTATAAAAAATTACTTTTAAGTTTTACTTTACCCGTCTCGTCAGCGTACAAAATGTTTGCAGGCTTCAAATCCCTATGGACTACCCCGTTTTGGTGTAAGTACCTTACAGCAGAAACCACTCTCTCCATAACCGCCCTTGAAGTCAAAGAGAAATTAAATTATTAGAAAATTGATCACTTCAAGATAATTAATTTGATATTTACCTGGCTTCTCTTTCCGAGAAAAATTTTTGTCTTATAAGTTTGTCTACTAGTTCTCCCCCTCTCATGAGCTCAAACACCAATAAGACCTTTTCTCTTTCCTCAAACGCAGCCTTCAGTGATATTATGTTTTTGTGGTGACCATAACGAAGAAGAATTTCAATTTCTTCTCGGCAGTCTCTTTTATTTTTTTCTATTACTTTTACTGCATACTCCTAAAAAGGAAAAAACAAGTTGGTTAAACAAGAGTCTTAAGAAATCAGATCTGCTTTAGTAATCTCTATTCTCTTTTCATGGAATATTATGAAAATATAATACTTGCCTAGTATCGTAAACCGATCTGATCTAATCTACCATAAACGCAACCAACCAACTGAATTAAGTCTATAAAGGTAAGGTAAAAAGCAAGCAGAAAGCTGAGACGAAAAGCCACAAAATACAAAAAAGGCTCATTAGGCTGATCAGTTTTGATTAAGAATGACGAGAATTTGCTGGCAAGAATTCAATTAAGGTTTTGTTGACATGTCTGATAGAAAGAAAAAGCAAGGATGACAGATGAAAGAAGTGATAAATTATTTCCATCTTTGAAACTTTAAATTGAACTTGATTACTTTAAAAATTGTCGTTGAAAATTTTGTACCTGTTTGGAGCTTTTGTGAATACATCTGTGACACACAGAATAGCTCCCATGTCCTATCTGTTCCTTCATATCGTACTCCTTGAGAAAGGGTGTTACTTTGAGAGGCAGGCCTATAAGAGGAGAAGTCTTCTTTTGCAAAGGTGCAAGAGGTGTGACAACTTCGTCTGTGTCCAGAAGACACGGAGCAATGTATGAGAAGCCCCTAAACAGTTCGTGAGCAGTTGCACTGGGAGGAACTCCAGGAGAGTCGTGAGGTGTTTTCGATGTAAAGTTCTGGAAAAATTGCTGAAAATAAACTGCAATTGAAAGTATACAATGTATGTTAGGGAATATTACATCGTCAAAGTTGAGAGCCTCGTCAGATGCAATAGCTGGTTGGTAAGGAGGATCAATTTCACGCTTCCGCAACTTTTCCCAATCGATGGTGGCAAAAAAAGCATGCGACATGAGATCTTTCATACCGTTGGGGCCCGAGCAAAGCCTTAAGTAAAAAAGTACAGTTTGCAAATACGAAAATCAAGTCTTAAGGAAAAAAACTTGATAAAACAGCAATCGTATACTCACCTATTTTCTGGAGTTCTTTTGAAAAGGTCCCTAAGAAGTAACTGTGATTCAGTGCTTAGATTTTCAGGCATTGTGAGCTTGGCTTTCAAAATTTGGTTCATGGTCTCGCGTCGATTTTCTCCTTGAAAAGGGAGTAATCCAGTCAACATCTCAAACATCTGTTAATTTTGATGATATATTAAAACATTGTGATCTGAAAAAGAGAGACAAGAGAAAACTTACCAGTACTCCATAACTCCACCAATCTGCGCTGAAACTGTGCCCTTTTCTATTCACGACTTCGGGAGCCATATACTCGACAGTACCGCAAAACGAATAAGCATGGCTTTCAAGAGTCTCTTTCGAGAGTCCGAAGTCCGTGAGCACAATATGACCCCCTGAATCTAACAAAAGGTTCTCAGGCTTAAGGTCTCTGTAGATGATCCCTAAAGAGTGAAGATGACCCAAAGCCAAGGCCAGCTCAGCTAGGTAAAACTTGACATCATCCTCAACAAACATAAATTCTTTGGAGAGTCGAGTGAACAGATCTCCTCCTCGCAGAAAATCAAGAATGAGGTAGAGTTTGCCTTCCGTCTAAAAACAAATTGGAAAAACTGTTCTACAAACAATTTTTTTAATTACGGCTATTTGCAATAAAAAAATTAGATTGCCACTACTTTAAAGTTGAGCCACTAAAAGACGTTTCAGTTTCAACAAACTACCTGAAATGCATAATGGAGTTTAACAATAAAGGGATGTTCGACGTCAACAAGAATGTTTCGTTCCATTTTTGTGCGGATCCGGTCACGGATTTTCAAAGTTGCCTTTCGCAAGACCTTCATCGCATAAAGTGTTCCAGAATCATGGCCAGTATTCTTTCGGACCAAAAAAACCCGCCCGAATGAGCCCTACGAATAAACACATTTTGATGAAATACGAAAAACATGAGCAGTTATGTTTGAAGTTTTCGCACATGAAGAATAACATTCATTGGTCATTTATCATTCCCCATTTTTATACCTGTCCGAAATATCTATACAAATTAAGTTTTCGAAACATTACAAATTATGTTTACGTGTCATGGATAGCTTATAAAAGGAAAATTTCCTTTATCTGTCTAGAAAAATAAAATTAAAAGATTTTATTCATTTAGACGTGTGTAAATTTTCAATCAGATCTGTCCATCCTTTGAACCCAGTGATCGAAAGAGGTTTTTCAACCATGACTCAGAAATTAAAGACTTGCTCTGACTTTGTTAGAAAATTTAAAGAAAATCAAAGCAAAACAATAATTCAGACTTTACACAATAATAATTCAAGAAGAAATGAGACAATTTTTTACTGAAAGTTGTCTCTCTCTGACCACTGCTCTACTCTTTTCAGAGACAGATGGTTGGGATCATTATGGCCAAGTGACGATTGTCGAAAATGATTTCTTAGACTCTTATTTCATGCTATACCTGTCCTAATACTCTAAGGAGATCAAAGTGGGACGGCTGTGCCTTCTCGCACCCTTCTTTTGTTATGTCAGAAACCTCAATTTCATGAGATGAATCCAGGTTGTCGTTATCGTCTTGATTTGCAATTGGAGCAAAGTCACTAATACTAGAAAAAATTCAACGGCTTTACTATGTTAATTGGGTTTGTGATGAACGCTACTTATTTTTCTAATGCCTCGAAGGCGAACATTTACAAAATGAATTAAATTTACCTCGACTTTTTGACGTCGCTATTGGGTCCCTCTTGGTGATTATTATTGGTCGGATCCGATTCACTGGTCCCAAGCAGAGGCACCTGTTGCCAGGGATCCTTTAACGGAGCCAAAGGCATGGTTGAAAATTGATCTGAAAGTGTAAAATTTTTTAGAATGTTAACATAAGCTCTAGAACTTTGCAAGCGCCAGCAGTTTTCCGAACAGAAAAAATCAAGAGCAATTAAGAGTTTTTTCTTTATTTGTTTCTCTTTGATCGAGCTTTCTGCGCCGGAGAAGTGACACGATCTGTCATAATTTTCGAAATCATAATTTAAATTTTAAATGATCTCAGATGAATTGACTAGATCGATACTTCTCTCGTTATAACGGCAAAAACTTTGGCTTAGAGAGGAAGAACAATTATGTTGAGAAGCGCATAGGGAGATGTTTAAAAATGGAGGCATTTAATAGAGCATTTTTTTATTCTAAACACGGTCCAAAATTTAAGAATTGATTTGGATTTCTCTTAGTCTGATAAACCTGTACTTTTCAAGGCCTTTTTGGCATTTCAGGCAGGGCCATACAGCTTATGCTGATGAGGACAATTTTATTTTTCTTGTTTGTACTTCGGTGTGGTAAAAACTCTTTGAATAAAGAATAACCTTGAATTAGTAGTAGCCTTATCAACTATCTATTTTGAACTTGATGACTGCAGCAAAGTTTACTTGGAGACTTTGCATGACCAGCGGGTGACAACTTGGGAACTAAAAGGTAAGGAAAGGTAAAAAAAGAGGTAGGATTGTCGAAAAAACCTTTCAAAAAATACATTATAGAGAATTAACATAAAAACAATTTTACAGAGTGAACACGAATTAAAAAAACCTACATACCGTAGAATTTCCCAAAAGGTAAAAAATATTATCGTATCTCGAAAGCTTAATCGCTCTTTGTACAAAAATGTGAGTGAAGAGGTCTTAAACCGTCGGATCAATTGTCAATTGTTACTTCTCTTAATTAGGATTACACGTCTAGACACTTTTACTACTTCACACCAATTGGTGTTGAAACACCATTCAAACAAAGTTGTGGTTTTCAGAAATGACAATTTGAGAAATTACCTCGATTTTCTCTCCTAGTCCCTTGCTGTGTTCCACACTTAAGAGTTAGCCTCCTCAGACCAAACCTTGTAGGTTAAACTATAATTGATTTTTGATTTAAACGAACAACGTTATGTTCTCTACAGGTTCCAAGTACCTTCTCACTTTGTTCCTCAGCTCCTCTTCTCTAAGTCTCTACTGGCAACTGGCAACGGCTAGAGTCAAATAAAAATAAAAACCAAGGACCTCTCGTTTTCGTCAAAACGCAGAGGCAGAGCGTTGCTATACAGACAGTCCGACAGCGCCACTTCTTATCTTCAAAAACACGGACGGCCACGGACGAACAACTTAAAGGCTGCACCGTATATGCTAGAGATAAGCTAACCGCTAACGAAGTTTTCGAGAGAGTTGTCTTAAATATGACTCCTAAAAAGGATACGCCTCTCTGGCCTTTGACACAACCATTAACGTGTTTCAAACCAAAGCAAAGTCCTTTTTATCGGTATCAATGTTGAAATGGAAAATTACTTTTGTGCTTTCTAACAGCCTTTGGCCCCCTGAGCGTGCATTACTATAATTGTTGCAGGGTTTTCCAAGAACTCTGTGGTCGGACCTAGTTGTTATGGCGCGGAGCAACACGAACACTGAAAGAAGTACAGCCGTGCAAAGATATATATATAACACAAAAAGTCAGCTGCCCATTTTGTAACCCACTGTGCAGACAAAAAATAAAGGAAAGCGCAACTGGACGGAGGTACGGTTTCCTCGCTCCATGCATACCACGCAGGGAAAGGTAATAAACATGTAATCCATAGACATATATCATGTAAACACTATCGTACAGCGGGAAAAATAAAAAAAACACAAAAAAATGAGATTTGAACTTTGAAGAATAGAATAGATTGCAGACTTTTGCAGTTAGCCAAAATATTGAGTGTGAACAGGTGGTATTAAAAGTAATTCCAGTTGTGATGGGCATTCAAGGATTGTTACCCTTCTTGAAGAATGCCTCTAGACCTGCCAACGTCGAAGAGTTTAGGGGAAAAACTGCTGCAATAGATGTTTACTGCTGGCTACACAAGGGAGCCTTTGGCTGTGCTGACAAGTTAGTTCAAAATCAAGTAAGTCGAATTTTAGAACAAATTAGTCCTGTGGAAATGTCAAGTGCTTTTTCTGACCTAGCCGACGAATGGGTACGTGGTCTACGTCATACGCTATGTGGACATGTTGCTTCACTTTAACGTTAAGCCTATCTTGGTATTTGACGGACGAAATCTTCCTTCGAAGTCAGAGACTGAGAAAAAGCGTCGAGAAAGCAGAGAAAAGTTCAAGAAAATGGCAAAAGATTTCCTCAGACTGGGAAAGTTGAAGGAAGCAAGGGACTGTTTTCAAGTATTTCATATCTGATAAACTTAACTCACAACTTTTTAAGGCTAAATTAAGCTTTCCTTTCGCTTCAGAGATGCATAGATATCACTCCTAAAATGGCGAGAGAAGTGATAGACGCTTGCACAGAAAGAAACATAGGTATATCTACTTTTAAACGGCTTTATGCTTTTGGAAGGTGTGCTTAATTTAAAAAACTTTGTCTATTTTATTTGAGATTGCATTGTTGCCCCATACGAAGCAGATGCCCAACTTGCTTATTTGAACATCTCTGGGATTGCGGACTTTATCATTTCAGAAGATTCTGATCTGGTAAAAAATGCAGAATATTTAGGCAGATTTGTCCGAAAAAATCCACAAAATAGCATTGTGTTGATGCTGAGTTTGTTGTTAGCTTTACATGTTTTTCTAGGCTCCCTTTGGCTGTAGCAAAATTCTTTTCAAAATGGACTTGTCAGGAAATGGAACATTGATAGAAAAAGAAAAACTGTACACGTGTCTAGGAATAAGGGTAGACAACTTCACGTTTGAAAAATTCAGATTTATGTGTATTATGGCTGGCTGTGATTATCACCCTTCTCTGCCAGGAATCGGTAAAAGGAAAACGTCTTTAACCTCTCTTATAAGTTGTATATTTTGTTGATGTCAAAAGGTATTGGAAAATCGTGTAAATTTTGGGGGAAAGTTACCAATCCTGACATCCGTACAGTACTTCCTAAAATACCGGGTTACCTCAACATGGGACAGTTGGAGGTGACTGACGAGTACATTGATGGATTCATCAAAGCTAACGATACATTCCTCTATCAACTGGTGTACGATCCTAAAGAAAGAAAGCTGAGGCCGTTGACTGAATATCCGAACTATGTTGAAAACCCATTAGAAGTAAAACTCTTATTTGAATAGTGCTTAGAGATCTATAAAGAGAACCTTTTTTCAAGAAATATAGATTTGCTGGTGATTACGTTCCGGATGATTTGGCACTTCAAATGGCCCTTGGAAATGTAGACATTCATTCTTTAGATGTAGTAAACAACTTTGACCCTGATCGGGTAAGTAAGTTGGAGCTTTTGTTGCAGGGTACATAACTAATTTTTTTTAAAGATTAAGGACAGTACACGTGAGCCAAAACCTCGTTATGGAAATCGTGCTCAACACCCAAGCATGTGGTGGTCTGATCAAAATGCCATGCTTAAGCAGCCATCGTCAGGTCTAAAATCGAGAGACATTCCCGAGGTCTTTTTAGAGGGCTTTAGAACTAAGCAGATGTAAGTTTTCGCCCGATTCAAAACTTTGTCTTTAATGAATAAGTTTTTTTGTCTCAGTGCTTCTAGTAAATCAGAAGATAATTTCAAAAAGCGCAAGGCAAAATCTTTCGCTAAACTGAAAGTAGAAAGTGACGAAGAAATAAGCAGTGAGAGTTCAATCCTTTCGGAAAATTATTCATCTGTGTCCAAAAAGTACAAACAAGATGTCTCGTTTGATGGGAAATATTCAGCTGATAAAGTTGTTGTCGTCAGTAGATACTTCTCAAAAAATTATCATTCAGAGAGTCAGACAAGCAGCAATGGTCCTGTCAGGGAAAAAGGTGAAAAATTATTTCAAGTATGATTGCAACTGTCAAGCAAGTTAATTGGTAACAAGCCAAGGTGTGCTACTGGTTAGAATTACCGGAAGAGTTAACTTTCAGGTGGAAGCTGGCTTGAAGAACTGGACAATGATGACTTCAAAAGGGAAACCATTCAAGAAGCTGAGGAGATCAAAGAAAATTGTCAAATGACCAAACTGGCCTCCTTTTTGAAAAACGATCCAGCTACCAGGAAGCCTTTCAAGCCTGGTGCGAAGCAACTCATTATTCCCTTATGTAGTATGTTCCTAATTACCTATGCTTTTTCAAGTTGTTTCTCAAATATCATCGTCAGTCAAGGTTGAAGAGGCTTCGAAACTAAGGAACCCCTTTGCGAAGGTTTTAAATAAGAAAGAGCCTGTTGAAAAAGATCCAGAATTTCTGGACTTTTCTCAATCTCCTATGGAAATTAGGTATTTAATTTTGGTTTTGTATGTAATAAAACTTTTTTTTACAATTCAGTTTGTCGAAAATACCATGGATCAGAACCAACTGCTTACATTCTCTTTTAGTTCTTCACAATTAAGCATTTGCAGTATAGATGATGACTTGCCTTCGCAAACGAGAGATGTAGAAAAAGAAGCAAAACAAGTTACCTCAGTGGCAACATTACCAAATCTAGTCGCATCAAGTAAATCCCCTCCGTCTATTTTGTCAGAATCACCCTACTTTAAAAAAGTCGTACCTGGTGGCATTGGGCAACCAAGGCCAAGAGTACCTGTGTCCGGACTGTACAAGAAATCCAAGGTATATCTTCAACCATTGAAAGTTAGATTTTTGTTAACATCAATTGTCCATAAAAAATTTTTCCAGGTTAAACGGATTGTTGATGCCAAACAGCCTAAAATTTTTGAATTACTTTCAAGATCACAGTTGTGACTGTAAGATGAAATTTATTTGTGCCTGCTTTACTTAAAGCAACGATCTCGTTCATCTAAATTAATTCATGTTTCCATTCGTTTTAACTATATAGGTATCAAAAATAAAATTGACAGTGTACTCGAATGTGTTCAGAGTCTTTCCCAATAATGTAAAGAAATTTCCGGTCAACCCTCCCCATTTTCTGCGCCCTTCCATTTTTGAAATGTCTTAAAACATTTCAGGTCCCATTCCCATTAATAGAATTCTTTAAGTCTTTCTTTATGTCTCAAAACGAATAAATGTTACCATTCTAAGTACAATCATATGATCCTATATCATTTTTATGAACAAAATTAAGTCTTGGCAGACAGACAGGAAATACAATCAAAATTTTGTGAAAAACGAACGATATCAAGACGAAATACAAAATCTTTGCTAAACTGTCTGGTGAGGGTGGGGCAGATTCATCTCCGAAATGAACTATTTGTACGCCTGCAGAGCTCCGGATAAATTTTAGTCCAGACCCACGCCAAGACAATTTTATGGCCATGGAGCATAGAGAAAGAACAATAATTGACGTTTATAGGGGAAGCGGCTAACACAGTGTAAAATCACTTTCGAATCTACCCGCAAACACGTTTCCACAAAAGAGTTGTGAAAATCATCTTTTCGGGCTTTGTTAGCACAGTTGATGTGAAAAATGTTTGCGGTGGTAAAGTTATAACACTTGTTTTTTATATTAACAACTAATGTTAAACAAAATGAAAAATTGGATGATGTCCATCAGTGATCACGTCTTAATAAAATCATCCAGGTTGGCAAAGGCGCATGATCCCACGTGACTATTTGCCATCACTTTGGTCAAGTATTTTACGTGAGCAAGGTTTCGTTCGAGGCTTGATCTCGGTGAATATCCGTCGTTCTCCAAGATGGCAGAGTTTAATGCACTAGCAACGATTTCGCGTTGGTCGGTACTTAGTTGCCAAGCAAGTGGACTCTTCCATGGCTCTGGGTACGCGACCAGCGCGTAGGCATTTTGTAGCATCTTTAAGTAATGGTCTTTTTTCTTACCACCCTATAAATATAAGAATAATAAGATGTTTTTGAACTTTCACGACGGCTCAATATGCATACCTTTTTTGCTCCAGGGGGTCCCAGATCAGACTGCAAAAAATATTTAATTATAGTATAAAAACAACAATACTAAAATAAATGGTCTAATTACCGATTCAGGAATCATTCTTTGCAAAACTAACAATTCTTTTCCAAAATCAAGTATTTCTGTATATCGTGACTGAGGAATTTTTTCCTCTCGAACTGGTGAGTCAACATCCATTAAGGTATCACCCTGTAAGTAAAATTTCGAATATACTACTCAAGAAAGCCATTGCATCAAAATAAGATTTTTTTTCCTATCCAATTTTACTCTCTTGGACACATGTTTTCATACCAAATGGCCATTTCCGTTGGCTTCATCCTTTCCATTTGTCATCACATCAGGGTGAGAATCAGTCTCCATGGTCACACTTTCAGTGCCACAAACGATTTCAATTAGCTGACGAACTTTGAGTGTGAAGTGTAATCCCGGATGAGTCTGCAGAATTATTTATAATTATCGTTCATGTATGATCTTTTAAGGTTACTTGAGTATTTCGTGACTGCCTTCATGTTGAAACGAAACAGAAATCCGCACTGTATCATGTTACGTTTAACTCCACAATAGTAATTATCCTATTTCTTACCTCTAGAAATTTCGGATAAAGCTTATTTGTTAGATCAATCGCTTTTCCTATCTTCCCCTTTAGAATGTATTTTTGAATTTGTTGTCGATTTTTGATACTTTCAAGTTCCTCAGATACATTTTGTCCCGTGGCTTTTGCAAAAACTTTAGCAGTTTCAGAGTAACCATGGTGAACCTGCATCGAAATAACGCTTTAGGTAGTGCCTCTTACAGGTTAATTTGATCAAGTCAGTGAAAGGTATTTTACCAAGTAACTACAGACAATTTTGTTCAGTGTAATTTGCCACTCTCCGTGTTTACCAGGAGGCACAAAGTTTTCTACGCTTGCGTGAACTTTAGCCCTACACTCCGCGATTTCACCCTCTATGTCGAACAAAAATGGAGTCTGCAAAAAGATAAGACCTTGAAGATTGCTAAATTCATAACTTATTATTGCCCCTTTTCGAACCTGTCCAAAGTTAGCGTCTACTATTTCCCCAGGTGTTTGAAGACCTACCGTCGGGTACAATTGTGAAGGTAGATCATGAAAGGAAGTTCCCTGTCAAAAATGAAAAAAGTAAGAACTGTATTTTTAAAAAACTGTCAGATTAAAGTATTTGACATGACAACAGTTCGGTCGTATAAAGACCGTAACACTTGAAATATTTTTACTTCACTGTTGCAAAAGCAAAGAAACTTACAAGATGAGTTCCGTTCTTGGTGTAAAAGCACGTTCTGTCGACCAAATTGTAGCCGCAACCAATTGTATCATTAGTAGTGAAAGTTGGTCCGTAGGGCTGGCCTGTCCCCGAGCTTGAAAAGCTATGTCCATCATCGCCGTGGTAGCCGTAGGAATGTTTGTCCCATCCTGGAAGCCTATTCATGTTGACGCCTTGTGCGCACAGACCGACACCCATGTAACCGTCGCGACCTTTGGAGACTATCTTCACCTCAAAGTAGTAGATTCCACAAGTTACAGGTATGGGGTGAGTTGCTCTGACTGATGAGGCATCTTTGTGAGTTTTCCCATGGCCCTTGTACTAAGGCAAAAAGTGTTTTAAATTTGGGTTTGGGCCTTTACAGGCACAAGGAGACTCAATTACTTGAACGCGAAGGTTGTTCAACGAAAGCCCGATAAAATTGAATTTATCTTTCGGCGACCAACTTCTTGGCAGTGGGGTTTCTTCTTCATTCACCATTGGATATAACAACTTTAAGCGCTCATCCAAAGTCAAAGAAGGATCCTAATCAAAAATCAATGTTACATTTCGTACAAATCTTGCAAGAAAAGTACATTTTAAGTATGGCTTTTTTGTTCCAAAAAAAACTTGGAGATGTAAAAAAAGGTACTCAAGGAGACACTTTCTACCTGACATCTACTTGTGAATGTTGGCTTTACGCCGTTGAGTTCCTTTAATTGTGGTTCTTCTGACGGAGACATTTTTGTGTTGTGTCAAAGCTCGAAGACTATTATTGATTTGTGTTTTCAAAACACCATCTGAAATGAAGAGAATGTTTTCAGATAATCCCAAGATGACTGACTGGAAGAAGTAAACATAAATGAGGAAAAAAAGATCGAAAGTTGAGCAAAAAAAGGCTTCTGGCAAACAAAGACCATTGTTTACAAAAATGTTATTACCACTTTGCCACATGAACTTTTTCCAAATTATCAAAGTACAAAGTTCAGCAATAAAAAAAAATATACTAAAAAAACAAGGGTTTCAAATTGAAAAAATACTTTTTAAAGTTATTTTATTAAATGTTCAAACAGCTGATTTTCACCTCTAACAAAGACAACTCACAAAAACACCAATTCAAAGTTTTCAGATACTGCTTGAGGTTTTTCTCCACTGCTTTTAGAAAATATCTTTATCACATATTTGCTGAGATTTAAAAGAAGATCATCTTGGAAAAACTATTTCATCGATCCTTCTCAATTTTCCTTTCTTTAACGTCAAAACTTATACGTCCCAACTCCCAATACTTAAACAGGCAGATTTTGGCAAAAGGAATAAATTTCGACGAAAAGTTGATTAAAACACCCCAAATCTAAAAAGCCCGAAACTTCTAAGTTCTTATTCTTTTTTTTTGTCCAAGAAATTTTTAGATAAAAAAATTTAAAGATATAATTTCGTCAATATCATTAACGAACAGCAAAGTTTTCAAGTAAAGATGAAAACAGTTATGAGTTTAACATTGAAAATATGTGAGGGCTTTTTGACGACAAACAGCGCGTCAACCAAAATTTACAATGGGGCTTAATTGTAAATTACTGTAAGTAAAGTATTCGTTGCAGCTTTGCAGCGTAGATCGCAGATTTTCACAGTTTACAACGGTATTTGAATGGGTTTTTAAGGAATTTAATGAAAAAAGAATGAAGGATATGTCATATGTCCATTAGGTTAAAAACAAAGAACAAAATTTTAGAGGTGGGCAGGGTCTGGCACTCTGGCTAGTGTCCACTTTTATTTGGCCTGGACCGCAGCTCGCAGTTCAGCCCGATTTTTACCTCAAGCCATAATAAATGGAATTTTTAAGTTTTCAAAGTAAAAATACTCCTCCAACACTTGGGCTAATTGAGCCGTCTCATTTTTCTCTTAGGTACCCCTCTCAACTACCTCTCTTCGATCTCGATCAGCATAACCAATCGAAATTCGAAACCCATTCTGGAGCTGAAAGCATTTATGTAGGCTGGTAACAACAACAAACATTGAGATTCCGTGTTCGACAGTTGACCAGTACAGACGTGTTTTTGCTCGCTCGTTTTTCTCAAAAGTTATCAATTTTCTCTCTTCAAAAAAGTGCTTGTTTTTAAAGTGGTTGATGATTTCACCTCATTGGCCTCTTCCAGCCTAGTGTCCTCTAGATTCTCCACGACCTCATCTTTACCAGCGACCTCTGGACACCATTCCAGCTCGTCCTCTTCTTGACGATGCCGCGGCGTGCCAAGAAGAAAGATCCGGACAAGAGGGAGCGGCCCGGCCGCTCCAAGGAGGTTGACCTCAACCCAACCCGAGGCCGCTCGAGGTCTAGGGCCTCCAAGAGGTCCACCACTCAGCCTGGCGCTTCCAGGGTCACCAAACGGTCCACGTCCCGATCGTCCTATCTCCGACTGGACAAGAAAACCTCGGATGCCGGCAAGACAGGTAAAGGTCCCTCACCCACTCTACATCCCTCCCAGCCCCTAGAAAGGAAAGTCCGCTTTCAACTGCCCTCTTATGATTCAGGTGACTCACGCCATGGCAAAGCCACTGCTCACTCATCCAGGCGCTCGCGTCAACAGGAAGGTAACCCCTCCATGGACCCCCATGATCCCGAAAAAGGCCCCTCATTTCCTCTCTGTTTTTCAGCCTCTTCCAGCAGCAGCTCGTCCACCTCGGAGGAGGAAGCTCTGACTCCAGTGAGGACAGTTCATCGACCAGCTCCAGTGAGCCCTCCAAGACTGCCAAGGTGGCCAAAAAGCACAACAGAAAAAGATCCACACATGATCGCAAAGGTGGACAACAGCAGGGGTCGCCCCCATCCTCTGAAGGATCAACCACAAAGGGTAAGAGGTCCCGACCCTCCTCAAAAGATGCAAAAGCCCAGTCTGGCACCCCAGAATCCCGCACCCCTCTCCAGCAGATCCCAGTCACTACAGGGGCCCAGCACACCAGTAACATCTCCATTCAGGGCCATGGGCCAGTTCAAACGGGAGCCCAGAAGGAAAACGTGGACAGGAGTGATACCTTGAGACAGACTATAATCATCAACCCCCAAAAATTCATGAGCTCTCCACTCAAAGGAAAACTACCAACATTGGCAGTTCGATCCCCAACTTGATGGACCTACCAGTGATACCCCCTGATGATTGGACGGTTGTGGAATACCGCAAGAAGCCATCACCTTCGCACCAGAGAGAGATGGAAGCTAGGCGCAGCCGTTATGACAGGGATCGGTACAACCACTCCAATTATGGATGCCAACAAAGGCCCTACTACGGAGGTGACAACAGAGGGGCCTCCAGATACCCACCCTACCCCAAGTACACCCAAGACCGCGATAAAGGCCGCGAGACGAGCTCCACTGAACCTCGCAAAGAGGGGGACCCGACCCCTGTTGACAACCCAGAGTCCAAAGAAGCCCGAAAGGCCAGCTATGCTAACAAAGCCAAGGCGACCAAAACCATCCCATGGACATCAATGGAAATAAGACTCTATGCTGCCGACCCTAAGATTACCCTGACCCGCCAGTCTTGGGGTGAACTGGAGACGCAGGTGCGCCTCGCTCACGCAATCTGGTACACTTATTACAATAGTGTCCACACTGACGGCGGCCCCGCCATCCGCATC
>Ga0194133_10005041_pt1 | contig 17111 bp, 15 predicted proteins | sample TA2KigOf40mmetaG_FD_155448 | JGI IMG/M metagenome (GOLD analysis project Ga0194133, IMG submission 155448) | Freshwater microbial communities from Lake Tanganyika, Tanzania - TA2015055 Kigoma Offshore 40m | ecosystem: Environmental > Aquatic > Freshwater > Lake | place: Tanzania: Lake... | reverse complement strand
TCTTTTAATAGATCAATTGTTTCGCTTTGGTCTTGCATATCTGATTGGTTAGGTTGAAATGAAAAAATGGTACATTATTCAAGCGCATTCAGGATCTGAAAAAAAGATAGGCGATTTAATATTAGAGAAGTTAGACAAAGAAGGTCTCAAAGATAATTTTGAAGAAGTTCTAGTTCCAACTCACGAAGTTACAGAGGTAAAAAAAGGTAAGAGAACTGTATCTGAAAAAAAATTTTTCCCAGGCTATGTTTTAGCCAAACTTGAGATGAATGATCAGATTTATCATTTAATTAAGTCTATAAAAAAAGTTACAGGATTTTTAGGACCGCAAGGAAAGCCAAGTCCAATATCTGAAAATGAAGTATCTAAAATTATGGGGAAAGTTGAAGATGGTGAATTTAAGCCATCTGTTGGAATAAGTTTTGATATTGGAGAACAGGTTAGAGTTTGTGATGGTCCTTTTGCATCATTTAGTGGTCTAATTGAGGGAATAGACGAAGAAAAATCTAGACTAATAGTATCAGTGTCTATATTTGGAAGGCCAACTCCAGTAGAGTTAGAATACGGACAGGTTGAAAAGATTTAATTTATGGCTAAAGAAATTACTGGTTATTTAAAATTGCAAATTAAAGGTGGCCAAGCAAATCCAGCACCACCAGTCGGACCTGCTCTAGGTCAACGCGGAGTGAACATCATGGAATTCTGTAAAGCGTTTAATGACAAAACAAAGTCTTTAATGGGGCAGCCAGTTCCTGTTGTTATTACAATATATAAAGATAAAAAATTTGACTTTGTAATTAAAACTCCTCCTGCATCTTTTTTAATTAAAGAAGCTATAAAACTAAAGAGTGGATCAAAAGAGCCAGGCAGAAATATAGTTGGCTCTATTACAAAAGCGCAATTAAAAAAAATTGCTGAAATCAAAATGAAAGATTTAAATGCATTTAGTATTGATCAAGCCATTAAAATTATTGCGGGTTCAGCAAGATCCATGGGTGTGGAGGTTAAAGATTGATGCCAGTTAAAAGATCAAAAAGATATCAAGCAATTATTAAGGGGCATGATAAACATAAAGAGCTTTCAATAACTGAAGCAATAAAGCTTCTTAAGATAAAAGCTACAGCAAAGTTTGAAGAGTCATTAGAGGCAATTTTTTTTTTAAATATAGACAAGTCTAAAACTGATCAGAATTTAAGAACTGTTGTTGATTTACCAAATGGAAATGGAAAAAAAATAAAAGTAGCAGTAATTTGTGGTGTGGATAAAACTGATGAAGCTAAAAACTCAGGAGCAGACAAATTTGGTGATGATGATTTAATAAATGAAATTAATTCAGGAAAAATTAATTTTGATATATTAGTTTCAACACCTGACATGATGGGTAAAGTTGGAAAACTTGGAAAAATCTTAGGACCAAAAGGTTTAATGCCAAATCCTAAACTTGGAACAGTTTCAAAAGATATTAAACTGACAGTATCAGCTATTAAAAAAGGAAGAACAGAGATAAAATGTGATAAAGATGGAAATCTAGGACTATCTATTGGTAAAATAAAATTTGATGATAAAAAATTAGAGGAAAATTTTAATAGTGTTTATGAAGTCATTTCAAAAGAAAAGCCATCTGGAATTAAAGGTCATTTTATAAGTTCAGTTTATCTGTCCACGACCATGGGGCCTTCAGTTAAATTAAAAATGGGTGCAGCAATATGAACAGAGAACAAAAATCGCAATACTTAAATAATCTTAAAGATGTAATTGCAAATAACCCTGGAATACTAGTTTATCACTACGAAGGTATTACAGTCAAAGATTTAGAAAAATTAAGATCTAAAATGAGAGAAAGTGGTGGTTTTTTAAAAATTACAAAAAATAGGATAACTAAAATCGCGTTAAAAGGATCTAGAGCAGAAAAAATCGAAAAATTTTTTCAAGGCCCAACTGCGATAGCATGTTCCCAAGATCCAATAAGCTTAGCAAAAGTGTTGGTAGATTTTTCAAAGTTGAACCAAAAACTCAAAATTCTAGGTGGCTTGATGGATGAGAGAGTTTTAGAGCTAAATGAAGTAATGCATATTGCAACACTTCCGACGTTACCCCAGGCTAGAGCTAATATTTTAGGAATTTTAGCGACTCCAGTCCAAAAAATCGCAAGTATTTTACTTGCGCCAAGTCTAAAAATAGTTAATCTATTCTACGCTAAAAATTTAAAAAAATAATCTATAAGAGTTCTTAAATGCCTGACTTAAATAAAATTGTTGAGGAATTATCAAAGCTAACTGTTGTTGAAGCTGCGGAATTGTCAAAAACTCTTGAAGAAAAATGGGGAGTTAAGGCAATGGCACCAGTTGCAGTAGCACCAGCTGCTGGCGCAGCAGGAGCGGCGCCAGAAGCAGATGCAGACAAAACTGATTTCATAGTAAATCTTGTATCATCAGGTGATAACAAGATCGGTGTTATTAAAGAAGTTCGTGCCTTTACTGGTTTGGGTTTAAAAGAAGCCAAAGATTTGGTTGAAGGAGCTCCAAAGCAACTTAAAGCTGGCGTTAGCAAAAAAGATGCTGAGGAAATCAAGAAAAAGCTCGAAGCAGTTGGTGCGAAAGTAGAACTTAAGTAAATTTTAAACTTTATTAATTCGGATAATTAATTTTTGTCCGAAAGATATTAATGCAATTATCTTTTACAGATAAAAAAAAAATTAGAAAAAGTTTTGGAAAACTAGAAAACATAGTATCGATACCTGATCTAATAGAAATACAAGTCAACTCATATAGAAACTTTTTAGAAGGAACAATTGAAGATAAAAGCGACTCTGGAATAACCAGAGTTTTAAAGGACATTTTTCCAATTGAAGAATTTTCAGGTCTTGGCACAATAGAATATATTTCTTATAGATTTGAAAAACCCAAATACACAGTTGAAGAGTGTAAACAAAGAGGTCTCACTTATTCTGCATCTTTAAAGGCAACTCTTAGGCTAGTTGCTTATGATATCAATGAGGAAAAGCAAACGAAGCAAGTTTTGTCTGCTAAAGAACAAGAAGTTTATATGAGTGACATCCCTCTGATGACATCAAGAGGAACATTTGTAGTCAACGGAATAGAGAGAGTTTGCGTAAATCAAATGCACAGAAGTCCAGGTGTTTTTTTTGATCATGATAAAGGAAAAACACATGCTAGTGGAAAATTATTGTTTAACTGTAGAGTAATTCCCTATAGAGGATCGTGGTTAGACTTTGAGTATGACGCGAAAGATATTTTAAATTTTAGAATTGATAGAAAAAAGAAACTTCCAGTTACAACTTTATTAATGGCCATTGGAATTAGTAGAGATAATATATTAAGCAAGTTCTATGAAAATATTAAGTATGACTTAACACCTGAAAATAATTGGAAAACAAAATTTGTTCCAGAAAACTTTAGAAACTTCAAATTAAGGTTTGATTTAATAAATGCAGATAATAAAAAAGTGGTTGCGAAAAAAGATAGTAAGATACTTTATCCTCAAGCTATCAAGTTTAAAAAAGATGGTTTAAATAACTATATTGTATCAACAGAGGAGCTTTTTGGTAAATATATTGCAAATGACGTTATCAGTGAAAAAACTGGAGAGGTTTTTGCAGAATCTGGAGATGAAATTAATGAAAAATTAATTTTAAAACTTAAAGATTTAAAAATTAAGAGCATTTATTTACTAGATATTGATGGAATAAATAGAGGTCCTTTTCTTAGAAACACTCTTTCAGTTGATAAAAATTTAAACGAAAATGAGGCATGCATGGATATTTTCAGAGTTTTAAGGCCTGGGGAACCTCCCACACCTCAGACTGCAAAAAATTTATTCGATAATCTTTTTTTCGAAAGGACTAGATACGACTTATCTGAAACTGGAAGAGTTAAGATAAATTCTAGACTGAACTTAGTTGTAGATCCTAAACTAACAGTTTTAAGAAATGAGGACATACTTGCGATAGTTAAACAAATGTTAAATCTAAAAGATGGCAAAGGTGAAGTAGATGATATTGACCATTTAGGTAATAGAAGAATGAGATCAGTTGGTGAACTTGTTGAAAATCAGTTCAGGATTGGACTCATAAGAATGGATAGAGCAATAAAAGAAAAAATGGCATCTCTAGAAATCGATAATGTAATGCCGCAAGATCTTATAAATTCAAAACCAATAGCTGCGTGCATGAAAGAATTTTTTGGCCTATCTCCACTTTCACAATTTATGGATCAAACAAATCCACTTTCAGAAATAACTCATAAAAGAAGAGTATCGTCACTTGGTCCTGGTGGTTTAAACAGAGAAAGGGCTGGCTTTGAAGTAAGAGATGTACATCCAACCCATTATGGAAGAATTTGTCCTGTCGAAACCCCTGAAGGACCAAATATTGGATTAATTAACAGTCTTGCAACATATTCAAGAGTCAATAAGTATGGTTTTATAGAAAGCCCGTATAGAAAAGTCGTTAGCGGAAAAGTAACAAAGGACATTTATTACTTATCAGCAATGGATGAGGGTAAATATACTATTGCTCAAGCAAACTCTAAATTAAAAAAAGATCATACATTCGAGGACGATTTGGTTTCTTGCAGAAAAGATCTGGGATTTGAACTTTCAAAACCTGAAAATGTTGATTTTATGGATGTTTCACCGAAACAGGTCGTTTCAGTTGCCGCAGCTTTAATACCTTTTTTAGAGAATGATGATGCGAATAGAGCACTGATGGGATCTAATATGATGCGCCAGGCTGTGCCACTAATTAAGACAGAGTCACCCCATGTCGGAACAGGTATAGAAAAAGAAGTGGCAATTGACTCGGGAGCAACAATTGTAGCCAGAAGAGATGGAGTAATTGATAGAATTGATGGCAAGAGAATTGTTGTAAGAGTTTCAGAGGAAAAAGATTTTACAAAATCTGCTGTAGATATTTACAATCTAAGCAAATTTAATCGATCGAATCAAAACACCTGTATTAATCAAAGACCATTAGCAAAAGTTGGTGATAAAATTAAAAAAGGTGACGTTATTGCAGATGGTCCAGCAACACAATTTGGAGAACTAGCACTTGGAAAAAATGTTCTCGTCGCTTTCATGCCTTGGAGAGGTTATAATTTTGAAGACTCAATTCTTATATCTGAGAGATGTGTAACTGATGATGTATTTACTTCAATTCATATTGAAGAATACAGCGTTATGGCAAGAGATACCAAACTTGGACCTGAAGAAATAACAAGAGATATTCCTAACACAGCTGAAGAAAATTTAATTAATCTTGATGAGTCTGGAATAGTCTATGTAGGTGCAGAAGTAAAAGCTGGAGATATTTTAGTTGGTAAAGTTACACCTAAGGGTGACTCACCAGTAAGTGCTGAAGAAAAACTTTTAAGAGCAATTTTTGGCGAAAAAGCTATAGATGTACGAGACACTTCATTAAAAATGCCTTCAGGCACTCCAGGGGTTGTTATAGATGTTAAAATTTTAAATAGACATGGTATTGAAAAAGACGAGAGAGCATTGTCAATTGAAAGATCTGAAATTGAGGCAGTGCAAAACGATCGAAGCGCTGAAGAAGAAATCTTGGAGTCAAATATTAAAGATCGAATAATTAATATTTTAAGTGGATCGAAGATTAAAGAAACATTTAAATCGTTACAAGCTGGAACCTCTTTAGATCGCTCAAATCTTACATCTATAACTACAAATGAGCTCCTAAAGCTAAAAGTAGAAAATGAAAAAATTTTGTCAGATTTATTTAAAATTAAAGAACAGTTTGCAAAAGCAAAAAGCGACATACAAACTAGATTTGAAGATCAAGTTAATAAAATTCAAGAAGGGGATGAATTATTACCTGGCGTTATGAAGATGGTTAAAGTTTTGATTGCTTCAAAAAGAAAATTGCAGGCTGGAGACAAAATGGCAGGAAGACATGGTAACAAAGGTGTTATTAGCAGAATAGTTCCAGCAGAAGATATGCCTTACATGGAAGACGGAAGACAAGTTGATATTGTTCTCAATCCGTTAGGTGTTCCAAGTCGTATGAACGTTGGTCAAATTTTAGAAACTCATCTTGGATGGGCGTGTTCAGAGATAGGTTTGAGAATTAAAAAATTATTAGAAAATATTCAGAAAAAGCAGTCTAAATTGGATGATTTGAAGAATTATGTTTCTAGTGTTTATCAAGGTGAAATTAGTTCTGAAATCGAAAAGCTTACAAACGAAGAATTTATAGAGCTTTCAAATAATTTATCTGAAGGAGTTCCTATGGCAACTCCAGTGTTTGATGGTGCAAGCGTAAAAGATGTTACTAATATTTTAAAATTTAGCGGACTTCCAGAAAGTGGACAAACAACACTTTATGATGGAAGAACTGGAGAAAAATTTGATAGACCTGTAACAGTAGGAATTATTTACATGCTTAAATTAGCTCACATGGTCGATGATAAGATTCATGCTAGATCCACAGGACCATACAGCTTAGTTACTCAGCAGCCACTTGGAGGAAAGGCGCAATTTGGTGGACAAAGAGTTGGAGAGATGGAAGTTTGGGCACTTGAGGCATATGGTGCAGCTTACACATTACAAGAAATTTTAACAATTAAATCTGATGATGTTGCAGGCAGAACAAAAGTTTACGAAACAATTGTAAAAGGAGATGATGATTTTGAATCCGGTATTCCAGAGTCATTCAATGTTTTAGTAAAAGAAATAAGATCTTTAGGTCTAAACATCGAATTAACAAGTTAATATGAGTAAAGAGCTTACAAATTTATTTAAAAAAGATATTAACAAAGATAATTTTAATAATATTAAAATTTCTCTTGCAAGTCCTGATAAAATTAAATCTTGGTCATTTGGAGAAATTAAAAAACCTGAAACTATCAATTATAGAACTTTTAAACCTGAAAAAGATGGATTATTTTGTTCAAGAATATTTGGTCCCGTAAAGGATTACGAGTGTTTATGCGGTAAATATAAGAGAATGAAATTTAGAGGTATTATTTGTGAAAAATGCGGAGTAGAAGTAACAAAAGCAAATGTTCGAAGAGAAAGAATGGGACATATCGAGCTTGCAACTCCTGTTTCACATATTTGGTTTTTAAAGTCACTTCCAAGCAGAATTGCATTAGCAATGGATATGAAACTCAAAGATTTAGAAAAAGTTTTATATTTTGAAAATTTTATAGTTATTGAGCCAGGCCTTACAGAGTTTAAAAAAAATCAATTACTTTCTGAAGAAGATCTTATAAAGGCTCAAGAAAAATATGGTGAAGATCAATTTACAGCAGGAATAGGTGCAGAAGCCATAAGAGATGTCTTATCAAGCATTAATCTTGAGGAAGATAGAAACAAATTAAGAGAAATTCTTAAGACCACAACATCTAAGGTAGCAGAAGAAAAAACAGTAAAAAGACTTAAGTTAATTGAAAATTTTATTCATTCTGGAAATAAACCTGAGTGGATGATTTTAACTGTAGTGCCAGTTATTCCACCAGAGTTAAGACCTCTAGTTCCGCTTGATGGAGGAAGATTTGCGACCTCAGATTTGAATGATCTTTATAGAAGAGTTATTAATCGAAATAACAGGTTAAAAAGACTAATGGAGCTAAGAGCTCCAGACATTATAGTAAGAAATGAAAAACGTATGCTTCAAGAAGCTGTTGATGCATTATTTGATAACGGTAGAAGAGGAAGAGTTATTACAGGAACTGGAAAAAGACCTCTTAAATCTTTGGCTGATATGCTTAAAGGTAAGCAAGGAAGATTCAGACAGAACCTTCTCGGTAAACGTGTTGATTATTCTGGAAGGTCAGTAATAGTTGCCGGACCTGAATTAAAGTTGCATCAGTGTGGTCTTCCAAAAAAAATGGCATTAGAATTATTTAAACCATTTATTTATGCAAAGTTAGATAAACTCGGACTTGCAACAACTATTAAACAAGCAAAAAAAATAGTCGAAAAAGAAAGATCTGAGGTTTGGGACATATTAGAAGAGGTAGTTAGAGAACATCCAGTTTTGTTAAATAGAGCCCCAACCTTACATCGTCTTGGAATTCAAGCTTTCGAACCAATCTTGATTGAAGGAAAAGCAATTTTATTACATCCGCTTGTCTGCGCCGCTTTCAATGCTGACTTTGATGGTGACCAAATGGCTGTTCATGTTCCACTTAGTCTAGAGGCTCAACTTGAGGCAAGAGTATTAATGATGTCTACAAATAATATTCTTAGCCCATCTAATGGAAAACCAATTATTGTCCCATCGCAAGATATGGTTCTTGGTCTATATTATTTATCACAATTTTTTGGTGCAGTTGATGAGAAATCTTTAGGTTATTTTGCTGATATAGATGAAATTAAACAAGGTTTAGAAAATAAAATAATTAATATTCATTCAAAAATTGCATCCAGATTTGAAAGTATAGATGAAAAAGGAAACAAAATTTTTAAAAGTTATCAGAGTAGTGTTGGAAGATTTTTATTAGCTAACATTTTACCTAAGCATTATAAAATTACTTTTGATCTAATAAACAAACTTTTAACCAAAAAACAAATTTCAGAATTAATAGATGTTATATTTAGGTATTGCGGTCAAAAAGAAACTGTAATTTTCTGTGACAAACTTATGTCGTTAGGTTTTGAAAATGCTTTCAAGGCAGGAATTTCCTTTGGTAAAGATGATTTAGTAATACCAGAGACAAAAGATCAAATAGTATCAGACACAAAAAAAATGGTCGAAGAGTATGAAAATCAGTATTCTGAGGGTCTTATAACAAAAGGGGAGAAATATAATAAAGTTGTTGATCAATGGGCTAAGTGTACTGATCGAATTGCAGGTGAAATGATGAAAATTATTTCAACTCCCAAAACCGATAAAGATGGGTCTATTAAAACCAACTCAATTTTCATGATGGCCGACTCCGGTGCTAGAGGTTCTGCAGCTCAAATGAAACAATTAGCTGGCATGAGAGGTTTGATGGCCAAACCATCAGGTGAAATTATTGAAACGCCAATTATTTCAAATTTTAAGGAGGGATTAACTGTCCTTGAGTATTTTACTTCAACGCATGGTGCAAGAAAGGGACTTGCAGATACTGCATTAAAAACAGCAAATTCAGGATATTTAACTAGAAGATTATGCGACGTTGCTCAGGACGTTATTGTTAAAACGAAATTTTGCGGAACTAAGAAATACATTAATATTCACGAGATTATAGAGGGCGGAAATATCTTAGTAAGTTTAACAGAAAGAGCACTTGGAAGGGTTGCTGCTAAAGATGTTAAAGCTCCAAGTACAGGCGATGTAATCGTTAAAGCTAAACAGTTAATCGAAGAAAAAGAATGTGAGTTAATGGATTCTGCGGGAGTAAAATCTATTGATGTTTATTCACCAATTACTTGCGAAGCTAAAGACGGAATTTGTGTTACTTGCTATGGTAGAGATCTTGCCCGAGGAAGATTGGTATCAATAGGTGAATGTGTCGGCATGATAGCAGCCCAATCTATTGGTGAGCCTGGTACTCAGCTTACCATGAGAACCTTTCACGTCGGAGGTACCGCACAAATTAAACAAGACTCCTCAATTGTATCTCCGTCAGATGGAGTTCTAAAAATATCAAATAAAAATTTAATTCAAGATTCTAGCAAACAGCTAATTGTTATGGGACGAAATACAGAAATTACAATCGAAAAAAACGGAGCAAACGTTGCAATTTATAAAATTCCCTATGGAGCAAAATTATTTGCTAAACATGATCAAGAAATTAAAAAAAATCAAAAACTTTGCGAGTGGGATCCTTATACTTTACCTGTAATAGCAGAAACAGAAGGTATTGCAAATTTTGTTGATTTAATTGAAGGTGCATCAATAACAGATACAGTTGACGAGGCTACTGGAATATCCACAAAGGTAGTTTTAGACTGGAGATCTCAATCTAAAAATATTGATTTAAAACCAAGAATTACTCTAAGAGACGGTAAAGGTAGGGTTGTAAAAAAAGCTGACGATAATGAGGCAAGATACTATCTTGTTCCAGAGACTATTCTTTCAGTCGATGATGGTGATAAAATTAGTGCAGGAGATGTTCTTGCAAGGCTTCCTAAAGCAACCTCAAAGACGAAAGATATAACTGGGGGTCTTCCAAGGGTTGCAGAATTATTTGAAGCAAGAAAGCCCAAAGATGGAGCAATAATTGCTGAAAATGATGGGAATATAGAATTTGGAAAAGAAGTTAGAGGAAAATTAAAGATATTTGTCAAATCCAAAAATGGCGAGGAGTCATCTTATTTAATTCCAAAAGGAAAGCAGATTAATTTTAATCCAGGAGAAGGAATTAAAAAAGGAGAATACTTACTTGATGGCAGCCCAGCACCACATGACATTCTTAAGATTCTTGGCGTTGAGGCGCTTGCTAATTATTTCATTGATGAAGTACAAGAGGTATATAGATTGCAAGGGGTTATAATCAACGATAAGCATATAGAAGTGATTGTTAGGCAAATGCTTAAAAAAGTCGAAATTAAATCCTCTGGTGACACGCCATTTTTAGCAGGCGAAATTGTGGAAAAAATGGATGCCGAAGATCTTAACAGCAAACTTAAGAGTGAAGGAAAAAAACAAGCTCAACTTGAACCAGTTTTACTGGGTATTACAAAAGCATCTATTCAAACTAAGTCATTCATCTCAGCTGCCTCATTTCAAGAAACAACGAGAGTTTTAACTGAGTCAGCTATAAGAGGAAAAATTGACACACTTCACGGCCTCAAAGAAAATGTGATTGTTGGAAGATTAATTCCCGCAGGAACAGGCCATAGCACCTTTAGGTATTCAAAAGTTGCGCGAGAAAGAGATTTAGAACTTCAAAATACTAAGCTTAAGGAAATTGAAAAAACTGAAGCACCAGCAAAATAGTCCATATTTTGCAAAGAGAATTTCTGTTTAATTTTAGTTTGTAGATTTGACCTTTGCAGCTTTTTAAGTATTATGCGCAAACTTTTAAGGTAGCAAGTAAGGTTTTTAATGTCTTAAACAACTACCGAGTTAAGGTCTCCTTATTTCCTCCCTAAAAGCAATAAATTTTATGCCTACAATAAATCAACTTGTAAGACGAGGAAGAGAAAAACCAAAAGTTAGGAACAAAGTTCCTGCACTAGAATCATGCCCTCAAAAAAGAGGCGTTTGTACACGAGTTTATACTACCACACCAAAAAAACCGAATTCGGCGCTTAGAAAAGTTGCAAGAATTAGACTTTCAAACGGATTTGAAGTTACAAGTTACATCCCTGGTGAAGGTCATAATTTACAAGAACACTCCGTTGTTCTTATAAGAGGAGGAAGAGTAAAAGATTTACCAGGTGTTAGATATCATACTGTGAGAGGTGTTTTAGATACTCAAGGTGTAACTAAAATGAAACAACAAAGGTCTAAGTACGGAGCAAAAAAACCAAAATAAATTATGTCTCGGAGACGAAAACAAACAAAAAGGGATGTGACACCAGATCCAGTTTATAAGTCTAAAGTTATAACAAAATTTATGAATTCTCTAATGTATGAAGGAAAAAAAACCGTTGCAGAAAAAATTCTTTATAAAACTTTAGATATATTAAAAGTAAAAACAAAAGATGATCCAATTAAAATTTTTAATGATGCAATAAAAAATGTTAAACCAAATCTTGAAGTAAAGTCTAGAAGAGTTGGAGGGGCAACTTATCAAGTTCCGGTTGATGTAAAATCTGATCGAGCACAGGCTTTATCTATACGTTGGATTATTGATGCTGCAAGAAAAAGAACTGACAAAAGTATGCATGATAAGCTTGTAAAAGAATTAATTGATGCCGCATCTAATAAAGGTTCAGCAATTAAAAAAAGAGAGGATACACATAAAATGGCAGAGTCTAACAAAGCTTTTGCTCATTTTAGATGGTAATTATATGAACGATAAATATCCAATTGAAAAATATCGAAATATAGGAATCGCAGCTCACATTGATGCTGGAAAGACCACAACAACTGAGCGAATTTTATATTATACAGGTAAGGCCCATAAAATTGGAGAGGTTCATGATGGTGCTGCTACGATGGATTGGATGGAGCAAGAACAAGAAAGAGGAATTACAATCACCTCAGCTGCAACTACCTGCTTTTGGAAAGATCATAGAATAAATATTATAGACACTCCAGGACATGTGGATTTTACTATTGAAGTTGAGCGGTCCTTGAAAGTTTTAGATGGTGCGGTTGCTGTATTTGATGGAGTTGCAGGAGTTGAACCTCAATCAGAAACTGTTTGGCGTCAGGCTGACAAATATAAAGTTCCAAGAGTTTGCTTTGTAAATAAATTAGACAGGACTGGAGCAAACTTTTTCATGTGCGTCGAAATGATTAAAGAGAGATTAGGTGCAGACCCTGTTGTCATACAATTGCCCATTGGTATTGAAAACACATTTAAAGGCGTTGTTGATTTGGTCAAAATGAAAGGGGTAATTTGGCAAGACGAGACACTTGGAGCTAAATTTGATTATGTAGAAATTCCTCAAGATCTTAAACAACAGGCTGAAAAATATAGAAAAGAATTAGTGGAAAAAGTTGTTGAGCAAGATGAAAAGATCATGGAAAATTATCTCAACGGTAAAGATCCTAGTGAAGATGAACTCAAGAAGTGCATAAGAAGAGGTACAATTAATTTTTCTTTCGTACCTGTCATTTGCGGTGCGGCTTTCAAAAATAAAGGGGTACAACTTATTCTGGATGCTGTTGTTGATTTTTTACCAAGTCCAAGAGATGTTGGCCAAATTGAAGGAAATAAACCTGGGAGTGATGAAAGAGCAGTTAGAAAATGTGATGATAAAGAACCATTTTCATCTTTGGCATTCAAAATAGCAAACGATCCATTTGTTGGCTCAATTACATTTATCAGAATTTATTCAGGTACACTAAATTCGGGTATAGGAGTTTTAAATTCTACAACGGGTCGAGAAGAGAGAATTGGAAGAATGCTTTTAATGCACGCAAATAACCGAGAGGATATTAAAAATGCATCTGCAGGTGATATCGTTGCACTTGCGGGTCTCAAAAATACAATTACCGGTCATACCTTGTGTGATAAAAATAGTCCTATAGTCCTTGAGCCAATGGATTTTCCAGATCCAGTTATTGAAATTGCAGTTGAACCAAAAACTAAAAATGACCAAGAAAAAATGGGAGAGGCACTCAATAGATTGGCTAAAGAAGATCCCTCTTTTAGAGTTTCTACCGATAATGAGTCAGGTCAAACTATTATTAAAGGAATGGGCGAATTACATCTTGAGATAATAGTAGATAGAATGAAAAGAGAATTTAAAGTTGAGGCCAATATTGGAGCTCCTCAAGTCGCATATAGAGAAACAATTATTGGATCTACAACATTAGAATATACCCATAAAAAACAAAGCGGAGGTGCTGGTCAGTTTGCTAAAGTAAAACTTGCAGTCGAACCCCTTACTCAAGGTCAAGGCAGAGTTGTAGAAAATTTAATTAAAGGTGGTTCAATTCCTCGAGAGTTTATTCCTGGAGTTGAAAAAGGGATTTTAAGTGTAGCTGACTCTGGAGTTTTAGCTGGTTTTCCACTTTTAGATTATAAGGTACAGATTTTAGATGGATTACACCATGAAGTTGATTCCAGTCCTTTGGCTTTCGAATTAGCAGCTAGATATTGCTTTAGAGAATTATGTCTTAAAGCAAATCCAAAATTATTAGAACCTATAATGAAAGTAGAGGTAGTAACTCCTGAAGATTATATGGGGGATGTAATAGGTGACTTAAACTCAAGACGTGGTCAAGTTGGATCAACAGATAAAAGAGGAAATGCAACAGTTATTAACGCAATGGTTCCGCTCGCAAATATGTTTGGTTATGTCAATTCACTACGATCAATGTCTCAAGGAAGAGCACAATATACAATGCAGTTTGACCATTACGAACGCGTTCCTCAAAATGTTCAAGATGAAGTAACAAAGAAAATGGCTTGATATGGAAAAACAAAATATAAGAATTAAACTTAGAGCATATGATCATAAAGTTCTAGATCAGTCGACACTTGAAATTGTAAACACTGCTAAAAGAACAGGAGCCCAAGTTAAAGGTCCTGTACCCCTACCAACAAAAAAAGAAATTTTTACAGTGTTGCGTTCGCCGCATATTGATAAAAAAAGTAGAGAACAATTTGAAACAAGAACACATAAAAGGCTAATAGATATCTTAGATCCAACTCCTCAGACTGTTGAGGCGTTAATGAAATTAGATTTGGCTTCTGGTGTAGATGTGGAGATTAAAATTTAAATATGACTTTAGGATTAATAGGAAAAAAATTAGGAATGACTAGAAGATTTTTTGAAAATGGCCAATCAGTGCCTGTTACTGTCCTTCATGTAGAGCCTGGCAAAGTAATTGATATTATCAAAAAAGTTCAAAGAGGTTACAGCGCAATACTCGTTGGTTTTGGAAATGTTAAAAATTCAAAATTAACAAATTCAATGAAAGGCTTTTTTGTAAAAAGATCTTTAGAACCAAAAAAAATATTAAAAGAATTTAGGCTTCCAACAGATAGTGAGTTGAAACCTGGAACTGATATAAACCTTGGAATTTTAAAAGATGTAAATTTTGTGGATATTCGGTCTAAGACTATCGGTCGAGGTTTTGCAGGAGTCATGAAAAGACATAATTTTGCAGGTATGAGGGCTACAAGAGGTGTATCAATTTCCCATAGATCTCATGGTTCAACTGGACAAAGACAGGATCCTGGAAGAGTTTTTAAAGGAAAAAAAATGGCTGGTCATATGGGTGATAAGTATAGGTCTATTGCAAGATTAGAGGTTGTTGAGACTGATTTAGAAAAAAATTTACTTTATGTAAAAGGGTCGGTTCCCGGATCAAAAAACCAGATAGTAGAAATTAATAAATCTATAAAAGAAAGAACAAAAAAAACAATGAAAGATAAAATACAAATGTTCAAAGACGAATTGGCGGAGGGATTAAAGGAAAAAACTACAAAAAAAGAAAAAAGTTCTGAAGTAAAAAAAGATACAAAACAAGTTCAGGTAGCAGAAAAAAAGAAATAATTTTATGAAGATAAATGAAATAGGAATTGATGGAAAAAGAGTATCAGAAATAAGTGTTTCAGATAAAGTTTTCTCTCTCAAACCCAGAAAAGATCTTATTAAGACTGTAGTAGATTGGCAAATTAGCAGATTTACCAAAAAAACTGGACATACACTAACACGAAGATTTGTTTCAGGATCTGGAAAAAAATTAGGGCCACAAAAAGGATCAGGAAATGCAAGACACGGAAGCGTTACAGCACCAATATTTGTAGGTGGTGGCATAGCACACGGACCTAAAGCAAGAGGCAATAATAGAGTTAGAAAATTAAATAAAAAAATTAGAAAACTTGGTTTGATGCATGCATTATCATCAAAAGTTCAAACTAAACAAATAAATATATTGTCAGATAAAGATTTTAAAAATTTTAAGCCTAAAGACTTTAGTTCTTTTCTAAAGAAGATTGAAAGCAAAAGTACTTTAGTCATATATGATAAAGAGAAATCTGAAGAGATTTCTCTTAAAAATTTGAAGAATATTAAAAATTTAAAAAATATTCCAGAGATTGGTACAAATGTTTTTGATATTTTAAAATATCAAAATATTCTTTTTACCAATTCCTCAATAAAAAAACTTGAAGAAAGACTATCAAAATGAAAGCAGATAATTTTATGTATGATATTATTATTGAGCCTGTAATTACGGAAAAATCGACGAATGTTAGCGCTCAAAACAAAGTAGTTTTTAAAGTTGCTCCGTTTGCCACAAAAAGCAACATTAAAAAGAGTGTGGAAAAATTATTTAAAGTAAATGTTACTAAAATTAATACAATTAATCTTAAGGGAAAAACAAAGTTTGTTAGAGGTAAAAAAACTATCGCTTCTGGTTATAAAAAAGCAATTATCACTTTAAAAAAAGGTCAGTCCATCGATTTAACAACAGGAATATAATATGGCATTAAAATCCTATAAACCTTATACAAAATCTTCTAGAGGGACAATTATTTTAGAAAGAGAAAGTCTTTGGAAAGGTAAACCAATAAAGAAACTTACATCGGGATTAAGAGGATCAGTTGGTAGAAATAATAATGGTCACATAACTTCAAGACATAGGTCTATGGGTCATAAAAAAAAGTATAGATTTGTAGATTTTAAAAGAGACAAGTTTGACATGGCGGCAACAGTTAAAAGATTTGAATATGATCCATACAGAACTTCAAACATCATGTTAGTTGAATATGAGGATAAATCTTTAAGTTATATGATTGCGCCTGAAGACATCAAAATTGGATCTAAGATTTATTCTGGCCGAAAGAAAGATATAGAGGTTGGGAATTGTATGCCATTGATTGACATTCCGCCTGCAACTTTAGTGCATAACGTTGAAATGACACCTGGAAAAGGTGCTCAGATTGCAAGGTCTGCTGGGTCCTCAGTTCAAATTATGAGTCACGATCAAGGTTATACAATTTTAAGACTAGCATCAGGAGAAGTTAGGAAAGTTCAAAGTTTATGCAAAGCTACCATTGGTACAGTTTCAAATTTAGATCAAAAAAATATAAAAATTGGAAAGGCCGGAAGAAGCAGATGGTTAGGTGTTCGACCATCGGTTCGAGGTATTGCAATGAACCCCGTAGACCATCCTCATGGTGGAAGAACTAACGGTGGAAGACATCCTGTAACACCCTGGGGTCTAAAAACTAAAGGTAAAAAAACAAGAAAAAATAAGAGAACAAATAAATTTATTTTATCAAGAAAAAAAAAAAGAACAGTTAATTAAAATTTATGACTAGATCTATTTGGAAAGGACCTTTTGTTGAGCTTAGTTTATTAAAAAAAGTTCAAAAGCATAAAGACCAAAATATTAAAAAACCAATAAGAACTTGGTCAAGAAAATCAACAATTATACCTGAGTTTGTTGGTCATACTTTTGAAATACATAATGGTAAAAAATTTTTTCCAATCCTTATTTCTGAAGAAATGGTTGGGCATAAGTTAGGAGAATTTTCCCCAACAAGACAATTTTTTGGGCATACTCC
>Ga0194133_10005035_pt1 | contig 17124 bp, 5 predicted proteins | sample TA2KigOf40mmetaG_FD_155448 | JGI IMG/M metagenome (GOLD analysis project Ga0194133, IMG submission 155448) | Freshwater microbial communities from Lake Tanganyika, Tanzania - TA2015055 Kigoma Offshore 40m | ecosystem: Environmental > Aquatic > Freshwater > Lake | place: Tanzania: Lake Tanganyika... | reverse complement strand
ACATTTTTGGTACCTTTAGAAAACCCTTTTTTTGCTCCATCTACAGGGTGCTCTTGGCTATTAACAGATTTCTCTTGCAGGTAAAAACTTGTTAATGATGTTGAAGTATCACAAATAGATTTGTCAAGCTATATGGTGTCAAAATAAACGATAACGAAGAAATGCAAAATCTGTCAATGCTTACTTAACTGTGCAAACAAAACTCACTAATCAATATAAAATGGTTGTGTTTGGTTTTCTCTTTTCCCTTTGAGTTAAAGGTTTCAAACCCAGCCTTTATGAATTTCTGAATCAAATTATCTAGCTTAATAAAGGATTCATAAATAATCTAAACCATAGAAAATTGTCTTTTCATCATTTTGAATTTTTTTGCTCTTCATACTTCTCTTTTTGAATTGTGACCTAATTTTCAATTGAATAGCTACATTTTAGCCGTTGAGAAGTTCACAGACATACATGGTATTACGAGATAAAAAGTTAAACGAAGCTTTTGACTGATGGCTGAAGTGTGGGCTTTACCTTTTATGACACCAGTCATCTTTTTCTCATTTCGTTATCGGGAAAATCTCTTAATTGATTTCGGCAATAAAGTTTGTGTCTGAAACTCTGGCTGAAAAAAAGTATGCTGACCAGGAAGAATAAAAAGTTTATGATGGAAGAAGTATTATCTTGATTCTATTCTCAACAAATTCAGACCAGTAGGATTTATTGACTTTGCCAGCGTTGTAAGCAATTCTTACAAGTTGTCAAGATAGAAGAATTGACATCTATTGTTCTTTATATGTAAAGTTTTTATCTTTTACACTCGAACTAAATCCTGCTGAACCAATTCGAGCAATAATATACGGTCACGTCCAACAAGCAAAAGTTTTTATCCCACTCGACCTGATCTATTTATCACCAGCAAAAACTGAAGAAATTCATTTGACAACTGAGAATGATTGATTCACGCTATTAAACCATTTAACTTTTTACAAGAAAAAGTTGATTTAAAGAGTTTGTTGCATCGTTACGTCCGTTATCCCCTCCCAAAGCAAGAAACGAATTCTATATGGTGGAAAAAAAATTCTTCCCAAGACTTACCCTTTGGCAAGCAAAAACTCTTTAATGACAAAGAATTGGGCAAAAAAGTTAGTTTATGGCATCACTAGCCACCAGGCTTCGGGCGGTGGCTGTTCTGGCCGTACCAAGGAAAATTGAGGTCTGTGAGGGGTCATCAGATCATTTCAGGGTGAAACAAAAAAAAAGGTGTACATGTGGAACTCAGACAAGGAAATACTTGATCATAAAACAAGCTTCATCTTGTTTGAAAAGAATCATTTTTCATGAAAACTTTTACCCAAAAGAAAATAGCTTTGAAATGAAGTAACTTTTTCAGATTCACCATTGCATCTGATTCTCTTCTTGAGTTTCTGTTTGTTTGTTTTTTATGAAAGATGTTTTGTAAAAAAGGGTAACCCATCACAAAGATCCCACTCAAAATATGAAATCATGCTTCGTCTATTTTAGGTAATAGAACGTCTCGTGGACTTCCTTGTCGTGCCTATACAAATATGTGTTTGTTTAAATTGTTTGCGAATCTTTTTGTTACACTTTTGGCTGCGTGTTGTCAATGTTTTAACCTTTGAAATCTCAAAACGAATGTCACGATTCCTGTGTCTCATCTTCTTCGCCCTCAACGCATCAGGTTCAACGGATGGCAAAAATTTATGTCTAAATTTTTTTGATGCATATATTTTTGTCTATATAAGCAAGAAAGTTTTTGAGAATGAACCTATTTCTGGGAATTTTCAAGAAGCATTAAATACATCAAACTAACTCTAAGAAAAGAATACATTTCATTTCCCATATAAATGCTTCTTTCAAAACGTAGATGTCACATTTTTGTCACAGAAAACACGACCCTTGTGTTCGTGAGAATCAGTTTTTCTATCAAGTCAACCCCTTTTTGGGAAAAATGGCAATACCAGTTGTGCAAATATTCCCATCACAACCATAAAGAAAATTCAAAGTATATTTATGACCAAGTCACATACTTATTCATTCAAATTGATTAGCTCCAAAAAAAATCTGGGTCAACTCACACCCCCTTTGTGATCTTACCTTTTATGATGAATTGTCCCCCATTTAAAGTATTGTTATTTATTTTACCCAGGTCCTCGCAAACAACTGTTATTATCAAGATATTGCACAACCTAGTTTGTATTTATTCCACAAAGACTTACCTACATATACTCGTGATAATTTATAATTTACGAGGAAATGATTTCGTACTGCAAAATCAATTAAAGTAGAATTTTCAACAAAGCATGAAACAATATTTTAGGGGAACAACAACAGGACTGACACACAGACCCTCATCAATATTCGCTTTGTACCTACGACAATGTGGGATACAAACAGTCCATTAATTCTTTGCACTAAAAGCAAGAACTTTTGCAATGTTAAATAGCTCAGCTGCTATTCATGCTCGAGCCAGTGTTTAGAAACATCAAGACAAGTCATTAATTTCCTGTTTATGGTTCACAATAAAGAGAGTTGTTTCTCATTCTAGATGAACCATATTCAATATTTTCTAAATGCTTATAAGCGATTGTTCTTGGTCAAGTGATAAAATTTTTTTGTTCAAGATACTTTTAAATGAGATCATTTCGATCTATTCTTGCCATCATTTGATAAGATAAATCTATTTATTTTAATTGCTTCTTTTCATAGAAGTAGAGTAAAACGTATCTTGCGGTGAAATGATTACATATATAGTTGCTGGCTTTAATGATAATTGTCGGTCTGAAAACAGTTTCTGCCTCTTATTAATACCACATCAAAAGCACTTTTTCAAGTAGGATAAAAATGCTTCCTTTGAAAGGGTAAAGTTCAATAGCTTCTCTCTCTAACACACAGAGCATAAACAGAGGGAGAAACTGAGTCTTATTATGCCCAGACAAAAGCAATTTGATTACATTCACACAAAAAAAATAAAGCTCTAAAGTCACCACACCATACCATCTGTTATCAGACAGCAATTTCATTTCTTAAGAAAAAAAAGTACAATATATAATACTTCGGGCAGAACTGAGTATTTCTAAATCCTTCTTAAGAATAATCCAGCGTTGAAATATTGAAGGGATTTATTTGTTGGTCGTCGGCCGCTACTTCCAAATCTTTGCTGATGAATTGCCTACATACAGCATACAGTGTGTATAGACCTAATCGAAGTTTAATTTACCAACTCATTTCACGGGATAAGAAAACTATTGTGCAAGTAAATTCTCTTCCCTCGCCTCTTTCTGTTCAAAAAAGCAGCCTCGGATTAGTTTTGAGCTCACAATCAAAACCAAACGACCTTAAGTTTCTGAGATTAGATTGAAAATATTAAGGATGTGAAGTTTGTCTTGTGTAGAATTTTGATTTGTTTGCCTGTTTCGCAAACACCTCTATTGATTGCTGCAAATATGTATGAGAGATTTACTAGCTGCGACTACCTTTTATGGAAAACATTCACATAATAAATATTCATTGCCTATTTGTCATTCAAAGTCAGAGAATATTGCAGTCCAGCCCTTCTTCAAGCAGTGATACATTGTACCTTTTGTGTTATTACAAACTTGTTTACCATTCCCTCCCTATCCCAGGTGTATTGTTCAATAAATATCTTTTACAAAATACAAAGGGGAAAGTCAATATTCTAAACTTTATTCAATTTATTCCATGCAATTTGTTTTGTAGAGGATAATATATGTAAAAATAATTAATGTTTATGATGAATTGATTTACTGTTAGTGAAGATAAAATACTATGGAAGATTTTTGGGCTTAGTTACTCGGTCAATTCATCCTCCTGAAAATAATACATCACTTGTTGAAGGCTAATTTAACTAAAAACTCTCTGCCATCATAAATCTCTCAATCCCTAAGCTAGCTATTCATGACTTTTATGGGTGATAAAAGTCATAGTTGAGCAGTTTTTTTTGTTTTTGTTCAGGGTTTGATGGGAAAACTTCACGCTAATTAGTTCCTTTACAATCAATCATTGAAATAAGGTTTTTTAAATCAACACCAGGCCGCAGAGATGGATTTGCTAAAAGGTCTGTTGAATAACTGATGCACAAACCATTGAGAAAATAAACAGCTTGGTGCAATGATTTATGCAGATACTTTGAGACCATGAAAAAGGCAAAATATTTTCACTTAATGTGTTAGAATAGTTCAAACATGCGTTGATATTGCTAAAGCATTAAGGCATAATTAGAAAATCTCAAAATTTGCCAGTTTTTCTTTCTGAAATGTTGAATCTTCAAAATAAATATAAAAGAACTTTAAACTGAATATAATTCTTTTTAGATGAAAAGGTGTAGCAGACAAAATGAATAAAACAAGGTTGATTGTCCAATATTGCAAGAAGAAAGATATTCTGATGCAAGGGCAAGCCAAAGGTTGAAGATTTTTACTTTTTGTAATTGAAATGGTAAAGATCCGTGTCTTAAAAGTTTAAAAATGACTTTTCAAACTTGACGTTGCAAGTTAATAAAAACTTTGAACTCCATTTCTATTAAAATGATTCAACGTCAATTTTTTTTGTTCAAATGAAGACCTTTCTGCATGTTATATATTCTCCAAATGTTTAAAACATATCCTTTTTTTATGAAAGTGTGACCCAGATTAGAAAAGAAGAGGTGAAGCTTTTACCCAAGTACAATAAAATATTAAAGTAAGTTGATTTTTTGAAATGTCATCTACGCCACGACGGGTTTGAGTCATTGTTATTCATGATGACAATCATAAAATTTTCTAATTGACATTTACAATCTTGGATTGAAGCACGAAATGAAACTTTGTGCCATTTTATTAGAATGGTTTTTTTCGGAGCACCGTAGTGTCGACTGACTTTATTTCATATCAGAACTAAATATAAAAGGTACCAAAACTAAAGAAAAGCTGAAAATTTTAAATAACTTTTCTTACAATTATTTCTGAATGTTGATTAAAGATGTTGCTATTTCTTAGTGATCTAAGTATATATTCATGTTACAGAAGGTTGGACACCAAAAAGGATGACTCACGAAATCGCACTGTCAAAAGTCCTCAAGGTTGAAATATGTCAAATGCATGAAACTGAAACTAATAAAAATATAAGTGTATTTGCTGCAGATTGAACTTGATTTTACGTTAGTCAAGATGTTCTTTTGTCTTTTAGATTATCCTAACACCACGAATCTTGTGTACTTTGACAGTCAGCCTTCTTTCTGCAGCAATTGTGTTTTCTAAAACAATGGTTATGGCAAACCAACTTTGCAAAATCCTGCCCTCACGGAAGGCTGATCCTGATAAGCAATCTTCATTCTGTTTTGAAAGTGTGGTGGGAGGGAAGGATGTGTCTATTGCAATATGCCACGTCTGAATATTTAATTTTTTTCAGGTGACAAATATCAAACTTATCTTGATTGAGATGCTTATTTGAAAAAGGGTTCCACATCTGTCTCTTACAGTTGGCCCAACAATCTAAACAAATTTGAAAAGGCTTTTGATCATCAGTATGAAAAAACTTGTGTCTTTTGGCCAAAGGTGGTTGGTTGGTCAGGATGTAGAGTTCATCTTTTTAACTTAGCATCCTCTAGCATGAAAAAAGTTCCAGCTTTTGTCAAAAAGTTTTCTCAGACCAAATCTGGGCTCAATGCAGAACTCACAAGGCTCACCTTACAGGAAAAGAAATTGTCAATTGGTTACAATTGAAGTGAATGGTGTGTGTCTTGCCAGAAAATTTGCCTTCTCATGTCACCTAATCAGATCTATACCTCAAGGCGTCTGATTAAGAATCACACAATTGAACACAAGAGTGTCATTCCTTACAAAAAAAGGTGCTCTGAGTTTGGATACAGAGTGAATGTGAAAAAAGAGAGGGATCAAAAATTCCAAGTTTTTCAATCAAAACAAAAGCAGGAAGTAAAATTATGATGATTATATTCAGAATATCATTTGAAAATCTCCAGTCATCAACAGTAATTCCGTCTGAGAGGACACAAACAATCAAAATGCCATGCTCTATTCATTAAACAGAATTATGACATGTTTCTAAATAATGCCTGCTTGGTAACTGACTCAAGGACTTTTTCAACCATTGCCCTATAATGCTTAAGGAGTTCTTTCAATTTTTAGGACAAGCTCATCACTCATATGCTCAACTTTAATGGATGAAAGTTCTCTTGTGCCCAAGACCCCTCAAGCCCGTACCGATTATTTGTCAAAATCAAATCTTTATGACCCTTGTTGCTCGATTTAGCGTTCACAACTAATGCCAGGGCAGTTTAAAACAGATTTCTAGATAATCGTAGCAGGAATGCGTTCTAATTGGCATTTTACCTCTACCTCAATCGAGAAAAAAAGTTGAAAATTTCCTTTTATTTTTAACTAGCTCTAACAATACTTTACTCATTCACTTTTGAAAGTTTTACAGCAAAAAAACCACCTGAATTAGAAATGTTTTGGATATGCAGAAAGTTTTGGTAAGGGTCCAAATTTTGAAAATCAAGCTTAAAGTTTCGTGATCTAAAACCGACACAGCCAAAGACATCAAAAGCTAATGTCACAATAGACCACGAAAGGAAGATTATTGGGTCTACAGAGATATCCGATCTTATCAGCTGACTATATATAGCAGGAAAAATTGGAAAAAGAAACATCAAGCTGATGGTGACTTGGAAATCTAAATTCGTTGTAGTTTTTTTTGCAGCAGTACACTTTATGGCATGAAAAATGCTTTTACAAACGATTACACGGTCTCAGAACTCCATCTGCAGCTTAAAAGCCATTCCACTCTTCAATGCTCTTAAGATTAAGTTAATTGCATCAAGATAATTACAAAAGAGTGGAAATAACTAAGAGTTTGTGACAGTTAGATTCTAAACACTCCAGTGTCTAAATGTGAAGTAATAAAATCTTGTTTAAGAGAAATAAAGCAAATATTTATAGGATCATAAATATTTTTCTGTGACATGATTCGTGGGTATAAAAACAGACGCCCAAAAATTCAATCTCATTTAAAATTTATTGAAATAAGGTCTGAGGGCTTCAACTTTCAAGCTGCCATAAAAATGATTTGGCATTTGAGAGAACAGCCAACTTTAAATGTCAATAAAGGTTAAATGACAATTTTTGAATTATTCACTAAAAGATTAGATTTGACTGTAAGAAACTAAAACATTTTGAGTTAAATGTTTCTGTTTGATAAGTTAAAAAAGTCTTTTTTATAAACAGACAACAAGAATAAAAAAACCTGAATAAAACTAGAATTTTTTTATTTTGGTGAAGTTTTGAAAGTGTGTTGAGAGGTTCATTTTCTTAGTATTTAGGGCTACGGACCACATAAGATTTTTTGATGTTTTAAACTCATCTGTCTGCGAATTCTCAGCTGGATTTTGTCGTTATCGCCCCATCCTATAAGATGACCTTCACAAAAAGCAAGAAACTTTGGGTCAATTTCACCGGCCAAAAAAAGAAAGAACTACCTAGTCAGGCTTGAAAATTAAACTTTATTGGGTCCTTTATGACAATGCTTAGAATGGATCACGGTCATGCAGGGCTGATCTTTAAATCTCGAATTTATTCCTAAACCATCAGATGACTCATGTCCGACAGATTTTTTACGATTATAATTTCTTTCAGGCTTTGACACAAGGTCTCCAGAAACATTATTGCTTGTCCTTACAGCTTTGCCATTAAATGTCGCACTCACAATTTCAAGTCGGACCAAGAATTTGCATGCAGACTTAAAATGCTGCCCATCACATTATATAAAGTCCTGCAGATTAAAATAAAGACCTTCAGAAAAAAAGTTTCCAATGTAATCTTATAATATGTGTTAAAGAATGTAACAATTAAAAAGAAAGTTCTCTTTCAATATTGCAAATGGAGGAAGTGAGCCTGAGATAGAAAAATTAATTTGAATTTTTCTGACAGCACCCAAAAAGGGGCATTTCAGTTTGTGTAAGATCAAGGAAAAAGTTTGTTTTAAAGATCAAAAAAAATGAAAAAAAGGATTCCTTGTCAAGCTTGCTTGCATGCTTGGTTTGTCACACCCTCTTGTCTGACCACATCACACCCATCCATTTTGCTGCATTTCTTAAATTCTAATAACGCTTTTAAACGTCCTCAGAAAAACCAAATGAGTTTTCAATCTTGATGAAAGATTTACTCCCTTCCAACCCGTCCCGGACTTCCCTATCTTTTTTATCCAAACACATTCCTTAACCATAAAGAAATAAATTATCTTCATTATTTCTTAAATACCTTTAATGGAAGGAATATTGTTTGATTTCATGAGAAGATTCCAACAATATATTTAAAGTACAATTTTCATAACGCTGTAGAACATATTTGAAAACTAATATAAATATAAATTCAAAACTTAAGAGCCTCATTTAGGAGATCAATTTGGGCTTACAGGCAAAATTGATGTTCTTATGAGTAAGCTTGCCAAAATGGGGTTTGGTCTTTAGCTGTAAATTAATATATGCCACTCGGGGCTTGCCTCTGTGGTCAATAGACTAATGTAACTATTTTTCTTTCGGCAAAGTAAATATTTTCCAACATTAAGTTTCAATCTGCCTGATGCAACGTCATCGCACAAAGGAATTTCTAAACTTCCAAAACACCTCCTTGACGTGGTTTTTTTTCTCTCCGAAGTAATTTAGAATTGAGTTTTAAACTATTCATATTCTATAACAGCCAAAATAAGGGTTTTGCAAATTCATCTTTTTATGAAGCTACTCTTTTTTTTGACCGGCAAACGGTGACTTTGCACTTTCTTGAGGCTTTTTTTGAAGGGACGAGAAAAGATGAGTTCAACAAGTTCCTTGAATAGTTTGAAAAAAAGTAATCATCTTACAAAGATATTAAATTTGTGCAGGAAATTTCTTCATATCTGAAAGTTTGTTAAAAAGAATGCAAAATTAATTTCACCACAGAAGCATCTCTGAAAAGATGAAAAGTTGTCCAAAAAAAAACTTTATCTGATCATTCATGAAATCTTCCCTCAACTTAAGGTTTAATAAATCTCGATCAAACATAAATAACATTTTACTTTTTTTTGCAAAGTGATAAATGTCAATTAAGGCTTCCTTTTAATCTTCAACTTCATTTAAACTTCGTAGATCTGGTTTGAAAATGAGCTTTTAGCTGAGAATAAAGTTCTCTAAGGTTGAAATTTTTATAAAAACAATCCCTTTTGGTTTTGTCTTTGAAAGTAAAAATAGCTAGGAAAGGAACAGTTTAGACCTAGAAGCGCGTATCCACTTACCTTCCCTATAATCTTTCAAATGATGTACCTTTAAATTAGCAAACTTATTATCATTATAATTCGAAGAAATCGAATATGATTACCGACAATTGACGCCTTCGCTCTAGGATAATTATTTATGTCTTCAGTCGTGATCTGTACATATCTTTTAAAGGTCAACAGGGTCAAATATTCATATTTGTTCAAGCTGTCTTGAATTTGTACAAAGAATCATTACCATGATTTGAAAAATTAGGAGTACAAAAATACCAATAACAAATACATCAAAAATTTCAATTTCACAAACTTAATAAATTAGCATCTTTAATTATATAAGCTTGGATTTTTAGACAAATATATGGGAATAAAATAAAGGAATAATTTGTTTTCACCTTAAGATCAACTCACATTTTGAATGCTTCTTTGATAGGTGGGATGCATCCTTGTCTGAGAGAAACCAGGTGTGGAAATGACATCAACAAAATTCTAACATAAAGCAGAAGCACCAATTTGCAATGACAAGGAGTAGAGATTGGGTTGAGAAAAGTATTTGGTAGTTTGGCCTCAACAAGGTTAACTGTTTAGATATTATTTTGAGAATGAAGGATTTTGAAGTGGGATTTCTGAGTTTCACCCATTTTTATAGAATATTTTTACAATTAAATTCATGTTTAAATTTTCATAAAGGTACAATAATTCAGCAATCAGAGCCATTTAACTTGTAGTGAAAGAATATTTAAAGAAGAGGAGAAAGAGTTCTTAGTAAACCACCAAAACCTTTTTAATGTTCTAGAAACATTAAAGAAAATCTTAGTCAGTCATAAATATTAAAGAAAGGACTTTTCCTACAAACCATGATCTTTTATTCTCACATATGATTCTTGGAATATCTAAAACCTGAAAAGAAATGAATTTTAAAGTAAAAAAAAACTTGATGGATGGATTGGAGAATAAGCTGCTGAGATAGAAAAACTATGAAGAGAAACCATCAAATTGATATTATGGTTTTTTGTCAACGTTTTTTGATCATTTAATTATAAATTTGAAATGAGAGCTGAATGAAATGGATCTGCTTGTTCCTCTGAATGATTTTTTGTGTCTCAGCATGGGACTGACCTGGCTATCGATGGCAACAATATTTTTTCTATTTGACCTATCATCTTGATCCCTTCAAAAAGAATTCTTTTCATTTTCAAACCGAAGGTGAAAATCCAATTTTGGAAACCAAGTGCGAATACGAAGGAAATAGAGTTAATCATTTCAATTGTAAACTTACGGAAATGGCTCTGATTCAAGGTAAAATCATAATGAAAGTATTTCCATAGTACCAAAAATGAGATCAAGGAAATAAAGGAAGCAAAGGTAACTCATAGGGTTTTCTATTACAGTTAGAGATCAAATTAATTTTGACTTACTAAAAGATTTTCAGATTCTAAATTCTTTTATTTTCATTTGAAAATGCAAAACATCTTGTTGGAGCATTCATCGAAAAGGTGGAAATTATGTATCACCGAATCTTGTATATCAAAAGAAAATTTGGCACAGATTAGGAATTTTCAGACCAAGAAAATCCAAATATTTTGATACGAAATAATTTGCTTTTGGACTTGTTTTGCAAAACCTACTCGACCCCGAAGGAGCAAAAAAAGATGTATGATTTCAGTTTTTTAAATTGTGAATTGATTTTTGTGAAAAAAAGGCCTTGTTACAAACCGAGAATATACGCTCGATCCAAAAACCTCTCGTCAATAATTTTTCTTTTCCTAAAAATTTGGACATTTTCGACTCTATCTATAAAATCAAATGTAAAACATGATTGTCTTAAGCTTGCATGTTGAAAAATATAAGTCCTTATTCGAGGTAGGAGAGCTTGTTTTCATTATAATGAATCTGAAAAACATCATGAAAGGAAACATAACAAATGTTGAAAGGCATTTTTGTCTCCATAAGATTTTGTCAAGTTAAAATTCTTGACTTTTTTCCATCTAATTTTCAACTTTAGCTGAAATAATTGATCGTTTTGTGTCTCAATACCAGTCTAAATAGTTTCTTTGTTGACAACACAACAAGAGACTTTAAAGCAAAGCAATGACTTGACGGATACCCCCAAGTTGGGTGAAAAACGTCCTCCAGACGACCATAGAAACAAGTTTTCGAAACCGTCAAGGTTGGTATTTTTATGTTGCAGCTCAATTTATGGCTGATGATGACTGTCTTCGGAGAGTTGAACATCTAGGTCGTTGTCTGGGTTTGCTATTTGAACACTTAAAGGCAAAGACTTCTTGACCAAATTTTTTTCCAATGTAATTGATTGGCTGAAATTCCTCCAGATCTTGAAAGAATGGATAAATGATTTTATCACGTGCAAAAAAATATTTTTCTTTTCAACCATTTCAACTTTTTTGGCAATTGGCAAGATATTTGAAGTTGTTTTGGCAATTGTTTGCAAAAATAGTCCATTTGTTATTACTTATATGAAAACAAGCCCATTTTTTTAAACTGAAACTTAAAATATTTTCATCTTCACTATTAAGGTAAAGCTATTTTCCTCTGAGAGGAATGTCACCTTGTTTCCACTCAGATTGACAATTTTTATGAATATTGGAAGACCTTCCAAGGTCACCACTTTCCACTTTTCAATCAACTGTTTGTTGAATAAGGTAGTGCAAAAACTTGTGAGAAGTCTGCAACATAATTGAATATCTCATAAGCAAAAAAAAACTGTAATAATTTAACTGCATACTCATCGTCGACCAGACTAGTAAGTGTTTAGAAAACATAAGAGTGATGGATAAGACTTTTGCACACAACTGGGCCAGTACCTTTGCAAATATCATTAGTTATTGTGTCAATTAGTACTAGGTTAGGTTCTTGGCAAAAGTGAGTCGTTAACTTGGGCCCATTTCAACATAGAACTGGAGCAAAAAAAAGTGTGATTACATTCAGAGACATGAAAATTCTCTTCAAAAGTTGACATTGACTTGTGCAAAGTCCCCTTTTTAAACTGGTCCACAGAAATTATTTCTTTCAATTATGAAAGATTAATGAGGTGGCGACATCTAAATGCTACAATTTGTTCACTTCAGGTCACCATGGGGATGCTTGTCTGATCTTTAAGAGAAAAGTGCTTGTCAACTGACAAACGACCTTTTCTATTTCGCCTTAGAATTAATTGGCTTGCCTTTTACGTACAAGTTTTAATCAGAGTCGAAGCCGTGGTTGGGTCACACTTTAGTAAAACTATCTTCAAGCTAACAATCTGATCGAACTTTTAACATGCTTATAAACTAATCACCCACTTTGGAGATTTCAACGCCAGGACGATCCAAACAACCCTTTCAAACATGGTTTCAATATTCACACCCTTGACTTAATAGCATCTCATCAATTCAAATAAAGCTTGTGGGAAAACATTGGGGAAAAAATTTACCTTCATTGACACTTTGTCAAGGATTTATCAGCTTTTAGCCAGCTTTACAGATCACACATCATGAGAAAAAGAAACAAGTTTTGGTCCTTATCAGATCAAAGCCAAATCAAGCCCTGGACAACAAAAAAATAGACCAAAAGATTAAAGAAATAAATTTCCCTGGCTATTGTTTAGCTAAAAAATCGAAGTCTTGAGTGTTCAATATCCTAGGCTGATGAGGATTTCCTCTTACTTTGCTCTCAAAACAATAAATGGTATCTCGAAGAAGATATCTTGAGTTATTTATTTCAGGTAAAAATCTATCCTGGAGATGAATGTTCATTGATTGGTCGGAACGGGCGTGTCCAGATTTAAAGTTGTTTAGCGTCAATCTATCTGTGTCTAGTTTTGTTTTTAGGTGCTGGAAGCAACATCTGATCTGAAAAGATTGTGAGTAAAAATTGACAGCTAGGAACTAAAATATTGCCGAGGAACATCCTTTCAATTGACAGATTGACTGGGCCTAATCAATTGATAAATCCAAATTATATTAAACTTACAAATTAGCTTTTTCAGCAAATACATCATTTGAAAATGGCACTCTTTAATTTTGGAAAGAGATTGAGAAGCCAAAAAGATGGTAAACCAATATTAAAAATAATAACTTTTCAATTTACTTCTTTCAGTAGAAACTGTTTGACTTTACTCTTCCAGACAGAAACTGTTTGGCGTTGTTTTGCTGGCCACCCAGTTTTACAAACCTTCTTTTCCTTGTCATTGGATTTTTATCAGATGACAGTTAAAACAATTAGAGCTTGGAAAAAAACTCTTTTGACGCCGACTTCTTGGATTTCATTTTCACTATCTATTGTAAAAACAATTCCATCATAACTTAAGTTGCAAACAACTTGGGGATTCGTTTAAAAAGCCACCCATCATTTGCTTATAGTAATGAATTTCTGCAAAAAGCAGACCAAAAAATGTTGAAATAGAAACTTCAACTTCTAGTATGAGATTATTGTTGGTGAGATTTCTTTGCAATTTACTTATGAATTTTTTTTTGTTCAAAGAAAATCCCTGTAGGCATTAAAAGGTGCATCAAAAAATGTGGTAAGACTTTAGGTATGCAACAAAAAAGCATCATCAAATAAATTTTTAGATTTACTTAAGGCAAATATACAAATATGACATGGAAAAATTCAAGTTTTCAAATTCAAAAGGATTGTCAAGTCAAAATTAAACCTTGATACTTTATTTTTAAATGTTTCTTTAAAGAAAAATCCATCTTCAACTTCAACTAGCATCAGATGTTACCTGCTTAGATGGTAAAATATGTGTTTATTATGCACATTAAACAAAAATCGCCCATCCATAAAAAGCTTCACCAACAAAGGTTTACCTGCATTAATTTTATCAAGTAGACCCTCCACTTGTAAAAATGCCCTCCAAATTACTGAATGTCGACTTTTCTATTCGGCAAGTTATTCAATGGGAATAATTTATGTTTAGAATGTGGTCACATTCAAACTATTGAACTATTCTAGTTTGGAATTTCTATTTAAGCTAGTCCAACCCTTGGAAAGTATTTCAGGCCTTACAAATGTTACTTTGGCTCGAAAATTCATCCTTCCAACTTAGTCTAGTTGAATGAATGATGATTGATCTTGCTAGAGTCTAAAAAAGGACTTGACAAAAAAAGAAACGTTGATTTTGACCGAAAAACATTCATTCATTCAGATCATTTGTTCTAAATAATGAGAAAGAAGATATAGTGTATAAAAACTGCAAAAGTGAATTAAATCACATATCATTGCTTTTTTTACCCACCAGAAACTTAAAATATCAAATGGCAAGTTTCAATTAAGCCCCATTCTTTTGTTTAGATCTGGTTGCCAAACAATTGGTGGTATAAAGCAAAGGCAGCTTAGTGTGTGGTTGATCACTAATCTTGCAAAATGCTCACTTAGAATTACTTTTTTGTTGAGGGTTGTAAACTTCTTTTACTTTTTTTTCCAACCCAAAAGTAAACAATCTGGAAGGATATGAGAAGCATTGTATTGCTTTTATTCTTGATCTTTTGAAGGTGGAAGGCTGCTCCAAAAAGTTTGTGGTTTTATATTTTTTTTCAATCCAGAGATTTTGCTGCAATTACAAAACGATTGTCCTGATTGTTTTTTGTTTGGTACAAATATGCAGAAAAGTGTAAAGATGTTTCATTCAAATCCTAATATTTAGGATGTTTCGTAATGTTCGACCAATGAGGGCGAGATTTACATTAGAGATCACGACTGTGGTAATAGGTCACATCGTGGTTATCCCTAGATCTTTTTAAAATTTAGATTTGCTCTTCATGCAAAAGATGCAAAACCACCGCCTGCGAAATAATTAGCGATCCAAACACGCCCACTATCTTTAAATTTTCCGTATTTCACACAGACATATTATTGATTGTGGTCTATGCAAACGAGTCTGGTCTTGAAACTATCATTTAAAAGTCTGGCAGCCCCAAAAAATTCCTTTCCAAAATTCAAACCGAAATCGTGATTTGATGAGTCGAAATTTGGTGGAAATGAAAACAAAACATGAGACAGAAACACGAACGCCATGATTTAATAAAAAGGTTTTGTGCCAGGATCATTTTGTCATGATTTCATTGATCAATGCAGACAATAGTCAGGTTGTTTTTGAGCAGTGGGATATGCTTAATAGATGATGGTTTATCACTCTCAGCCACGCATTTTTCCAATCAAAGTCTGGTAAATTTTATTTTACTACATTCTGTATTAGAAGCAGGAAGGTTTCGTGGCCGAACAATTTACTACTTAGTTCAAAATTACGGCTATTAAAAGGCCATGAACCTGATCACATTTTTTCACATCAAGGTTGACAAACAAATTTCCGTTTTGGAAAGGACCTCCTTCCGTCATCTTCACCCCTTCCATTTATAGAATTACAGAAAGAGAGAGAAAAAAAAGACCAAAGATTTCCATTGCAAAAACACATATCAAATAAGATTGTACAATTTGGAGAAGACTTGATAATCACAAACTTTTTTTTGAAGATGAGAATAATGGGATAAGAGAAAGAGAGTTGAATGTACTTAAAGTTAGAGAGCAAGAAAGAGTTAAATAAAAAATTGCTAAAATGACCCATGACGAATGAAGGTTTCATCTTCCATCTCAAAATGTGATGATTTTCAACTAGAGACCTGAACAAAGCTCTTCCTTTCAAGCATACATAAGCAGATTTACATGGGAAATAAATAACAGAATGATAAAAGTTTGCAATCCACTTCTGCACCAAGACTGAGTGCATCTTTATTGTAATGATCATTTTAAATTTTTGCTCACATTATTATATGTCATATAAAACATTGTTGAACAAGCATATTTGCTGCTAAATTGATATGTGATTATTTATGACTTGTCTAAGTATGATGCGTAAAATCTTGAGAGAATTCTGATTTATATGAAACCTACTTCAATTCTTCATTGTTGAGCATACTTTTTTAGACTATGTCATTCTATTGTGTGCCATTTTTGGGCACACCTATTCTATGAGTAAGTGCCCTCGGCTAGGTTATTTAGGTGCGCAATGGACCAAATTGGTTTAATTATAAAAACTAAAATGCAAAGGTAAACTAGCAAAATTTGGATCAGTCTGATGTAAATCTAACTTACGTGGCTTAGCCACGAGTTCAGGCAATAAATTTAATGCTTTCAAATAAATCTCTATCTGTGTGTTGCAACTAACCAGATGTTTTTGTGCAAGAGGCATTCGGTTGGTAACCAAACTGAAGCCTCTTGTATTTAGAGAAATGTTTGATCATCGTGAAAATTTCATTCAAAATCTGATTTGTCATAAAGAATGTTGATTCAAAGGCCCCCATCTAGACTAGTAGACGGGAAAAGTTTGCCAAAACTTTCCAAATTGTGAAAAAAAGCACATTTTAAAGGTCTATCCCTGATCTATCTAAGGCATTCTGAGACTCCTTTTAAAGTAGGGTCACCAAAACAAATTGTCTATGCGAGAGATAATAGGGTCTCAAAAGATCCTTAATTTATGTCTAAACAAACCTTGGAAACCTGATTGGGTCTCTGAGATAATAAAGCAAGGTCTCTACACCAGATCTCTTTTTTCAGGCATGAGCATATACTTCAAATATAAATACAATCAATCCACAATGCTGTAGGACGATGACACATTTTTGTCCAAAATAAAAAATATCTGATATGATCCATTAACTCAAGTCCCGTAAAAGTTAAAGGGAATCAAGGTCATTTGTCCTCAGATCACACATCTCATCCGTAGCATAATCGGTTGTACCTAAATGGATGTTTGACTACCTCAATATGATGTTTATGATGTTGTAACTCTACAGGGAAACTAAAACTCCCTAAATCCACCTGGAAGAGCAGTCTGTCCTATCGGTAGTTCCCCCCCCC
>Ga0194133_10005034_pt1 | contig 17126 bp, 14 predicted proteins | sample TA2KigOf40mmetaG_FD_155448 | JGI IMG/M metagenome (GOLD analysis project Ga0194133, IMG submission 155448) | Freshwater microbial communities from Lake Tanganyika, Tanzania - TA2015055 Kigoma Offshore 40m | ecosystem: Environmental > Aquatic > Freshwater > Lake | place: Tanzania: Lake... | reverse complement strand
GGGCACGAGACCCGGGTCGAGCCGGGTCAGGTGCGGGTCAGGTGCGGGTGTCGGTGCGGCGGTCGACGCCGACCGGCAGGTTCAGCTCGACCCAGCCCCGCCCCACCGCACCGTCGGCGGTCTCGAACCGGCACAGCGAGCGGGCGAAGCGCACCGCCGCGCCGTCGGGCGACGCGATCGCGACCGGGGCGTGGCACTCGGGGACGACCCGGGCCGTGAACCCACCGATGCGGAGGTCGGCGCCGGTGGGGAGGTCGTGGGCGTCGAGCGCGTACGCGATGTCGACCGACGACACCGCCTCGAGGTCGCGCTCCGGCTCGACCAGGTAGCCCACCTCCAGGTTCGCCGTCCCGGGGATGAGCGTCCGCACCGCGTGGAACCAGCGGTTGCCGGGCACGTGGCCCGACGCCCACAGCCACGGGAAGCTCCACACCCGGTTGCCCCACGAGTGGTCCCGCTGGCCGGGGCAGTAGACGTCGAGGTGGCTCCCGCCGATGGCGACGTCGCCCTGCACCCACGCCGACTGCTCGTAGCGCGTCGTGGCGACGTACGGGTAGGCCACCGCCGCCGCCCGCCACTCGAGGTCGTAGGTGACGTCGACGTCCCCGTCGCCGGGATGCCCCGGGTCGAACACGGCGGCCGGGTCCCGGTAGGTGCGGGCCGATCCCGCGCCCCGGATCCGCCACGCCATGAGCGGATCGGTGCACTCCCAGGCGGTCGTGTACCGGTCGGTGCGCAGGGCCAGAGCGTCGTCCCGGGCCGGGCACGGCGCCGCCGTGTCGCTGATCAGGACCAGGGGCTCACCCGGGCGGACCAGGGCCAACCAGTACCAGGCGACCCCGAGGTTGGGGTAGAGCCCGAGGCGCAGCCACCCGCCGTAGCCGCCGTCGGCGGCCGCGAAGTCGTGGTACCAGGACTCACCCCACGCCGCATCGGTCCCGGGGAGGTGCCGACCCTCGTCGGCCCCCCGGAGGTGGAACGCACTCATGGATCGCCTCCTCGTCGGGGTCCTGCCCGGGCCGAGGCTACGCCACCGGCACGACCGGGGGGCCGGGTCCACCGGGTCCACCGGGTCCACCGGGTCCACCGGGTCCACCGGGTCCACCGGGTCCACCGGGTCCACCGGGTCCGCCGGGAGCCCCGGGGTACCCTCGCAGTGAGCCGCGAGCCGAGGGGTGGCCATGGGGGACAAGTCCGGGCGGGGTGAGGCGGGCCGAGCCGAGATCTTCGTGCTCGGCGCCTTCGCCCTCGTGATCGCGGCCGCCTTCCTGTGGGCCCTCGTCCTGCACGAGAAGCCCCCCGCCGACGTCGCGACCACTGCCGATCCCGCCGTCGCCGCCGGGAGCCCCACCCCGGGCCCCACCGCGGCCCCGGCCCCGGCCCCGGCCGCTCCCGCTGCGGCGCCGCTCCCCCCGCCCCGGACCTATCGGATCGTCGGCGGGGTCAACCTGCGCGAGGGCCCCGCCTCGAACACGAAGCTGCTCAGCCGCCTCGACGACCGCCAGAAGGTCGTCGTGGTCTGCAGGACCGTCGGCCAGAACGTCACCGGCGGCGACGGCTCGACCGACCTCTGGCTGCGCCTCGACCTCGGCGAGTACGGGGCCGGCTTCGTCTCGGCGCTGTACGTGGCCGTGGGCGACGACCTCGAGAACCCCCGCCGCATCGGCGACTGCGCCACCCCGGCCACTCGCTGACGCATCCGGTCGGCGCCCCGCCGGGGGCTCAGGGCTCGGAGATCTGGAGCACGCCCCGGGCCAGCTTGCCGTCGTGCAGGTCGTCGGCGGCCCGGCGCCACTCGGTGAGCGGGTAGCGCGCGCTGACCAGCTCGTCGAGCTTGATGATCCCCCGGCGGTACATGTCGACGATGAGGGGGATGTCCTTCTGGGGTCGGTGCGAGCCCGCCCGCGACCCGGTCAGGTTGCGCTCGACGTGGGTGAGCAGCGTGACCCGGGTGTCGACGGTGGTCGTCGGGGCGGGCACCCCGACCGCGACCGCGGTGCCACCCCAGTCGAGCATGTCGAGCGCGGCCTGGAGCAGGGCCGGGTGGCCGACGCACTCGAACACGTAGTCGACGCCCCCGGCGCCGAACGGGCCGGTGTTGGGCGCGGTCGTGGCGGGCCCGTCGAAGGGCACCATCTCGCGGACCCGGGCGGGCAGGTCGAGGTCGGGGGTGCTGCAGATGAAGTCGGTCGCCCCGAAGTCGCGGGCGAACGGCTCCTTCTCGGCCAGCGTGTCGACCGCGATGATCCGGCCCGCGCCCTTGGCCCGAGCTCCCTGGATCACGTTGAGGCCGACGCCGCCGACGCCGATCACCACACAGGTGTCGCCGAGGCCGAGGTCGGTCCGGTTCCACACCGATCCGATGCCGGTGAGCACACCGCAGCCGATCAGGCACGCCACCGAGAGGTCGATGTCCTCGGGGATCTTGACGCACTGGTTGGCCTGCACCACGCTGTACTCGGAGAAGAACGAGGCGCCCGCGAAGTTCCAGGCCGGCTCCCCACCGAGCATGAACGGCTGGCTGGCGTTGCCCATGCTCTTGCGGCAGTGGGCGGGCCGCCCGGTCACGCAGTGCTTGCACAGCCCGCAGAACGCAAGCGTGTGGAGCACCACGTGGTCGCCGGGGGCGACGTGGGTCACGGCCTCGCCCACCTCGGCCACGACCCCGGCCCCCTCGTGTCCGAGCACGCAGGGCACGTTCCAGGGGATGACGCCGTCGATCACCGACAGATCGCTGTGGCAGAGCCCGGCGGCCACCAGCCGCACCTTGACCTCGGTGGGCCCGGGGGCCCGGACCGCGAGGTCGTCGCGGATCTCGGCCTTCTCGCCGTCGTACACCAGTCCGAGCATCGCCCGCCTCCCGTCCGGGGCGCCCCGCCGGGTCGCCACCTCACCGCTTCGCTGCGTCACCGTCTCGACGGTTCTGGATCGTAGGGCACCCGCACCCGCCGGTCAGGCCGGAGCGCTCCAGCCCTGGCGCAGCTCGTACTTGAGCACCTTGCCGCCCGCGTTGCAGGGGAGGTCGGCGCGAACCTCGACGTACCGGGGGACCTTGTAGTTGGCAATGTGCTCCCGGGCCCAGGCGATGACCGCGTCGGGGTCGACGACCGCGCCGGCCCGGGCGATCACGAAGGCCGCCCCGACCTCGCCGAGGCGGTCGTCGGGCACGCCGACCACCGCGGCCTGGGCGATCCCCGGGTGGGTGCAGAGGATCCCCTCGATCTCGGCCGGGTACGCGTTGAACCCGCCGACGATGTACATGTCCTTCAGGCGGTCGGTGATCCGGAGGTACCCGCGCTCGTCCATGATCCCGATGTCGCCGGTGTGCAGCCACCCGTCGGCGTCGATGGTCGCCGCGGTCGCATCGGGGTCGCCGTAGTAGCCGGGCATCAGGTGGTACCCGCGGGTCACGACCTCACCGGGCGTACCGGGCGGCAGCTCCAGGCCATCGGGATCGACGATCCGCAGCTCGGTGTCGGGGATGGCCCGGCCCGAGAAGTTGGCGATCGTCTCGGGATCGTCGTCGTAGCGGCACATCGACACCGTGCCGGTGGTCTCGGTGAGCCCGTACCCCGTGATGATCGTCTCGAACGTCATCTCGCTGCGGAGGCGTCGGATCAGCTCGACCGGAACGGCGGCCGCCCCCGTGACCGTGAGCCGCAGGCTCGACAGGTCGTAGTCGTCACGCGCGGGGTGCTCCAGGATGCCCGACAGCAGCGTGGGCGGCCCGGGCAGCACGGTGATCCGCTCGGACTGCACCCGCTCGAGCACCGCGGGCACGTCGAACACCGGCATCGGCACCACGGTCGCGCCCCGCATGAGCGCCGACAGCCAGCCCGCCTTGTACCCGAACCCGTGGAAGAACGGGTTCACCACCAGGTAGCGGTCGCCGGCCCGCAGGCCCACCACCTCGCTCCAGACCTCGTAGACGCGCAGGTTCTGCGCGTGGGTCGCCATCGCGCCCTTCGGGCGGCCCGTCGTCCCGGAGGTGAACATGATGTCGGCGAGGTCGTCGCCCCGGACCGCGGCGATCCGGGCGAGCGCCTCGGCTTCGGGCACCGCCTCCCCCGCGGCCAGGAAGGTGGCCCAGTCGGTGACCCCGTCGGCGGCGACGCCGGGGCCGGGCCGGTCGAGGGCCACGATCGTCCCGAGGTCAGGCAGCCCGTCACCGGACTCCGCCAGGGCATCGCGCAGCATCGCCGGGTAGTCGGTGCCGAGGAAGTCGGTGACGGTGCACAGCAACCGGGCGCCCGACCGCCCGAGGACGAAGGCCGCCTCGGGGCCCTTGAACCGGGTGTTGCACGGCACGAGCACGCCCCCCGCCCCGAGGATGCCGAGCGCGGCGACGATCCAGTCGGCGCCGTTGGGCGCCCAGATCGCGGCCCGGTCCCCCGGACCCACGCCGGCGGCCATCGCCGCCCGGGTCGCCCGCAACGCCAGGTCGGCCAGCGCGGGATAGGTGATCCGGCGGTCCCCGTCGACGATCGCCTCGAGGTCGGCGAAGCGCTCGGCGCCGGCCCGGACGAGTCGGGGGACGCTCACGTACTCCTCGTCGATCCGCACGGGCGCAGGCTATCGGTTCCCGGTCGGCGGCGTCCCCGCTGCGGCACCGGGCGCAGTCCCCGTCGCGCCGTCGGATCCCACGTCGGGTCCGGCGTCGAGCAGGTCACCGGACAGGGCCGCCTCGGCGGCGACGAGGCGGGGGCCCCGCTGGTTGCGGATGATCATGCCCAGCGCGGCGAGCACGGCGAGCGTGCCCGCGATCTGCACCGGCCCGAGCGCCTCCGAGAACAGCCACCACGCCCCGAGGATCGACACCACCGGGTTGGCCAGGGTGAGCATGGAGGTGACCCCGACGTCCACGTAGTGGTGGGCCCAGGTCATGAAGCCGTGGCCGATCATCCCCGGCCCGAGCACGATCACGAGCACGTACACCCAGTCGATGCCCACGAGCGCGACCACGCCCCCGTTCACCGCCAGCGCCCAGGGCACCACGACCGCCGCGGTGACGACGAACATCGCCGCGAGGAACGACCAGCTGTGCACGTCGCCGACCCGGGCCCGCTTGGCGAGGAGGAAGTAGGCGGTGAACACGGCGAGGTTCGCGACCGCGAGCAGGTCGCCGGCACGCGACGCGCCGTCGGCCCCGGTCCCGAGCACGACCACGCTCACCCCGGCGAAGGCGACCAGCGCCCAGACCACCTCCGTACGGCTCCGGCGCTCACCGAACATCCGGGTCGCGGACAACAGGATCAACGCCGGCTGCAGCGCCGGGATCAGGGTCGCGTTCGCGATCGACGTCTCCTGGAAGGAGCTGAAGCCGGCCACGATGCTGAGGGCGAAGCACACCCCGGTGGGCACCGCCCGGCGGAGCAGACCCCACGACATCCGCCCCCCGGTGAGGTGGGCGGTGACGATCGCGATCGGGAGCGCGAGCAGCACCCGCCAAAAGATGATGGTCGGGGCCCCGGCGTCGATCGACCGTACGAGCAGCGGTCCCGCCCCCCAGGCCAGCACCGCCACCACCACGGCGAGGAGCGGCAGGTGCGGGCGGGGGGCGGCCACCCCGGGACCCTAACGGTCCGGCGGGCGGCGCCACCTGGCCCGGTCGGGCCCGGCGTGCCAGGATCCGGCCATGACCCCCGGCGCGCTCCTCGACCTCACCGACGCCACCCCCGATCCAGCCCGGATGCGCCACGAGCGTCACGCCCGCCTGGTTGCGTCGATGCGCGAGGACGGCGTCGACGCGCTCCTCCTGCTCGGCCAGGCCAACGCCGGCTACGCCACCGGCGTCCGCGTCCCCGCCTGCGAGCAGGCCCGGGCGCTGCACCGGCGGCCGGTGGCGCTGGTCACCGCCGACGGCGCCGACCCGCACCTGTGGACCTGGTACCCCGACGGCGCGCCCGCCGGGCTCCGGGCCGACCACGTGCACCCCGGCCTGCGGCTGGAGTTCGACGCCGACGCCCGGGCACTGGTCAGTGCGGTCCACGACGTGTGCCCGACCGGGGCGGTCGCGGTCGACGAGTGGACCATGCCCCTGCGCGCGGCCTTCGACCACCCCGTCGGCGACGCGGGCCCGACGATCGGCCGGGCCAAGCTCCAGAAGACCGCCGACGAGCTCGCCTGCATGCGCCGTGCGCAGCGGATCAACGAGGCGGCCGTAGCCGACGTGAAGGCGATGCTGGCCCCGGGGGTCCGGGGCACCGACCTCACCGCCCGCCTGCTCGAGCGCGCCTTCGCGCTCGGCGCCACCGGGAACACCGTCGACCCGATCTGGCAGGTGATGCCATCGTCGATCGCCTCGGGGCCCCACACGCTCACGGGCGACGTCATCTTCCCGCTGTGCACCACCACCGAGCCCTTCGCCCGCGGCGACGTGATCTGGGTCGACAACGGCCTGCAGTTCGCGGGCTACCAGTCGGACTTCGGCCACACCTGGATCGTCGGCGGGGCGCCCGACGCCACCAAGCGCGCGCAGTGTGCCCGGTACCGCGCGGTCGTCGACGCCGTGGTCGACGCGATGCGCCCGGGCGTCACCGCCCGCGACCTCACCCGGGTGGCCCGGGCGGTCGAGGACGGTCGGCGCACCCCGTGGCTCGCCCACTTCTACCTCGGGCACGGCGCCGGCACCGAGAGCGCCGAGGCGCCGCTCGTGGGCACCGACCTCGGGGACGCCTTCGACGAGACCGTGGTGCTCCTCCCCGGGATGGTGCTCGTGCTCGAGCCGGTGATCTGGGACGACGGCCACTCCGGCTTCCGGGCCGAGGACGTCGTCGCCGTCACCGAGACCGGGGCCGAGCGCCTCTCGTCCCTCGACTTCTCCGACTACGAGAGCACCCGATGACCGCGCCCACGGCCGCACCGGCGGAGCACCTCGACCGGACCCTGGCGGCCATGACCGCAGCCGGGATCGACGCCCTCGTGCTCGGACGCAGCGCCAACGTCCGCTTCGTCTCGGGGGCCGAGCAGCTGGCCATCGCGGGCACGCGACCGTTCGCCCCGGCCTGCGTCGTGGTCCGGGCGACCGGTGCCGTCCACCTCATGAGCACCACCGACGTGGGCATCCCCGCCGACGTGCCCCCCGACCGGCTCTACGGGATGAGCTGGAACCCGATGACGATCATGGGCAACGTCGCCGCGGTCCCCGGCCTGACCGATGCCACCACGGTCGGCGTCGACGGGATGACCCCCCTCATGGAGGCGCTGCTCGGCGGGGTGCTCCCCGGCGCCACCCTGGTCGACGGCGAGGCCCTCCTCCGGACCGTGCGCCGCCCCAAGTCCCCCGCCGACCGCCACGGGATCCGGCGCGCGGTCGACGCCGCCGAGACCGGACTCGCCGAGGTCGCGGCGGCCGCCCGCGCCGGGACCCGCGAGTGCGACCTCCTCGGACGGTTCGAGGCCGCCCTGGGCCGACTCGGGATCACCACCCCCGCCTTCGACACGGTCACCTGCGTCGCCGGCGCCGGCCTGCGCGTGCTCGCCGACGAGCGCCCGCTGCGCACCGGCGACCTCGTCCACCTCCGGTGTGGCGTCCTGGTCGACGGGTGGGAGGGCGGACTCGCCCGGACCCGGGTCGTCGGACCTGCGACCGGCCCCCAACAGGCCGCGGCGACCCGGGCCGCCGCCGCCCTCGGCGCCACGGTCGGCGCCTGCACCCCGGGCGCGGCGATCGGCCCCCTCCGGCACGGGCCCGGAGTCGTCACGCTCGAGGGGGTCGGGCTCGGCCACGAGGAGCTCGCCGACGACGACCACCTCGCCGTCGACGACGTCGTGTTCGTCGAGGTGCTCGTCGACCAGGTGCTCCTCGGCGACACCGTGCACGTGACCACCACCGGGCCCGTCGTCCTCTCGACCGCGCCGGTCGACCTCGACTGATCCACCCCGGACGGACTACAGCCCGTCCCCACCCCGGACGGACTACAGCCCGTCCCCACCCCGGACGGACTACAGCCCGTCCCCACCCCGGACGGACTACAGCCCGTCCATGGGATACGGGAACTTCGCACCGACGCCGCCGTCCACGGTGAGGGTCTGCCCGGTCACGTAGCCCGCGAGGTCCGACGCGAAGAACAGCAGTGCCGACGCGATGTCCTCCGGCAGGGCGACCCGGCCCAGGGGCGCGTTGTCGCTGTTGCGCTGCCGCCCAGCCTCGCCGAGGTACCCCGAGACCCGCGGCGTCCACACCACGCCCGGCGCGACCGCGTTCACCCGGATCCCCATCGGGCCCAGCTCGACCGCGCCGGTCCGCACGAGCGACATCAGGCCGGCCTTGGCCGCGCCGTACGCCGCATGACGCGGGGCTGCGGTCATCCCCGACACCGACGCGACGAACACCATCACCCCGCCCCGCTCGGCCATCGCCCGCGCGCCGTACTGCATCGCCAGGAAGGCGTGGCGCAGGCTCATGTCGAAGTGCCAGTTCCAGTCGTCGTCGGTGAGGTCGAGCAGGTCCACGAACCGCGAGATCCCCACGATGTCCACGAAGCCGTCGACCCCGCCGAGCGCACGCGTTGCGTCGGCGAACATCCGGGCGACCTCGTCGCGATCGGTGGCGTCCCCCGACCACGCCACGCCGTCGACCTCGGCGGCGATCTCGCCGGCGAGGTCCGGGTCCACGTCGACGGTCAGCAGCCGCGCACCGTTGGCTGCGAGCGCGTGCGACGCCTGACGCCCGATGCCCTGCCCGGCCCCGATCACCACGAAGCGGCGGCCGTCGAGCCGGAGCCGGCCGGCGTAGTCGGGGACGGGGGTGTCGTCGAGCCTGGTCATGTCGCCTCCGGGTCCTCGGGACGGCCACGGGAGCCCCGCGACCGCACCGAGAAAGTAGGGTCCTCCCGGGCGATCGTCCAGCCGCCGCCCGCCAGCCAGGGGGACCCATGATCACGCCGGCCGACCTCTCGCTCGCGGGCAAGGTCGCGATCGTCACCGGCGGGGCCCGCGGCATCGGCCGCGCCGTCGCCCTCGGGCTCGCCGCGTTCGGCGCCGACGTGGCGGTGTGCGACCGCGACGGACCCGAGCAGGCCGAGACCGTCGCCCAGCTCACCGCCCTCGGGCGGGCGGGCGGCCAGGCCCTCCTCGACGTGCGCGACCCCGACGCGGTGGCCGGCTTCGTCGACACGGTGGCCGCCGATCACGGCCGGGTCGACATCCTCGTCAACAACGCCGCGGGCACGTTCTACGCGCACTTCGTCGACACCAGCCCGAAGGGGGTGGCCACGATGGTCGACGAGAACTTCCTCAGCGTGACCCACTGCGTGCGCGCGGTCGTCCCGGTGATGCCGGCGGGCGGGTCGATCGTCAACGTCACCTCGATCGAGGCCCACCGGGCGGCACCCGGCTTCGGCGTCTACGCGGCGATGAAGGCCGCGGTGACCAGCCTCACCCGCACGCTGGCGCTGGAGCTCGCGCCGCGGGGAATCCGGGTCAACGCGATCGCCCCCGACGCCATCCGCACCCCAGGCGACCACGACCTCGCCGAGTCGGCGTCGCAGGGGGATCCCCTCGCCTACGGGCGCAAGGTCCCGCTCGACTGGGGCGAGGCCGACGACTGCGCCGGGGCCGTCGTGTACCTCGCGTCCCGCCTGGCCAAGTGGATCACCGGCACGACCCTGCACGTCGACGGGGGTGCCTTCGCCGCGTCCGGCTGGACCCGCCGCGAGGACGGCACCTACGAGCCGTGACCCCGTCGACCCCCGACTCCCCGGCGGGCTCCCGCTTCCACGCGCTCCGGGCCCTGCGCCACCGGGAGTTCACCCGCCTCTTCGTCTCCTCCACCATCGGTGACCTCGGGTACTGGATCTCGTTCGTCGCGCTCCAGGCCCACGTCGTCGACGTCACCGACGGCTCGGGCGCGTGGCTCGGCATCCTCTTCTTCGCCAACTTCATCCCCATGCTCATCTTCGCTCCGCTCGCGGGATCGGTGGCCGACCGCATGGACCGCACGCGGCTGATGGTGATCATCCGCGGCGCGATCGGCGCCGTCGCGCTCGCGATGGCAGTCCTGATCCTGACCGGCACCGCCACGCCGGGCGCGACGATCGTGATCGCGTTCCTCCTCGGCACCGGCTACGGGTTCCTCGGCCCGGCCCAGTCAGCCGCGGTCGCCAACACCATCCCGAGCACCGACCTCCTGAGCGCGGTCTCGATGTCGTCGGCGGGCAGCAACTTCTGTCGGGTCGCGGGTCCCGCCCTCGGTGCTCCGGTGCTCGCGATCTGGGGCCCGGGCTGGTCGTTCGTCGTCTACGGGCTGAGCAGCATGCTCGTCACCGCCCTGCTGGTGCGCCTCCGCCTGCGCTCCCACCTCGACCCCCACGCCGACACCGGGGCGTGGCGGCGCATCGTCGAGGGACTGCAGCACGCCCGAGAGCGCCCGCCGGCGGTCGCCGCCCTCGTCACCATGAGCGTGTTCTCGATCTTCGGCGGCGCCCAGATCGCCTTGTACCCGCTGTTCGCGACCGAGGTCCACGGCCGGCCCACCCAGGACTTCACCGCGATCGTGGTCGCATCGGGCGTCGGCGCGGTGCTCGGGGCGATGACCACGGGGCTGCGCCGTTCGGTGCCGGGCCTGCGGTCCTCGCTCGCCTGGCTCATCGGCTTCGGCGTCACGTCGATCGCCTTCGGCCTCGCCCCGAGCTGGGGGATGACCCTCGGGGCGGCCGCCCTCGTGGGCTTCTGCTACTTCTCGATGACCACCGTGCTCGCGACCCTGCTCCAGCACCTCGCCGACGACGCCAAGCGGGGACGGATCATGTCGCTGTTCGTCGTGGCCTGGGGTGGGCTGATCCCCGTGGGCGCCGTGGGGATGGGGGCGCTGGCCGACGCCACCGGCGCGCCGTTCGTCGTGGTGCTCGGGGCCGGGGTCTGCATCGCCTATGCGCTCGCGACCCTGGCCCTGGTCGCGAGCCGGTCGGCTCAGCCGTCGACGGCACCGCTCAGGTAGGCCGCCTCGAGCGCGTCGGCGATCGTGTGCGGCGCCCCGGTGAGCTCGACCCGACCACCCAGCATGATCGAGGCGACGTCGGCGACGCCGAGCACCTGGTGGGCGAACTGCTCCACCACGAGGATCGACAGCCCCTCGGCCGCGATCCGGCGTACCACGTCGTAGAGGTCCTCGACGATGAGCGGCGCGAGCCCCATCGACAGCTCGTCCAGCAGCAGCACCGTCGGATCCGTGGCCAGGGCCCGGGCCATCGCGAGCATCTGCTGCTCGCCCCCCGACAGCGTGCCGGCGAGCTGCGTCCGCCGCTCGGCGAGGCGGGGGAACCGGGCGAAGGCCCGCTCGGTGACGTCGGCGAACTCCGCCCCTGCGAACGTGGCCATGCGGAGGTTCTCGAGCACGGTCAGGTTCGGGAAGACGCCCCGGCCCTCCGGCACCAGGCACAGGCCCCGACGGGCCCGGGCGTCGGGACCCGACGTGCCGAGGTCGGCGCCGAGGTAGCGCACCGTGCCGGCGGTCGGGTGGATCTGGCCGCTCGCGACCCGCAGCGTGGTGGTCTTGCCCGCACCGTTGGGACCGAGGAGCGCGTGGACCTGCCCGGCCCGCAGGGTGAGGTCGACCCCGAAGCACACGCCGATGGTGCCGTAGCCCGCCTCCACGCCGACGAGCTCGAGGGCGTTGCCGTCGCCGTCGGCTGCGGGCACCGGGGTGCGCACGTGGATCCGACCGCCGTCGGCGACCGCCGTCGCGAAGGCGGCCACGTCGGCCTGGGCGTCGGGATCCACGAGCCGTGCGTCGGTCGGCGCGCCGGGATCCGCCGGCCCGGTCCCGAGGTAGGCCGAGCGCACGGCGGGGTCGGACTGGATCTCGGTCGGCGGACCGGTCGCAATCACCCGGCCGAAGTCGAGCACGTGGATGGTGGTGCACGCCGCCATCACGAAGCGCATGTCGTGCTCCACCAGCAGGACCCCGAGGCCGGTGCTCGCGAGGCGGGTGAGCAGCGCGCCGAGCTCGGCGGTCTCGGCCTCGTTCAATCCGGCCGAGGGCTCGTCGAGCAGCAGCAGGCGCGGCCGGGCGGCCAGCGCCCGGGCGACCTCGACCAGACGGGCCGTGCCGGTGGGCATGGTGTCGACCCGCTCGTCCTGCACCGCCCCCAGCCCGACGAGGTCGACGATCTCGTCGGTCACCGCCGCCGGATCCGAGCCGTCGCGCGACCAGCTCCGGCGGGTCTCGGCAGCCACGAGCACGTTCTCGCGCACGGTGAGCGTGCCGAAGGTCTCGAGCCGCTGGAAGGTCCGGGCCATCCCGAGCCGGGCCCGCCGGTGCGGACGGACGGTCGTGACGTCACGGTCGTCGAAATGCACCGCACCCGCGGTCGGCGCCTGCAGGCCGGTGATGACGTTGAAGACCGTCGTCTTACCCGCGCCGTTCGGGCCGATCAGGCCGGTGACCGCGGCGGCATCGGCCCCGAACGCCACCGCGTCGAGGGCGAGCACCCCACCGAAGCGCACCGACACGTCGCGGACCTCGAGCAGGGCCACGGTCACTCCCCCCCGCCGGCGGTCGCGGCGACCACCTCGGCCCGGGGTCCGGGTCCGGGTCCCGGTCCCGATCCCGGTCCCGGTCCACCATCGGCGCCGGACCCGGCGCGGGCGCGCTCCCGGTCCGCGAGCCGGGCCGAGACCTCGACCACGGTGCCGTCGGGGCTGCGCCCGATCCCGATGCCGGCGAGGCCGGGTCCGATCCGCTGCCAGTAGACGAGGAGGTTGTTGAGCGTCGGGAATGACGACGCCGGGAACCACAGCACCAGCCAGGCGAACGACTGCAGCGCGAACGCGCCGAACACCGCCCCGCTGACCACCGAGACCCCGCCCACGACGGCGAGCAGGAGGATCGGCAGGCCCTTCAGCATCGTGAAGTCGGAGGTCGCGGCGGAGCCGAGGTAGGCGCCGTTGAGCGCACCGGCGAGCCCGGCGATCGCGGCCGACAGCGCGAAGACCGCGAGCTTGGCCCCGAACAGGTTCACGCCGAGGGTGGCCGCGGCGGCCGGGCTGTCGCGGAGCGCGATCAGGCGCCGCCCGTAGGCGCTCCGGCGCAGGGCCACGACCCCGAGCCCCACCGCGCAGAACACCGCGGTGGTGAACAGGAGCATGGCCGCGTCCTGCCCGAAGCCGATGCCCAGCACCGTGAACGGCTCGTCCAGGCCGAACCCGAGGAGACGGATCGACGGGATGCGCTTCCCGCCCGTCCCGAACACCCCGTCCTGGTCGAAGAGCAGCTGTTGGGCCAGGATCGCGAACGCCATCGTCGCGAGGGCGAGGTACAGCCCCTGGAGGCGCACCGCCGGGAGCGCGACGAGCAGGCCGAGGGGCACGGCGAGCAGCGCGCCCGCGACCAGGCCCCACACCGCGCCGTCGCCGCCGGGGATGATCCACCAGCCGTCGGCGCTGCCCGCGATGCGGAACATCGCGAAGGCCCCCACGCCCGCGAAGGTGATCTGGGCGAGCGAGATCTGACCCGACCACCCGGTGAGGGGCACCAGCGAGAGCATGAGCAGCGCGAACAGCATCACCAGGGTGAGGTTGCGGATGCCGATGCGGTCCCAGTACGCCGCGTTCACCACCATGAACGCGGCCAGGACCGTCATGCCCAGCGCCGCCCGCCGCAGCGTGGGGACCCGGGCGGTCACCCGGCTGGTGATCCGGCGGCCCTCGATCCGGGCCTGGGGCACGAACAGCAGCGCCACCAGCAGCAGCGCGGTCGGGATCACGAAGAACGGGTCGCCCCAGCTGACCCCGTCGGTGGTCCCGCCGCCCCAGAGCAGGAAGTTCGACTGGAACGCGATGAACAGGCCGATGGCCATGCCCCCCGCGTAGGTCCACGGCAGGCTCTTGAGCCGACCGATGATCGCGGCGGCGAAGGCGTTGACGATGAACAGCGTCAGGGTCTCGACGCTGAGGTTGGTCAACTCCTCGGCGAGGAAGATCCCGGCCAGCGCGGCCATGGCCGTGCCCAGTCCCCACGCCACCGCCGCCGTGCGCCCGGGGCGGGCGCCGTTGAGGGCGGCCAGGTCGCGCTGGTCCACCACGGCCCGCATCGCGATCCCGAGCCGGGTGCGGTAGAGCAGGAGGCGGATGCCCACGGCGAGGAGCAGCCCGGTCACGATCGTGATCGCACGGAACCACGGCACGAAGGTCGAGCCGACGTCGAAGCCCTCGATCCCGAAGAAGGTCGGGATCGTGCGGCTCTCGTTGGGGTTCCAGATCGTCACTGCGAGCCCCATCAGGGCGACCATGAGGCCGATCGTCACGACCAGCTGCGCCACCAACGGCGCGTCGGCGAGGCGACGCATGAGCACCCGCTCCACCACCGCACCGAGGAGCGGGGCGACGCCCACGACCGTGATCAGCACCGCGAGCAGCGTGGGGACGCCCCAGTCGACCTTGAGCGTCCAGTAGACGTAGGCACAGAACATGCCCATGGCACCCTGGGCGAAGTTGAACACGCCCGACGTGGTGTAGGTCACCACGAGCCCCGACGCGGCGATGGCGTAGATCGATCCGATCGTGATCCCGACCACCAGGGTCCGCAGCAGGTTGTCGACGGTGATGGTCGAGTACCAGGACTCCCCGTCGGGAGTGCGCCAGCCCGCGACGACCACGTAGCCCACGAGCAGCGCGACGAGGAGCGCCCCGATCAGGTTCGGCAGCGACTGCCGGGACCGGAGGCGCTCCACCGTCGCGCGCACGGACTGCCCTCCCCGATCCGTCGGATCAGTTCAGGTCCAGCTTGATCTCGTAGAGGTCGTTCTTGCAGTCGAAGGTGCCCTTCTTCTCCGGCCAGACCCGCACGAACTTGCCCTTCTTGACCTGGGTCAGCACGTAGCAGGGGCTGGGCACCCGCTCCCCCGGGTTGGTGTTGCCGAGCATGCCTTCGGCGGTGAAGTCGGTGATCCCGTCGACGGTCTGGAGCATCGTGGCCCGGGTGAGTCCGTTCGGGCCGTTCTTCTCGACGATCCGGTTCACGACGTCCCGCACGAGGATGCCCGACGCCCAGGCCTGGGCCCCGAAGCCGTCGGCCTTCTTGCCGACGTACTTCGTGTAGTTCTTCAGCATCTTGTTCTGGTTGGCCTCGTCGAAGGGCAGGAACAGCGACCACACGTACAGGCCCTCGGTCTCGGGCGCCTTGAGGATGTCCTCGTCGTAGCACTGCAGGGAGCAGTCCCACACCTTCACCGAGTTCACCCCCTGGAGCTTCGCCTCCTTCATGAGGGCGACGGTGCCGGCGTCGTTGCCGCCGTGCCGGGCGTAGGTGGACCGCTTGTCCTTGATCGCCTGCACCAGCGGGGTGTACGCGGACTGCTGGGCCGTGGCCGAGATGTCGAAGGTGGCGTCCTGCTTGATGCCGGCGTCCTGCTGGGCCTTGAACGCGGGCACCTGGGTGTTCTTCGCCGACTTGACGTCACTCGGGTACACGAACAGCCCGTGGAGATTCTTCTTGCCGAACTTCTTCAGGTAGTAGTTGGTCGCGCCGATCGAGCCCCGGTAGGTCTGGGGCTTCTGGTCCTTGGTCGCGCAGTCGATGATCGGCGGGTTGATCCCGTGCGAGACCGCCGAGCACTGGTGCGCCACCTCGGTCGTCAGCACCGGGAAGTCGGGCAGGCCGGTCGCCACCTTGCGGCCGTCGGGGCAGGTGAGGAGGTCGTCGACGTTGTTCAGGAACAGCGCCGAGGTCCCGAGGATGACGAAGTCCTTGGCGCAGGCCTCGATGATCGCGTTCCGGGACTTGACGGGGTCGAGCCCCGAGTCGTAGACGTCGACGACGACCTTGCGCCCGGCGAGGCCACCCTCGACCTCGTTGGTGTACTGGGCCCAAGCCTTCACGGCGTCCACGGCGCCCTGGAACAGACCCGGGGCGAACTGGCTCCCGGTGTCGGCGATCACGCCGACCCGGATCTCGGTCGGGCTGACCCCGACCTCGGTGGCCCGCAGCGGCTCCTTGGCCGCCCCACCGCTCTGCGCGCCCGCAGCCCCGGCCGTCATCGCCGTCGTGAGCGCCACCGCGCCCAGCACGGCCACCCAGCGGAATCGGCCCATGATGTCCCCCTCGGTCGCCCCCGGGAGGAGACCCCGGGGCCGCTCCGGACCGGAGCGACGCCGGCGGTCGACGCCGACGCCGGTCCCGGAGCCCGACGGCATTCTGGCCGCCCCGGGTCCGGTTTTCAAGGCACGCCCGCCGGCGCCCCGGCCCGGCGGCGGATACGGGCGGGCGCACGGCCCGATACCCTTCGCCCGCATGGGACGGAACGCAGCGGTGACCCGGGAGCGGCTGCTGCACGCCGGGGCCCATCTCTTCGCCCGCCACGGGGTGGACGGCGTGCGGGTCCGGGAGGTCAACCAGCTCGCGGGCCAGCGGAACTCGTCGGCGCTGCACTACCACTTCGGGTCCCGCGACGGGCTCCTCGACGCGATCCTGGCCCTCCACCGCGCCCCGATCGAGACCCGGCGGGCGGTGATGCTCGACGCGCTCGAGGCCACCGGTCGGACCGGCGATCTCCACGCCGTGGTCGAGACGATCATCGTGCCGTTCGCCGGCGAGCTGGCCACCGAGGCCGGGCGCGACTACCTGCGCATCCTGCCCCAGGTCACCGCTCGCCGCAGCCTCCCCGCCGGCCGCATCCCGAGCGACTTCGGCCCCGACGGCATCCGGCGGTCACTCCGCCACGCCAACCAGTGCCTGCCCGCACTCGACCCCACGGTGCGCGAGGACCGGCTCGCCAACGTGCTCGACTTCATGACCTACACGATCGCCCGCCGGGCCAACGACATCGAGCAGGGCGCGCCGCTGCGGCTGCCCGAGGAGGCGTTCATCGCCAACCTCGTCGACATGGCGGTCGGGGCGCTGCGCGCCCCCGAGGGACGGTTCGACGACCGCTCCCCGACCACTCGCTGAGCCCCCGGAGGGATCCCCGTGACCGACGCCGCGCTCGTCCAGGCCCGGATCGACCGGCTGCTCGCCGAGCACGGGCCCGCCGACACGGTGGCGTTCAAGGGCGCGATGTACGACCTCGGGCTCGCCAACGTGGGCTTCCCCCCGGGGTTCGGGGGACTCGGGGTCGCCCCCGGGCTCCAGCGTCTCGTGACCGAGCAGGTCGTCGCCGCCGGTGGGCCCGCCCCCACGGTGAGCATCG
>Ga0194133_10005033_pt1 | contig 17130 bp, 18 predicted proteins | sample TA2KigOf40mmetaG_FD_155448 | JGI IMG/M metagenome (GOLD analysis project Ga0194133, IMG submission 155448) | Freshwater microbial communities from Lake Tanganyika, Tanzania - TA2015055 Kigoma Offshore 40m | ecosystem: Environmental > Aquatic > Freshwater > Lake | place: Tanzania: Lake... | reverse complement strand
GTTGTGTGTAGTTTTTAGACATAAGCAATCCAAAGATTGCACTACTCCGTCAAATGGCAAAATGCCCTCAAAAGCATTTTGTCATTTGTTTCTAAAAATTGCACTTATCAGTTGAACTCAGCTAATAATTTTTTCACTAAGAGTAAAATTTTTATACTTAGATATAATTAAAATTAAACCTAAAAAAAGCCAATAATGAAAATTATTGTATGTCATGGTAGTTAATAAAAGAATAACAAAAAGTAATATATTTTGAAATTTTACTTTATTCTTAGTAAATAAATATATAAATATAAATGACAAAAGAAAATTAAATAAATAACCAAATGAAATTAATTGAGCAGTTATTCCCGATCCAACTGCAGTATCTACATTTTGGGGTGTATGGCCTATTCCAAATCCGAATATTTTGTTATAATATTTGGAATTGAAAAAAACATGAAGTGCGCTTGTATATCTTTGTGATGTGGAGCCATCAGTATCTAAACCATTATAAAATCTACTTTGAATATACTTATAAAATATATTTTCAGAAAAATTAAATTTTGAAATTAAAATTAAAATTAAAATTATAGTTGATAATAAAAGAGGAATGTGTTTAATTATTATTTTATAGAAAATAAAGATAATAAAGAATAAAAATAATAATATTCCACTTGCAGAGAAAGTTAATAAAAGTGATAGACTCGATAATATAATTAATAAATCTAATTTTGTTTTTATTAAAAAATAAAAAATAGAAAAAGCAAAAATAAATAATGAATACGTAGCCGGTTCATTTAGTAAACCAGATGGTCTAAAAAAATCAGATATAACACCAAAGGCTTCATTTCTTGAATTTTCCCCTGTTACTAATTGCAAAAAATCTAATTGAAATCGAAAAATATAAAACACAATTAACTGAGTATAAAAAAATATTAAATGCGTAATAATAATTTTTTGCAGAGCAGTATACAGTTTTGAGTATTTATCAGGGTTAATTTTTATAAAAAGAAATAAATAAAATGGGCCTAATAATGTTCCAATTAAAGTTGGTATATGAATGTGGAAATTGTTATTAACAAACCCGATTAATAATGATATAAAAAATATAAATACAATTAATAAAAGTGGGATTATATATTTTTTTTCCACTTTGTAGTTTAAAAAAAGTAAGAGGATAAAGCTCAAAGGTGGAAAAATAGCAAGTTTAATTATTGGAAAATAATAGGATTGTAAGCTAATAAATAATAAAATGAAATAATATAAATTAATTTTCTTTTTTAAAAAAAACACTTGATAAATGTTGTATTCTTTTTATAATTTAACTTATTAGATATTTTTTGATATAAATACAAAAGACTATACTTATACCTTGGGCTTAATAAATTTAAAAAAATATTTTTCCATTTACCACTTCTGAATTGTTTAGACTCCTCATAAGTCATGCTTCTTCTGTAAACTAAATCAACATCAATTTCTCTACTCTTTAGCCAGTTTAGGGCATCTATCTTCCAAAGACCCTTTTCAATACCATGTATGTAATTAAAAGGTTCGTTTCTAATACAGTAAAATTTGTCATATTTTGATGATCTAATTGATCCTTTAATTTCGAAGTCCCAGGCAGATTCATTATCAATTAACAGATCATTTAATGTATTAATATCCCAAATAGTTGCAAAGATACTTACTCTATAAAACAGTGCATTTTGATAAATCTCACCAAAATTACCATTCCATTTACTTGGGGCTGGAATTGCCCTTAATCTTAAATGATTAATACAATTTTTCTTTATAAATTCTTCAATAATGACAAAATTTTTATTATCAACTTTTTGTGACAAAAAAACATCATCTAACCAAAGTAAAACATACTTTGTTTTTATTTTAGCGAGTGCATTTTTTAAATTTAATGACCAACTTTCATCTTTACCAATTTGAATATTTTTTATTTTGGGATCAGTGTAATTAATTTCATTTGTCATTAAAAATATATCAAATGAACAATCAGGCCAGTAATCTTTAAATGATTGTGTAACTATATCCCAAGTGTCACAAAATTTATCACAAGAGGTTATTAAAATTGTAATGTCTTTAATCATTTTGCAAGTACCCTTTCCTCCTACAGGTTAAAAAGTTGATTGTAAATATCTCTTAGCACAGAAACTAAATCAGCTTAGTGTAATAAATAAGCTGTCCTTTTGGCCAAAATTGAAATTAGAATAAAGATACTTCAATTTACTTCAATAAATTCAATATATTGAATTATAACGTGTTTATTAATATTTGAAATGTACCTAGTAAATAAATCATGTAAAAAAATAACTTTGAGAGTATTATTGCTGATTTATTTTTCAACAATGTGTGACCCAATAAAATCTCAGCTTCCAGTAATTAAAATTATATTTATTGAAATATCAATTGAAGCATTGATATTTTCTATATTATAATCTTCCATCTACAATTATTTCAGATTTTAATGAAGATTTTATATCATACAATACAGTATTATTTATATCTCTTTTGTTAAGATCTAAATTATTGAATTCATTATGAGCTACAGCATGTATAATTCCGTCATATTTATTAATTTCTAATTCACCTTTTAAAATAAGTCCTGAATACAACTTAACATCATCTTGATTAGCACAAGGATCGTAAATATCAATAATTACTCCGTACTCAGATAATTCTTTTATAATATCGAAAACTTTAGAATTCCTGATATCAGGGCAATTTTCCTTAAAAGTTATACCAAGTATTAAAACTTTAGAACCATGTATTTTGATTCCTTTATTTATCATCAATTTAATAAATTTTCCTGTAACATATTCACTCATTCTATCATTCAATCTTCTACCAGATAAAATTATTTGAGGATTATAGCCCATTTCTTGAGCTTTGTAAGTTAAATAAAATGGATCTACTCCTATGCAATGCCCTCCAACTAAACCAGGTTTAAATGACAAGAAATTCCATTTTGTAGATGCGGCTTCAAGTACTTCATTTGTATTTATGCCTAATAAATTGAAAATTAGTGCCAATTCATTTACAAAAGCAATATTTATATCTCTTTGAGTATTTTCTATTACTTTAGCAGCTTCCGCAACTTTAATTGAACTAACTAAAAATGTTCCAGCAATAATAATTGATTTATAAAGCTCATCAATTTGTTTACCAATTTCTAATGTAGAGCCCGATGTGACTTTTTTGATTGATACTAGTGTATGAAGTTTATCTCCAGGATTTATTCTCTCTGGAGAATAACCACAGAAAAAATCTTTATTAAATTGTAATTTTGAAAATTCTTCTAATATTGGTACACAAATTTCTTCAGTAGCACCAGGATAAACAGTAGACTCATATACAACTATATCGCCTTTTTTTAAAATTTTTCCAATGATTTGCGACGCTGATTTTAATGGTGTCAAATCAGGATTATTATATTTATCAATTGGTGTCGGCACTGTTATAATATAAAAATTACATTCTGAAATATTTCTGACATTACTTGTAAATGATAAATTTTTACTACTTTTCAATTCATTTGTTGTCACCTCTTTTGTTCTATCATAGCCATTAGTAAGTTCAGTAATTCGTTTTTCATTTATATCGAAACCGATTGTACTATATTTCTTGCCAAATTCCATTGCCAGTGGTAATCCAACGTATCCTAATCCGACAACTCCAATTTTATAATTTGTATTCATCTTTTATTTTTTTATATTCTAATAGTAATGAATATATTAATTTGTAGGAAGCTAGTTTGTAGTATATAATTCTTATAAAGATTCTAAAAAATCCGACAGTATGCATCTTGACCAAATCTAACCAAAATGTTTTAAAATATAATTTATAAACCTTATATAAGCGTTTACAATATAACAAAGACAAAGTTGATAATCTTTTATCGTCGATATTATTGTATATTCTTACAACTTTTGATGAATAAATAACTTTGTTTTCTAACTTAGTAATAATTAACCATGTGATACCTTCTCCACCTCTAATATTTATTGGAAATAGAACTTTTTTAAATATTGAAGATTCAACAACAGGAAGAAATTCACCAATATTATTGCCCTTCAGCAAACCCTTAAAATCTAAAATATTATAATTTATGTTTACAATCTTATTCTCTTTCATATAGTAACTAGAAAACATTAAAATTTTGGGGAATTTTTCGTTTATTATTGTTTCGAAAATATCAAATAAGGATTTCGAATTAAAAAATAGATCATCCGAATCAAGAAAAATCAGATATTTACCATTCGACATTTCTGATCCAATATTTCTTGCGACATTAGGTCCTGAATTCGCAAAAAGTTTCTTGATTTTAATGTTTAAATTACAGTTGACGCTTGTATAGAAGTCTAATAATTTAATAGTATCATCATCAGAAAAATCATCAATAATAACGATTTCATAATCCTTAAAATTTTGTATTATAATCGAGTCAATTGTTTTAAATAACTGCTTTGCTCGATTGTATGTGGGAATGATAATTGAAAAAAACAATATTTTTTATTTAAACATTTGAAGGAGTGGTTATTTTAAATTAAATATCTTTGATCTAAGTAAAAACTTAAAAATAAATACTCTTTTAAGATTATTTATATAATTTGATTTTATAATTGAATTTGGAAGTAATTTATTGTTTTTTAAAATGTCCGAGCAAAATAATGCTACTTCATATACATTTTTTATAGATATATATTTAGAATAAAATGATACAGAAAAACAATTAGATTCAATCAGCTTATTTGTATTATTTGTAGGATCTGTAATTATAGCTATTTCTGGAAGTTTGGTTAAATTATCTTTAATTTTAATATTTTTCGCAAATTTAATAAGATCGTCATATAACCAATATTTTTTTAATTTATAATATTCAATTTTTTTAAACTTGTTATAAACTTTAGTATAATTTAATATTGGAAATTTTATATTTTTTGAATTAATGTGGTCTGAAACTATAGCAAATGCTTCGTATACATTTAAATAATAAGATTGGGATGGAGGAAATGCTGAATGATATTTATAGCCTCCAGTAACATTATCGCGTACAAAAGTACTTTTATTTGAACTATTCCCTCCCTGCATCCCATTACTATGAACAGATGCACCATTTATAACAAATGGTATTTCACTATAAATGTAATCTTTTTCGATAAAGGCATTTGTAATAGCAGAGCAAACATCAGGATTTGAGGCAATAAAATATTTCCCATCAAATAAATTTTTTACTTTATTAATAACACTAGTGTGAACAAAAGAAAAATTTATAGTAGGCAACCGATCAAAACCGACCATTAAATTATATGCTGATTTTAATGCAAATGAAGAATTTATAATATATAAATTATTGCCTTTTGGAACTGATAAAAACCCGTTTTTTACTACTGAATTAGGCCAAGTGTATTGAATTGGATTACTAAGTACAATATTTGTTTTTGTTTTTTTAATTATTTCAACAACCCTTACTACAGCATCTATTGTTAATCCATTATCATCGCCCATAAAATGAACATAGCCAGGCTCATTCACTGCTGATAATGCAAATTCCCAACTATATAACATTGGTAAAAGAGTATCAGAGCGTTGATATTTTAATCTAGGATCAGAAAATTCATTTAAGATATTATGTGTGTTATCTGTAGAAAAATTATCTGAAATAATAATTTCAATATTTTTATAATTCTGATTCAAACAAGTTTGAATTGAATATCTTAATGTGTCAAATCTATTTCTTGTAGGGATTATTATATAAATTTTAGGATCCATTATTAAATAATATTTTTTACAAAGGTCTTAATTTTTGAAACTTGATCTGTAATTCTTAAAATTGAAATCATTTTTAATATATTGTCCATAAGTAAAGTAAAATAAATATCAATAAATGTTAATTTGCTAACTCTTTTATAAAGCGCATCTCCTGATGAAGAGCCATATTTTGAATATATTTTTTTAAATGAATGTTGTAAGAAAAACTTATCTATATCAATCATCAATGGTGCATTAAGAAAATTCGGCCTTAAACTAACTTCTACTAATGCAAATTCAATATTATCTATTAATAAACCCATTGATTTTAATGCTTTTAATTCTGCCCCTTCAATATCAATGACAAGAAATTTAATGGATTCTAAAAATGTTGAATTAAATTTTTCGTTTAAAATATTATCAATACGTGAGCATTTAATTTCTTCAATTTTTTGAAAACTTAAATCAGTAAATGTTTCATACCATGAACTGGTGGGTTCAAAAATAGTTGAAGAACCAGTATTGGAAGCAACTTTAAAGTTAACTACCTCATCTTGTATATCTGAGACCATAGTATTTAAAAGAAAATGATTTTTCCTATGACCTATATTTTTTTGTAAAGTTTCAAAATAAGGCTGATAACCTTCAATCCAAACTATATTTTTGAAACCATACTTATCATATGTTTCAATTTCAGTACCTATATTAGCACCTACATGAAGGCAATTTTCTTTCGGGATTTTATATTTATTTAATAGTGCTAAAAAAGAATATGAAAAAAATATTTTTATTCGATTTTTTATTTTATTCACAATAGCCAATTTTTAATTTTAATTATCATAGAAATGTAAGATGTTATCACAAATAAAATCAATTTCTTCATTTGAAAGTTGTGCAGCTGAAGGAAGCCATAGTCCTTTTTCACCAACAAGATTCGATATAGGATGATTTCCGGTAATGCCATATGCCCCCTGTTTGTTGATTGGCGGATACATTACTCGAGTTCCAATTCCTTTAGCATTTAGATATTCCATCAAAGCTTGTTTATCTTCAACCAAAACATCAATAAACCATGGTGCAGTTAATTTTGTATCTTGTTTGAAAAATTTAACAGAGGCGCAAACAGTTAATTTACTTTTATAAATTTCAAACATTTCCTTCTTCCGAAAAATACGCCAATCGATTTTTTTCATCTGTTCTAAACCAATTAAAGCCTGAAGATCTGTAAACTTGAAATTGTATCCAATACTATCATGAATATCAAGTCCGCCTCCACTTCTTCCAAAATCTTTCAAACGCTTCAATTTAAAGGCCACGTCATCATCATTTGTAACTAAAGCTCCGCCTTGTCCTGTAGAAATAATTTTAGGTGTAGAGAAAGAAAAGCTTCCCACTAAGCCCACTGAGCCTTGATGCCTACCATCTGGATATAAAGAACCTAATGATTGTGCAGCATCTTCCAATAAAACTAAATTATACTTTTTGGCTAAATCCTCAAAAGCTTTTATACCCGATACTGGATATCGTCCATTTGCTAAAACTAATATTATTGCCTTTGTCTTATTTGTAATGGCTTTTTCGACAAGATTGATGTCAAGACATAAAGTTTCAGGTTCTACGTCAACAAAAACTGGAGTTCCTCCAAACATTTTTATTGAGTTGGGAGTAGCTATCATTGTATAATTGGGAACAATAACTTCATCTCCGGCTTCTATATTAGCAGCGATGGCAGCCAAAGTTAGACTGATTGTACCATTATTGACTACAATACAATATTTAGTGTCAATATATTCAGCTAGTACTTTTTCAAATTCTTGTGTTTTTTTAAATTCGGTCACCCAGCCGTTTTCGCGCATATATGCATCAATTGCTTGTCTTTCTTCATCACCGAACCACGGTTCCATTTGAGGTATAAATCTATTTTTCATGTATTTTATTAATTAAATTTTGTTCAAATAATTCCTGAAATGAAAGAATTTGTTTTTGATTTCTTTCATTAATTATTGTTGCAGGCACACCTGCGTATAACTTCCACGATTCTAAATTTTTTTTGACCAATGACAAAGCCCCCACCGCAGAACCTTCATTTAGAATGATATTCGGGAGTAGAACCGAACCAGCTCCAACAATACAATGTCTCTTCAGTACTACATCACCATAAACAACATTTCCCTTGTATTCCTTTGGAATAATTGGAGTTGCAATTCCTCCAATATAATCATCTGTACCAGCAGCAATTACAACATTTGGTGATAAAGTTGAATATTTTTGCATTATCACTTTCGATTTAGCGCCTCCAATTAATTTACATCCAGAAGATATATGAACAAAATCTTCCAAAAAAAGAGATGTAGAAATATATGTAAAATCATCGATAATACAGTTGTCACCGATTTCAACTAACTCAGGATATCTTATTCTGACAGTCTTTCCAATAATCACGTTTCGTCCACATGATTTTAATTTATTAATATCAAAGAAAATATTATCCATGAAATTTAAAATCTCACTCTATCAATTTCTGCTCCAAAATATGGGCCGTTTTTTACTTCAAGAACCTCAGTGTTATCTTCAAGGATTCTATAAGAGTGACCTCCTCTAAGCATGATCATACAATCGCCGGTTCGCATTTCTATTTCTTCCAAAAGAAAATTTTCGGCATCATAGATGCTTGTAAGCAATTTCCCCTGCTTTACATAAATTACTTCCTGAGTTGTATCAGAGTTTCTAGGTACAATATTATGTTTATGAGCCAGCAGGTTTTTTCCCTCATTATATTTCCAGGTTCCTACCTGAATAAAGTCTTTATCATCAGAATAAAAACTTAACCCCTCATTCCAGGATTCTCCAGGTATAAATTTTGCAAATAAAACTCCGCCTGCTTCAATATTTTTTTCTTTAAACATATTTTTTTAATTTATTTTTAATAAACCAATCAATGGTATTTTTTATACCTGTTTTTATATCAATCCCCGGGCTCCATTTCAATAGTTTATTTCCTAAAGATCCATCAACTGTTTTGTAATGAGCCCCATCGGGTTTAGTGGTATCAAACAAAAGCTCTCCATCATAACCAGAAAACTCTTTAATCATAAAAGCCAAATCCCTAATTGAGATGCCTTTCAATACACCAATGTTTATGGGACCTGAGAAAGAATCTATATCCATAGCTCTTACCATCGCTTCCGCTCCATCATCAACATGCAACCATTCCCGAACAGGTGTTCCTGTTCCCCATATAGGTACAGATGGCGCATTTATTTGTTTTGCAATTACTATTTTTTTTATCAGGGCTCCTAGCGCATGCGATCTCTCTTCATCGAAATGGTCATCAGGACCGTACATATTTGAAAGTACTAAATCAATAACATCAAGACTATATTGTTTATTATAAGCCCATCCACCTACCCATGAATTTTTCCTAACCTGTCCATATACCATCACACTCTCGTGCAAGGGACCATCCCAAAATTCTTCTTCTTTGAAGATGGATAAACGTGCGGGATAGGCACAGTTAGAAATTGGATTTATCAGTCTTTTTACCCCATATATTCTGCATGCTTCAAGAATATTAGCTGTCATCAGGGTATTATTATAAAACAACTCAGCCGGGAATTTATACCCAAATTGAATACCTCCAACGAAGGATGCACAATTAATAACATATTCAGGTTTAATCTTTTCAAAAAGAGCATTTACTTGTAACTTTTCTCTTAGATCAGTACCTATTGAGAGTGAGGTGGCTATAAAACTCTTATTTGATTTGCTAAGATTTTTACATACTCCTTTACCAAGAAATCCGGTTGCTCCAAGTACAAGTATCATATTTCGGATCCTCCATAATTATCATTATTCAAATCATAATCAACCATAATATGAACTAACTGCTCTAAACTGGTTTCAGCCTGCCAATTCAGTTCTTTTTTTGCAAGACTAGAATCCCCCCATAAGAATTCAACTTCGGCAGGTCTGAAATACTTGGCATCAACTTCAACCATCAATTTTCCGGTGTTTAAATCATATCCTTTTTCTTCTGCATCTTTACCTTCCCATCTTAAGGTTATTCCGATCTCTTTGAATGCGAGTTCAACAAATTGTCTAACAGTATAATATTTACCACTGGCGATTACATAATCTTTTGCAGACTCCTGTTGCAACATCAACCACATTGCTATTACATAGTCTTTTGCGTATCCCCAATCTCGTTTTGCATTCAAATTCCCTAATTTAAGGATTTCATGCGTTCCTTTGTGAATCTTTGCTACGGCTTTTGTTATTTTTTTTGTTACAAAAGTTTCGCCTCTACGAGGCGATTCATGATTGAATAATATTCCATTACAAGCAAAAATACCATATGACTCCCGATAATTAACCGTTATCCAGTAAGAATAAAGCTTAGCAGCTCCGTACGGGGATTTAGGATTAAAGGGAGTTTTTTCATTTTGGGGTTCAGAACCCGGAATTCCTCCAAACAACTCAGAAGTTGAAGCCTGATAAAATCTGGTTTTAAGTCCTGTATCCCTTATGGCATCAAGTAGTCGAATAGTTCCAATGGCATCTACCTCAGCTGTATATTCAGGAATTTGGAAAGAAACTGCAACGTGCGACTGTGCCCCTAGATTATAAATTTCATCTGGCTTTATCCTGTTTATTAAATTATGCAAATTGCTTGAATCGCACAGATCTCCGTGATATGTAAACAGATTTGGGTGCTTAAGAATATTGTTTATTCTTTGTGTAGTAAATACGGAAGACCATCTTAAAATAGCATGGACTTCGTATCCTTTATTCAATAAAAATTCAGCAAGATACGATCCGTCCTGTCCAGTAATACCAGTTATAAATGCTTTTTTTGCCATTTTTAAAATTGAATTACGATTCTAAATATAGTATTTATAATAGCATATTTTAAAGTTATGCCACTTCCTAACACATTATCATAACCTAGATAAACAGATTTACGATGTTTTCATATTTGCAACTATATGAAATATCAGGAAGTAATTTATTATGATTATTGTGCGGGCTAACAAATCTAAGAGGAAATTATTAAGAATTAATAATTTTTGAAATCCAACTAGCATTTTCAAATCAAGCCGTTCTTTTTAAATAGCCATCTGGAGCTACAGATATTAGTAGTTTGCTCTGAATGAATTTATCTATTTCAAACATAGAATTCTTTTTTATGAATTCCCAAACAGCAGTTTTAGGATTATTACCAGGCCCCCAAGTTCTGTCTGGATAACATTCTTTCGGCATATCCTCAATCAATGTATCAAAAACCACACAATAACTACCAACAGAAGTAAGCATTGCATAAGCTTCCAATTCGGCTAGCACATGTTCATGAGTATGATTTGAATCCAAACAAACCAATACTGTTTTATAATTTTTTGCTATTTCTTTTACTTGATCGACAATCTCTTTAGCTACACTTGATCCTTGTATCATTTGAATACGTGAAGCCATGGCATGTGCTTCTACTGCAGCTTTATTATGATCCCTGATATCTATATCAATACCCAAAACTTTACGTTTTGATATAGCTGGATTAAAACTAGCACCAGCCTCAATTGCTTCAGACATATCCAACAAAGCCAGCATTGATGCGCTTAAAATTAGGGATCCACCATGAGCTATACCTGTTTCAATAATCAAATCAGGTTTTATAGACCATATAATTTCTTGTAATGCAATAATATCTTGCGGATATTGAATAATTGGTCTTGAAAGCCAGGAGAAATTATAAGAATATCTAGGTAATGTACTATCTACTACAAATTGATGGGCTGTTTTAGCTATTTGTGTTCCCGGATATTTGTTTACCCTGTTAATAATTTCTTGTTGATGTTTTAGTTCGAATTCATTTTTCATTTGCTTTTATTTTCTGTTTTACTAATAATTATTCGATTCCCCAAAACGCTAAAGGTTCATAATCAGGATAGGGATAATATCCGAGATTTAATTCAATATTTTTACCATTTTCTTTAAGATAATTTTCAACAAGATTACGAATTGATATTGGATTTCCGTTGCAACAATGCCTGGTTGCACTATGTTCACTGTTTTGTATATAACCAATAATTTTTGATGCAACTGTTTCTATTGGTGAATAATCCCTTATCTGTTCACCTCCTGACATATTGAACACCGTTTCGGATTTATCCAAAGCCTGCTTTAATTTAGAAAGTATGCTTTTATCACTTTGACCTTCTCCATAAACATAAAATATTCTGATCCATTGATGGGTAAATTCGTATTCGTCGTGTAATTTTTCAATCCATTTTCTGAGTGTGTCTTTTGCAATGCCGTATGAGTTATCAGGGAGTGTAGGCATATTGGGAGATAAAGCACCATTTTGCATTCCAAATTCAAAACAAGTTCCTGTAACCAACAAATTTTTAATTCCTCCACTAATAATAGAGCGAATGAAGCGCATACTGGAGGGTAAATTAATTTCAAGATGATGAAGTGATCGATAATTTGGCAAACCGGACCATGCCAGATGAATTACCGCATCAGGGTTACCCATTAACTGAATACAGGCTTCATCTTTCTCAATATCAAATTCTAGGAAACTTACTTTTTCAAACCAGCTGAATGACTTTGCTTTCGCTTTGTTTCGGGCTAAAGCAATGACTGAATGTCCTTGCCTCAAGGCTTCTTCAACTACATATCTACCTACAAATCCGGTTGCGCCGGTAATCAAAATCTTCATTGAATAATTTAAATTATTTGCAGCACTGGCACCGCTACTACGAATTTTCCTCCCCAGTTATGAACTTCTTTCCACGCTGATATAACTTCATCTTTTATATTCCATGGAAATATGACCACAAAATCAGGTTTTATTTCAAATGTTTTTTTTGGATGTAAAATAGGAATATGACTTCCGGGTAATAATTTACCTTGTTTTGAAGGTGCCATATCGCAAACACTAATAATTAGATCAGTTTTTATTCCAGAATAGTTAAGTAAAGTATTTCCTTTGGCGGCTGCGCCATAGCCAACTACTTTTTTACCTGCTCTTTTTTGGATGATCAAAAATTCTATAAAATCGTTTTTAATTTTATCCGCTTTTTCCTGAAACTGAAGATAAATTTCCAATGATTGCATTCCAAATTTCTTCTCTTCCAATAAAATGGCATCTACCTGATTGGTAATTTCCCTTTGGTCATCAGCATGACAGCCGTATACCCTAAGGCTTCCTCCATGCGTTGTTAGTTCCTCTACATCAAAGATCTTCAAACCAACACTAGCAAATATTTTCTGAACGGCATACAATGAAAGATAGGAATAATGCTCATGGTAAACAGTATCAAACTGGCTGTATTTTAGCAGTTTTAAGAGATGTGGAAACTCTAGGGTAATTACGCCATTGGCTTTGAGCACCTTCTTTAGACCTTTGGTAAAATCATTAATATCAGGCACATGTGCAAAAACATTGTTGCCAATTATTAAATCAGCCTGCTTTCCCTTTGATATCAAATCATTTGCTAACACTTCTCCAAAAAAAGATCTTATCGTTGGAACATTATTTTTTTCAGCTTGATCTGCTGTACTGTCTGTAGGTTCAATTCCTAGACAAGGTATAGAACGATCCACAAAATTTTTCAGTAAGTACCCATCATTAGAAGCTACTTCAATAACAAAACTAGATTCGTTTAAATGAAATAATTCAGTTACTTTATTAACATATTTTTTTGCATGCATCAGCCAACTGGAAGAAGTTGAAGAGAAATAGGCATAATCAGATGTAAATAAATCTGATGCTCGAGAATAATCTTCAGTTTGAACCAACCAACAAGATGTACATACTTTCAAGCGTAAAGGAAAATATACTTCGGACTGACTCGTGCTTGAAGTGCCTAAATAAGCATTTGAGGGTGGTGCAAAACCAAGATCCAAAAAAGTATGTTCAAGCTCAGTGTAACAATGTCTGCATTTCATAAATTAATTCCATTAAACTCTTTATTGACAAATTCATGACAGGAATCTCTCTCAGACAATTGAGTAATTATTAAAGGCCATTCAATAGCAAGAACCGGATCAAGAGGATTAAGTCCTGCTTCTGCTGCAGGAGTAAAGAATTCGGTATGTAAATAAAGTAATTCACTTTCCGGTTCCAGCACCTGAAAACCATGTGCAAAACCTTCAGGGATTATCATCGTTTTGCGATTTTCAGGGCTTAATTTCTGAGCGAACCATCTAAACTTTGTGGGAGAGTCTTTACGAATATCCACTGCTACATCCCACACACTTCCCTTTATACATCGAACCAACTTCATTTCTGCATTGGGAGGTAACTGATAATGCAGTCCTCTTACAGCACCTAACAGAATAGTTTTTGATTGATTTATCTGTACTACGTTTCGTTGTCCGATTAATTCTTGTAATTCACTTCTACAAAATAATCTTGAGAAAGCACCTCTTTCATCGCTAAAATATGATGACTCTGCAATAAGAAGTCCTTGAATATTTGTTTTTTCGATTTTCATTCCTGTACCCAGATTACCCTTTTTTGTTTAGCATCTGAAATATATTCCCTTAGTTGCACTCTTGACAATAAATTGGGATTACTTTCCCAATTTTGATACCAATTGGCTGTATGCCAGAGTGCTGTTTCCAATGACCAAACTGTTTTCCATTGTAAGAGATTTCTTGCTTTAGATGAGTCAAGATATAAAACTCCTGCTTCATGGAGTCTGGATTTCGAGTTTTCATTTGAAGTCCAACTGATTTCCGGCCATTTATCTTTTAAAATACCTAATATTTCTAATACCGTTCTGTTATCTGAAGGTGCAGGACCAAAATTCCAAGCTTCAGAGGTGTTTATATTATCTACGAGAAGCTCTTTTCCAAGAGTGAGATACCCACTTAAACAATCCAAAACATGCTGCCAGGGTCTGGTTGAAAAAGGGGAACGGATCAATAATGGGATATTTGCTTTGACGGAGCGTGCTACATCCGGAATCAAACGATCAACTGACCAATCTCCACCACCTATAACATTTCCTGCTCTGGCACTAGCTAAATAAATAGAGGCTTCTTTTTGAAAAAATGATTTTTGATAACTACTTATTACAAATTCTGAAGCGGCTTTTGAAGCACTATATGGATCGTGACCACCTAGTTTATCTGTTTCCCTATATCCCCAATACCATTCATTATTTTCATATACCTTATCCGTGGTTATGACAACTATACTTTTAATAGATTTACATTCTCTGCATGCCTGTAACAAATTTACAGTCCCCATAACATTTGTAGACCAATTCCCAATAGGATCAGCGTAAGATTGTCTCACTAATGGCTGAGCAGCAAGATGGAATACTATAGAAGGATTGGCTTCATTTATTGATTTGGTTAGATGTTCAAGATCCCTAATATCTCCACGAATATCATTGACATCAAGTTTCAGCATATCCCAATGATTATTTTTATCAGTAGGGGGTAATGCAAAGCCAGTAATTCTGGCACCTAGTTCCTCTAACCAAAGAGCTAACCAACTTCCCTTAAAACCGGTGTGGCCTGTAATAAAAACCGATGTGTTTTTGTAAACATTATCAAACATATTTATTACCAAATTTTCCATGGGGCCTGATCTTTCGACCAGAGTTCTTCTAAATAATGTTTGTCTCTTAATGTATCCATAGCATGCCAGAACCCCTTATGTTGAAAAGCTAATAATTCATTTTGCTCAGCTAACTTTGCTAGAGGTTTTGATTCCCAGCTGGTTTTATCATCGTCTATCAAATCAATTACAGAGGGATCAAGTATAAAAAAGCCCCCATTTATCCATGCTCCATCTCCTGCAGGTTTTTCCTGAAAACTTTTAACTAAATAATTATCAATTTCCAGTGCACCATATCTACCGGGAGGTTGGATAGCAGTTACTGTTGCTTTTTTCTTATGCTTTTTATGAAAAGCAATTAAACTTTTCAGATTAACATCCGCAACGCCATCTCCATAAGTGAAACAAAAAGGTTCAGTCCCTATATGATCTCTAACTTTTAATAATCTACCTCCGGTCATTGATTTATCACCTGTATCTATTAAAGTTACTTTCCAAGGTTCAACATGCCGCTCGTGTACATTCATTTGATTTTTAGTCATATCAAAAGTTACATCAGACATATGAAGAAAATAATTTGCAAAATATTCTTTTATAACATAGCCCTTATATCCTAAACAAATTATGAAGTCATTAATACCATAGTAAGAATAAATTTTCATAATATGCCAAAGAATAGGCCTGGCACCAATTTCAATCATTGGTTTTGGTTTCAAATGGCTTTCTTCAGAAATTCTTGTTCCTAGTCCTCCAGCAAGAATAACACACTTCATGATTTAAATGTAGGCATAAAAAAATAATTTTAATATTAAATATAATAAATTATTAATATTTCTATGAGATTAACAAAATGTAAATTTTATATTGCAAAAAACTGTCAAATAATATTTGGACACCAACATACTAATTCAAATATTTTGTTTATTAAAAGTAAAATACTTTAATAATTATGGAGAAATAAAGACATTTAATTAAAATTTATAAAATTAATAAATATAATAAGCTAAATAAATAAATCGTGCTATAATTTAAAATATAAATTATTCATATTTTGAAATTCAACTTTTTCCCACTCAAATATTTGCATAAAATTATCAAGTATAAGATGTAATATAATTTGGTGTATACATTCAACAATGCCATATGTTTTCATTGGAACGTGAATAGAATAAGTAGACATTTTTATTGATTTAGAATCTTCCTTGAGTCCTGATAATGCTAAAGTTTTTATCCCATTTTTTTTACAATATTCAAGTACATTCAAAATATTCGAACTGTTACCACTAGAACTAATAGTTACAACTAAGTCATTTGAAGCCACATTTTCTATTTTTAGAAATTCTGTAAATATTTCAGCGAAGTTGAAATCATTTGCAAGTGCAGTCAAAAAAGAACTGTCACTTAAAGATCTTGAATTGATTTTGCCATTTTTTGAAAAATCAAGTGACATATGATTTGCAAAAGAACTACTTGCACCATTTCCAAAAAAATATAACTTTCCCTTATTTTTTTTTAAACTGATTAATTCGTTATTGATTGTATCAAATAAATCATTCGGATCTACTTTCAATGAATTAATACAATATGAAGCTTTATTTAATCCACTTGTAATTGCTTTAAAATATTGTAGAAAATAAAAACTATTTTTCATATTAAAGGTTTTGCAGAATTTTTTAATTTATATTTATGAAAGCCTTATATAATCTAAGTTCAAGTAATAAGTGCAATTTTTTCAAGTAGCACTTGGTTAGGGGTTTTATAATTAAATTTTCTCACTGGTCTGTTGTTCAATAATCTTTCTACGCGCTTAACTA
>Ga0194133_10005032_pt1 | contig 17132 bp, 9 predicted proteins | sample TA2KigOf40mmetaG_FD_155448 | JGI IMG/M metagenome (GOLD analysis project Ga0194133, IMG submission 155448) | Freshwater microbial communities from Lake Tanganyika, Tanzania - TA2015055 Kigoma Offshore 40m | ecosystem: Environmental > Aquatic > Freshwater > Lake | place: Tanzania: Lake Tanganyika... | reverse complement strand
GAAATTTCTCCCTCTCTTTTCACAAGTCAATTTCAAAAACTCTTTTTTGTCCCATTGATATACCATATTTCCTGCAATCATTTTTTGAGCCTTGGAATTTTCTTTGGTGTTAAAAATGCGATGTCGTCTTTAGTAGGTCAATTGCATTTAAATACCTTTTGCTTTGTAAAAACTATTTCTAATCTTTTACGAGCAAGGCCACATCTATTCGTCATACCGGGCTCAGAAAAATTGAATCGTGTATTCAGTAATGACACGACGTGTATTATCAGACAACGTGAGCTCTTTGTATCATCAAAATAATGTCACCAATGCACTTTTAGATCGCTTTACCGCTGATATGACAATCCACACAGAGAGAGAAAAGATAATCCATTGTAATGGAATTGTTAGAACTTCTTAATCCGTCATGGTACGTGATCTTATAAAGCCAGCTCAATGTCACAAGACAAATGTGTCTATTAAAAAATTGAATCATTAACCCTTTTGATCTGTCCTGTTTTTCCTACAAAAACCTTGCCTTCCTATTGACAATGATAATCCCTCAAGGTGCAATCATTTTTGTTGATGTTGTTGCTGTTGTTGTTGCATTACAAGCCATTAAAATTGAGTAAATTCCCATTTTTGGACTTGTTTACATCCCCTTTTTCTTAGTCAGTTGTTGCCTTTCAATCTTATTACTTCTCCTTCTTCAATGTTGTAAATGGCAATCCATAAATCAAGTTATGGCCTGATTCCCATCTCATCAATGAAAGAGAAGTTACTCCCAAGCCTTGGCCTTGACAATCATCACGCAAAATTTTACTCGAAAAATTCGTCTGTTTACAAAGAAGAAGACAGACGTTGCATGAGATTCTGAATTTTATGGTTTGTGTGTCGTCTATTTTAAGATTTAAGCAGAAAACTTCGTCTAGGAAGAGGATCTTGACTTTGAAATGAAGTCAACGTTGACATGCAAATGAATCACAGCCTTTGGATATGAATACAAAAAGATATTTTCAAAATTGACCCAAAATAGATTGTCTGACAGAAAATAGCTTTGAATTTGCACAAAACTTTAATTTTTGAATAATTAGTGCAGTGCAGAATCAGATTGTCGATCAAAAAATAATTAACTAGGTGTTGGCGTGGCTTAGAGTTCAATGGCATCTGACTGAGAACTAAGATCTAAGGTTCTGGGTTCAAACCCCAGGCCATGCCAGCAATTTTTCAACCCTGTTTTGCAAAAATGTTCAACAAGGCACCCTCAGTCAGGGTAATAGTAATCTGCAGAGACCATAGACATAATTAAATGTCAGGACTCTGATAAAGGTGTGGATTGTACATTAACATCGGATGAGTCTAGACTGCAGAAGATTAAAACTATATCCTTTAAAAAATACTAGATTTTTATCATTTTTGAAGGGGGCGCCCGCTCTTGCAAAGATTATATTAATACTATTATTTTGTTAACGTGATCGATGGAGCAATGAATTATATAAATACAAAATGCAAATCATCTGGATTTTTGTAGAAAGGTTAAAAAAGACTCATTATCTCTTTAGTTTTAAAAAATTAGATGCAATAACATTTCTCATTTCTGACCTTGAAAGATGTGGCTGAAAACCGTCGAAAAAATTGAGGAAATTTTTATCGGTCATGCATGTGTAAAAGTAATCTAAGCTGTCAGTCATACATTTTTAAATTTGTTGTCGGTCAATTGGGTGTGTTAGTCAAGTGATGACTGCCAAATTTGATTCGGTCAATCTTGACAATGCCAATGAGGTTAAAAGTAAAATCTCGTTTCAAACGTTTTTAAAACTCACGATTGGCATATTCAAAAAGATAAAATGAACTGACTTTTTGTATCCTTAGTCAATATTTTCAATAAGATACTTTGGTATAATTAGAGATTTGCTGTAAATCTATGATAAAATAAGGCCTTGTCTTGGCGTGTCTTATCTCGAATATAGATTTGGGCAACATTGGACTCTCACACGTTTGGACAGACTGCTGTGAGGGAACTGAAAACATTTTGACCGCATCGATCGTGATTGCTAATGAAAAAATGGATGATCATCCACTGAAATGTAAACCAATCATCAAAAAAGCAAGTAAGCTTCCTAGGAGTTCATCCCATTACAAAACAAATCTGAGACAATATTTCAAAAATAAAATGATTTCATCTTTGTCTTGCTCTGGTTCTTAGATATTCTGATTGAAACTTATTTCATTACAACCACAAAAGTTTCCTCTTTGTCATTTTGCTTTGGATCTTAGATCAATTGGGCGTTAGCTCCTTCACGTTTTAAACATTTTTTGGATGAGCGTTGAATCAGTTTACCGAAAAAATGGCTCATTTCCATCAGAGTAAAAAAGATGGTGTTGCTGAGCAAGTTTACATTAAGTTTTGGTCGATCAATTTACCCATTCAGTAATCGTGATATATCCTTTTGCAATAGATAAGTGTTATGTTATGTAGGCTAAGTTGATGTTTAGAAAAGATCTTTATTTGGAAAAGGGTCTTTTGATAGCAAGATTGTCGACCACTTACACGAATAGTTTATGTGCTGTTAAATAACAACTACCACTTGAAACAAAAGATGAAAAGATTTTGGTGCGCCAAGATCTTGATACTGGCACTCATGTGTTCAAAACTGGTGATTTTTACGCAGCACTAAATCATGATTTTGCAATAAAACACAATGAAGGACTCAAAATTAAGATTTTCAAGATTTTGCTTGAGTCAAAAATGCAAGCTGATTCTAATCTGCCATTTCCATCGGAAAGGCTAAAGAGAAGGGAACGGTAAGACACTTGTATTTGTTATCATGAAAATCTTTTCTTTTTAATCATTTCTCAAGTTGATTTGCCATCTACACAGCAGGATTAATGATACAAAGTCATCACAAGTTTTTAATTTTTAGCTAAATCAGGAAATTCTACTTGACTTGAAGGGGAGGCCTTAACTTTATCTTTTTCAAGCGCTTAACCTATGCAAGATTTACGTTTAGGGTTAGAGACTAATCTCGCTCTAGGACACCCCATTCATCTTTTGTTTTTGCCTTCATATGAATTTAGGATGACCTCACCCAAATGGGTCATAGTTCAAAGGAGAGTAAGAGAGAAAAATACAACAAAGTATCATGGATGTTGCTGCATTCTTTACACGAAGAAGCATAATAGATGATTCCTCATGGATTCATATTTTTCTATCAATTTGGAATTTTGATGTGAAATTATTGCAAGAACAGCACAAGGAAATGAAGTTTCGTTTCGATTTGTAAGTAATTCAATTACACATATGTTGGTGTCAAAACGGGAAACATATCTGAGAAAAATACATTTTTGAAATCCTATCTCATTAAACTATAGGGTAAACTTCTTTTCATAATGACATATACTTTAAAGAGTGGGATAGTTTTTCTCACTCAAAATACTATTTACAACAAAAAGTGTGTCAATTGCATCTTTTTGCTCGCAATGAAGCCAATAAAGTTGGCATTTAGCATCACCCATAAATTAAATGGGAAGAATAAGCAATATAGCAGCCTTATGAAAAAAGATTCTTATTTCAAAGCTAAAGTTAAAGCAACACCTCTTGCTTCTCAGTCATCTTGATGCCATTTGAATCTGAAAAGCTAAACGCCTACAAACACACCCTGACAAAAATTGATGTCAGTTATGGCCCCAACTAGGCTTAGAGTTTTCGAATACAATTTTAAGGGACTAGTAAAAAATATATGCCCTTAGGTAAGTCTTACAAAAAATTGATCGTCTTGCCAGGTAATAGCAGGACTTATATCAAAACTAAAAGAATATTTCCATTAGTTTAGATTTGTTTATTCTCGACGCGAGCAAAGTAATTCAATTTTTTTGCTTTGAACGTTTCCAATTTGTGTAAGCTTTTTTACACGAGGAGATCTGACTTCATCTTCTCCATAAATGTAAGTTGGACGTATTTGGGCGAAAAGTAATTTTATCGTAAAGTTCAATCGGCGTGTTGCTCCCGATGTCCGTCGGGGAATATTTTTTTGATGATCTTGAAAACCGATTTATGTTGACCTCTAAAGCACAGATTCCAAATGCTAGAAATAGAATCTTCATCTGGAATGCCATTGGGAATCATAAAGACATAATCATCATCATCAAGACACGTGTCTTGTGATGAATGCATGCAGCAAGAGTTGAGATGAAAAAAGGTCGAAATCGGTATCAATAGTTCATGAAAACCTTTGTAATATCATTTTTATTTTTAGCTCAAAATATACAGAGCGTTTTGAAATTTCCTATCTCGTCGAGCAGAAAATCAACTTTGCAAATCAATTTATTCACCATCAAACGATGATTTTTTTTCCTTAGATAGTTAAGTTTTCACCTTCCTGATCAAGACCAAAATTTCTAAAATATTTGATTTGAGGTGTAAAAGAATTTATTTTGATTCGGGTGAAAGTTGACAAGATGTCTATCCTGAAAATTTATATGTACAAAGTTTCTTTTAGAAGTAACAGAATACTTTCTGCAAGGTTAAGCCCCAGGTTTTCCTAATACCTTGCAAAGAATGATTTTACGACAACCCTAGGATATTTTTTCAATCCAACACTTGGTGCACAAAACTTGTCAAAAATCAAACCCTTACTCCCTCATGGAAAATTCAAAACCTTCACATTGGTCATGATGGAAATGACAAAAAAATGCTTGGAGACCTTTTTTGCTTCGGTACTTTTTTTTTCAAATTTATGCACGGCAAATTTTACCACTTCTCTAGGAAAACTCCTATTCTTATTTATGCAAAGTATAGTGTCCTTGTTTGCTGGATAAGAAAAACAAAAAGTCTTGAATAAATTGAAAAGATTATAAATCAAATCAAAATCTTACAAGTTTAGATCTCATTTGAATGGAAATTGTTTTTCGTGAGCGCCGATTTCCAGCTGTTGCGGGGGTGTAAACCTAACTATCTATTGGGTCTCAAGCGATTGATCTATATTGATTTATAGACTGACAATTGTCTCTCATGTAAACTTTTTTAGAAGCTTTAAGAATAATGCTCTTTTCCAATAATGGCAGGATTGTTTCATTTAGCTTAAAAGATACAAGAAACAATGGAATGGTTCACAGCTAAATCTGGTGCATTCTAAAAACCATATATTTCAGACCATAAAGTAGTAGGGCTAAAATTGATTTTTTTCAAAAAGGTTTGTATTGCAGTTTGGCAAACACATATGGACATGCAAAACAGTTTGTTCGAAGGATAAACGGTCCTTTGCTCCTACATCAAGTCAATTTCACAAAATATGGTTGTCCCATTTGGAGCTTCATTATCTCAGGTAACATCAAAATCTACTCAAAGTTGATTGAATTGTTGTTGAAATGCTTCTTTCCGTTTTGTTTCTAATGCTTAGAAGAAGAATTCGGCCTTGAATGACCTTTTTTCGTCTAGCTTATAGTTTTTGCACATTAGATTCGAACGAAACTCATCTATCAACTACCACAATAACGTTAGTTCTGGATCAAGTAGACGTTGTTGGCAAACGTGACATGGACCAAACAGCCAAAAGTCTCCATTAAGAAGTTGCCATGTCAACCCCAGTTGGTGACAACAAGTTAATTCAGCATGAATTAAGTTATATTTTTTATCAGTGATGCTTGACAAGTTTTAGAGAATTTTTTGGTCAAGGTCGCTTACAGTGTGATTTATGGAACACTCTGCACGACCTAAGAAACAAATGGAATTTTTTGAGTTGGTTCAAAAAATGCGTTTAGATGTAAAAAAGGTCAGTATAACTTCGAAATGTCCGTCGTTTTTTTCGCATGACGTTTCTGAGTGTGACTCCATGATGTTCGTACAATTAGCTTAATTTGCTAATGTGAAGACGGAACTCTGAGCCAAAGTATACAACAAAATTTAAGACCACTTACCTCCCAACGCGTTGCTGAAGTTGAAAATCTTTTGAATCGTGTCTCTGGCCATTAATGTCAGCCACCTCAATAGACGTGAGTGAAGCTTGGGATGGGGATCGCATCATGAAGACGCGACCAGTTGGGACGCTATAGCATTGAACCAACTGAAATTTCATCATTTTGTGCCTCTGAAAAATTAAGCACACATAAAATATCAGCATTTTATTTTGATCATACTTGCACATATCTTTTATTGACGGAAGTTAATTCATAGTATCTTGGAGATGAGAATTTAAAAGCTTGTTTGTAATTTGATATTCGAAATTTCAAATGGGATTTGTTATGTAAAACTTTATTTGTCTTAAGTGTCCTTTTCCTGTTTACTTTAAATTAAATGAAGTATGAAAATAAGCATTTCTTGACGTAAAAGAATACCATTTGTGAAAGGTTCCAATTTGATGTGCGATTAAAATTCTTGAAGCAAAGTTTTTTTTTACTTCGTTGAAATCTCTTTCTTTTAGAACTAAATCTGACCAGTTTTTTCATATATCATGTTTCTTGAAGACAACTTTTGGATCATGTTTTCTTCCTCGTTCCTCAGAAAATTAAGCTTCGCCTCGTTTGCTATGGCATCTTGGCTCTAGTTCAGTGTCATTCAAAACTATTTTAATGACCACAAGTAATGGGAGAATCGATAAAGATGTAAGTAAAAAACGAAATTCTTGGCATGCTGGTTGGACGTGTCCAACTATTTCTTTGTTATTTTGAAAAATTTGTCCTTCCGTAAAGCCATTTGCTCTTCTTTTCATCAAAACACCGAAATTATTATTCATACAAAAATTTGATCTTGAAATCTTGATGTAAAAATCACTTCATTTTTGGCCATCAAAACAAGATGACTCCTCAAGGTGAAATAATTCCAAACTGGGGAGAGTAATTTAAACAGCTCTGACCTCATATATCTGGCCGAAAAAATTTCAATGCCTTTTGCTTCACTTGCAATTTGATTATTCAAAACAAAGTCTCGCTTAGACTCACAAGTCATCAAAAACTTGATGAATGATGCACGTTACTTGAAAGCTGGAGAGTCTTTCTTCACACTTCAAATATTTTGACACGCCAATAAGAAGTTTAGAAATTACCTTCCAAAATTGCTTCAATTCTATTCCTAAACTATGTTTTTTAGACTGAAGAGAAAAAACTTTGATATTTCGTTGCTGCCTACACATTAATCGTTGTGAATGTTTGATACATCACAAATTAACTTTCAAGTCGTTGAGTGTTTGACGGATTGGTTTGGGGAGAACGTCCAAAACGAAATGTAATGAGTTCCGTAATTGCAATTCGATTTCCAAGACGAGTGTCTTTTTTCAGGGGATATATTGTCAGGAAACATGTAAACCCAAAAATTTGATTTAATCATGATTGGCGAACAGATGTTTTTTCCTGTCTCTCTGTTGAAAAAAGGTGGAATTTATTGAATCTTCTTTTTTTGCTCATGTCCTTGGTAAGTGTGTGATTACATTGTTGCATGATGAAACATCAACTTTTGGACCGAAAATGACGAAAATTAAGAGATGGAGTGTATTGAAAATTTTTGATTTGAGATTCGAGGAAAATAGTTTGACAGAAAACGACGAGGCCAGCCCAAAAAATGTAAAAAATCTTGTCTCAGGTTAAAATATAGAAATAAATATTCAAAGATATCTTTTTTTAAATAATTGACTTAACTTAGTTACAACTCTTGCCGCTAAATGATAGATAAAAACTTCAAACCATCATATTTTGAATCTTTGGTGTTATTTTAAAAAAGCAATTAACTTTTTGCCTTCATGACAATTTTTTCATAGTTGTTAAGTTTTATTTGCAGAAGGAAATGCGTTTCAATAATTTTCCTAACAAAGTTTTCTTTGCACCTATGAGCAAAGCCACACTTTCTTTACAAATCGTCTACAAGGAAAACCAGATCATAGGTCAATTACATCTGAATATGCCCCTCAGTCGTAAAATTTAAAGAGAGCTAACAAGAAGATTTCGAAAGTGGCTTGGTATAAAGGTGATCATCGAATGGGAAATAGGAATCATTTATTCAGAATTGAGTTGATTTATACAAAACAGCGCGACTAAATCCAAAATCAATTATGCTGTGTTTGTACTTGAATATGTATGCATTTACGAATAGGATTGGAGTCTCATTTGCCAAATTCAAATTCCAAAAGGATACAGATTTGAGCGTGCCTGCATGCGAAAAAAAGTAGAGAGTATTTATTTCCTATTCGAAGGCATCATGATATTTGATGCTCTTGACACATGTTTTTACTACTGCTTTTTATTTCATCTGATTGCCAACATCCTCTGTTCTTGACGGAAATTCTCACTTGAAAAGTAGAGCATTTCGTATCTTTAATGTTCTGGGTTCAGCACCTTATGAAACAAACGTGTCTTGCTGTTAAAAAAACGCATTTCATCGCTACTCGACGTTGCTGTTCCTCAAAAAGAGTTCAATTTTATGCGGAAACCAATTAAGCATGTCTTCTTTTCGTTTCGCTAAACCATCATATTTCATTTCAAACACAGTTAAGTTTCCCGAACATAAATTTTCTTGAGCTATTCGACAAAACCAATGAACCAAAGAAAGAAATTATCTATATACAAACACAGATGCTGTTAGCTGGAACTCGAAACCTAACTAGTTGCTATGTTTTCATTCCCTTTAATTCAAACAAAAAAAGTATTTTGACAAAAAAAAGTTTTCTCACCTTTATTGTAAAACTTGCTCAAAATAATAAACACTTTTCTTAGATTCCAAATCTCGGTTCATAAGACGTTCCATTGCATCTGGAATTCTTCGACTGAAGAAGATCCAACGCGTTTTTTCCAAGACCGAAACAAGTCGCGCTCAGATTCAGTTTATTCAATAGGTTAGGCCATAGGATGGAATGGACGTTCGTTCAAATGAATAGAAGCAGAAATAAAACTAAGGAGAGTCAAAGGAGCGCCTGAAACGTTCTATAATGAATGCAAAATAATCCAGGTTTCACTGGACAAATAAGACAAGAAAAAGTTCTAAGATATTCAAGATATACCCTGAAGAAATCGTTCAAACTGGAAAAGGACACGTTCTTGAAGACCTCATAAACTGAATGACATAATTGCTTTCGTTAGCTATTGAAGTTTTTATAGAGGTCTTTGCAGCCTTTCCGAAACAGGTTAATTACTTATTTTTCTTGCATAGAGCAACCTTTGGCCCAAGATCGTGCGTAGTTTACATTTATGAACAAGGATATTTTTTTAGCCAGGCAGGTTTACTTCAGTTGATAACTTATTATAGACCATAAAACTAACCTTTGAATAAAGAAGCATCAAAAACAATCAGGGCAGAGAGGCTTTTGTTGTAAGGATCTACAACAGGCCACCATCACACAGAATGCAATATTTCTATGAAAACATCTTAAGTTTTCAATTAGTGATTTGTTTTCGTTTGATTAAAAGATAGGAATCTAAAATTGAAAAGGTTCGTATGGCTTGTGGGAAATAATTATTCCATCTCAATCAAGTTTTGTTGTAGACGTAGCTTCACACGGTGACGGGGCAACTATTTTTACAATTATAAAATAAACTTGGTTTGACGAGGAAGAAGTCACAATGGCGTTGATTCCAAATAAGGTTGTCGTCAGTTCCTCTTCACTAGTAAAATAATTAGTAGAGATTGTGACGGAAAAAGAACCTGGATGTCGCCTTGGAAGGACGACGACCATTCCCAATCCAATGTGACCTTTTTTCTCGTGTTTAAATTATCACTTTGGTTGCAATGTGCCTCAACTCGTAAAGTCACGAAGTTGATGGTAGCTTGGAAATCTAACAATGTTCAAATTCATAGAATTTAATTCTCACAAAAACTCATATCTTGGTTTGAGCTCTTGTTTTTGAAAAAATATTAGATATGAAAAAGTTGGCCGGGAGCGTGATTAAAAGTCCTTATTGTTATTGACCAATCAAAGGGCAGTTGTTTTATCTATATTCAACAATCTTTGGCACCTGCAAAATTATTTTTGCAAGCAAATTCCGAACAATGCCCAACGAATTTTGTTTATCATTTTTGAGCTTTACTTCTTGACCAGATATTTTTCTAAGGTCAGCCAACTTTCTCTCCAATCTAAAGTTGATGGGTATGAAAACACTCATCACAAATTACACTTGCTATTTGCTTTAAAAACAGGCAACCGTAAAATTGAGAGCATAGCATTTTATAAAACATTATTTGCCTTACATTATTCATTAGAACAGGACTACTTATTTGGTCAGGCTGATAACACGCAATGTGGTTTTGGAAAATGTCTTCTTCCTCTGAATATCATCTTCAGTGTGAAAATTCAATTTTCAGATGTTTATGGTTTGAAGAGTATCTTATTTTGTTATTTGTTTACTAATCTTAAAGCTATAAACAAATTGGGAATCTTTTTTTGTCATGAGGAAAATAACCTATTAATATTCGTTTCACGTTTCCTCGATGGGTTTTTAAAAAGTAGATCATGTCTTAGCAATTTCTCTTTCTCTGTAGATACAAACAAGTGAGATATTCGCAAAAAGACAAATTGCTTCATGACTTGAATTCTCAACAACTGCTCATTACCTTGCTTTAAACAAATGAAAAAATTCAAGCCAGGCAAATAAAAACGCCATTCCAGGAACACGAGGTGGCTTCAATTAGGCAGTAAAATATTTATTTGGCTGGATGGAATTGGTTTGAATGGAAAATGAATTGAGTTTGTGGGCGGAAAGACGTTGATATTTGTACTTGGTTAGGAGACATCATTTAATTTAACTTCAATTTTTAAAATGCTGTTGCATCAGAGACGAGTAATGTTATCAGAGTATTAGAAATTCATTGTTTAGAAGGAAGCTCCTTGAAGCTAGACCACCTAGACTTAACTTATCTTGACTCAAACGATTAGGAAAATTTATTTTCTCATGCTCATTTTAACATTCTGGGCATCATTAAGGTTTTTCAAAATCGATATCATTTCTGAAAAAAATTAGAATCAATGTTCTCAAAATGATGAAACCAAGAATTCAAACATTAAAAGAGCGATTTGAATATCATCAAACGAAAGTTATTAAAACATCTGTGTTATTTAAATAATGAGCTAGTGGGGTCTAATGATGGCATTGGACAATTTGTCTGCAAAAAGAAATGTCAATTAAAATATCGACATCTATCTCTATGATATAAACTTATTGATGGTTTACTTTTTCATTTATCTATCAAATTTAAAAGGCTAGTAACCAAAGCTTAGATTATTTTTCTGATCAAATTTTTCTTTTACAAAATTCACCTGAAACAAGTAACAAAGTTATAAGTGATGTGATTGCAAATAGACTTTCAGAAATTTTAGACTGAGTCACTTCAAACAATGTAGATTCATTATTTTAATGAAAGGTGTACAAATCAAGAACATTTTGAATCTTTTAGGTCGTTACAAATCTTTTGGCTACAACAAAGAAAGATTTTAAAATAACAAAATTAATTCCGATAGCAATTATAAAAAGCTTTTTTCTCTTTGAAAATCAACCACAAATTGATTAAGCAACCAATTTTGTGTAACAAACGATTTTGATTCCTCTCGATGAAAAGCAACGTCGTCATCAATTTAAACAAACGAATAAAATTGGATAGAAGTTAAGCCAGAGCTAATCTCTATATACTCATAAATATTAATACAAAAATATTTCATTCCAAGACAGTCCAATCACTCTCATCTTCCACGAACACGTGGCCTCTAATACTCTTCAAGCCATCGGGGAGTCCACATCTTCAGTAAGAAACAAAACCTTAACCTTTTCCATTTTGCATGCAATTCATTTGGATATTCAATAAACTAAGTTCATGACAATTGCTGATACACAAAAGGCATTGTTTGTTTGCTTATCTTCCATGGAATTGTGATAAAAAGTTTAAGCTATTGAAAATTTCAATCAAACCTTTCAATATTATAAGCACGTTCTTTCAGCTGTTTACTTGCAACTCTGGGTTGTAATTTATGGGAAGATGAGAGTGTTGTGATTTAAATACAGTATTGACGGCTATAAATTTAACTTCTTTAACGACTTTGCCTCTACACTACTGTAACTTATTAAGTTGTCAAGTATACACATAGCCGTGACGCAAAATCCAGCCCTTCCATTCAACTTCAGGCACAACATCGATTGAAGCCTGAGTTAACGCTGAAATAAAGAAATAATCAAAACATTTTTTAATGTTGGGCGTTTGATGAAAATGATTGCAATCAAGAGTTGTCAGGACAGACAAAAGCTGCTGAAAAGATTATGGTGACTCTTTTCGATTAAAATGATGGCAAAAATAGTTCGACCCTTCTTGCTACTGAACTACTTATTAAGGATTGTTCCTAACGAGATTTTATTCACAAATGTTGATGAGAAATAACAGACACTTATTCTAAATGGCCTTGAACAGGCTATATTACTTTGACAGTCTCAGTAAATTCTTGTCAGTTCAAAAGTAATAATATAAAACTGTGGGGGCCCATTAACTTTTTGCTCAAGAAATTCATTTTAGTCTTTTGATTCATGGCTGCAATAATTTAAGCCAAATTTATGATGCAAGGATATTGAAATCTTAAAATTAATATTTAAAAGAAAGTTTTGGCCAAAATATTAGGTATAACAATTAGGCCTATCAAGATCAGACAAGTTTGTGAAAAACTTCATGGGATGATAAAAGTTTTCAAACTCTTTCATTCGAGTTATAAAAACCCTAAATTATACTTTATGATTCCTTTTGTATCATAGGGTACGTTTGAGCATATTGCCAATAAAAAAATGTTTTGCTGATCACGAAAAATATATTCTAAAATTAGGTACGCTATAGACTGTTTTATTTGAATGTTAAATAATTTTTTCTCAAGAATTTTTAATTAGCTTATAAGCAACCATCTATGTAGTCTTGGTCAGGGTCAAAATATGTAACCTGTAGTGCACTTTAGGGCTGACGTAACTTTGTGAAATTTAAAACATGCATCCATTGTTCATCAAGATGCACTCACCGTAACGAAATTTAATTATTACTTCTATTACAATAAAAAACGTGTGTAAAGTAAATAAAATTTGCTTTAGTGCCAAAATTTTTTTCTTGCCATAAATCAACATTTTTTCAGGTATTTTTTTGTGAAAGTGTATTTCTTTGAACAGGTCACCCTCCCGATCTTTGTTATGTAGAGGAAATGTTAATTTATCACCTCCCCTGCTTGATTGCATCATGAAAAAGATTTTTTTTATCTTAAAAAAAAGTTTATTTTCATCGTCAAGCTTGTCCTTTAGATTCATCTTATCTTGGAAATATATTATTAATGAAGATTCGTAGATCGAAAAGCGTCAACGTCCTGAAAAGTAATCGCTTCGTCGCTATCTGGGATTGGAAACTTCATTTCGAATCACTTTCGACGAAAAAATTACATTAATCAAATAGAGTGTCTGTAAAACGTCTCAGTTAGACTTTTCATTTCGTATGGTGATGTGTATGTATCTCTATTTAGCGAAATTCGAAATTGACTGATACTAATTATTCACAAGCCATTTTGTCATTAGTTTATTATCTTTGATCGAACTGTGTGCTGTTACTTAAATAATCAGCTCCTTTAGTTTAAATTTTCGAGACATAAATCATTTTTTTGCCCGACAATTTAATAAATGATTCCTCAGACATCCTTTGGAAAATTACAATATTACGAAATTTTTAGATCAAAAAAATTTTTCACGATAAAAATTCGAATTGTAAAAATCTCTTTTTTGAAACTTGAGGGTACACTCACTATGAAACTATGAACATTACAAATCATTATTTCTCTTGAAGTGTTGTCGTTGGACACGTCTTCCTGAATATATTTCAGCCCAAGGATAGATTTGCATATAGCGTTGACTACCTTGGGAAGCAGGCAAAAAATTCATGTCCACCACGTTGTTGCAATGTGTCAAGCCACAATCTAGCAGGTTTCTTCCGAAGGAACCTTGAAAATTTTCATAATTATCTCCAAAAGTTAATTCAATTAGCATTAATGGAAACAAGGTTTTACATGGAATTGTTGTAATTTCTTGGTGATGCATATTTGAGCTATAATCAATATTTGGCTTATGCACTCTTTTGATGTCTTTTAAATTATTGTCAAAACTTTGTATAATCGCTGGATAGAATGAATCAAATTGAAATAAGTTTTTGTACAAACCAATCACAACAACTTTGTAAATATGTGTTACAAAATATTTGATTGATCACCCTTTGAAAGGGTTTTCACAAGCTTTAAGCCCCTACTTTGCACCTGGGGGCCCAAGAAAGATTTTAGTTGTTTTGAAAAGAAAAAAATCCGAACTATCCTCGAACTTTGTTTTTAAAATATTTTGAAGAGTAAGCTTATATGGCTGTGACAACTGGCTATATCTTTGAGATTATTACCTCAATCAGGATTGATTTTTAAAAAGAAAACTTAATTAGATTCAGCTGTTATTTACTTATTCACATTTATCCATTGAAAATCAAGTGCCAAGAATAAGCAACTTTCAATCCAATCAAACTGTTGTAAAGTCAACAGTATTCTCATTTAATTGATTTAGTGTTGGAAAAAACAGCTCTTACTATAAGCTATCTTCTTCTGTAAAGTTTTCCAGTTAACATTTTGGAAGACATATTCAAATCTCATTTACACGTTTGTCTAAGAAAATACCTTCTATATTCAAAGGGAAGAAAACTTGTTGAATAATCTAATGGCCAGAGAAAATTTGTTCAAGTACGTGGAATATTGTCTGGACGTACACTCCCCAATTCTAAACAAAAAAAAAGATTCTTCTGCTTTTAATTCATACTGGGTAGATCTCACAATGAAATAACACTTAATTGACATTCAAGACATACGTGTTTACGTATAATAAAGAGTTTGTGAAGGAACCGATGGAAGAAGCAGAGATGATGGGAAAATCCTTTAAACACGCCTGGCTCCCAAATCTTGTCTGCAAATTCTGCGGCTTTTTTCAAATCGCCCGTTTCAAGGTAGCTGGTAGAAAAAGTTTGATTAATTAATCGCGTAGGAAATTAACAAGAACGAAAAAGGTTATTACTTAGTCAATCAAGATGTTGTTTGGATGAGCAAAAATTACAAGGTTGAAAAAACGAAATGCTCGCTGAGAAATCCACAGATACCTGCATGGGATAATGGACTTGATGAATTGTATTTTTGACAACTTCAGCTACATAAGATAGGATTGATCAATAGCTCAGTTTTTCCTTGCAAAGTCTGTCTGGTGTGACGATTTTCTTCTGGCTGATATAAAAACTCTGTTCTTTCCTTCTTCCATTAACTTTAAAACACATTTCTGGTAGAATTTTATTGATTTTTCTCAGTTTATTATGAGGGAGGAAGCTTTGAAGGGCACGAAATAAGACCCTATCCCATTCCATCGTATTGCACCCACACGTCGCAACATAACCATATAACTATTTACAGGTTCAAGGAAATTTACCACCAAGAACGAACAAACGTTAACGAAGACTTTCACACGTTTTTCTAAGGAAAATTGAAAAAGAGTCATAATTTGCTTCTCTTTGTTAGAGATATTTCATAAATCTTAAATAAAGATGGAAAATCTCAAACCACTGAGGACGGAAAACAAACTATATCTTCGAACAACTATTAGAAAAGCTAATCTACTGTGAAGTAATGGTCTGAAGTTGTCATATATTCAGCATCCGTTTGACGTAACCAGAAATTTAATAGAAGAACTTAATGTATTTCTTAAGACTTCTTTCTTTGTGATGAGCTTGAGATTAAAATCGGAAATGAAGTTTGTCATTTAATTTTAAGGCCTTTTGAGTCCCTGCCAATTTGAAAACGATTTGTGCACAACTTCGGAGTAAAAAAGTCTGTGTCGATTTGAGCAAGGATATCGTGCTTTTGAGTCTGGAAAAATTATGTTTTAACTCCAGAGTCGGATCATTTATAAGACTCTTATAACAATAATTCAAAGATTTTTTCTTAGTTTGGAGATTTAAGGCTACATATTTGGTTAGCATATCGACACGTAACCGTTAGCATTTACCACGTGCAGTTTTTCTCAAACTTGTAAGTTCTACTTTTTAATATTTGAGCGTCAAAATGTATCAATGTAGAGTTTTGTTATTGTTTAATTGATAGTATTATTAAAAAATGATGAATCTTACATTTAATTCATCTTTATCTGTCACTTCTGGTTTTTTTTGTTTTTGAAATGAAGACACTTTGATCTTTTTAACAACGTAGGTTCAAATGCTTTCTTCAACAGGATTCGAATCCTTAGGTACCAACAGCCAGTTAACTATGACCATATGGCCACGGTGACCCCTTTACTTTTTTTACTTGATATGTGATTTCTGAAACCCAGGGTGAAAAATTGTAACTGCTCAGATTGGGATTAAACCCTTCCAACAAAGAAAACTAGTTAACCTTGGGGCCAAAATCAGGATGAATACAATTAAATCTGAGATATTCACAAATAACGAAACGTTAAAAACTTCAAAATGAATTTTGAAAAGTTCTCTAAAGAATCATCTTTTATGTAAAAATATTCATAAAAATTAAAAAAAAATTGCTTAACAAGCAAGATGTATCTGGACTATACTTGATTCAACCAACGCCAAAAACTTTTGCACCCTAAAGTAAGTAAAGTAATTGGTTAGCAAGTTTAGATAAATAGTGGATCATTTAATCTGTTTTATTACTCACAAGTTGTTTTAAATTAAAAAAATTAACTTTAATGATATAGAATTTACGGTTTAGGTCTTAATTCAAAACGTATTTTGAAATACTTTACTATCAGAGCTAAGCGCAAGTGAAAGTTTCACTCTTTTCGGTGAGTGATTTACGCTTTGACCTCTAAGTATTTCACAATTAGAATTGAATAATTATCTGAAAATTATCACAGAATCCTTATTTCTTTAAGAAACTTGATTTGAACATAAATTAGCAATTTGGTTGATGACTTTTTCTATTAAATCATTCTGGTATTCTCTTACTTCACAACCTAGCTTTTACAAGGAGTAATATTTTTTTGTTCTTGGATTGATAATTTTAATCTCATTTATAAAAAAGCAATTTTCTTCAATAATGAATTAACACAAAGTTTAGAAGTAAATCGAGTCAAATTGTAATTATTGGTTGTTTCGAAACCTTTATAACTCCGTCAACCACCTTTAACGTAGTTACGGATTC
>Ga0194133_10005027_pt1 | contig 17141 bp, 14 predicted proteins | sample TA2KigOf40mmetaG_FD_155448 | JGI IMG/M metagenome (GOLD analysis project Ga0194133, IMG submission 155448) | Freshwater microbial communities from Lake Tanganyika, Tanzania - TA2015055 Kigoma Offshore 40m | ecosystem: Environmental > Aquatic > Freshwater > Lake | place: Tanzania: Lake... | reverse complement strand
ACCCTGAGGATAACTTGGGCGCTGGACACGCTCTAGAACATTTGGTTTTTAAAGGATCGACGTGTTTTATAGAACAGGTAAAATCTTTTGACAACTTTTAGCTAAATGTTGGTTGAGCTTTGATTTTCTCTCCAGAATATGATTGATCGCTTGTGCTCTAGTTGTTACTCAAGTTCTACAAATGCAGCAACTTATCCAGATCATACAAGGTATATTTTCCAGATCAAATTTTCTTCAAAATGTAATTGATATTTATATCTTTGCCATAAATAAGGTTTGAATTTTCTTCAATTGCCAAAAAACCTGTTCCAAGCCTAATAGCTGTTTTCTTATGCCACATCTTTCACCCAAGCTTCACAGATAAAGATTTTAAATCTGAAATTTACTTCAGAGACGAAGACTGCCGAGAGACTGGAGTAATGTATGGTTCATATATAAATCTATCTAAAAGTTGCTAGAAACTTAGCCTTTGTCAATATTTTAAGGTTTTGTGAGTTGAAGGATGCTTTTGACAAGCACAGTCTAATAAGCCAAGAAGTTTTCAAACGCTTATATCCAGACAACTCGCCATTTTCCAAAGTCGCTGGTGGAAGCTTCAAAAGTGTAAGGAAACTCAACTTAGATATGGTTGAGACATTCCACATCAAGAACTACAGACCTGGTGAGGATTTGTTAGGTACTGAATATACAATGTATTTTTATAAAATTTTATTTTTTAGAAAATACTTGCCTGATTATAACTGGACAAGTTTCGTTGAATGAAACTCTTCTGGAATTAAGAGAAATTGATCTTGAGTTGTTTCATGAAGCACAATCAGTTGCTACTGAACCAATCTCATTTGATAATATACCTTTGCATCAAACGACGAATGTGTCACACGTAAGGATAGATGGTGTCAATACTCCACTTGTTGCAATCGGTTGGATTTTTGACGAAGGTGACATGGAAGTTGAGAACTTTGTTGCATCGTCAATCCTAACAGAGATTCTCAGTGATGCTTTGAATTCTGGCAGACGTACGATGAGGTAGAGGAAATTTTTCGAAAACAGTTGGCTATTTTTTTACAAATATTTGAATTTATATTTCCAGTAATAATTTTACGGTTGTTGAAAGCAACAATGTTGGGATTGTCTACGTCTTTGACTTTTCATCTTGTAATGAAGATTTTGATCAGTGTGAAATTATAGTAAAAGAAAAAATGTTGGACCTTGCACAATTTCAACTGGTCGTTTCACTTGATGAAATCCACAACAGGATTGCTGATTTGCAACTAAACCACCTGAAGTCTTCAGAACGTGATCCTCACGCAATATTTGCACAAGTTATAATTCAAAACTTTCTTAGTCATCGAGAAGGTTTTAAAAAGGTAACAGCTTTTTACTTCCGCTATATTTTGACCATACTAACCTTTAACTTGAAAATAGTTAGAAGAGAGTATAAGTACTCAAGAAGTCTTCTCAAAGTTGCTAAGTAAAGAAAGCGTTTATTGGAGAAAAATCTTAGAAAAATGGATTGGGGCTCCTTGGGTGATTGTGAAATTTGATCCATCAAAAAAGGCAAGAGAAAGATTTTAAATCAAAACATGGACTTTTGTAATGAAATAAATCAATATTTAGCTTTCAGAAAATTCTCAAGTTTCTAAACCTTCCAAGTATACAGATTTAAAAAACACCAACCCAGCAAAACCACTTGATGCCCTCAAATACTTGAAATTTCTCACTGACCAATTTAAACTGAATTTGGATGAAATCAGTTTTTTGGACACATACATTCTTCCTCAACGCTCTGAACTAGTTTTTGAGAAAATTGGCCTTAAAGTGAAATTTTTGCAGACAAATTCTGACGTCTTTAATATGAATATTTTGTCCGATTCTAGAGGATTGACAGAGGTTATTGCTAAAAAAAAGTTTCAAGTTATATTACGATGATCTTCAAAATTTTTTCATAGCGCGAGAGATTATTTCTCCCGCTTCTTTCGAGACTTTTCAGTGACATTTCCACCATTTCTTGTGAGTCTTATACTTCTCCCATTCAAATATCCACACATGCAAGTCTTGGGTTATTCAAAAGTGATCCTCCCATTGCATCCAACTATTTCTGCATATGGAGACAGGTAAAGAAACATTCTGACCGTTGATGAATTTTGTATAAATGCTACAACTTTCATTTAGTGCATAGATTACATAGAGCTTGTCAGCAATCTTGACAATTGGTTGGAGGATCTCTTTGTAAGGAGATTGTCACATCCAATGGATTCTATACGTTGTCAAGCAAAACAAGTCCAGAAACTGAAAATTCAACCACACGCAGTAATAAATGATTTACTTTGTAGGCAGTTGTTTAAGAGATCATCAAATAGAGTGAGAGAATGGACTTTTTTTAAAAAGTTTCAGAAAATTTTATTATAAATATTAGTTCATTTCAAGTATTGAAAGCCAAGAGATTTTCTTGAAAAACCTGGAATCTAATAATGAAGAGTCCAAGATTAGTGAGGAGCTACTGGAGATAGGTTCAAAATTGTTTGCAGTGGATAACCTGGACATATTTGTTTCGGGTGACTTTCGCTTTCTAAACAGCGAGTCAATTATGAAACCTTGGAAGATTTTCCTCAGGAAATTAAAGTCACTTCCTTACTTCAGGAAACGTTTCAAATTAAAGTAAAATAATGTTAATCAAATTTAATCATCTAAATATTTTACAATTTTTTTTCTTGCCAGGACTTCTTTGAGAAATTTTTTAGTTGACTCAACGTTTGTCGAAGTTGGTCAAAGCGATCACAGAATCTATGGCTTGTCAAGTTGTAAAATTTCATCTTTATTGAGGACCTCGTATGTCGATGTGACGAAAGAGGATAGTAAAGTAATCTCTTCTATCATGCTAATTGCTAAACTTTTGTCAACAAATGAGGTTCGTAAAAAAAGATTTATTTGATGAAAATAACGTAAAACTGCTCTTCCGTATACTTCAGGGAAATTTGTGGAAAAAAGTTCGAGGAAAAGGTACCAAATTTTTAGAACATGCAATAAATTTGTACATTATTTGAAAATTATTTTTAAAGGGTTGGCCTACCATTGTGGAGTTCATTATCGTGTTCACGATTCTTTGTTGTGTCTGAGCATCCAAGAGTCTGTTGATGTAGCTGAGGCATTTGCTGAGATATCTGAATGCATTGTAAGATTCAATTTGATTAAACCTGACTGATGATTGGTCAAATGGTTTCGTTTTAACTAGCTTTTTACAATCTCTGATCACGATTTTTTACGACGAAATTTGGAATCTGCACGTGGTGAACAAATCCATGAGTTAGTTGACAGGGAAGACTCCATAGCTAATTCAACATCTCAAGTTTTGATTTCCTTGATACAAAATTTGGGCGACAAATTTAATAGGTATGTTGCCTCATTTATTAAAAGTTACACAATTTCAGTATTTTTGTCATCTATAGGGACCTTGTAGCTAGAACTTTGGAATTGACTTTGGACGATCTCATACCAGTTTTTGCTCACTTTAAAAATCTTTTTAAGAATAACACTGTCACCTCAATTGTGTGCCCTCTAGACAAATCAGATGATATAAAAAAAGAGTTTAAAGCGTAAGTAGTTTTTCAATATTAGAGTTTTATCTGATATATCATCAACTGGCAATTTTTCCCCTTTTCAGGCAAGGAATCAACTTACAAGATGTTAATTCCAGAGACAACAAAAATTTAGGAAAAATAACTGGACGTCGTCCATTCATTTGAATTCAGAACTTTGTGGCAATATCTTAATAAAATGACAAGTTGAACATCAAGTTTTAAACTCTCAGCTCATAGGTACCCTAAGAAAACGATAGTTATATTTTTTATATGTTAATATAAAAAATTGACTTGCGGATTGGGAAGCCAAGTATTAATCAGGAAAAATTTTCCATGAATGCAAAACTGATTGACCTTAGTCTAAAAACCTGACAAAAGCCAAGTCTACTGCCTCATTTTTCCTTCTGTTCGGGTCAAGCCCCATATCTACCTTAAGGCATAGACAACTTTTACTGACAAAAGTAAAAATAGCCAATTCAACCAACACTAGCCTTTGAATTTTTATTGGCTAACCTAACCAAATGACATGTCTCCATGGTTGTCAATAGGTAACTGAAGTTTGTCACACAGATAGAAAAATTATGGATTCTGAAAAATATTTTTTTGACCCTTAAGCAAGCTAGTATATAATGATGAATTCTTATCAAATGTGTAGTCTAATTAATACATAAAAATATCATATTTATTGAGTGACAATATTCTTTTTGTCTTTTCCTGGTTTCTTGCAGCCCAGGAAATGTTTGCCTGCGTCTGCAGTCCAGATAAACCAATTTTGGAAAGATTGAACCCTGAAAAAGTTGAATAAGACATAAAATGTTGCATTAAGGACCATATACACATACATTTTTTTCTGTGAGTATTCGAAGATTGTGTGACTATTGACCTTTTTTCATACAACCTCCACAGTTTTTTCTGTAAGAATTAACAGTCTTTTTTCTGTGAAGAGCTTGCACGTTTGTTTGATTTTTAGTTGCAGGACTTGGCAATTTGTTTTTATTTTGAAGAGCAGCTCCCTTATTGGTCGATTTTCTCCAAATTTGTTTTGATGTCAAGTCACACAACCAAAAATCAAAACAAATGAGCACATTCTTCACAGAAAAAATCTCTAGAGGTTGCATGAAAAAACCAAAACAAATGAGCACATTCTTCACAGAAAAAATCTGTAGAGGTTGCATGAAAAAACATGTAAACTGTCCCAAAAAAGGTCAACAGTTACAGAATCTGTAAATACCTCCAAAAAAACGTATGTTTGTGTGGTCCTTTAAAGCTTAAAATTGGTAGTCCAGAAAACGGACAAGAAGGAGCTCGCATGTAGCCTCACCTCAAAAGATTATGCTACGCAACAGTTTGTTTCAACAGTTGGATTTGTCCTAACAAGGAAAGAATAATTATTGTAATTCTTCGACTTTTATTTTTTAACTGTCTGACAAAGTCCTAAGTGTTAAAATACATTTATCGATTTTGTATTTTCTTAAGGGCGGAACTTTTCATAGTTTCGAAAAAAAATTAATAGCATATATCTGACTAAATAAAAAATTTCAAATTTTTTCAAAGAGCATCAAAATGTTTTGCATAAACTATGTTAAATTAATATTTGTTACGACGCTGGGTTTAATTATTTATAATCTCAGACATAATTTCACAATTTTAAGAAAATGCACATGGCATTCTAGGGGCCCAAATAATATTCTACGATAGAATTTTCAAGGCTATTATTAAATCGACCGAGAGGAGTCCATTTCAGTTTCGTTTTAAATCACAGTTTGTTTGGCTTCCATTTAAAGAATCTAAATATGAGGTATTTCGTTAAGGTGTTTCATATTAAGCTGTCTCCGTTTTGGTAGAACTCCTGAGATGGCTTCGGTCGAGGTGGGACATTAGGCACAGGTCTCCTGTCAAGAACAAGAAAAAAAGGTGTGAGCATGAAGCATCATGGTGAAAGCGATGAACAGGAAGACTAGAATGAAATTGGCATTCGGAGTATCCAAACCAAACCTATACCTTCAATTAGCATGAAACGTGAGGAGCCTTCACCGTCAAAAAAGGTATGACAAAAATTAAAATGGTGGGACAATAAAGCAACATGTTTTCCCATAACATTTATTTGGACTTGACATTTTCAAAATTTAACAGACCGTGAGTAAAAGCCGTTCATGCGTCTCCATCATCGCCTGTTACAGTGCTCGATTGATTTTAGATATTTAATTACAAAAATTCATCCAAGTTTTCTACTACAAGCAAATGAAAACACCTACGGATTAACACCAAAATCAAAGCAACAAGTCAAATTAAAATACAATTTCTTCTGTAAATGCAAAGTTAAAATGGCTAAAATAGACACAAAGAGTTAAGCTAAAAAATTGTAATCGTTTCCGTTTCGTACGTATTTTGTGATGTATTAAGACAGGCCTTTATTGAACATCTAAATTGTCCTGATTTTTTAGACAAACTTATGAGAGGAAAGCGTTAACAAAAATTTATGGTTCATATTCAAAGAGGAAAAAGGTGAGAAGTTTATTTGAAGCTTCTCGTTCACATTTGATTTAATTGATCATTATAAAAAGTTTCTGATGTATCACTTTATAAAAGGTTCAGTTTTTAAAAAGCATCAAAAGTGTGAGAGCTCTTTTATCGTTTGAATCCTGTCTTCATCATAGAGGAGAACTGATTTTGGACCTCATCTACAGCTGCCTGAGCTGCCGCTTGAGTGGCAGCCTTTTGAACTTGTTGCCCCATTGCTCCAAAAGAAGACGAAGTGATGCTGGCAGCTTGGTTAAGGCTCCTCCTGGTGATGACAAAGTTGGTTCAAGTTACAGACAAGGTGTCAGGTTTCAAGGAACTCCACAGGTTAGTTTTAAACACAGAAGAAAAGAACAAGACAAATTTCTAGGGAAAGGTAGAGACGATGAACAGACCAAGGATGGTTGAAAAAGAAAATGAAAGATAAAGAAAGATAAGTGTCGAAGCTGGTCGAGTTCTTCATCATTCCTTCTTCAGCGTCTCCTGTTGATGATTGTACAGAGGCGAGCATCAGAGAGCATGAATAAGAGAAATTAGGACATGTGTTAATATGGTTGGCAGCAACTCACCAATAGAAAACAAAGTCATAGTAAATTTGTTATTACAAAAAGTAGAAAAGGTAGTTCTTTGACGCATCTCACAAAACTTATGATTTTTTGACCCAAAACCTCTTAAAACTGTTTCTATTAAACTGCACTCGGCAAAATTTTGAACAGGAAAATAGTCTTAATTCAATGAAATACTCACGTTGGAATCATGGGAGGGGGTAGACCACCGCCAGGTCTTCCAGGAGGTGGAGGAGGGCCTCTTCCAGGTGCCATAGGAGCTGCTGGAGCCGTTCTGGGTGGTTGAGGTGGTTGGCGGGTAACAGGTGGGGGAACATTCCTGAACGGATCACTAGTCGGCTGTTGAGAAATCGAGGAGCTCCTGGTAGAAATTAACAAGTAAAATTTTTAAGACAAGATTGGTCATGTTTTCATTGAGAGAACGAGAAAAAATTTGAAAGCCATACTCTTAATAAAATTTAATTTCTTTAACTCTAGATTTGCTTACATCGATGTTGAGTTCATATTTCCCATCCAGCTCACTGTTTGAGGCGCAGGGCCTCCAAGTGTTGCCATTGAGACATCACCAATAATCTTAAGAGCTTCCTTGCACGCATGATATTGTCGCAGCATCTCTTCTCGCTTCATGGCTTCGTCAGCACTTTCTTCCATCATTGAGTGCTAAGATCAAATTGCAAATAATATTTATCTTTCTTCCAAACCACAGAAACTATAATCGAAACCATTAAAGTTTCTTAATCATTAAATTGTTCAACTAACCGTATCACCGGTCGCGTACAACTGGGCTAGGAGTTCTGAGTTTATGAATGTTTTGACATCGTTAATCATAAGAAACATTATTGTCTTGGGTACCTGCAGAGAGTAAAAGGTTAATTTTTAATTTTCCTGCTAAATCATATTTTTGAAGATAAATCACCAAGTCTCGACAAGTTTTTGTAACAATTTTCATGTACGAGTCCACCAGATTTCGTATCGTCTCAACCTGTCTCTCAAGCTGAGGGTCCACTGATCCCAAAGAATTTTCTGCCATCTAAAGAACAATTTTTTAGAATACGTTAGCTTATGATTCCATTTTACAAGTCACTTCTTTGAATCATGGGTCAGTCCCAGATTCAAAACATAAAAAGGAGTTGTGGTAATAGTGACCAAAGAATTACAAGCAAAGTAAATATTTACAATGAATACTTTTGGAAGTATTTTTCATGCATATGACCAAATGTAAACTGTCAAAATATCTCTAGAGTGCCTCCATCGAATTATATACAAAAGGAGTTAACTAAAATTGGGAGTGCTTTCAGTAAGTTACCAAATATCATGCGGATTGTAAAATGTGATTAATACAGAAACGAAGAGGATAAAAAGTAAAAATGTAATTATCATAATAATGAGAGTGTTAATTAAAACAGCAGCAGATTGTTCAAAAATTCTGCAGCCAGATTTGTTAATAAAAGATTAAAAAGGAGGTTGTCTAGTCTTCTGAATTTACCAAAGCCTCACCTAAAACTCACCGTGGTTACAAATTGGGACTTCAAAACATATAGGTGATTACACAACATATAAAATTATGTATTTTTTAATTCTGAATGAATCACTTTATTATTTGAAGTCCGAATTTGTTGTAAGTTTACTAACCATTGTAATATTAAAGGTGGTTGAATTTCAGCGACTTACTTTTTCCTAAAATGGAAAGAAAAGTTGGGATGAAAAGAGAGAAAGGCGATCCTCTCAAAAGAGTTTGTAAAGAGTCAATGACGTAGCTTAAATAAGGCATTGAGAAACAGGCAGGCCCATATCTGCTTCCTCAAATAATTAGCAACTCAAGTTCTTTTTTAAATATACTTGGAGTCTAAATGAAAGCAAGACATTTTTTATACCGACTGTAACTAAAATTATAAAGTAAATTTATGTGTAGTACGGTACAACCTATCATACTTTTCCCTTTATATAAATATGTACGATTCCTCTGAATAAACAGTTAGTATCTGATTCTTACTTTCTTCACGGGGGTTCAAAAATAAGCCTACCAGCATAAGTTTACCAAAATTACAATACTTTTTGTCTTCCCCTAGTCTCAACAAACGAGCTAATAAAGGTAAACTTAGGTAGTGCTGATCTGAAAATGTTCCAAGGGAAAGAAATTTTTGAGCCTGCGGTCATTAGGCTTAAAATTTCGAAAATTTTAAGCTAAGTGTTTAAAAAGCACTGAAGCTGAGTTTAAAGAATTATGCCTGACTGACAGAGGCCATATAAAAATTACCTCTCCATCTCCATTCATTGCTTCAGATGACTTTTCAGGATACACCCCAGCCCTAAGGAACGATGCTTTCCAAGAGTCAACATCATCCTGCGTATAAAATACACAAAATGACATTAAATCTAACAAGAGAGGTTGAGTGATATCTTGAACAGGAAAAGCAAAATAAAGTTTAGATTCTGGAAAGCAAAAAACAGCACAAGCATAGTTTTCTAGAAAACCCTAGAAAGTTGCAATTTCTATTTGTGACGAACATATTAGTTTCCTTATCGCATTGTCATTTTAAATTTGCTTAGAAGTTTTACAAATCGAAAATACGTTCAATTAAAGTTTTAATTTTAAACCTGTGTCTCACAAGACAATTCAAGCTGCTTCCAGTCTTTGCAGACGTTCCTTCCTTCTGTGTTGGAATTGAACAAGAAATTTTTGTAAAATACAAGAAAGATCCAAATTAGATATTGAAAATAAACAAAACATCAACATAAAAAGACTTATGGATTTCTTAATCGCTGATTTATATGCAAGAATAATTTTTGTTTTAACCTGGATTGTAAATTGCAAACATGTGGCGGCGGCTCATGAACCCAGCCTCTATGTCCCGTAGTTTAAGGTTGTCAAGAGGCAACATAAATTTCTTATCTTTTTCCTGGATAAAGATAAAACCATAAATTGGGGATAAGACTATGAGGGACTAGAATTTCAAATACCTCTTCATCTTTGAACCAAGAGAGGGATTCAGATGTGAGAACAAACCAATAGTCTCGAGAGCCACCTCGCATTAAGCTTAAGTTGTGAATGCTCATATAACCCTTACGAATCACTTGGTTTCCGAGTTTTCGACCAGTCTTCTCAGAATTCTGAGATGCTGTCGAGGCGCTGAAATTCATAAAACATTTCAACTGTTTTCACTGGACCAAACATAAAGCAACATCTTGCTCTAAACTAAATTCAATAGTAAACGACAACTCACTTTGCGAAACCAATAAAATCCTCATGGTTTGTGTTCATGTAAGCAAGTTCGCTGTCGATTAACATCAGTATCTAAATTTCGAATTTGAGTTATACGTTACTCTAAAAAGACAAAATTGTGGATTGAAAAGTAGAGAGAGGAAGGAAGCAATGGGGCTCATCTTTTTAAAACTATATTATTTTGATATTTCAAATTAAGTTTTATTATTTTGAGCACCCAGTTTATTGAAACGAATGAACAGTAAATGCACCATCAAATTTGTGGCTCCTAGTTTTTCAAACTGCCCTAGTATTCAAATGCATTAAAGTAAGCTGGATTTACCTGATCCTTGCACCTCTGCTCCTTCTCTCTAATGTAGGTTGTAATAATCCTTTCAGTTTCTTCACGAAGCCTTGGATAACGATTCATCTAGCAAAACAAAAGTTAGGTACATTTCTGAGAATTTGGAGGTGTAAAGAGGTTTTGAATATATAAATTGTTTGACAAAGTAATTAAAAAGTATGAACATGTCACACTCAAAAGACAAATGAAATTTTGATAATATATTTAACATAGCCAAAAAGAACGAACAACAGTGAATTCACGCACTGTAATATTATGTGCAACAGGCCTGAGGAAATTTTTATCATGCAGAAACGTGTTAAATGTTAGTGGCTTCTCAAAAATGAAAGACAAAAAAGCGTACCAAACAAGCCAGCGCCCAGTTAGAATTCAAAAGTTTGAAGAAGATTTTGAGTATATTTAAAGGCAAGGGTTAACTTTTCCCAACACCAAAATTGTCTGGGATTTTTAGAACTAAACAAACTCTGAGCATGTTTTACCTTTATGAGTCCTTGCACCATTATGTTACGTAATTCTTCAGTTACCAATCCTACTATTTTTGTCGCGGGTTCTTTAAGCTGAGTTATCCGTCGTTTGGCAACTACTTCAAAAGCCTCCCCAGGTGTAAAAAGTCCAACTTTCACACCTTTTAATTAGGACAAATAATAAAAAAAACAAATAAAACACCCATTTTACGAAAAAATATTAACTTTCACTTAGACTCCTCATTTGAATTTTAACAATAAAATAAAAAGGTACCCCAAAAATTATTTGTAAGTAACCCGTAAAAGGATTTTTTGGTAGCATGTATGAATAAGCAAGGTTTTGACAAAATTTTAAACTCAGAGGTGTCTTTTTGAAAGAAAGGGGGCTTTCGGTACCACTGACTAAAATATGAAATTTCCCATCTCTTGTCTTAATTGCTCTCGGGATAAGATTGACGTACTCTAGCTTTCTTAGTTTTTGATGAAAAGAAATGCATCGGGAAAAACGGTTTTAACATAATTTGTCACCTCAAAGACGGAAATGGGATCTAGGTTAGTAAAGATAAGTTAGTAAATTGCTGGCCTGTTGTACTAAGCGCATGTGTTTTAAGACCGACGAACTAAGTTACTTTGAATAGTGAAATAGGGTTTTAAAAGCAGAACAACTCAAAGAACTAAATTTGAAATAATATGCAGTTATCAGAAATATTGCTTTTGATTTGACAAAGAATTGCATGCTACCAAAAATCAGTAAAGGGTACCTTCTCTGAGCAGAATCTGACAACATTTGTCAGTTCTTGAACTACCAAGTCGATGCATTTTAAGCTTGGCTCTCGCATTCGAGCTATTTGCTTTTTAACAATGGCCTCAAAGGCCATGTCGGGAGTAAACAGGCCAACTCTGACACCTGAAAGCAATTCCCTACGAAACTATAAGGCTGATTTGGTAATATCCCTTAGTTTTAGTTTGACATATAATGCAACATGTTTTAAGAAAAAGTATTTTTGTACCGTGAATGTTTCGAATTGCAAAGGCGATCTCCCTTCTGAAAGTAATGAAATTTACAAATTTATTTATTGGGTAAAAAAACTTGTATTAATATTTACAATATACAAACCTGAGCTCTTTTTCATCAAATTCCATTCTAACTATTTCATACGGGAATCTTTCATGAAATAATCTATTAATTTTAGCGCCTCCGCTGAGCTCTAAAGTATTGACCAGTGCAGACCCGCTTCCCTCTATGGATCGCTCGAAGTCTTGTTGGAGTTGCTGGATGCTCCTAAAAATTACCAAATTAACTTGATAAAAATTGCTTAAGTTACACCCCTAATTTTGAGATTAAAATAAGTGTGTCGATGAGGCCATTTGGTTAAGGTACCTATTTGTTTAAGGAAAAAGGTTCTAGCCCAGCACATACAATCAACGTTCGACCCCGTAATACCACCAAAATACATATGAATTTTTTTTGTAATGAATAACTAATCTGTAAAAGATTCTTACTGAAGCATTGCTTTGGTTTTGATCGACGGATCATCAGGTCTGAAATATTTGTATTGCTCTACTTCTTTCTCCAGTGATAAAAGCTGCCTCTGAAGACGATCACGGAGACCTGAGAAAATTTTTTATTCAAATTGCAAAAGCTAGCAAAGACTTTCGTTTTACCTGGTAAAGTCTCTCTGATGTGGTTGCTTAGCTGTTGGTTCAAAATTTTTTGTAAATACGGTGTTCCCATGCGATCAGCCATATGGCGGTAGGAAGGATGGCTGCAATAAACATCAGGCTGCTTTACGAGTATATAAAAATTTTGATTAGTAAAAATTACCTAAGAAAAAACTTTCGCTCTGCCTCTATGGCGACTTTTATGTCCTTTCTACCCTCAATATCCTTTTGAGACCTGAAAAACGAAGTATTTTATTTTCAAAAATCTGTCTGAATCATTGTGAATAAAACTAAGGTTTACCTATTGACTACACCAACATAACCTCTTCTCAAGGGAAGCAACTTATTTTCTAAGATCTCACGGGCATCAGTTCCTTCATCCATAAGATCAAGTTTTGTTAACACTCCAATCGTTCTTAAGCCTTTTGAAAAAGAGTTTTCAAAATTATATCTTGAATTTTGATAGTGCTAACGTTATAATTTAACTGACGTATGAATTTTCAAAATTATTTGGAAAGATTAGCTTAAAATCGGTAATAAAATAATTAACATGATCATAAAAAATATACAAAATAAAAATAAAGACTGAAAAAAAGGAACCTAAGTCACAATAGTAAATGATGTGATTCTAAGAAAAAAACATGCTAAAAAACTCAAAGAGACCAAGTGATATAACAGGTACCCTCAGGATCGACTTGTCTTGCTAAGTTAAGAGCATCGGATGTCGCCAAGTCGGTATTAGCTGGCGTTACCGCAAGAATAAGACAAGTCTCCTTGGAGATGAAGGTCATCAACATGTCTCGAATCTGAGCCTCAATGTCAGCTGGTTGGTCACCAACAGGTATCTTGGTCAAACCAGGCAAGTCGATTAAGGTAATGTTGAGGACTGTAGGGGAAAGATCGACGACCATGTTATTATATGAGAAAATTACAAGATTCTTGAAATGTTACAATGATTTATTGCTGCTGATAATGAGACCAAAATGTAAGATTTGAATTTAATTGACTTGAATATTTCGTTTGACTTTGGATTCCTTTTTTCCAACCTTTGGTATAAGTCATTTTCAGACTGTTAAAAACTACCTTCCGGATCTGCTTGTCTGGCAACCATGAGAGCATCAGATGTTGCCAAATCTGTATTAGCAGGGGTGACAGCCAAAATAAGACAGGAATCTTTTTCAATGTACGAAGCTATCATATCACGAATTTGCACTGAAATATCAGCCGGCTGGTCCCCGACGGGTATTTTGGTCAGTCCCGGTAAATCAATGAGTGTGATGTTTAAGACTAAAATTTGAATTGTTGTAAAAACCAAAATTAATAAGTCTCAGCCGATAGTTTTTATAGTAAAATTTGAGAACATTTAAATCAGTTCTAAATCTTTAAACCATCTGGCTAGTAATAAAATGATTTTCGGAATCGTAAAATGGTCTTTGTTCATAATTGTACTGTTCTCTTGGGGTAAAAGCCTAATTGCAGCATTTGAAAAATAAAGCTTGATTACCATAAGGAGAATAAACTCTAAGATTGATAGGCAAGTTGGAAATGCCCTTGTTGGATCCAGTCACTCGGTCTGTTTCATCTTCGATTTCTTTCCGGATAGCGATGAAGTCAGCAAACTTTTGACCCTTGCAATGAAGAAATTCTCCATACTCGTTGGGGGAATTTATGAGCTGAAAGATTAGACAAGCTTAAAATGATTTTTGTCAAAACAGCATGACAGGTTACGCATAAAGTGTATTGTTGCAATATAACCTAAATGCTTTCCTTTACCTGAAGAATTAGTGGTCTTCTTGTCACGATACCACTTCCACGGGGCAAAAAGTCCCTAAATTTAAAGAAGAACCACTTTCCAAAAGTGCAAGGAATAGAAACAGAAAAATACAAATTTTTTAAATAAGCAACCTGTTTTTGAATGAGATTTATCCCTTAATTTAGGTCAAGGATTTTGTCAAACCCAATTAAAACATATTTTTCATAAACATCAAATTTGTCACCCCAACATGACGAATTCTTTTTGAATTTGGCTCTTATGATTGAGTCTTTGTCCATCACAAGGAGAACAATGAAACAAAGCACCCGCAAGAAAAATTTACTCATCTACATCCTTTTTATCGTTATCCCTGAGGAATAATTTGAGCTTTTAAATTTTGAAAAATTAAAAAACTGGCAAAAAAGTATAAAGTTTTTAGGACTTAATTGTTGCTTTTCAGCCATTCAAGGAGCCTGGCCTTCTAAATTTTGGCTGATTCAGTAGTTGGGAGAACCTTTGCATGGAAAATTCAAAATTAAGGAACTTTACATTTGCAAGTCTCTCAGTTAGGTTGTGCATTAAATTTCCAAAGGTCTCTTGCAAGAGGTTGGGAAAACCTTACGAACCTCAACCCTTGGCACTCCAAGTTAGAATATTACATATGTGGTTATCCCAGCATCCAGATTAAAATTGGCTTTTATAAATTTAAAAACCTTTAGGCCAATAAAAGAATCTCCGTTATGTTAATATTAACCTTCTTTACATTTTTGGTGTCTTTCTCACTTACTTTCCGACGAAATTTTCCAACACAGATGACTTTCCTGCAGATTGACCACCTACCACTGCTATTTGTGGCAGATCGATGACCATAGGTACCCCAAGCGATGTGAAAGCATCCTGCATCCGATTAATGATGGGGATCAAGGCTTCCATCCCACGATTGCCGGAAGCCATCGTTAAGGACTACCAGTTCAAAACCAACACGACACCCTGAACTGAGCGACAGCGAGCAACACTTGTCGATTGGGAGGTTTGAGCAGTCAAAATTACGATTTAACGAAAAGATTTTGTGTTGTCTCGAATTTTACCTTCACTTCGAGCTGTTCTGTTAGTTTGATAGACTGACAATAAGTAAGGTTTCGTTTAATAGCACAAAAGCAGCGATCGACCACCTCCCATATAAAAAAAACATTCAACGTTTATTCTAGAATTTGGAACCCTTCTCGATAGAAACGACTTGCTTCAGGCACTAATTGGCAAGAAACGCTCCACAAAGCTGAACGTTATATAAAATGGTCCTGTCAAGCTAGCGCTGTGATTCACTCATGCACTCAGTCTGTCAGCCAGTGCACCCGTTCGGGCCATATACAATCCGTGCACACAAAACGGAGTGATTCACTACAGAAAGAGAACCGTTTAAGTAACATTTTTAAAGTCTCATTTCAGTTTTCGGTATATGATTGATATGATATGATATGATTGATTTGTATTTTTGCTACGAGGGTATGTTTTCCACTTTATCAAACCAAGTTTTCTTGTCGAGGTATACTAGAACGTCACGGTTGTGAGCCCGAAGAATTTCGCCGAAATTCAGCTGAACGACTCAAAGTGATCCACCTTTATTCGTCATCGATCTATGCATGATGAAACCACAGAGTCCTTTGAGTTTACGGTGGTAAATGCGCAAGTCATCAAAATACCTCGAAAAACAACAGACGCAATCAATAATGGTTTACACGAAACCTCGAGAGGGCTGCCCGTAAAAAATTCGAATTGTCCCTTGCCCCTCCAAAGAAAATTTTTAAACTCAAAAAAAGTCGTGCAGTTAATAAGAAGTGATTTTTTTCTTTGTTTAAGTAATTAATAAAAAGGCACGCTTGTTCCTGACAGGGAATAATTTTTAAACATTTTCAGGTAACTCAGGATGACACAATGTCTGGAAGTGTCCGTGGTTTGACCACTAGGCCATTGCTAATACCATGTAATTGGATAATATCATTTCTACAAAGCTGCTAGCAAACTCGAGAATGATGACATTCTTGAATAGGAACATAAGTATTTTCCCATGTCTAATAATCCCTTTTTTTCCCAAATTTGAGTACCAATACAAGGGCTTTTTTACAAGGGTAGCAAAAAATATTTTTTTCTCTGGTATAATAACCTCTCTGGCCTTTGCTTTGGGCTGAATCTTGGCCTTTTTCTCAGCTGCTAAACTTTTCTTATCCACAGCAAACTAACTTTCAAAGTATAAATGAAAGAGTTTCATATTAAATCAATTACAAAAAATAGTTTACTGGGGTTCTTAGACACTGGAAAATACGGTAACAAGTAGACCCGTTTTCTTTTCAGATATCCTAAAACAAAAAAATTACGTTTCAACTTCAAATAACAAAAAAGCAACTTGTAAACGAAAAAAATGTACCTTCTCTTTTCGCTGACCCTTTCTTTTTAAATTGCTGAATTTTTAACTTCAGACCTACATCAATAACCTTTGTGAAATTTCACTTCATTGTGAAAAAATCAGATTTACCTTTTAGTAAAATGTGGGTCGACGAGTTCAAAGCGTGAAAAGTTTAACGATCTTTTTTATTTCAAGCTTTGTTTGATTTTTAGAATGTAACTTAACTTCAACTACATAAAAAAATATTTTGTCTCCCTTTAAATCAATTGAAAAGAAATAGTTTAACAATGTATGATGGATTTTCATTGGTCAAGTGTGAAACGAGCTCCAAGTTAGTTTTGTTTGACAAGACAACCTCCAAATGACGATTTAAAACATATGGTTGATGGGAAACAAGATTGTTTCATTTCTTTTCGAACTTTTTTTGTATGTATGTGCATGGTGTGAACTGTTGAGGAAAATTCCTTTCATACACTTATGTTTAAGTAATAAAAGTAATTTATCAAATACCATTAATTAATTTGTGAAATGCTCTCCGACAATAAGTTCACTTTTCGTCATTTTAATTCAAAATGGAGGTGTCTGTATCAAAAAAGGACAATGAAATATTTAAACAGATAACAAAGCCAGA
>Ga0194133_10005026_pt1 | contig 17142 bp, 16 predicted proteins | sample TA2KigOf40mmetaG_FD_155448 | JGI IMG/M metagenome (GOLD analysis project Ga0194133, IMG submission 155448) | Freshwater microbial communities from Lake Tanganyika, Tanzania - TA2015055 Kigoma Offshore 40m | ecosystem: Environmental > Aquatic > Freshwater > Lake | place: Tanzania: Lake... | reverse complement strand
CCCGACCCTCTCCTTGTAAGGGAGATGCTCTAACCAACTGAGCTAAGCGGTCGTAACCATGCCAATTGCGGCAACCGACAAATCAGGCTACGTCCATGGTGGGTGTCGCCTCTACCGCAGTAAGGAGTCCACACGAGCGGTAGCTCGGCACACGTACCCTACATTACCCAAAAACAACAATTCCTCGGCCGTCCTTACCACTGTGCATCTTGGCAACTGCCTCGTTGATGTCATCAAGAACAAAATGGTGCGTGATGAGCTCGTCAAGTTTGATTTTTCCCTGGCTGTACATCTGAATGGCGAGTGGAATGTCCTTTGTCGGGCGAGAAGTTCCGTATAGGCACGACATGAGGGTTTTCTCTGTTGTGGAAAACTGCCCGGCTGGGAGACTTGATTCAGAATCGGATGGGTGAACCCCAATAACAACCAGCGTGCCGTCAATCTTGAGCGAGTCCCATCCTTGACGAACAAGCGCAGGAACACCGACAACCTCAAATGCGTAATCTGCGCCCAAGCCTGAAGTAATATTGAATACAGCGGTCGGTATGTCTGCTGTATCCGCCGCGTTGATAAAGTGCGTCGCTCCGAACTTTGCGGCAAGGTTCAACTTCTCCGCGTGCAGGTCGACCGCAACGATAGGACTCGCATTGGCGGCTGCCGCGCTCTGAATAACATTCAGCCCAACTCCACCGCAACCTATCACGACAACAGACTTTCCTGCCTCCACTTTCGCTCGGTTAAAGACCGCTGACATTCCGGTCAGCACTCCGCAGCCGGTAAGGCACGCTGCCTCAAATGAAACCTCTTTGGGGATCGGCACGGCGTGACGCTCATTGCAAATCAACTCCTCTGCGAGCGTCCCGATTGAGGCAAATTGATATATTTCGCGTCCCGACGCATCCTTGAGACGCAGAGTCCCATCAGGATTTTTCCCACCGAATATTGTTGTTAGACCCCACATGCACAAATTTGGTCGACCCTTGACACAATTGTCGCAAGTACCACAGTGAATAATCGCCGACAACACAACATGATCTCCAACCTGGGTTAAGGTGACGTCTTTGCCAACTTCGGTCACAATGCCTGCGCCTTCGTGACCTAGAACCATTGGCAACGGAAAGGGCAGGGAACCCACCTGGACTGATACATCCGAATGGCACAACCCCGATGCCATGATTTTGACGCGAATATCGTTTGGTCCCACTTCACCAAGCTCCAAATCGACAACCTGGATATCGGCTCCGTATTCGTAAACAACTGCTGCTTTCATAGCTCGCCTTCCTATTTGTTGATGTACTTAATGACAACTCCAGATGCACCGACTGCAAAGATCAATAACACGCCGGTAGCAATCGGATTCCAAAATGGCGGCCAACCCATAATCGAAATGCCACTAAATGTTGTCTTTAGAAAGACCACACCAAACAGCGTCCCCCAAACATGAAATTCGCTGTTTCTAATCGTCACAGCACCTAAGAATGCAGCGGTGTAGGCCTCCAACAGGAATGGCGCTCCGGCTGTCGCATTCGCCGAGCCACTTCTAGCTGCGAGTAAAACTCCTGTAAGGGCGGCAAGGACCCCCGAAATGGTAAATGCAAATATTCGATATCGAGAAACACTTACACCGGATAGGCGTGCGGCCTGAGCATTGCCACCGACTGCTTCTAATCGCCGACCCGCAACTGTGCGAGCCACCATGAATGCGAGAGCAGCCAGAACGAGAAACATCACCCACGTCATCATGCGAGGGTGGAACCATGAAAAGTTGGGATATTCCGTGATAGCTATTTTTTGAAATCTGCCACGCAGCAGCAATGTTTTACCGCCATCAGTGACGGCGATGATTATCCCTTCCAACAAAGCACCGCTGCCCAGGGTCGCAACGAACGCGTTGACACCTAAACCTGTCACCACTAATCCGTTTAACAATCCAATGGCAAAGCCGACTATTAAGCCCGACGCAACGGCCAAGACGATGTTTGCCGTTGACTGATTGTTCTCAACGATAGATCCCGCGACGACTCCACCGAGACCGATCGCGCTGGCAATCGACAGATCGAAGTCTCCAACGATCAGACAGATGGTCAATCCTGCCGCCACAAGCCCCAACAGGGCGGAGTTATTGAAAATAATGTGCAAATTGTCCCATGTGAAGAAAGAAGGCCTTTGAGACCAGAAGAAGAGAACCTCGACCAACAAGACGAAGAGTGACGCGTAACGTGCAAAATTGCGTATCGAGATCAGCGATATCACTGGTGATGTGGATACCTGGCTGCTATTCACTTAGAGCACCGGGCTTTCTACTAATGGAGTGATGCAGTGTGGGGTTTTCGATGAACGCGAAAACCCCACACTGCCAACTCAATTTTTCTGAGAAAAAATCGAAGGATAATTATTGACTATCGAGAGTACGAAATCCTGTTCGGATTCAGTACGTACGGACGCGCATTGAAGACGCCTTCGCTTCCCGGGTTATTCGCCTTAGTGACGAAGCCAGTAGGCACCAAAGTATCCTCCGGCAAGTCCTTGCCAGCCAATGCGAGTGCGAGATACTCGCATGCGAGAACCCCTATTTGCCGATTGGACTGTCCGACGGTCGCCGCTACGACTCCCTCCCCAATGAACTCATAGCCCGTCTTATTATCACCGGTATAGCTCGTAACCAATACGTCTTTTCGACCGGTATCCGAAATTGCCTGAACTGCACCCGAAGCAGGCACATCCCAGTGGGCAAAGATTGCCTTGACAGTGGGGTCGCCCTGCAGACCGGCTTCAGCAATCTTTCGTGCACCTTCAGGTGTGAAGTCAAAGTCCGGCCAACGCACAACCTTGATTTTCGGGAACTCGAAAGCCAGCACCGATTCCAAAATCGTAGTCCGCTGCAGCAGCGTGTAAATGGCATTGGATCCGAGGATTGCAACTGTGCCTTCGCCATTGAGTTGGTTTCCTATGTACTGAGCAATAATCGGAGTCGTTGCCCATTCGTCTTCGCGAATATCAGCAGATCCCACTTCATTCCCCGCATAGGTACCGATGAACGGGATTCCCTTACTATTGGCCTGATCGATCACTGATCGCAATGCTGCACCCGCATTCGATACATTCCAGAGCGCCGCATCTCCACGTGCAATGAACGTTTCGAACGTTTGAACAGCCTTATTTGCGTCGCCATCGACGTTCACAAACTCCGATGTTCCACCATTTGCCTCGATGATTGCCTGACAGGCATCGGTTTGAATGGTGACTTCGGGCACCGGCAGAACCGCGACGATCCCTATGTTTTGACCAGCAAAGACACTAAAATCAACTTCTTGACCGGATTGGCTATTTTCAGCTGAAACAACTCCGACCGCTTCGACCGATTGATCAAGCGTGAACCGGCCGGAAACAGCCGACGATTCCTGCTCCACGGGCACTGTTGTCGGCTCGACGTTTTCCGTCGCTCCGGTGTCAGACGACGAGTCGTCGCCACATGCCGCAATACCCGTTGCCAAAACGGCTACCGCAAGCACCTTGTAGATATTTCTATTTTTCATTTTCCCTCCTGAGTTTTGTTTGATTGTATTAATTTAGTATTTCACTTATATTGTATTTTTGTTTGTATTAATTAGCCTGTACGAAGCAGGCCTCATGCACTGCACGTTCATCAAGCGGAACAGTCAATTCCCGAATCAACTGTCCGTTTCGCATGATGAGTATGCGATCACAGGCTAGTACAAGCTCGGAGAAGTCACTAGATACCAAGATCACGCTCTTCCCCGTGCGCGCAATCTCCCGAAATTGGTTGAGCATCTCGATTTTTGCTTTGACGTCAACACCTTTGGTTGGCTCATCGGCCATTAATACCACTGGTCTACCACAAATCCAGCGACCAACCACGACTTTCTGCTGATTGCCGCCAGAAAGTTGTCGAACAATCTGATCGGGGCCAGTTGCCTTCACGCTGAGCCTCTCGAAAACCGAGCGCGTCACACTCTTTTCGGCATCTTTATCGACTATACAGATACGCTTTACGAAAAGTTTTCTTAAGTAAACGAGAGATATGTTCTTCGCGATCGAACGATTTAGGAACAGCGCCATAGCTTTTCGATCCTCGGGAAGCATCGCGATTCCTGCCTTCACAGCATCTGACGGACTTTTAAGATTGAGGACCTTGCCGGCCACCGAAAGCGACCCCTTCGCAATTCGCCTAACTCCGAAGATCGTTTCCAGTAATTCACTTCGCCCCGAACCAACTAGTCCGGCGATTCCAATGACTTCTCCCTCGTAGAGGTCAAAACTCACATTAGTGAGGGATTCATTGGACACATTCTTCATGGACACCATTGTCTTCCGCGTCAGGATTTCGTGAGCGGTCTCTGATCCACTAAGCATTGAGGTGCCGAGTCCGCCTGTCATTGCCATGACGAGTTGCTCACGCGTTGCCTCTGAGCGGGAAAATTTTTTTACAATTCGACCGGATGCCATGACGCTTATCGAATGCGAAAGCTCTAGCACTTCATCAAGACGATGCGATACGAAGACCACGGAACGCCCTTGACTTACCACAGTCCGGATCGCCCGAAATAGCATCTCGACCTCATTTCTTCCCAATGCAGCCGTTGGCTCGTCAAGAAAAATTGTGTGTGCATCAGCCAAGACCATGCGCGCAATTGACAGCATCCACCTCTGGGCTACGGAAAGCGACAGCAATGGGTCCCACGGCTTCACTCCCGGCAAATAACGACCGAGAACTTCCGTCGTCAGCTGCTCCATCTGCCTTTTTTTAATGACGCCCATAAAGGAAGGGGGACGTCCGATCAAGAGATTCTCAGCGACCGTCAATCGATCAATGAGCGCCAAATCCTGATGGATGAAAGCCAAACCCGGAAGTCCTCGCGAACCGAGATGGTGTCCGCTGTATTCAACACCCTGCACGAACACTTGACCTTCCTCAGCCCGCTCAAGCCCAGCGAGGACTTTGATCAACGTCGACTTTCCCGCTCCGTTTGAGCCGATCAACGAATGGATCTCTCCAGGTTGAACGCTAAAGTCAACCCGATCAACCGCCACCGTTCCTGAAAACGCCTTCAGCAAGCCGCAAACCTTAAGACTAGGAACCACTTGCTATATCGCCCTTTGTTGACGCATGGGAAGTACTACTGTGCAGTAAATCCGCCGTCAACGCTCAACACGGACCCCTGACACAGTGTCGAGTCATCTGATGCAAAAAATAGGATGGCGGAAGCAACTTCGTCCGCATATCCCATTCGACCGATAGGCATAACTCCCCGGAGCATCTCTTTGGCGGCACTCTGATCAGGCATAAGTTTCGTCCAGCGTTCCATCATTGGAGTCTCAATCACTCCCGGGCAAACACAGTTGAATCGCACCCCTGACGTCGCCAATTCAATTGCAATATCTCGTGTAAATACGACGAGGCCACCCTTTGCGCTCCCGTATGCCGTCGACAGAGGAAAACCGACTAATCCGTTGAGTGACGAAATATTTATAACGCTTCCCGATTTTCTCGCCACCATGGATGGCACAATGTGCTTGCACATCAGCCACGGTCCCTTGAGATCCGTTTGCAGCACCATGTCCCATTCGGCCGACGTGGTCTGGTCATAGGTTTTGTTCAGTTCGGCACCAGCGTTGTTGACAAGGACATCAATATGACTCCACATTTGAAGCGCCGTCTTGGCAACGTCACGAACACTGTCTTCATCACGAACATCGCAAGCTGCGGTCGCAACCTGCGACCCCAGATCAGACGCCACTTTCTTAGCTCCGGCCACGTTTCGATCTGCAATGAGAACGCTCGCGCCTTCAGAGACGAAACGTCGAACCGTTGCCTCACCAATACCACTTGCGCCACCGGTAACAATGGCGGTTTTCCCCTTGAGTCTCAACGTAAATCTCCTTTAGTTATAGCGTAATTTACATCTGCATACGGTGTCAAATTGTCGCTCAGTCAAGAACCTTCTTCAGGCTGCTCGGTGGCTTGACACATTTATTTGATCGCAATTGGATTGATTGGCGAACCAATCGCTCCAGGAATATTGAGAGGCGGGGCTATCAACATGAATGAATACTGTCCATCCGCTTTGCAATCCTCGGCAAGCTCATCCAAAACCCAAAATTCCCCCAGCGGCAAACCCAAATCGACCAAGGCGCCGACATGCACCGGATACCTGCGGTCTGCAGGATTCTCTGGTTTAAACACCTCAACGGCGATTGTATCCGACGCGATCGCCGAAATGTTGTTCTCGTTACACCATTCCAATGCGGAAACTCCAAGTCCCGGGGAACCCGAAAAATACTGAAGCTGCTCCTGAGGATTGAACTCCGGCTGCCAAAGCGCAAGATATCCCGTGCGCAACAACGCAATATCACCCGAGCGAAGTTCGAGTGACTGCTTCGAGACGCAGCGCTTCAACATGTCTGCAGTCACCACGGTGCTCGTTGGCAACTGCTCAACGCCCTCAGATCTCGCCACATCGAGCAGGACTCCCCTGCCAACAAAAGACGTCCTATGATTTTGCATACCGAGCACCGACGCCTTACCATAAGCCGTTACATTTCCTGCCCAGTAACCGTTGTACATAGTATCCTGAAACATCACATGAGCGAACGCATCCCACTGAGTGCTGCCCTGAAGGGGCATCTGAAACATGTCATCGTTCCATTGGAAACCAGGATCAACTGCGGCGTAGGGCGTACCGACAACTTGATCTGACCCCGACATCATCATCCAGTGGAGAGGCGCTGGACGCGTAAAAAAGCGCGGTGCTTGAGCGTCGATGGATAGTGCGAGTGAAAACACCTTCCCGGTCTTCACCGAATCGATCGCACCAATTCGCTCCGATGGACCTATGAGGTTCTGGGTACCCAGTTGATCGTCATCACCCCAACGCCCCCAATTGTTGATTCCCGAAGGTCGATACCCACCAACGATCTTTCCGTTGTCGTCAACTTGATACTTCGGAGGCGACCAACTCTGTGAGTAATCCCCGTGATTGGCACGCCCCATTTACTACCCCCTCTTTTTTCTCCGAAAACTACACAATCGAGCTGCAGATGTCAAGAGGGATCATTCGTCTCCACTTAGATCGACTGATTCGCCCCATAGCACATTTCGAGCATGCGATCCTCGCTGATTTCCTCACCGGTCAACTCGCCTACCAAGTTCCCTTCACGCATCACGAGAACCCGATGGCAGACGCCGAGCAATTCGGAAAACTCGGACGAAACAAACAGAACACATTGGCCTGCAGCCGCCAGTGATTCCATCTGATTGTAGATCTCTTCCTTTGCACCCACGTCCACTCCATGGGTTGGCTCATCAAAGATGAACACCCTCGCGCTTCGCTCGAGCCACTTCGCCAAAACTACTTTTTGTTGATTGCCGCCGGACAGTGTCTTCGTTTCCTGCGTCGGACCATTTGCCATTATGTTCAATTTCCGAATGGCATTAACAGTAGCTGCTGCCTCTCGCTTACCGCTGGGAATCGGCACCAGGGCTCTGCGTCGACTATTTCTCAGAGATGCCAAAGTAATGTTTTTGCCAATATCAAAATCCATGACCAATCCCTGCTGTCGGCGATCCTCGGGCAGGAAAACGATGCCCGCGTTCATCGCTCGCCGGGGATCCGATGCACTTACCTCCACGCCGTCAATAAATATATTTCCGTTATCGCGTCTATCCGCTCCAAATATTAATCTCATTAGCTCAGTTCGTCCCGATCCGACTAAGCCTGCAAAGCCAACTATCTCACCGTGCTTCGCCGAAAATGAAATATCTGAGACGACTCCATCACGCCGTAAGTTTTCAATACGAATTACTTCCACTTCATTATGCAGCGGAGACACCTTCCGGCTGTTGCGACGCCGGCCGATCGTTGCCGTTGAATCTCCTCCGACAATCAATTGGATCATTGTGTTTTCATCAAGATCCTGCGTCGCACCATCAAAATGTGTCTCACCATCACGCATTACGACGACTCGGTTGGTGAGCTCGAATATCTCTTGCAGTCGGTGCGACACATAGATTATTGCCGTCCCGCTCGCAGACAGCTGCCGCAACACTCGAAATAAACCCTTGACTTCGCTGTCAGTTAACGATGCAGTGGGTTCATCAAGAATGAGCACTCGTGCCTTTGCAGACAGTCCCCGTGCAATCATCACCATGCGCTGATCAGCGATTGAAAGAGACTGCATTTCATGACGCGGGTTGATCGCCTCCACACCGATCTCGCTTAACACCGCTGCCGCATTCGCATATAATTTCGTCGCGTCAATCAGGCCGTGTATCAATTTGGGATACCCGAGACCAAGAAAAATATTCTCAGCCACAGATAGTTGTGGCACAACTGCGAACTCCTGAGGAACAACAGCTATTCCATCGGCTGTGGAATCAATGGGGTTATGGAATATCTTTGCTGATCCATCAATAACAATCTCACCAGCATCGGGACGTATGATGCCACCCAAAATTTTTATGAGAGTACTCTTACCAGCTCCGTTTTTCCCAACTAAGCCCAGGACATCACCTGACCGTAGTTCAAAGGAAATATCATGCGCAGCCCTGACACCCGGATATTTTTTCGAGATACCTCGAATTTGCAGTACTGGAGGAATCACGTCTTCGAACTCACGAGCTTTCCGAGGAGTATGGCGCTTATCAATATCACACCTTGCGTGATATTGATATATGCAGTATCCAAGCCCCATGACAAAAGGCCGACTTTGATCGTGCGGAGAAAAATGCACCCCACCACGGTGCCAGCAATGTTGAACTTGCCGGGCCGGAATACAGACGTACCAAGGAAGACCGCCGCGTACGACGGCAACAGTAGCCCGTCAAATTGACGTGGAATAGACGTTCCCGCTTGCGCAACACCGAGTGTTCCTACGATCACCGCAAGGAACCCAACGATCACAAATCCGAGCAACCTCAGCTCGCGAACGTTAATACCTGCCAAACGAGCAGCCTCTTGATTCCCACCAACTGCATACATGAAACGTCCGATCTCGGTCTTCTCCAGCATTATCCAACATACGACGACGACGACGACAGCGACAAAAAATCCAACTCGAATATTCCATATGCCTGAAATCGAGTTAAGGTTCAGGAGCGACTGTCCTCCAACACCTTGGATCACTTTCTGACCCGACCAGATTTGCTCGAACCCAAATACGGATGTCGCCATCGCCAAAGTGACTACAAATGAAGACGTGTTCCGGTAAGCAACTAGATAACCGTTGATCAATCCGATGAGCACACCCGAAGCTAGAGCAAGGAGCACACCAACAACCCAGTGACCACCAAATCTCACCACTATTGCGGCGATGGTGTATGCCGCTACACCTCCTGTTGCCGCGAATGACAAGTCAAAGTCACCCATTACCAAAACAATGGTGAGACCCATCGCAAAAATCAGCATTGGACCAATTTCAATGTTGATGATCGTCCGCAATGTGTCTGTCGTGAAGAACGTGTCGGATTGCGACGTAAACAGAGCAACAAGCAAGCCAAAGACCACTAGCAATCCGAATTGAGCGATGAAGGCTGCGCCGCGCCCCCTGACGAAGACAGCTAGAGACATTTTCCCCCTCAAGAGTTGGGGGTGGGACCGAAACTTCGGCCCCACCCCCATTTGATTCATGACCTTCGGCGACTTACGAAGTCACGAAGTACGTCTGACCATTTAGAGACCGTATTGCGTCTTCCACTTGTTTGTGAAATACGCTCTGAAGTCACCTACCGGTGTCGGATAGCTTCCCTCAGCAGGCAATGTCTCTTTCGTCACAACGACGGGAACGTCATATTGCACACCGTCGTACGTCGGCTGGCGCTCCTGGCTGAATTCGGAGCCCGTGGCAAAGTGCGACGCAATCTGATCGATTGCAATCCAAGTTCCCGCTTCGAGTGGTGTCTCTACGCAAGCATCAACATTTCCTTTGCGGATTTCCGCCTGGGTCGTCGAGTTGCAATAGAAGGTCACGACCACGGGCCGATCTGGCGGTGTCTTCCCGGGATACGACGCCGCGATCGCCGGACCAGCACCGAGTGCGGCCAGATCGAATGTCAACCACAGAACTTTTGCCTTGGGGAAACGAGTGAACTGGGACGTCGCGCTAGTTTGAGTGAATTCCACCAGTGTGTTGTCGAAAGGTGTGTCGACACTATTAGCGATGCTGAAACCAGAACCTGCAATTACTTTGGCCAGGCTTGCCTCTCGATCCGCTCCCCATTTGTCCTTTACGGAATGAAGAAGAATCTCACCCTCTTGGGCGTTTTTGAGCACCCATTTGGCCAGCACTTCACCCATCAATCCATCGTTCGGGTTGTACGACGCCGTGTAGTCTTCGGGTGTCGCCTGAGTTCCTCCTGTATTGAGGAATGGAATTCCTTTTGCGATAGCGGCGTCAATTTGCGCCTTGATCACAACGGAAGGTGTGCCATTCGTAATGATGACATCAACACCCTTATTGACGAGTGTGTCGCCGCATGTTTGCATTCCTTCAACGGTGCCTTGAGCATCGCAAACTTCAAAACCCCACCCAAACAGCTCCGCAGCTGCTCTCGTGTCGTTCTCAAGCCGCATCGCTGCTTCCGACTGGCTCAGAATTTGCAAATAACCAACGGTTAATTGCGGTTTCTCCGTGGTTGTGCTCTCTTCAGTTGTGCTCTCTTCAATAGGCTCGTCAGCAACTGTCTCAGGTGTGGTGGAACTCGAACCTCCGCAACTAGCCGCGACGAGACCCGCCGTTACCACGAGTGCAATGATTAACCCGCTTAATCTGACTTTTCTCATAATCCCCCCTTTAGATGGATAGTTTAGATTGATAATTACTTTACTATCGAAAGTCGTGAATAATACATTTGACAGTATAACATCCGTCGGAGCTGAGAGCAAGCTGTTTCAAATTTATGGTTTTCAAACCTCGTACCGAACGAGTCACCATTGCGCCCCTTGGGGTATCGCAGGGTGATTGATTGGTGCGTACTTCTTATGAATTGGCTGAACTACCTCTTCACCGAATCGCTGAATCTGTTCTCGAGTAGCTTCGAGTGAGGGACCCGTCACCATTCGGAAACGAATCGTAAAGTAGTCCACGCCAAGCTCCTCGTGGTACCGCTCGAGGCGCTCCCGGCATTGCGCTGGCGTTCCCACAATGATGTGGTCTCTTGCACTCTCAGCCGTGATTTTATCTGGAGCGTCGAAATCCGGGTGATGAGCGAGAATACCTTGGGCTGAATAGAAGCGCATTTCCGACACGTAATGCGAGCCAAATTCTTCTGCGGCTTTCGCGAATGTATCGGCGACCCATCCGTTTCTCATGAGAACCACAAATGGTTTCTTGCCTAGCTGCTCAGCTCTCCGGCGATAAGCGCCAGCTTGCTCGTCCCAAACCGCTTTTTGGATCGGAAAATCGTCGCAAGTCCACGACTCAGAATATTCAGCGCAGCGTGCAATGGCTTTAGGGAGTTGACCACCGCCCCAAAATGGGAAACGCGGTAGCTGGTAGCTCTGCGGCGACAACATGCCGTCGTCTACGCGATAGAAGTCGCCGTTGAAAGTAAAGCGCTCACCTTTGCTGAGAAGAGCTTTCTCGACAATTTTTACGTTTTCAAGAAATCGACCGAGTATGCGCTCCTGCGGAATTCCGAACTGCCCCCAATATCCCGCGTGGTAGCCGCGTCCCCATGTCATGTACAGACGCCCTCGAGAGAGATTATCAATGATTGCACATTGCTCGGCAATGTGCATCGGGTGATAGAGCGTATTTACGAGACAATACGATCCAATGGCGACCTTACTGGTCTCTCTTGCAAGAATCATCAACAGGTTGAGGGGAGAGCCAAAATACGATTCGGTTCGCCCATGACGATCGGGAATCTGAATAGAGTGAAAACCAGATTTCTCGGCGAGGATACCCTCCTCGATCATCGCATCCAGAGTGCACGAGGCGTCGTCGGGTGAAGGTAGCGGCTGATCGTACTGTCCGCGATTTGTATCAATCAGATAGCCAATGCGCAATTTATGCTCCTTCTGTTCACTCGTTACACTTGACGTTCGGCGTTCTTCCAATATTTGTCTCGTAACTCCCTTTTCAAAATTTTTCCCGTTACTGCTTTAGGTAGCGCATCAATAAACTCGACGCTTTTCGGCTTCTGATAGCTGGCCAGGTTTGACTTGGCCGTGGTGATGATTTCATCCTCGGTAGCTGTCATTCCGGGCTTCAGCACTACGAAGGCCTTGACGGACTCACCCCACTCGTCATCGGGTACCCCAATCACTGCGCATTCAAGGACAGCTGGATGGCGAGCCACCGCCTCCTCTACCTGTACCGAGTATATGTTTTCGCCGCCTGAGATAATCATGTCTTTGGAACGGTCCACGATGAACACATACCGATCAGAGTCCATAGTGGCGATGTCTCCGGTCCACATCCATCCATCACGAATGGTTTTTTCGGTCAAATCAGGACGGCGGAAGTAACCCAACATATTCGCAGGTGACTTGATGACAATCTCGCCAGCCGTTTTCCCATCACAAGGAACGTCTACGCCATTGGTGTCAACAACTCTCACGGAGGTCACGAAACCCTCTCGTCCGCATGACTTCAAACGTTCGGGGTGGAAGCCATTCTGAATCGCATTGATATGGTCTTCCTGGGACAGGAAAGTCATAGTCGTACCCTCGGTCTGACCGTAACCCTGAATCATTGTGCAGGGCAATTTTTTCATGGCCTCTTCGATCACTCTCGACGGCATGGGTCCACCGCCGTATTGGATATTTCGCAAACTGCTCAGGTCGTACGTTTCGAATCCCTCAACGGCCATCATCCAATTGAGCATGGTTGTGACTGCAAGAAACGCAGAAACTCGATGTTTCTGAATCAAGTCAAGGGCGAGCTTGGCATCAAAATTCATCAGAACAAGAGGGCAGCCATGGTGCAGGTAGTTGAGAGCAAGAACTATCGGGATATGAAACATCTGACCTGTCAACATATACACGTCACTCGGCACGATTCTTTCCGCCACGGTCTGATTTAACATCCCGAAATAGACGCTTGAATGTGAATGCAAAGCTCCCTTCGACTCCCCCGTCGTACCGCCGGTGTAAAGAATGAAAATCGGATCATCCCCACCAACTGACTGCGAGACCGAAGGCTCGGCATCGCTCGCACTCGCCACTAATTTCTCGTATGAACCATCCCCACCGTTGCCGTACTGCACCCAGTGTTGGACCCCGGAGACCAACCCCTTCAATTCGTCAGCAACTCCAGAAAACTGACCCTGCGTCACAAATACGCGCGGCTCTCCATTCTCGACGATCTTGACCATTTCGCGTGCAGCCAACCTCCAATTCATCGGCTGCACAACGAACCCAACTCGAGCACAGGCAAAATACAAAGCTACGTACTCAATGGAATTTTGGCTGAGCACAGCGACCCGGTCACCCTTCTGAAGACCGAGCGCCAGCAAACTATTTGCCACCTGGCGCACGTGGCGATCGAGATCAGCAAACGACACCTCTCTTTGTGTTGTGGCGTCAATAATTGCGGTTTGATGCGGGGTTTGACGTGCCCATTTCTGTGGTATCGATCCGATATTCATGACGAACTCTCTTTCGATGCATTTGACATGTTGCCCATGACAGGATTGTCTTCGCTACGTTCAGAACGGTCGGTCAAGATATTCAAATCGGTGCTTGATCCGCCACCGATCTTCGTGCTTGATCAACTGGTCCGTGTACACACCGGTAGAGACAACAGTTAGAACACTGCTCGTCACGGCGATAAGAGTAACATTAGATTTTACCTTCATTGATGTGGAGGTCACGCTATCAAAAAAGACGTTGGTGATGATGTGTCGTCGCTGGTCATTTTGGGACGCCAGTGCGTCCACGTACAGGTTACGTATTCGGTCTTGCCCACGAAAACTAAGAACATCCCCGTCTTGAATGCGAAGGTCGAACTGGCCATCAGGAAGAAAGAGATCAACCAGCCAATTGACGTTTCGCGTGTCGTATGCCCAACCAGCCTGATGCAGCAGCTCAACGACCGTCTGCCGATCCACTTACATCCTGCCTTCGTTCAGTAAGGCAAATCAAGATACAGGAATCGGTGCTTGATGCGCCAAGATTTGCCCTGTTTGACCAACTTGTCGGTGTACACACCTGTGGACAGAACGCTCAATTTGTTGTCGGCTACCGCGATCAGCAACAAGTAAGACGTGGCTGTAATCGAATCACTCGTCTCGTCTTGAAAGAACAAGTTCGTGACAATGTGGCGACGCTGATCGGTTTGAGTCTTTAACGAATTCTCGTAGAGAGCACGAATGTTGGCTCGCCCATCAAACTTGATGACGTCGTTCTTTTGAATCTGAAGATCAAACCTTCCGTCTTCGGTGAACATGTCGGCCAGAAAATCGACATCTCCTGTGTCGTAGGCCCAACCACCTTTGTTGAGCAGTTCCATAATCGTTTGCTTGTCTGACATAACACTTTCCTTTCGTCTAAGTTAGATATTGCCTAAAGACCTGAATGCTTATCAGGAAAGACCGATTTGCTCGGCACTCCCGCGCCATGCCAACGACCCACCGTCGATGAGGATGTACGCAGCATTAATAAATGCAGATTCCTTACTCGCCAGGAAGCATACCAGTTCAGCGACTTCCTCGGGCTTTCCCAGCCGAGGAATAAGCGCAGTGGACGTAAGAGCTTTTTCAAATGCCGCAGGGTCGGGAGACTGCTTAACGAAATTTGTCACCATTTCGGTGGCAATGGCTGTTGGTCCATAGCAATTGACTCGGATTCCGAATTTGGCAAGATCGACAGCCAAGTTTTGGGTTTGCAATCGAATTCCTCCTTTGGAGGTTCCGTAAGCCGAATTGTTCGGATAGCCGGCTTGGCTGCCCGTCGACGCAGCATTGATTACGGATGCGTTGCTGCTCTTCTTCAGATGCGGCACCGCATATTTAGTGCACACCCATGGAGCGACAGCGTTAACTTCGATAACTTTCCGGAAAACGTCAAGTGGCATATTCTCAACATCACACTTATCGGCGGCTGCCAATGCCGTCTCATGAATTCCCGCATTGTTATGGAGGACGTCAATTCCGCCAAACGCATCGGCGGTTGCGCGCATCAGTGCTTGCACTTCAACGGGATTTGTGACGTCGCAATGGAAGAACTCCGCCGTTCCGCCTAGTTTTCGAATTCCATCTACGACTTTGCCACCATTCACATCATTGACATCACTGACCATCACTTTTGCACCTTTGGCCGCTGCCACCTGTGCAGTCGCTGCTCCAATGCCCGATCCGCTACCTGTAATAACGAAACGCATCCCCTGGACACTCATATGACTCCTCCTTATTCGATCGTGTAGTTATTACTACCATACCGTTCTTAGTGCGCAAATTTCAAATGCAACTGCTTTGGAGATCGCGTGAATACGCCACTGGGACGTGGAGGCTCGACGAATGAAATGTTTTGCATTGCATCAAGCAATAAGCCGGCCCCAATCTCAACTTCGACCTTTGACAACATCGCCCCAACGCAAAAATGTCTACCCAAGGCGAAGCCGGAGTGGTTCGCTGCTGCAGTAAACGCCCTGTCGAATGCAAGATCGGGCCTAGAAATGTCAAACTTTTCGGCATTCGTGTATTTTCGAGGATCACGATTTGCTGCGGCCAACAGCAACGTCATGGTCGAACCTGCCGGTATCTTGACGCCATGAAACTCGACGTCCACGGCTGCCTGGCGCATTATCATCTGCACAGGCGGTGAGTGGCGAAGAGTCTCGGCAAACGCGTTCGAAAGAAGCGAGCGATCACTTCGAACTGCTGCCATCTGATCCGGATTTGCCACCAAGTTCATGAACATATTTGCCAAGGCCTTATCGGTGGTTTCCCCACCAGCAACCAACAGCAAGCTCACGAATGCCTTGATCTCGTCATCAGACATCATGTCACCGTCAATTTGCGCTGTGCAAAGCGTCGACAGCAGATCTGATCCGGGATTTGCTCGACGATCTGCGATGATCGGCATCATGTAATCACGGAGTTCATCTTTCGTCTTTAAACCATCAGCTGTGGCCTGCTCATCGCCGGAAAGATTTGATAGAAAGGCCATGATTGAGTGGTACCAACGGTTGAATTGATCATGATCACTCTTGTCCAAGCCGAGCATGTCGACAATGACATTGATCGGAAATCTCAGTGTGAATTGATCTACCAAGTCGACATGGCCGTTCTTGGCAAACTGGGCAATGAGCGTTGCGGCATTTTCAGTGATGATTGGAAGAAATTTATCGGTTAGCTCACTACCTCGAAATGCCGGCTGAATCAAACCTCGGTGTACCGAGTGTTCTCGTCCTTCCATCTGCAAAATGGTGCGTCCGTGCACTGGCTCCAGTTGCCATGAATAATTATCCGACGTGAAGTCTTTCGACTTGAAAACGTGCTCTACATCGTCGTAGCGACTGAGAATGTATGTGTTGATATTTTTATCGAAATACACGGGAAAATGCTCTCGAAAAATTTCGTAAACAGGGTTCGGATCTCGCTCAAATTCAGAAGAAAGTAGATTTGGTTCGGCAACCATTTAACCCCCATAGTTGTGACAAGAATATTCACTGTAATGTGGCGACAAAATTAGTGCAAGTTGCGAACACCGGCCACACAAACGGGAAGTTTGATCGGTCTCAGTGATGCCCATCGCAAGTTGAGGCATTTAAGTAAGCACCGTCAAATATCGTCCGTTGCGTCTCAGGTTCTGTCGAATGGGGCGCCTAGGACAACGACCAAGCATCGCCGCAGGGCCATTTCGAACTAGTTGGACTACATCTATGCTCGACATGTCTTGCAATATTGCATGGGGCCCCGCACGAGACCGCAACCAGAGTGCACGCTTCATCACGGCGCAAATAAAGGTAGCATTCATGGTCTTCGACGACAAGCCGACCCCCAACGCAGATCTCGATGCCGCCCGATAAGTGCACCTCGGTAACCGTCGTGCCCGACATCGTTCGACCAGCCGTAAACCCGGCGACAAGTTGGGGACGAACTGATGCAAAGCCGTCAGGAATCGAGACGACGACCTTGTCTGTGGTGAGGCCGCCGGTGCAGCCGTGCGGGATTCGAAC
>Ga0194133_10005019_pt1 | contig 17156 bp, 12 predicted proteins | sample TA2KigOf40mmetaG_FD_155448 | JGI IMG/M metagenome (GOLD analysis project Ga0194133, IMG submission 155448) | Freshwater microbial communities from Lake Tanganyika, Tanzania - TA2015055 Kigoma Offshore 40m | ecosystem: Environmental > Aquatic > Freshwater > Lake | place: Tanzania: Lake... | reverse complement strand
GCAGGTCCTTGACCCGGCCGCCTCGAATCAGTACCACCGAGTGCTCCTGCAGGTTGTGCCCCTCTCCGCCAATGTAGGAAATCACCTCGAATCCGTTGGTGAGACGCACCTTCGCAACCTTGCGCAAAGCTGAATTCGGCTTCTTCGGGGTGGTGGTGTAGACCCGGGTGCACACGCCACGCCGTTGCGGACAGTCCTCGAGCGCAGGACTCTTGCTTTTCACGACCGCTGTCTCGCGGCCCTGTCGGACCAGTTGATTGATGGTGGGCATGCGCTGCTTCCTGAGTGGGTCGGTGCTGCGGTATGAACAGGCGGGTTGCGTTAGCGAGTGCTTCGTTGGCGAAAAATCGGTCGCCGAAAAGTCAGTTGGCAAAAAATCAGTTGGCGAAAAATACGTGGGCGAAAACTGCGTTGACGGGGAGCGTGCAGGCGAAGAGCGCGTGGGCGCGAGGTGCGATGGCTGGAAGGTCGACCACCCGGTTACTTCCCGCGAACGCCCAAGCGCGAAGGCAATAGCGCGCAAGATCCAGAAAAATTGCTTAACCCGCTCCCAGGCCGCCAGACTTCCCCCCGGAACGACCTCGAGCGGGAGCGAAGAATACCGTGGCAAGCCCTCGAGTATAGCCTACTACCCGAATACTTTGCAAAGTGCAAACTCTGCTGGAGGGGGTGTCTTGCCTGCGGAAAGGGTTCCTCGAGCGGCCGGGATAAGGAAGAGAGCTGGTCCGGGGGTGGCCAGGGGTGGCTGGCGGATAGCGGACGGATAGGTGGCGGATAGCGGACGACTAGCGGACGGATAGGCGGCGGGTGGACGAGAGCGGGAGCGGGCGTGGCCGAAAGGGGTGGGCTACGGCGGTGGAGGAGAGCCCGACCGGCGCTGAAAGGTCGGATGACTTGCGTCATGGACCGTAGATCAGGTTCGGAAGCCACAGGGTGAGCTGTGGGAACACGGTGAGCATCCCCAACACAACCAGCATTGCGCCCAGATAGGGCAACACCTCAACCGTGTAGTCGTCCATCCGTACCTTGAGAACCTGGGAACTGATGAACATCATCTGACCAACCGGCGGCGTTACTCCGGCGATCGTGAGATTCGTTACCAGGACGATTCCGAAGTGCACCGGGTCGATACCCAGTTTCACGAGGATCGGCACAAAGATGGGCGTGAGAATGATCAGTGCCGAGGTTCCCTCGACCGCAGTACCGAGCAGGATCAGCATGAAATTGATCAGGAGCAGGAGCAGCGTGGGGTCCTTGGTGAGCGAGACCAGCCAAGCTGCCATCTGGGGTGGGATGCGCTCCCAGGCGAGATAAAACCCGAAGGCTGACGCAGCGCAGATCATCAGCATCACCGACGCGGTATCGAGCGCAGTCTCGCGCAGGAGCCTTGGCAGATCCGACAGTCGAAGTGTCCTGTAGGCGAACAAGCCCACCAGAATCACGTAGAGCACCGTCATAGCACCGGCCTCGGTTGGGGTGAAGATACCGTAGCGAATACCGGTGATGATGAAGACAGGGATGGACAGCGCCCAAAGCGCCTCGCGCAAGGCCTTGAAAAATTCGCTCCGATCCGCTCGCACCGACCGAAGCGGCAGGTACCCCCGACGCCTTGCAATGACAGCAGTCACCATCATCAGGGAGGCAGCCAGCATCAGACCCGGAACGATACCGCCGACGAAAAGCTTTCCGATCGATGCGTCGGCAATGTAGCCGTAGATGATGAGACCGATCGAAGGCGGAATCAGCGCTGTGATAATGGCCGCGCACGAGGTGATGACTGCGGCGAAGGCTGCGCTGTAACCGTGCCGTGTCATCTCCGGTCCGATCACCTTGGCGAGCATCGCTGCATCCGCGCTCGAGGAGGCGGTCAATCCGCCCAGCAGGGTGGCAAGCACGGTGCACATCTGGGCGAGTGCGCCGGTCAGATGACCCACCATGGTGTCGGCAAGTGCGAGCAACTTCCGGGTGATGCCTGCCCGGTTCATGATCGCTCCGGCCAGCACGAAGAAGGGAATCGCAAGGAGGGGATAGGAGTCCGTCACCGTCACCATCTTCTGGACAAAGATGGTGAGCGGCACTTCGTTGGAGGCCATCAGGAAGAAAGTCAACGCACTGATCGCGATCGAAAAGGCGATCGGCGTACCCAGCGCAAAAAGGACCACCATCACGATCGAGGGCAGCCAATCAGCTAGCATGGGTCTCCCGGTCTGCGTCGAGTTGCCACTCCCGACCACCAAGGCGCTGCAGATACCGAACGGCCATCAATCCCGAGCACAGAGCGACGGGCCCATAGAGCCAGGTCTGGGGGATGCGCAACACCGGACTTGGGCTGTCCCAGGCGGTAATGGCGAACTGGGTGCCAAACCAGGTCATGACGCCGAAAAACGCCAGCAGCAAGACGTGGTTGAACACCCGAGCCATCCTCCGGGCAGCCTCGGGCATTCGCTCCACCAGGACATCGATGGAGGGGTGAAGTTTGTACTTGATACAGGCCGCAGCACCAAAGAAAACCACCCAGGCAAATCCAAGGGTCGCGACCTCGCTCGCCCAGGCGGCCGGTTGAGAGGTGACATAGCGGGTGATCACACCCCAGCCCACTGAAAATATGATCACCACCACCGCAGACGCTGCCACGATCTCCTCGAAGCAGTCGACCACCGTGGCAAGACCGCGCCGGAGGGTCACTTTTTCAGTGCTGCCATCACCGTGTCGTGAAGCCCCGGCGTCCACTTGGGGAAAGCCTTGTAGACCGGGGCAGTGGCCCTTTGGAAGGCAGCGTTGTCAACATCCACGAAGCTCACCCCCGCACCCTTGAGTTTGGCCATGAAATCGTCGTTGAGCGACAGCGTGAGTCGCGTCTGCTCCGCACCACCCTTCTGGCCTTCCTCCAGTAGAACCCGCTGCACATCAGGCGGCAATCGATTGAAAAAGTTGATATTCATCGGCCACATGGTGAAGGCAGTGAAATGGCCTGTCGTGGAGATGACTTTACGTACCTCGTGGAGCTTTGCGCCCCAGAGAGAACCAAGGGGGGCCTCGGCAGCCTGCACCACATTCTGCTGAAGCGCCCCATACACCTCCGACCACTGCACTGTGGTTGGCCGTGCTCCCATTGCCTTGAAGGTTTCGATCCACATTGTGTTTGGCGGCACACGAACGGTCATGCCAGCCATCTCAGCCGGAGATCGAATGGGCTTGTCAGCGATGAGGTGCCGCTGTCCAAAATAGCCATTGGCCATGATCAGCTTGAAGCCGGCCTGTTCGAGGCGGCGCTCGACACCCCTGAACCAATCGGATCCGAGCAGTTTCTCGTACTCCTGGGTAGTCCTCACCAGATAGGGACCATTGAGCACGCCGATGTCGGGCACGAAATCAGAAAGGTAGCCAGGGTCAGTGATGTTCATCACGTTTGCTCCCTGACGGATCATTTCGTTGATCTCCTTGCCAGGGCCCAGCTGCTCGCCGGGGAAAACCTGGATCTGCACCCGCCCGTTGGTCCGGGCGGCAACATTCCTGGCAAAAAACTCCGCGGCAAGATGCGCTGGCTCGGTTGATGAAAGAGAGTGGGCAAAACGAATGCGAATCTGCTCCTGCGAATACGCCGGCAACAAGGCCCCCGCAGCCATCGAAGCCCCGGCTGCGAGCGCAGCGCGCCGCGAACGCGCATGCGGTTTGACGGTCAATTCCGAACGGATGGTCATGCTTGGCTCCCTACCATGGGGCATACGCCCGCCCCGCGATTCATTCATGCATTGGCCCGGCATCAGCCTCCGGGGCAATGCCTGCGCCGAGTTTACCGGGCCGGGCCGCCCCGGCATAGAGGATCCGGAGTTGTCGGTTCACGACATCTTCGTGACGCATCACCGCAGCGGGATGCATATCGCCCTCGGGCGCTTGCTCAGGGTCGAAATAATGATAATGATCGACACCGCGAACCAAAGTGGCGCTTTCGCGGGTTGCACCCAGTTGCCGAACATGGGTGGGGATGTAGCGGATCGCAAAACCCACGCGGCGGTGATCCGCCTTGTTGGGTTCGGAGCCGTGAAAAATCAGGACATGGTGCAACGACATCTGTCCGGGCCGAAGGATCACCGGCACGACTTCCTCCTGGCGAACCTCGATGCGGATTTCCTGACCGCGTGAGAGCAGATTCGACTCGGCAAAAGTATCCACATGCTCCACCCGCTCCCGATGCGTGCCCGGCACCACCTGCATGCAACCATTCTCGGGGGTTGAAGGCGTGAGCGCGACCCACGCAGTTACCACATCCGGAGTCGAAAGGCTCCAGTAGGTTCCGTCCTGATGCCATGTGACGTAGGAAGGATCGCGCGCATTCTTGGCAAAGAATTGGGCGCCCCAGCACAGCAGATCGGGACCAAGCACATCCTCGACCGCATCAAGGATGCGCGGATGCCTGATCAGGTCGTGCATCCACGGGTAAAGCAGATACGGCTTCTGGTTGATCCGGGCGGGAAGGCGCCCACCATGCGCGGCTTCGACCCGCTCGAACCGCGCGAGCAGTCCGGCCGCCTCGTCCTGCGACACAACATCGACCGGAAAGTGGATTCCACTCCTCCGGTATTCCCCCTGTTGGGCCTGCGTGAGTACCTTTCCCATGCAGCGGTACCTCCCCGGGATGTCATGGACCCTGAATGTGCTCCTCGAGTCCGGGCTGTGCGGCCAGCTCGCGCGCGGCCGCCGCTTCGTCTTCGAGCCGCTGCAACTCGGCTGCGGCCTCGGCCTCGGCCATCGCACGCTGTTCGGCCGCTTCGAAGCGCTCCCTGTCGCTGCGCGCCCGGTGAAATGCAAGCCCGGTGCCCGCGGGGATCAGGCGACCCACGATCACGTTCTCCTTGAGTCCGCGCAACTCGTCGCGCTTGCCCATGATTGCTGCCTCGGTGAGTACCCGGGTGGTTTCCTGGAATGACGCAGCCGAGATGAAGGAGTCGGTGGAAAGCGAGGCCTTGGTGATGCCAAGGAGCACGTTGTCGAAGTGCGCAAGGCGCTTGCCGGCAGCCTCGGCCTTGTCGTTTTCGCCGAGCAGTTCGGAACGCTCAACCTGCTCGCCGGTAATGAACGGTGTATCGCCCGGATCGGTGACCTGAACCCGCCTCAACATCTGGCGGATGATCACCTCGATGTGCTTGTCGTTGATCTTCACCCCCTGCAGGCGGTAAACATCCTGCACCTCGTCAACGATGTAGCGCGCGAGCGCCTCCACCCCCAGGAGCCTGAGGATGTCGTGCGGGTCGGCGGGACCGTCCACGATCGACTCGCCCTTGTTCACCACCTGCCCGTCGTGCACCAGCACATTCTTGTCCTTGGGGATAAGAAACTCGTGTGCGGTACCTTCGGGTTCGGTGATCACCAGACGCTGTTTGCCCTTGGTGTCCTTGCCGAACGACACCGTGCCCGTGACTTCGGCGAGCATTCCGGCGTCTTTCGGCGCGCGCGCCTCGAAGAGTTCGGCCACCCGCGGAAGACCTCCGGTGATGTCGCGGGTCTTTTGCGACTCGGTTGGAATCCTTGCGAGCACCTCGGCACGTCCAATCCGCTGCCCGTCCTTCACCATGATCAGCGCCCCCACCGGGAAACCGATCGTGACCGAGTGGTCGGTTCCGGGAATCTTCACCTCCTCGCCCACATCGTTGATGAGTTTCACCTGCGGCCGCATCGCCTTGGCAGCCGCAGACCGACGCTTCGCATCGATCACCACGAGGGTGGAAAGTCCGGTGACCTCGTCGATCTGCTTGGCCACAGTCACACCGTCCTCGATACCCTCGAATTTCACGGTACCTTCGTATTCGGTGATGATCGGGCGCGTGAGCGGATCCCAGGTGGCCAGTTGCGCACCCGCGCGGATGGCTGCGCCGTCGGCCGCAAGCATCACGGCACCGTAGGGAATCTTGTGACGCTCGCGTTCGCGGCCGGCATCGTCGGCAATCAGCACCTCGCCCGAGCGCGAGATCACCACCGCCTCGCCCTTGGAGTTGTTGACAACGCGCATCGTGCCGGTGAAGCGCACATGGCCGTTGGATCTGGCCTCGACCGCCGAAACCACTGTGGCGCGCGACGCCGCTCCACCGATGTGGAAGGTCCGCATGGTGAGCTGGGTACCGGGTTCGCCGATCGACTGCGCAGCGATCACGCCAACGGCTTCACCGGAGTTCACCAGCGTGCCGCGGCCCAGGTCGCGCCCGTAGCACTGGGCGCAAAGGCCAAAGCGGGTTTCGCAGGTGAGCGGGGTACGCACCCGCACCTCGTCGATCCCGAGCCGCTCGATTTCGTCGACCGCATCCTCCCCGAGCAGGGTGCCGGCCTCAAACACCGTGGCCTGTGTTTCCGGGTGAATCACATCGCTGGCGGCCACCCGGCCGAGGATCCGGTCGCGCAGGGGTTCGATCACTTCGCCGCCCTCGATCAGCGCCTTCATCGACACGCCCTGATCGGTACCGCAGTCGTCTTCCACCACCACGAGGTCCTGGGTGACGTCGACCAGGCGCCGGGTGAGGTAGCCCGAATTGGCAGTCTTGAGCGCAGTGTCGGCAAGTCCCTTGCGCGCGCCGTGGGTGGAGATGAAGTACTGGAGGACGTTGAGCCCCTCGCGAAAGTTGGCGGTGATCGGCGTTTCGATGATCGAACCGTCGGGCTTGGCCATGAGTCCACGCATGCCGGCGAGCTGGCGGATCTGCGCTGCCGAGCCGCGCGCTCCCGAGTCGGCCATCATGTAGATCGCGTTGAAGGACTCCTGATCGACGGTCTCGCCGCGCCGGTTCACCGTCTTTTCGGTGCGCAGCTGGTCCATCATGGCCCGACCCACCTCGTCGCCCGCGCGACCCCAGATGTCAACCACCTTGTTGTAGCGCTCGCCCTGGGTGACGAGGCCCGAGGTGTACTGCTGTTCGATCTCCTTGACCTCGGCTTCCGCCTGCGCAAGGATCAAGGCCTTCTGCGGCGGCACCAGCATGTCGTCGACCGCAATCGAGATGCCGGCCCGGGTGGCGAGCCTGAAGCCGTTCTGCATCAACTGGTCGGCAAGGATCACGGTGTCGCGCAGACCGCAGCGGCGAAAGGAGGCGTTGATCAGGCGCGAAATCTCCTTCTTCTTGAGGGGCTTGTTCATCAGGTCGAAGGAAAGACCCTTGGGCAGGATCTCCGAGAGCAGCGAGCGGCCCACGGTGGTCTCCACCCGCCGCATCCGCGCAGTGGACTCGCCGGTTTCGCGGTCGCGGTCGTATTCCTTGAGACGGACCGTGACACGGGCACCGATTTCCACCGTCCCGGTTTCGTAGGCACGCGCAACCTCCGCCACATCGGCAAAGGCCATGCCTTCGCCGCGCGCGTTCACCCGCTCGCGGGTGGTGTAGTAGAGCCCCAGCACGATGTCCTGCGAGGGAACGATCGAGGGTTCACCGTTGGACGGGAAGAGCACATTGTTGGAGGCGAGCATCAGGGCGCGCGCCTCGAGTTGGGCCTCGAGCGAGAGCGGCACGTGCACCGCCATCTGGTCGCCGTCGAAGTCGGCGTTGAACGCGGCACACACCAGCGGATGCAGCTGGATCGCCTTGCCCTCGATCAGCACCGGCTCGAAAGCCTGGATGCCGAGCCGGTGCAGCGTTGGTGCGCGGTTGAGGAGCACCGGGTGCTCGCGGATCACATCCTCGAGGATGTCCCAGACGATCGGCTCCTGCGCCTCCACGAAACGCTTGGCCTGCTTGATGGTGGTGGCAACCCCGAGCACTTCGAGCTTGTGGAAAATGAAGGGCTTGAAGAGTTCGAGCGCCATCAGCTTGGGCAACCCGCACTGGTGCAGCTTGAGTTGCGGACCCACCACGATCACCGAGCGCCCGGAATAATCCACCCGCTTGCCGAGCAGGTTCTGGCGGAACCGTCCGCCCTTGCCCTTGATCATGTCGGCGAGCGACTTGAGTGCCCGCTTGTTGGCCCCGGTCATCGCCTTGCCGCGTCGGCCGTTGTCGAGCAGTGAATCAACCGCTTCCTGAAGCATGCGCTTCTCGTTGCGCACGATGATTTCGGGTGCGCGCAGCTCGAGCAGCCGCTTCAGACGGTTGTTGCGGTTGATCACCCTGCGGTACAGATCGTTGAGGTCGCTGGTGGCAAAGCGGCCGCCGTCGAGCGGCACGAGCGGGCGCAGTTCGGGCGGCAGAACCGGCAGGACCTCCATCACCATCCACTCGGGCTTGATGCCGGAGCGCTGAAAGCCCTCGAGCACCTTGAGGCGCTTGGCGAACTTCTTGATCTTCGCTTCCGAGCCGGTCTGCTCGAGGTCGCGCCGCAGGGTCTCGACCTCGCGATCGATGTGGATCGAGCGCAGCAACTCGCGGATCGCCTCGGCACCCATCAGCGCGCGAAACTCGTCGCCCAGCTCATCGACCTTTGCCACATAGTCGTCCTCGGTCATGAGTTGACCGCGCTTGAGCGTGGTCATGCCGGCGTCGACCACCACGAAGGCCTCGAAGTAGAGCACCCGCTCGATGTCGCGCAAGGTCATGTCGAGCACCATCCCGAGCCGCGAGGGAAGCGACTTGAGGAACCAGATGTGCGCTGTGGGCGATGCCAGTTCGATATGCCCCATGCGTTCGCGCCGCACTTTGGCAAGCGTGACCTCGACGCCGCACTTCTCGCAGATCACCCCGCGATGCTTGAGGCGCTTGTACTTGCCGCAGAGACACTCGTAGTCCTTGATCGGACCGAAGATCTTGGCGCAGAACAGACCCTCGCGCTCGGGCTTGAAGGTGCGGTAATTGATCGTCTCGGGCTTTTTCACCTCGCCGAAGGACCAGGACCGGATCTTGTCGGGCGCGGCCAATCCGATGCGGATGGCCTCGAAGTGTTCGTCTTCCTGAACCTGCTTGAACAGGTCGAGCAACGCATTTCCCATCTGAACCTCCGTGTTACCGAAAACGATAGGTGCCCGCGGCGCCTGCGCGCACGCGGGCGGGTCTGGCGTGGATGATCAGTGACGCTCCAGATCGATGTCGATCCCGAGCGAGCGGATTTCCTTCACGAGCACGTTGAAGGACTCGGGCATTCCGGCGTCGATCGCATGTTCGCCTTTCACCAGGTTCTCGTAGACCTTGGTCCGACCGTTGACGTCGTCGGACTTCACCGTGAGCATCTCCTGCAGGGTGTAGGAGGCACCGTAGGCCTCGAGCGCCCACACCTCCATCTCGCCGAAGCGCTGTCCGCCGAATTGCGCCTTGCCCCCGAGCGGCTGCTGGGTCACGAGCGAATAGGGGCCGGTGGATCGGGCATGCATCTTGTCGTCGACCAGGTGATGCAGCTTGAGCATGTGCATGTAGCCCACCGTGACACGGCGGTCGAAGGCATCCCCGCTGCGCCCGTCGTAGATGGTGACCTGTGTCTTCGTCTTGTTGAAGCCGAGCATACGGGTGTGCGCCTCGTCGGACGGATACGCCAGATCGAGCATGGCGCGGATCTCGTCTTCGGAGGCGCCGTCGAAGACCGGCGTGGCAAACGGCACGCCCCCGCGCAGGTTTGCGGCCAACTCGAGCACCTGCGCATCGTCGAGCGTGTCGAGGAGCGCCTTCTGACCGTGCAGGTTGTAGACCTGCTCGAGCATCTGGCGCAGATCGGCAGCGGTGGCCTGCTGACGCAGCAGGTTGCCGATGCGCAGGCCGATACCCTTGGCTGCCCAGCCGAGGTGGGTCTCGAGGATCTGCCCGACATTCATCCGCGAGGGCACGCCCAGCGGATTGAGCACGATGTCGACAGGGGTACCGTCGGCCATGAAGGGCATATCCTCCACCGGCACGATACGCGACACCACACCCTTGTTGCCATGGCGGCCGGCCATCTTGTCGCCTGGCTGCAATCGGCGCTTGACCGCCAGGTACACCTTCACCATCTTGAGCACGCCCGGGGGAAGCTCGTCGCCCTGGGTGAGCTTCTTGCGCTTTTCCTCGTAGGCAAGGTTGAACTGGTGGCGTTTCTGCTCCACCGATTCCTTGAGGAGTTCGAGTTGCGTGGCGGCCGCCTCGTCTTCCAGGCGGATGTCGAACCAGTGGTAGCGCTCCAGACTGGCCAGGTACTCGGCGCTGACCTCGGTACCCTTGGCGAGCTTGCGCGGACCGCCATGGACCGTCTTGCCCACCAGCAGCTTCTCGATCCGCGCAAAGCTGTCGTTTTCCACGATGCGCAGCTGGTCGTTGAGGTCGAGACGGAAGCGCTTGAGCTCGTCGTCGATGATCGACTGCGCCCGCTTGTCGCGGGTGATGCCCTCGCGGGTGAAGACCTGCACATCGATCACGGTGCCGCTCATCCCCGATGGCACCCGCAGCGAGGTGTCCTTCACATCGCTTGCCTTCTCGCCGAAGATCGCACGCAGGAGTTTCTCCTCCGGGGTGAGCTGGGTTTCGCCCTTGGGCGTGACCTTGCCCACCAGCACATCGCCGGCATGGACCTCGGCCCCGATGTAGACGATCCCCGAATCATCAAGCCGCGAGAGCTGGCCCTCGGAGAGGTTGGAGATGTCGCGGGTGATCTCTTCGGGCCCGAGCTTGGTGTCGCGCGCCACCACCACGAGTTCCTCGATGTGGATCGAGGTGTAGCGGTCGTCGGACACCACCTTCTCGGAGATCAGGATCGAATCCTCGAAGTTGTAGCCGTTCCAGGGCATGAAGGCCACCAGCATGTTCTGGCCGAGGGCAAGCTCACCGAGGTCGGTGGACGCTCCGTCGGCAATCACATCCCCGCGCACGATCGCATCGCCCTTGCGCACGATCGGCCGCTGGTTGATGTTGGTGTTCTGGTTCGAGCGGGTGTACTTGATGAGGTTGTAGATGTCGACGCCCACCTCGCCGGCCACCGTTTCGTCGTCGTTGACCCGGATCACGATGCGGCCTGAGTCCACATAATCGACCACGCCCCCGCGATGCGCGGTGACCACGGTGCCGGAGTCGACTGCGCAAGTGCGCTCGATGCCTGTGCCCACCACCGGCTTTTCAGGTCGCAGGCACGGCACCGCCTGACGCTGCATGTTGGATCCCATGAGCGCACGGTTGGCATCGTCGTGCTCGAGAAAGGGAATGAGCGAGGCCGCCACCGACACGATCTGGCTCGGCGCAACGTCCATGTATTGCACGTTCGCCGGCGATGTGAGTTCGGTCTCGCCGCTCTTGCGCACCGACACCAGCTCGCCGGTGAGCCTTGCCTCGGCATCGATCTCGGAGTTGGCCTGGGCGATCACGTAGCGGCCTTCCTCGATCGCCGACAGATAATCGATTTCGTCGGTGACCGTACCCCCGGTGACCCGGCGGTAGGGCGTTTCGAGAAAGCCATACTCGTTGAGTTGGGCGTAGAGGGCCAGCGAGTTGATCAGCCCGATGTTGGGTCCCTCCGGAGTCTCGATCGGGCAGACCCGGCCGTAGTGGGTGGGGTGCACATCCCGGACCTCGAAGCCCGCGCGCTCGCGGGTGAGACCGCCCGGACCGAGCGCGGAAACCCGCCGCTTGTGCGTGATTTCCGATAGCGGGTTGGTCTGATCCATGAACTGCGACAGCTGGCTGGAGCCGAAGAATTCCCGGATGGCTGCCGAAATCGGCTTGGAGTTGATCAGGTCGTGCGGCATCAGGTTCTCGGTCTCGGCCTGCCCGAGCCTTTCCTTCACCGCGCGCTCCACCCGAACCAGCCCGGCACGGAACTGGTTCTCTGCAAGCTCGCCGACGCAGCGCACCCGCCGGTTACCCAGGTGGTCGATGTCGTCGATCTCACCGCGCCCGTTGCGCAGCTCCACCAGGATCCGGATGACCGCAAGGAGGTCCTCGTTGACCAGTGTCATCGGGCCGGTGAGCTCCTCGCGGCCGACCCGCCGGTTGAACTTCATGCGCCCCACCTTCGAAAGGTCGTAGGCCTCGGCGTTGTAGAAGAGCCGGTGAAAGAGCGCCTCGACTGCGTCTTCGGTGGGAGGCTCCCCCGGGCGCATCATGCGGTAGATCGCAATGCGCGCGGCCAGCTGATCGAGCGTCTCGTCGATGCGCAGCGTCTGCGAGATGTAGGGCCCCTGGTCGAGGTCGTTGGTGTAGAGCGTGTGGAACTCCGCCAGGCCTGCGGCGCGCAACTTGTTGAGCAACTCCTCGGTGATCTCGTCGTTGGCGCGCGCCACGAGTTCACCAGTGTCGGGAACGATGAGGTTGCTGGCGATCGTGCGACCAAGCAGAAAATCATCGGGCACGCTCACCTGGCTGATGCCGGCCTGCTGGATCTCGCGCAGGTGCCTTGCGGTCACCCGCTTGTCGCGCGCAACGATCAGGCGGCCGTCCCTGTCGCTGATGTCGAACCGGGCCACTTCGCCGCGCAATCGGTCCACCACCAGATCCATGAACGCGCCGTCGTCTTGCAGCAGAAAGCGGTCGAACTGGAAATACTCGGCGAGGATCTGCTCCGAGCTCATTCCAATGGCCTTGAGCAGGATGGTGGCGGGCATCTTGCGGCGACGATCCACCCTGAAGTAGAGAATGTCCTTGGGGTCGAACTCGAAGTCGAGCCATGAGCCGCGGTAGGGGATGATCCGCGCCGAAAAGAGCAGCTTGCCCGAGCTGTGGGTCTTGCCCCGGTCGTGCTCGAAAAACACGCCTGGCGAACGGTGCAGCTGCGACACGATCACCCGCTCGGTGCCGTTGATCACAAACGAGCCGGTGGGCGTCATGAGGGGGAGCTCCCCCATGTAGACCTCCTGCTCCTTGATCTCCTTCACCGTCTTTGGCGACTCGCGGTCCATGATCACCAGCCGAACCTTGGCCCGCAGTGGCGCCACATACGACAGGCCGCGCTGCTGGCTCTCCTTGATGTCGAAGGCGGGCGAACCGAGGGTGTAGCTCACGAACTCGAGCCTGGCCATGTCGTTGTGCGAAACGATCGGAAAGATCGAGCGGAAGGCCGCCTGAAGGCCGTCGGTCTCGCGTGCCGAGGGGGCAACCTCGGCCTGAAGAAAACGCGCGTAGGACGCGATCTGCGTGGCGAGCAGATACGGCACCTGCAGCACCGCTCTGCGCTTGGCGAAACTCTTGCGTATGCGCTTTTTCTCAGTGAACGAATAGGCCATGGCGATCCTTCACGAACGGCGGGTTGAATCGGATCCTGCGCGCGAAAGCGCGCGCAGGATTTGCGGACGGCAGTCGGGCCACCTGCGACTTCGGACGGCTACTTGAGTTCGACCTTGGCACCCGCGTCTTCGAGTTGCTTCTTGAGCGCCTCGGCGTCGGCCTTGGAGATACCCTCCTTCACCGACTTGGGTGCAGCGTCCACCAGGTCTTTTGCCTCCTTCAGGCCAAGACCGGTTGCTGCGCGAACCACCTTGATCACTTCCACCTTGCGCTCACCGATGGCAGCGAGGAACACCGTGAATTCGGTCTTTTCCTCCACAACCGGTGCTGCAGCGGCACCGGCCGCGGGCCCGGCCACCGCAACGGCTGCGGCGGCCGCAGACACACCGAACCTGGTTTCGATCATCTTGATGAGCTCGGAGAGCTCCAGCACGGTCATCGCGGCAATGGCATCGAGAATCTGTTCTTTCGACATGAATGTAAACCTCAAGAAAGGATTGATGGGGGAGGGTCGGCTTCAGTCACTCATAAGCCCGGGCAGGACCTCGCGCCTCGAGGCACCACGCACACGCAGCGTTCAGCCATGCTGCACGCCAGTGGTGCCGGTTGGGCTTGAAGTGCCACCGGCCTGTGGCCAAAGCGGCGGACACGCGCACAGCTTCAGGCGAGCGCCTTTCGCTGCTCTTCGAGCGCGGCCAGGGTACGGACGAATCTGCCGGGTACTTCGTTGAGCGTGCGGGCGAGTTTGGCCACCGGAGCCTGCAGCGTGCCGAGGAGCAACGAAAGCAACTCCTCCCGGCTGGGCATGCTGGCCAAGGCCCTCACCCCCTGCTGGTCCATCAGGTAGTTGGGAAGCGCACCCGCCTTGAGGACAAGCTTTTCGTTGCCCTTGGCAAATGCGTTCAGCACCTTCGCTGCCGACACAGGATCGGAGGACATCCCATACATCAGAGGGCCCACCATGCTGCCGGCAAGCACCTCAAAGGGCGTACCCGAAACTGCGCGCTGCGCGAGGGTGTTCTTGAGCACCCGCAAATACACACCCTGCTCCCGTGCCTGCTTGCGCAGGTCGGTGAGGGCCTTCACACCCAGACCACGATACTCGGCAAGAATGATCGCCTGCGCCTGCGACACACGGGCGCCGACCTCGTCGATCACGACTGCTTTTTCACTACGGTTAAGACCCAAGGTACCGCTCCTTAAAGGGACAGGGGCAGTGAACCACCGCCTGACCGTTGCCAACACGGCGACCGAAACCGAAATCAGTGCAATCGACTTGTATCCATCGAAAATACAAACATACTGCCATGACCTCCATCCTCGGGAACGCCATCTGCGCAGGGCGCCGATTACCCGGCCATTAAGGCGGCAGGACTCGCGGGAGCCAATTCCCTCCCGAGTGCCTTGCCGCCGCCTGCGGTCTTTGACGACTCGCCGACCGCACCGCCCCGTAGGCGCGCGATGCGATCGACGACCCCAAAGTTCAGGTGCGCATCAGGCCGTTCTGGCCTGGGCGCTGAACATCGAAACGTCGAGCTTCACCCCAATCCCCATCGTGCTCGACATCGCCACCTTGCGTAGGTACACGCCCTTGGAGGTGGCCGGTTTCGCACGCTGCAAAGCTTCGATCAGCGCACGCAAGTTGCTGGTGAGCGAATCGGGGGCAAACGACGCCCTGCCGATGGTGCAGTGGATGATGCCCGCCTTGTCGGTCCGGTATTGCACCTGGCCCGCCCTGGCATTACGCACCGCAGTGGCGACATCAGGGGTGACGGTGCCCACCTTGGGATTGGGCATGAGGCCCCGGGGACCGAGGATCTGCCCGAGCGCACCCACCACCCGCATGGCATCCGGCGAGGCGATCGCAACATCGAAGTCGATCTGACCGGCCTTGACGCGTTCGGCCAGATCCTCCATCCCCACGAGGTCGGCGCCGGCGGCGCGCGCCAGTTCGGCGCGTTCACCCGAGGTGAAGACCGCAACGCGTACTGTCTTGCCGGTGCCCGATGGCAACACCACCGAACCCCTCACGATCTGGTCGGACTTCTTGGCGTCCACCCCGAGTTGCACCGCCACATCGATCGATTCGTCGAACCTGGCGGTTGCACAGGACTTGAGCAGGCCGAGCGCCTCCTCCAGGGGGTAGAGCTTTTGCCGATCCACCTGCTCACGGATCAGCTTGCGGCGGCGCGAAAGGCGGCTCATGCCATTCCCTCCACAGTGATACCGATGCTGCGCGCAGATCCGGCGATGGTGCGCACCCCGGCCTCCAGGTTTGAGGCGGTGAGATCGGGCATCTTGAGCCTGGCAATGTCCTCGGCCTGCGCGCGGCTGAGCTTTCCAACCTTGTCGCTGTGTGGCCTCGAAGAACCCTTGTCGACCTTGGCGGCCTTCTTGATCAGGATGCTTGCCGGCGGCGTCTTCATCACGAAGGTGAAGCTCTTGTCGGCGAAGGCGGTGATCACCACCGGAATCGGCAGGCCTGGCTCCATGCCCTGGGTCTGGGCGTTGAATTGCTTGCAGAATTCCATGATGTTGAGACCGCGCTGCCCGAGCGCTGGCCCAATCGGCGGCGACGGGTTTGCCTTTCCCGCCGGAACCTGGAGTTTCACATAACCAACAACTTTCTTTGCCACCTGGGCTCTCCTTGCCTTGAGTTCGAGCGCACAACCTGCCGGGACTCTCGCGCTTGCGGCCAAAGCCGCTTGCGCGCATTACAGCGGACATGCTCCTCAGAATCGGCCCGCCTGTTCGGGTGCGGGTGCGGCCGCGGATGCGGGTCCGGATACCCATGCCGGTTCGCGTGGAGGCGAGCTTGCAGGTGCACCCCCGGGTCCTTCCAGCGCCTGCCGAGCGTTGATCATCGTACGGCGTCTCAGAGCTTTTCGACCTGGGCAAACTCGAGTTCAACCGGAGTTGCCCGGCCGAAGATCGTGACTGAAACCCGCACACGGCTCTTGTCGTAGTTGACTTCCTCCACGCTGCCGTTGAAATCGGTGAACGGACCGTCACGCACACGCACCATCTCGCCCACCTCGAAAAGCACCTTCGGTCGGGGCTTCTCTACACCTTCGCGGATCTGCGCGAGGATCTTGTCCACATCGCGGTCAGGGATCGGTGTGGGTCGGTTGCCCACCCCGCCGACAAAACCGGTGACCTTGTTGGTGTTCTTGACAAGATGCCAGGACTCGTCGGTCATCTCCATCTCAACGAACACATAGCCAGGAAAGAATCGCCGCTCGGAGATGGCCCGCTGGCCGTTCTTCATCTCCACCACTTCCTCGGTGGGTACAAGGATCCTGCCAAAGAAGTCCTGCATTCCGGCCCGGTCGACCCGATCCTGGATCGCGCGTCCCACGCTCTTCTCCATACCCGAGTAGGCGTGCACCACATACCAGCGCTTGCTCATCAGTTCTTCCACCCGAGGATCAGGTCGTAAAGGACCCACTCCAGCGACTTGTCGACGATCCACAGGAAGATCGCCACGATCACAACAAAACCAAAGACGGTGAGCGTCATCTGTAGGGTTTCCTTCCGGTCGGGCCAGATCACCCGCCGGGTTTCGGACCATGCCTCACGCGCAAAGCGCACAAACTGCTGTCCCTGAGCCGAAGTGGCCGCAACCGCACCTCCCGCGACAAAACCCACGATCACCACCAACACCCGCAGCGCGAGTGCCTGCGAGGAAAGCCAATAGAAGGCAATCAGACCGGCGGCAACGCAAAGCAGTCCTGCAGCGAGTTTGGCGTGGTCGATCGTTCCTGCGCTCATCGGTTCCCGCTGACTGACCACCCTCGCTCCTTTGCTACACCATCTGCACCTGACATCGGCCTGTTGTGGCAGGGGCAGAGGGAATCGAACCCCCAACCTGCGGTTTTGGAGACCGCCGCTCTGCCAATTGAGCTATGCCCCTTCAGCCTTTACTGCCGCTTCGAGAGTTGCGGCCATGCCAGACCATTCCACCCGTCCGCCGGGGACCCCCGATCTTCCTGGGACCCCCGGTTAGTCGAGGATCTTGGCCACAACGCCCGCACCCACCGTGCGACCACCCTCGCGGATCGCAAACCGCAG
>Ga0194133_10005018_pt1 | contig 17158 bp, 16 predicted proteins | sample TA2KigOf40mmetaG_FD_155448 | JGI IMG/M metagenome (GOLD analysis project Ga0194133, IMG submission 155448) | Freshwater microbial communities from Lake Tanganyika, Tanzania - TA2015055 Kigoma Offshore 40m | ecosystem: Environmental > Aquatic > Freshwater > Lake | place: Tanzania: Lake... | reverse complement strand
ATCCTTTTTCCCCATTTTTTTCATCAGGGCGACCGTCTCCCGGTTTACACAGATGACTTGGGCGGCCCGTTGTGCGCTGCGTCGTATTCTCGGGTCGAAGGCGCTGACCTGGCTCGAGATCGTGCGCACTGCCTCAAAGATCCGGCTGACCGGGGATAGCCAGGGAAGGAGTCGGGTGGGGTAAATGGCCGCTCCCCCCAGGGGACCCCAAACCAGCGGGACTCCCAAGGAATTGGAGACCGGGGGAAGGCGCCAAGTCGTGATGGTGACATGGTGCATGAGATCGAATTTTTCGCGCCTGAGCCATTCATTGGCTGCTCTGTGTGCCTCTTTCAACCACTGCAGATAGACGAGCCGGTTCTGAATTTGGGCCACCAGCCGAACCGGGTGCCACCGGAAGGTTTTCCCCGCGTAAACAAATTTGACCCTGCCACCAAGCTCCCGATCCTCTCCTCCTTCAATGCCCTGCTTCCGAATGGGGTGGGTAATCACACCAACTTCGTGATTTCGAGACAGCAGCTTCAGGATGCTCCAGCCGATCTGATCCTCCGAAGCGGAATTTGGACGACAAGCAAAAGCCGCAAGGAGAATACGCACGGGGGAATACAACCCCCTCGGAAGCAGCTAAGGGAGCCGAAAATCCATAGAAAATGCACTCCCCTTGTGAGGCACGCCCAAGGCAGAGTGCCGTCGTGCGGATTCTTCTTCATACCGACTTGAAAGTTTCCGCCTCCAATCTCTTTTGGCACCGGGATTTGGGCTTGCTCACGAAAGCCTTTCGTGAGCTCGGCCACGACGCCTGGCTGGTCGTCCACCCGGCATCGCAATCTGAATCCAAAATCCCAAATCCAAAATCACAAATCCCAAAAGATCCCGTCATCTGGGCTTCTGCCTCCGACGTCCGCAACCCCTCTTGGTGGCAAAGCCACAAACCCGACCTTGTCATCCTCGGTCTCTGGACCCGCCCCAAATACGACCCCATTCGTCGCGCCGCGCTTTCCGCCACCGCCCGCGTCATTGAGCGGGCCGACAGCGACGGTATGCGCACCGCTTCCTGTGGTCTTCGAACTTATGCGCAACGACGCTATGACTACTTTCGAGACCTTTTGGGTTCTTGGCCATTGTGGCTCTCCATTCCAATTGCGCGCATCTACGCGCTTCTCCAGGTTCTATTGTCCCCCTGGATCGAATATCGCTTACAAAAAACCCTCGGGCTGATTCCTTGTTTAACTCTGGAAACCCCGCAATCACTCCGCCGTTGGAAGGCCTTGGCCCGGCGAATCGGCGCAGATCCCTTGTGCCTGCGTTTTGTGCCCAACCCGGTACAGACCCGGTTCTTCCACACCAAAACGTCCGTTCGCAAAAGAAATCAGACCATCTCCGTGGGCCGATGGGAATCCTATCAAAAAAATTTCCCCGCCTTACGTCGAAGGCTCGCCACGTACTTGGCGGCCCACCCAAGTTGGCAATCTTGGGTAGTGGGCAGTGGTCTTCCCGCCAAAAGCGGGCACCCACAAATTCGTTTTTCGCCTCCGCTATCCCCGCAAAAGCTGGCGCGCTTGATGCAAGAATCAAAAGTCTTTTTCTTTGCCTCACGTTACGAAAGTTTTTGCCTGGCAGCGGCCGAGGCGATGGCTTGCGGTTGTAGGGTGTGGGGGCCGGCTGAGCTTGACGTCACCCAGTTTTACGAGGATTTGGCGGCCAGCCATGGAAAAGGCGGGAAAGGCACGCGTTTTTTCTCTCCCCAAAGAGTGGCCAAAGAGCTTTTGCGGGCCATCGGCCCTTGAGGCTTTTGCCCGGGGCCGGCTCGAGCGAAGGGCTTGTTTAACCTTTGATTTCCCCAAATATAAAAAACATGAGGTTGCGCATGATTTTGGATTCCCAAACCCGCACGGGAAGATTCTTCCGCACCCTGTTAACCTCCTTCATTCATCTTGGAGCAGCCACCCTTTATTCCTTCTTTCTCATTCCCTTGGTACTGCATTTTGAAAACTCGGAAATGTTGGGTCTTTGGCTGTTGGTTGCTCAGATGGGCGCATACCTCACGGTGGTGGATGCCGGGCTGTCCGCCCTCTCGATCCGGCAGTTCGTCGGCCCGGTGAGTGAACGGGACTTCCGGCGTCTGGCGCCGCGTTTCCAGGCCACCCTGCTCCTTTCCACGCTGCAAGGGCTCTTCATTTGTCTTTTTGGATTCAGCGGCTCCTGGTGGGCCAGTCTTTTCAAAATTTCGGGAGCTCTGGAACCGCTTTTTGCACAGCTTTTTCTGGCTCAATGCCTTTTGGTTGGGATCGGCTTTCCCGTTCGGCCTTTCAGCTCAATCCTTTTGGCAGCACAGCGGTTCGACACTAATTATCTGGTTAGTTCAGCCTCATTTGGGGTGGCGATTCTACTTACCTGGAGTGGCTTCCAAATGGGGTGGGGACTCTGGTCCGTGCTCTTGGGAAATCTTGTTCAGACTGTTGCCTCAAGCTTGACGTCCCTCTGGGGGGTGCGAAGCCTTGGTGGGCTTCCCACGCTTCTTTCTCGTGCGACGGGGGTTAGAAGCCTAATTCCAAGCTTACTCAAAGAGAGCGCAGGGTTCGCCAGTAATCCTATTTTTTCCACCTTGGCCGGGCTTTTGCAATCGACCGTTCTTTCGCGCCTTTTCGGGTTGGAGGGGGTCGCCCTTTGGAATGTGGGCGCGAAGCTCGCCACCGTGTTATCTCAAGTCTTATCCAAGTTATTTGAAAGTTCTTTTGGAGGATTGAGCGAATTACTCGAAAAGGGTCTTGTTTCGCAAATGCAAAGTCGTTTTTTGACATTGTGGGCATCTACTTCAGCTATCTCCCTGATGCTCGCGGTTTGCCTGATATGGGGGAACGGTCTATTTATTGTTTGGTGGACCAAAGGTAGCTTAGTTTGGCCTCTGCAGGCCACGTGGGGAGTCGCCCTTTGGTTAGTCACCACGACGGTTTCCAAAGGGGTTGCCGAACAGACCAAAGTTCTTTTACTGTGGCGACTAATTCGCTGGGGGCCTGTATTAGATTTTGTTGCTCTCGTATCTCTTCTTGCCCTTGTCTTGCTGTCACCTAAATTGTCATACTATGCGTTCGCACTCGCTTTAGCCCCTCTTATGGGTTCTTTTATTTGGAACGTGCGCAAGCTTTATTGTCACACACATGTAAAGGTTATTTAGCTATTAAAATAATCAACGATCCCGGATATCTCCTTTATTTTAGTTATTAACTAATCTTGTAGATTTTATAATTTCTCAATGACTTCTTCTGCCAGCATTCATCTTCCTTATGTTATTCCCCCTGGGGCAGGTCGCTTTTATTTTTATGAAAACTACTGGAAGCGGGTGGCCTTAAAGCTGCTCCACGAGCATGCCGGCAATCTGAAAGGGTGGACCCTTCTGGATTACGGCTGCGGCCGAGGCGAAACTATGGCTTACGCCAGAGATATGGGCATGCGGGTAAAGGGGTTGGATATCGACCCTGAGTGTGTCCGGATCGCCTCTCAATTCGGCGAAGCCGCTCTCTTGGATCCACATCAGCCCGCGCTCCAGGTGCCCGAGAAGTCATTTGACGTGGTTGCCTGTTTCCATGTCCTTGAGCACGTGGATAATCCCAAGGCAGTGCTGACGCTTCTTGGTAGGGGAGCACGGAAATTTGTTCTGGTGGCGGTTCCTAACCTCGCGCGATTTCCCAATCTTCGTCGCCCCCGAAAAAAGCCCGAGTATGTGAATCGGGGACATTTACAATCCTGGGATCACGACCATTTTAAAACTCTGAGCGAGGTTCATTGCGACCTGGAGGTCGTTGCCTGGGGATTCGATGCAACCATCATTCCGCCTCTTAGCGAAATTTCTCGGCGACTTTTCGGCGAAGCCGTTACGGTGTTTTTGGAAACAAAGGTTTTTCGGTTTTTATACCCCTTTTTGTGCATTTCAGTCGTAGCGCTGTTGCGGCCGGCAACGCCACGAGGTTCTCCAATTTGAACAACTGGGGATAGCTTTTGCGCAGCTTAAAGAGCTTTATGTTATCCGCCAGTCACGACTGGTCTTATCGCGATTCTTTGCACTTGTTTTGTAGTATTTGTTTTTTAGAAATAACATTTCGGAAGTAGACCCTCTTATGATTCGATTCGCAAAGTCTAGAGCGCGAGCCATAGCGGGCCGTCTACAGCTTCAGCGTGTGCTTTGGAGGCCTTGTATTGAATCTGATGCACCCCTTAGCCCCGAAAACTGGCATAAGAGCCTCGAAAGTCCCACCGAGTACTACCTTAATTGTGTCCGCTATTTTTATCAAAAAGCCCCGGATTTTTTGAAAACCCACCGAGACTACTTTCGTCAAGGCCAACGAGGCTTTGGGGAAGATGCCTTTCATATTATGTGGTATGGCCTTTGTCAGGCTTGCCGTCCCACCTCCTTTTTGGAAATCGGGGTCTACCGAGGTCAGGTCCTTTCCCTGGCATCCCTCTTGGCCAAATCCTTGGGCTTTGACGCGTTTGTCTGCGGAGTCTCGCCGTTCACCTGCGCGGGAGATACCGTCAGCAAGTATTCGCCCTCCGTGGATTATTGGACCGACACCCTGGAAAATTTTAAAGCTTTGGGCCTGCCCCCACCAAAGTTAATCAAGGGCATGTCCGATGCAAACGATGTCATTCGGGAGTTTAGTTCCCGAAGTTGGGATTTCATCTATATTGATGGAAATCATGAATATGAAGTCGCCAGAAAGGATTTTCTTCGCTGCGCCAAAATCCTGAATCCGGGCGGCAAAATCGTTCTGGACGACTCTGCCCTCCTTACCAGCTACCGACCCCCTCTTTTCGCAACCGCTGGACATCCGGGTCCATCTCGGTTGGCTGCCGAGGCGGATTCTTTGGGTTTTCAGGAGATTTTACGGGTTGGTCATAACCGGGTTTTCCAAAAAAAGAGTTGAAAATCGCTTTTCTGACAACCGATTCTCGGGAACATTTCCAAGAGTATCAAAAGGAGGCGCCTTACTTTGGCACCGCCCCAGCGGCCCTCCTTGAAGGCTTTAAAGATATCGGCGAGCCAGACATTCATGTTATTAGCGGCAGTCAAGTCCGCATGGCATCTCCCGCCAAACTTGCAAAAAATATTTGGTTTCATGGTTTTACCGTTCCCAAATGGGGCTGGCTTCGAACGGGCTATTCTGGCTGCATTCTCGCCGTTCGAAATATTTTGGCGGACATCCGGCCGGACGTGATTCATGCTCAGGGGACAGAACGGGATTGTGCGATGGCCGCGGCTTTTTCCGGGCGCCCGAAAGTTCTAACGGTTCATGGCAATTGTCGTGCTATCGCTCAATTCCGCCAGAGTTGGCCTTTTTCCTACTGGTGGCTTCAGGCCCGCTTGGAACAATTCTGTCTTCCGCGTTTTGACGGAGTGGTTTGTATTTCCAAATATACGACGGGATGGGTATCCAGCTTGGCGAAAAAAACTTGGCTCCTGCCAAATGCCGTTGACCCCGAATTTTTTAAAATTTTGCCACAAAAAGCCTCCGGCCTCCCCAAAGTTCTGGTGGTGGCAAATGTGGATGCCCGTAAAAATCAGATTGGCCTAATCCACGCCTTAGACAGCTTTGCCAAACAGCGCCCCTTCGAATTGAGATTTTTTGGTAAATGCGGAGAGGATTTTTATGGCAAGATGTTTCGCGGATTAGTCCAAACCAGGCCCTGGTGTTTTTGGGGCGGCATGCTCAATCGGGACAGTCTGCGCGATGAGTTTGCCAAGGCCTCGGCACTGATGCTTCCTACCTGGGAAGACAACTGCCCAATGGTTGTGCTGGAGGCCCAAGCCGCCGGAGTCCCAGTGATCGCCTCAAATGTGGGCGGGGTGCCGGATCTGGTGGAGAACGAAGTAACGGGAATTCTTACCGATCCGTCACGACCCGAGACCATGCCCAAAGCATTGGCGCGGCTTCTGGGAGACCCGGAGTTGGCTATGCGGCTTGCAGATGAGGGCCGTCGGCAGGCGAAAACGCGATTTCATCCCAAAGTGATTGCCGCAAAACACCTGGAAATTTATCGGGAGGTCATCGCCTCCCGGTAAATTCCTTTTAACTGTTCCGCCACCTCTCTCCAGCTCAATACCTTTTGGACGCGTGGAGCGTTATCGATGCTTTCATAAAATTTTTTTAGGAAAGGAGCTGTGATGGCAGGAGAGGCCACCGGAGCATAGCTGGCTTGAGTCCCAAAACTCACCTTGGCCCAAGGCAGGTCACTGAGCAGAAGCGGGCACCCGCATGCCGCCGCTTCGAGTGCGGACAGGCTTTGGCTTTCCATCGCGCTTAAAAGAACGAATCCAGCGGCTTTTCGATATTCCCCGGCAAGGACAGCACGATCTTCGATCGGTCCGACATACTCCACCCAAGGCCGGGCCTCTTGAAGGGCCCCTAAGAAAAGCAAGTAGTAAGGGTCTTGAGTGTGGTAAGGCTTGCCGATGACGCGGAGTTTGACCCTCGCCAAAGCGGCGGCCCGCACCATCTCCACCACTCTTTTTCTTGGGGTGATCGTCACGGTCGTCACCAGATGATCTCCCCGGACCGGATTACCCCGGTCCTCTAAAAAAATCTGTTCCACGCCATTGGGTACAATCTCGATACGGGCATGCCGTGCCCCATACATGTTTCGAATCAGGGAAGCCTCCCACGAAGTAAGACAAATGCAGGCATCCGCCAGATCGTAAACCGACCAGCCCAGCTTTTGCCTAAGCCTTCCCCCAACCAATCGGTCGAGCAAACAGAGGATCGAAAAAGGTAGCCTTTGCCAAGCGGATCGGGATCCCTGGGATGTCAAAAGATCCGCAACCACAAGTCGGATTTTTTTTTGTTTCACCAAGCGGGCGTAACTCAAAGTTGGCTTGCCGAAAAAGTGAATGAGGTCGGGAGAAACTGAGTCATCCCACCAGGGAAGAGGGCAAACCTCCACCCCCTGACGTTTTAAGGCCGCCATGGTCTGCTCGACCTGGATCTGAACCCCCCCATGGGCAAAGCAAAACGGAACATGACAATCAAAGGCGATTTTCATTAGACGTAAGGACTGGTACGACCTTCTAGAATCCGGTTGGCGCCGACAACCACGCTTCCCGCCGGCACGTCTTTGGTCACCACCGCGTTGGCCCCCACAGTGACACCTCGGCCCACGACCACCTGGCCAAGGACCTTGCAACCCGCCCCCAGGTAAACCCCATCCTGAATGACCGGCATGTGGTCGATATCCAAGTCCCGCCCCCCAAGCGTAACCTGCTGGCCGATTACCACATGATTCCCAAGCCGCACCCGACAGCCCACAACGATTCCTTGAGGATGAGGAAGGTACGTGGTCGCCGGTAATGGAACCCCAAATTCGCAACCGGAGAGAAAGGCCAAAAGGCGAGCGAACGGGTTTTTTCCTTTTCGAGAGGCTGTAATCAGCCAGCGTGCCAGCCGTCCGTTTCGAATATGAGGGTTTTTGGGATGGCCTTGCTCGCTTTGATGGTCTCCGATCCCCATGGGTTTTAGTCTTAACAGGCCGAGTCGGATTCGGCGATCCCGAAGCTTCTTTGCATTAGGGGAAAAACCCCTTAAATTGTTCCATGCAGAATTTGACGGTGCAAAAACTGTGCATCGGCTTGGTGGTACTAGTTTTTTTTGTTCTGGCGCCTTGGATGACATCGGAGTTGCTGGAAGGCAACACCCTGCCCCTGATCACCCTGCTCGCATTGGGCTGCCTGCTGGTGTTTCTCTTTGTCCTCAAAGATCGCTGCTGGATGGTCATCCCTTTTTGTCTACCCATCGAGGGAAGGTTCAACTTTCTACCCCTTAACTTTTCTATGCAGGAGACCGCCGTGGCCGCGGTTTTTAGCTACATCATCATACAAATTGTGATGGGTCGCCAAATCCGCTGGCGGCTGGGGCCTGCGTTGGTCTGGCTGCCTTTGTCCGGCCTTTTGGCGGTGTTTCTTTACCACTGGATCAGCTCGGGGGACATCGGGATCCGCGCCTTGGGGGGCACCGGCTGGGGTGGCCGAAAATATTTCACCATCGCCATGGCCGTGCTTTCGATGCCCATTCTTTTCTCGTTCTCCGGGGCCTCCTATCAGGATTTTCAGAAGATCCCTTTTTTATATTTCGCCGGAGTCTTTATGGATCTTCTCCCCGACACCTTCACCACCTTTTTGCCGGCGACCGCCCCCTACATCTTCCATTTTTACAGCGCCGTGAATGTGGCCGAATACGGCAAGGGGTTGGCCGGTAATTTCGGAGGGGAGGAGGGTATCACGCGTTTTCATGCTTTCGGCAGGCTTGGGGCGGCTTGGGGATTGATGATGCTTTCGTACTTTCCAGTCCAAAAATGGTTGAGTCCGTCAAAATTGTGGGTCGTCCCTTCCCTGTTTTTGGGTTTCGTGCTCACGGCCATCAGCGGGTTCCGCAGCTTTATTTTCAATTTTCTCATCGTATTGATTTCGGGTCTGTATGCCACCGCCAGAATGAAGGCCGTGCTGCTCCTGCCTATGGTCTTGGCGGGTGTCCTTATCATTGCCGGCACTCAGGGCACGGTCTTCAACTATCCTAATGGAATTCAACGGGCCCTTTCCTTCTTGCCCGGAGCGTGGAACCAGCGTGCCGCCCACGAAGCTAAAAGCTCAAACGAGTGGCGCCAGCGGATCCGGGAGCTTTTTTTCGATGAATATTTTTCCAAGCATCCCCTTTTGGGCGATGGCTATGGATTTGATCCGAATCTTGCCCGAAAACAGCAGGAGCTGTTTTTACGCATCGCCGCCCTGTCGGAAAGAGACCAATACGCGGACGTGAGAAGTTTTATTGAAATGAAGCAGCCCCACGAGGGCGATATTTGCGCTTTGCTGGTGGTGGGGATTGTTGGCACGGCCTTTTTCGTGGCTTTTTGTGCCTTTTTGGTGATTTATGGCATCAAGACAATTTTATCCCTTCCCCCGAATCAGGTTCAGCCGATCCAAATTTGGGCATTTGCCTTGTTGATGCAAAATTCACTTTCCTTTTTCATCGTTTTCGGAGATTTGGCTCCAGCCCTTTTTCAGCTTTGCCCGATCGGAGCTATCTTAATTGCTAGTGAGCGCCTCAGGGCCAAAGGGGCCTTGGCGCAAGAACCTTTTGACCCTTTGCCCGCAGCTTTTTCCCAGCCCCCCATTCCTCAGCCAATTGTCAGTAGAATTTAGGGTAGCCTATACCTTGGGCTCGCAAGGGCGGACTTAGTAATTCCAAACCCGCCCAGGCCAGATGGGGGTAAGCCGATGGGCGTGGAAGCTTTGCCGACTGGTAGATCCGGGCCCGTAGATCTGGTAATCAAACGTGCGGCGACGGTGAGCGCCTTGGGTTAGTCTTTTCCAGCGGTGCCGCAAAACCCATAGGGGCCTAAACCAACGCATCCACCTGGGGGCCTCCACACAAAGCCGGCGCGCTTCGGCTCTGGCCTTCTCACCCAAACCAAGATTTTGCCCGCTCTCTAAAAAGGTCGAGGTGGTCTGGCCCAACAGGCCGACCTGCGTTCCCATCGCCAAAAGGCGGACAAACCATTCGGCATCGGCGGCGATCCGGTAGCTCGTGTCGTACAGAAGGCCCTGCTCCAAAAGCTCGCGACGAAAAAAAATGCCGGCCGTGAGGGCGGAAAAATGGCAGGTCCAGGTATGGGCCAACTGGGGAACTACCATCTTTCGAAAACAAAGAGGGTTCCCGTCGGGCCGGATCACCAAGACATCCCCCAAGACCGCACCCAGCTTGGGTTCCTCGCGAAACTTTTTCAGAACCGCAGCCAAGGCTCCGGGAAGGTACTGCTCATCGGAGTTCAAATATCCGCAGATCCGTCCCCGGCTGCGCTTGAGGGCGCGGTTGATTCCGTCATACATTCCACTATCCGGCTCGCTGAGCATCGGTCGCAGGTATCCGGGACGTTCCGGCCAACGTTGGGCCATTTCTTGGGCGAACTTGGGAAAACCGGGGGTCCCGCCGTCCTGAATCACATGTTCCAGGGCGACTCCCTCCTGGTCCGCCACCGAGGCAATACAGGATTTGAGGAGCTCGAGTTGCCGGAAACTGGCCGTGACAATCGAAAAGTCCATGCCGGACCATACCTTCCGGGCCTCCATCGGTCACCTGGGGATTCCAAACCTCAGTCAGGCCCCTCCGACGGCCTTGCGCCCCATCCCTCTACCCCGTATCCAAGCAGGGTGACGGATGACCTTCTCCAGTGGGATCAAGGCCCCCATCTTTCGATCCGGGATTTCGTCCGCTCCTGCCTTCCCCAAGGCACCTTCCGGCGGATCCTGCTGAAGCCCAATTGGGTAAAGCACGCGGAGTCGCCTGAGTTCCCCATCGAGGCCTTGGTGACGAGCACGGAAATCATCGGGGAGGTCTTGGAGGAGTGCCTGCAAAAATATCCGCAGGCCGAATGGATCCGCGTGGGGGATGTGCCCCTGCAAAGCTGCGATTTTCACCGAATGACCGAACAAGCCGGGCTGGATCGTCTTCAGAAAAAGTACGGCTCCCGCGTCCAGTTTTTGGATCTTCGCCGGGAGCGATGGGAGTCCCGAGACGGGTTTTTACGTTTGGTGAACGATATCCCGGGCGATCCTGAGGGATACCGGGAAGTGGTATTGGACCGCCAAAGCCTGTTGGAGGAAGTCAGTCATCGGGCCTCGACTTTCCGCGTTTCTGATTACGACCCCCGGGAAACCACCAGCAAACATCGCCAAGGCGATCACCGGTACCTGATCGCTGGTTCGGTTTTGGCCGCTGACCTGGTCATCAACCTGCCGAAAATGAAAACCCACCAAAAAAGCGGGGTCACCGGGGCCTTGAAAAATCTCGTGGGCATCAACGGATCCAAGGCCTACCTGGTACACCATCAGGTGGGATTCCCCTCTCGGGGGGGAGACGAGTTTCCGGAGGGATCCAGCCGTCTTTTCTATTGGCAGGCCCGCCTGCGCGAAAAACTGCAAAAGGGCTCTCCACGGCTGTTTCGTGCCGCCAAAGTGGGGTGGGAATTCCTCAAAAAAATCCGCGGGATCCAGACCGTGGGAACCCGGGAAAATCTGCAGGGCAACTTTTACGTCGGCTCGGGGTCTTGGCACGGGAACGACTCCGTTTGGAGGATGGTCTACGATCTAAACCTGATCGTCCGATTTGCCCCTTCCCAGGGGGGCCGGCTGGCCTCCTCGGCCCAACGAACCCTGATCTCCATTATGGATGGCCTCATCGCCGGAGAGGGCAACGGCCCCTTGCAGCCGATCCCTGTCCCCACGCAAGTTCTGCTGGCGTCCTCCAACTCCTTCCTCGTGGATCTGGCCATGAGCAAGCTAATGGGATTTGATTATCGCAAGATTCGCCTCCTGGCCTGTCAGGCCAAATGCCCGGATCCCGCCTGGGCCCAGGTGCATCCCGAGAAATTTCGTGTCGAAAGAAAGGGAGAGGCGCGTTCCGATGGCATTGCGGGGCTTCCGGTTCTCCATCGGTTTATACCCCCACCGGGGTGGCGGGGGCATGTGGAACTCCCCTCATGAAGCCTGAGGCCGCCCAGAAAATTCTTTTTTTGCTCCACCGCCTTCTGGGTTCCGACCTGGAGGGCTACTACCGCGAATTTATACGCTTATCCCAAAGCACCCCGGAAGAAGTGGCCAGGGTACGGGATGAACGTTTGGACGGCTTGTTGCGCCATGCGGCTCACCGGGTGCCGTATTACCGGCGGCGGGTGAATCCGGGCGATGGTTTGGATCGGTTTCCTATTTTGACCAAAAACGATCTCCGGGTTTTTTTCCAGCAGCTGAAATCCGTCGGGCTTTTTTGGGATAGCCGGTATCAGACCACCGGTCGCGGGTACTCTTGGACCGAAGTCCGTTCCGGCGGCACCACCGGGATGCCGGTCACCGTCATCCATGATCGGGAGTTCCGTGACCGGGGTCGGGCCTCGCGGTTATTTTCCAAATACCTTTGTGGTTTCCCGTACGGAACTCCTTACTACTACCTTTGGGGATCCATGGCGGAGCTGCAGGATCAGGCCGAAAGCCTCGTGAAGCGATTGGACCAGGGCTTGTCGGGGATGGTCCCTTTGAACGCCTTCCGTTTGGATGCCAAACACATGCGTTATTACCTGGAACAAATGGTTTCCCACCCCCGACCCCATCTGATGGCGTACGTGGATGCGGCCGAAAGCCTGGTTCGGTGGGCTCGACTGCAGAACCTCCCCTTGCCGCACTTCCAATCCGTCATGGCCTGTGCCGGCACGGTGTTTGCGGGCAACCGGCAACTGCTTACGGATGCCTTTCAGGGGAAAGTGCACAACAAGTATGGGAGTCGGGAGTGTACCGATATGGTCTGTGAAAATTCCGCCGGAGAGCTTCTGATCTTTGCAAATCACGTGCTCTTGGAGGTGGTGGACGAATCGGGGCGGGCAGTGCCCGAAGGTCAGTCCGGTAGGATTCTGGTAACGCTTTTGGGAAATCATTCGTTTCCATTAATCCGGTATGAAATTGGGGATATGGCCGTCCAGGGACGCCCTTACGGCCGGACGAGTCCGTTTCCTACCCTCCAAAGTATTGAGGGACGCATCTCTGACTTTATTACCTCCACTCGTGGGGACTATGTTTCGCCGGTCATGATCCGGCATCTGGTCGGAGTGGTCCACGGACGGCCCGGCTTGGAGAAATTTCAGTTTATTCAGTACCCCGGAGGACGGTACGAGCTAAAGATCCAGCTGGATCCTGTGATTAGCGCGTCCGCCCTGCAGGGGTTGCACGAGAGAATGGCCAGGGATCTCGTGCCCCTCCTGGGTCCAGGCGCCAAATTTCAGGTTCAGAGAACGGATAATCTTCAGGGGGAAACATCGGGAAAATTTCGCTACGTGCTGAATTATGACCTTCATGAGAGATGAAGATTCTCCTCGTTCATAACAGCGCGGATCTTTACGGGGCTAGCCGGTCTCTTTTGCGCTTGGCTGGCGCACTTCCGCCTTTGGGTTTTTCGCCCAGCTTCCTTCTGCCCGCGGAGGGGCCGCTGGCTTCCCTGGCGCGGGCTCGCGGATTGCCCGTCAAGATTCAGGGTTCTGTAAAAATTATCAGTCGAGATATTTTTCACCCCCGCGGAATGATTCGGTTTTTTGCCGGCCTGCCTGCGGCGATCCGGGAAACCGCTCACTGGATTCGCCAGGAAAAATTCGCGCTGGTTCATACCAATCTTGGCACGGTGGTCTCTTCGGCTTGGTCCGCCCGGCAAGCCGGCATTCCTCATATTTGGCATATCCGCGACTGGTTTCAGGAGTTTGGATTCCTTTGGCGGCCTTATTCCCGTTACATTCTGGCATTCTCAAAAATGGTGGTCTGTGTTTCTCGTCCGATTGCCGGTCAGTTTCCCCCTAGCCCGAAAGTGTGTGTTCTCCATAATGGTTTGGACCTGGCCGAGTTCCCCCCCCTCACGGAGCCAGAGCGCGTAGCCGCCAGACAAAAATTTGGTTTTGGTTCCCAAGAACAAGTCGTCGGTACCGTGGGCCGGATCAAATTCGTTCGAAAGGGGCAGGAGTATCTTCTTCGCGCTGCCCACACCCTTGCCCGGGAAGGGATTTCGCTGCGCATTCTCCTGGCCGGGGGCCCTGCCCCCGGATCGGAGGACCACATTCCCCGCATGAAAGCGTTGGCCCGAGAGCTCGGCTTGGAGAAGGCTGTCGTTTTCGCCGGCGAATTGAGCGATCCCCGCCCTGCCTATGCGGCCATGGATATTTTTGTTCTTCCTTCGGCGCAGCCTGAGCCGTTTGGGGGCGTGGTGCTGGAAGCCATGGCCTTGGAACTGCCGGTGGTCGCCACCGCGATCGGAGGATCCCCCGAACAGGTAGTGCCGGAAAAAACAGGATTCCTGATTCCCCCCGCCGACCCGCACGCCTTGGCTGAAAAGCTTCGGACCCTTTTGACGGATCCCGCCCTGCGGGACCGGATGGGACAGGCCGGCCGCGAACGAATCGCCAAAGAACTTTGCCTGGATCGCACGGTGGAGGGGATCACGGCTATTTATCGACAGGCGCTAAAGAAGATAGCATGAGACTTCTAATTACCGGGGGTTCGGGATTTATTGGGTTGAACGCCGTAGAGCGGTTTAGCCGCACCACCGATATGCTTCTGAATCTCGACCGAAACTGCCCCAAGCCTCCGAATCACCGGCCTTTTTGGCAACAGACAGATCTTTTGGATCGCTCGGCCTTAAAGGAAAAAGTCCATTCCTTCCAACCCACCCATGTGCTTCATCTAGCCGCTCGCGCGGACTGCGTGGAAACCACCACGGTGGATGAGGGATATCGGGACAACACCGATGGTACCTCCAACCTTCTGGGGGTATTGGCCTCTTGCCCATCGATGAAACGGGCGGTCATTACCTCGAGCCAGTATGTTTGTGGGCCGGGCTACTCTCCGAAATCGGATGAGGACTACGCTCCGGCCACGGTGTACGGAGCTAGCAAAGTGATCACGGAACGGTTAACCCGCGCCGCTAACCTGCCTTTCTGCTGGACTTTAATTCGACCCACGAACGTCTGGGGTCCGTGGCACGCGCGGTATGAGAGGGAATTTTGGCACATCGCCCATCGGGGCTGGTATTTCCATCCTGGTGGCATCCCGGTTCGCCGGGCCTATGCGTTTGTGGGAAATGTTCTGGATCAAATTGAAAAGATCTTTTCCCTTTCGGAGCCGGTCGTGGGCCGCAAGACCTTCTATGTGGGGGACGACACCGATGATATTTGGAATTGGGCCTCCGGCTTTTGTCAGGCGCTCCATGGGCGAACCCCTCCCCGGATTCCGCGCCCCCTTCTGCGATCGATGGGTAAGTTGGGGGACAAAATTTCCCAGCTCACGGGCCGTCGCTTCTACATCGACTCTACCCGCGTGGAGAGTATGACCACGGACTACCCCATCGACATGAGGGAAACTTTCCGGATTTTGGGGGCTGGCTCTTTTGGCCTGACTCAGGGAATTTTAAAAACTGCCTCATGGCTACATTGCTTTCGAGGCTGGGGCTTACCCCAAAAAACACTGGCGCTTTTGTCGGAGTCGGGAGATATCATTTCCTCTTCCAAACCATGAGAATTAGGGTGCCCAAGGAAGTCCGTTTCATAGCTCTCGTGGGCTTTCTGTTGTCGGCGGTCTGGGTCATCGAGTCCCTCGTGGCGGAGATCTTCGGAGACCAAACCTTAGCTCCCCTCTTGTCCATGATTTCCTTTGTGTTTATCGCCTCCTATTTTAACTATCCTTTCGTGCTTTTTTCTATTTTACCGTTTTGTCTTCTGTCGTACGGGCTGATCCACGATTCTTCTCAATATCCCATCATCCGGACCATCACACTTGGTGTGGCCGGGCTCATCGCGGCTTGGGCCTCGTGGCAAAGGGGGCGCCTGAGCCGCCAAATGCGCGAGTTTGAGGTCGTGATTTTGAATATTCCCATGCCCTGGATCCTCTCCGACCCGAATGGAAATGTTCTTCGTGTTAGCCCTTTGTTCGCTTCTTTGGTCGGCAAAACCCAAGAGGAACTTTTAGGGGTTCCTCACTTTAGCTTGATTGTTTCCGCGGAAGACGAGCCCTCCACGCAAGGCGCAGGCGACTTTCTTGGTAAAAGTCGAAATCTTCAAATCCACCCTTTTCTTTCCACTGATCCCTCAAAGCTTTTTAAGGCTACCTATGTGCCGGTACTGATTCAGAATGACCACTGTCTTCTAACAATCCTTGGGTAATTTCACCTTAAGGGTACGCGAACTTTTTAGTTCAAAGCATCATGGGATTCAGGGTTTTGCCTTTAATTGACTTTGGGAATAATTCCAAAACCTTTCAATTTGTGCAGAACGTGCAAGGCTCGCTCATGCGTTCAATCCTGGTGGCCCTTGTCTCCATCATGTTCTTTTCGCGCTGATTTTAGCCGCGCAACTTGATGAGAGCCCTTTCTGTTTTTGATAAACTTCGCTGGCTAGCAAGTAATCCTGCCTTTCGAGAAAACCCCTTGCGGGTTACTTGGAATGTCTTGGCTTGGGAGTGGCTTTGCCTCAGGGGCCGTGAGGTTTCCTTTTTGTTTGATGACTCCTTTATGATTCGGCTTCACCCCAAAGAGGGCGTCTCTCGCCTGACGTTTTACTTCGGAACCAGTGAGCCGGATCTTTTCGCTTTTTATGCCGCATTTTTACGGGATGGCATGGCGGTAATTGACGCAGGAGCAAACATTGGCCTCCATACTTTGTTTATGGCCAAACGAGTGGCGCCTTCTGGGAGTGTTTTTTCCTTTGAAGCTTCTCCAAAAAACTTCAATCGTCTTATGGAAAATTTGAAGGGCAGCCTCCTTAAAAATGTGAACGCTCGCCCTTTCGCGCTGGGAGATAGGTGTGGACAGATTTTTTTTAAAGAAGATGCCGGCGATAGCTCGCGCAGCCGGATCAGCGAAGGAAACTCGGGCCTGGTCGTGGATATGATTTCCTTGGATGACTTTTGTCAAAGGGAATCGATCAGCCGCGTTGACTTTTTGAAGCTGGATGTCGAGGGGGCTGAAATGAAGGTTTTGCAAGGGGGTGAATCCTTGTTTTCGACGGGTGCCTGCCGCGTGTTGCAAATCGAGCTCGATCAAAACAATTTAAATCTTCAGGGGAGTCAGGAATGCAAAGTGGTAGCTTGGCTTCTTGAGCGAGGCTATCGGCTGGTGACTTGGAGTCAGGAATTACGAAAATTCGCTCCGATTTCTTTAGGGAACAAGCATGCTTATAATTCATTTTTTGTGGCCCGAGACTTTGAGATCTCGTAGCAGGTTTTTCTGTTTTTAGATTAAACTACTACTCCTCGGCCCCGAAATGGACCGAAGCCCGTCTCTCGGTAGGTCCTTTTCATCCCCTAAAAACATGCAAACCTTGGAAATGCGCATAGTTCTGGCGGCCATAATTGCGATGAGTCTTGAGCTCAGCAGCCAAGCGGCCCCTCCGGTCCCGGTCACCTTTTTGATCCAGCACGACTACGACGCCAACATCGACCTGTTCGGTGGTGGAAACTACATGACGCCTGACGACAACCTGATCCTCGACTCCATGACCGAGGCCCAAGGCATGAGCAAGCTCAAGCGCATCGAAATCGCCAAGGAGAACTTGGAAAAGCTTCTCAACCCCGCCGCGCTCAACCAGCTCCGCGCCC
>Ga0194133_10005017_pt1 | contig 17160 bp, 18 predicted proteins | sample TA2KigOf40mmetaG_FD_155448 | JGI IMG/M metagenome (GOLD analysis project Ga0194133, IMG submission 155448) | Freshwater microbial communities from Lake Tanganyika, Tanzania - TA2015055 Kigoma Offshore 40m | ecosystem: Environmental > Aquatic > Freshwater > Lake | place: Tanzania: Lake... | reverse complement strand
GCACTCCGTGCCCTGAGCGTTCGAGGCATTGGCGAGCAGGGTGGCTGCTACGCCGAGGACCGCTACGTTGAACCAGCGAAAGGACATCAGGAGCATCCAGCAATGAGTCAAATCGAATTTCTTAACTGGGAATTGATAGCGTTTTTTCATGAGGGTTCCAACGAGGCGACGCGTTCCCGAGGGGCCGGCTATTGATCGGCCCCCATGAGGTGGTGGTCTGCCCCCTGCAGCGATACCAACTCATGAGTCAGAGTCCGGCCGCATTGGCCAGCCCGTGGTCTGACCGAAGCGTAGCGTAGGGCAGGCCACGGGCTGGCGGCAAGATGGCTTCCGGTGCCGGCGGGCGGTATCCGAGCGATGAGTGGGGCCTGACGGCGTTGTAGTGCCGCCGCCAGTTCTCGATCAGCACCTCGGCCTCGCGAAGCGTCGTGAACATCTCGCCGTTGAGCAGCCGGTAAACCGATGCCTCCGATACAAAGTGTCCGTCGTCAGAACATTTGGCGCAGATTGCGGTTTAGATCAGCGGAGCATCGGCCTCGTCTTGGGTTTGTATTAAGCGGCTAGTTTCTGGTGCAGCAAGCGTCGATGTTTGATGGTCTGTCGTTTGATCCTTTCGCGCTGTTTGATGATGGTTTCGGCTCTGCCGAAGTAGGCATCGGCGGGCGTTACGTTGTTCAGGCTCTCGTGATAGCGGTGATGGTTGTAGTGTTCGACAAACGCCGCAATCTGGGCCAAATGTTCTAACGACGGACAAGGGGAACCAGCAGCCAATGGCGCCATCCGTCGCACGTTGCTCTTTCGCTTTGTAGCAAGTCGGCGGTGTCGGATGTGTGCCGAAGCAATTCGCGCTGTTCGCGTTCAAGGCGGGGAAGCTTCCGGCCGGTCATTGGCCGCGCTGGAGACGTACCGCTCCAGTCCTTCGCATGGCGTAGTGTGACATCGTCTTCCCTCGACTGTGGCAGCGATGTCAGGCGCGCTGCCGGCCGCCTAGTTTCACGACCTCACCGCTTTTGCGCTTTCGACCCTCAAGCGCTCCAGCAATCTTGCGGGCTGTGCGATCGGCAACCGCCCTAACCGGATCGAGCTGCAAGTGGGCGTAGCGCTCCGTGGTCGTCGATTGCGAATGCCTGAGCACCTTGCCGAGCAGATACAGAGAGCTGCCGTCCGCGACCGCTATGCTGGCGAAACCGTGTCGCAGGTCGTGCATGCGAACATCCTTGAGCCGCGCCATCGCTCGCAACCGGCGCCAAACCGCAGGCATGCCAACGTGATGGCCCTTGCCCCTCGCAGCCGGAAAGACCCAGGGGCTGTCTTCGTTCCGCGTCAGAGTTGCCAAGACGGCCAGCGCTGGTGCCCCGAGCGGGATGACCTTGGCGTCCGTCTTTGAATCGGGTAGCCGCAGGGCTCTCCGTTCCAGATCGACGTAATCCCACTTCAGCGACGCGATTTCGTTGCGGCGCGCACCGGTCAGGAGGAGCAACCGCAGGATGGTCAGGGAGTTGGCGTTCAGCCCCTCCCGCTCGGCCTTGGCAAAGGCATCGCCCAAGCGCGCCAGCTCATCGCCGGAAAGGAACCGCTCACGCCTCCGGGGCTTGTTGAGCTTCACCCCCCTAGAGGGATTGTCAGCCCGGTAGCCGCGGCTCTTGGCCCATTCGAGCATGGCCGACAGCACCAACGTCGCGCGGGTGGCAGCGGCTGGGCCGCCCTTCACCAAAGCACGGCCGCGCTTCTTGGTTCTCTCGTCGGCCTTCGTTTTGCCCTCGGTAACGTCGCGCTGGAATTTCTGGATGTCCGCCAACGTAAGCGTCGAGAGTTGGCGACGCCCAAGGAGGGGAAGGGCATGCCGGCGGAGGTTGCTGGCGTCCATGACCCAGCTAGAGCCCTTCTTGGCATGTAAATTCGCGCGCAATAGTGACCCCCTGAGGGGAGGTTTTCGCGTCCAATAATGACCCCCTTCTAACGCTGTGTGTCAGCGTCCCTTCCTTTTGGGGCGCTGCGCTACGGGCGCGGGTCCCTCCTATGCACTACGTGGATAAGCCCATTCCTGCCCCCCCAGAGGGGTCGGAATTGGACGCGAAAAGGGGGTCACGATTGGAAGCGATTTGACAGCCTGGCGCTGATCGGCGCCGTGGTGGCCGAGTTCGTGGCGGGCTCCGGCGGCCGCGCCTCCGGCCTCGCCTGGCGCATCCTCGAATCAGGCTATCAGCTGAAAATCCCGCGCATGTTCGCGGCCCTGGTGCTGATCTCGCTGGCCGGCATCGCGATCTACCTGCTGCTCACCCTGCTGTCGCACCTGCTGCTGCGCCGGTGGCACGACAGCGCGCTGGGCGGGGAGGGGTGAGGCGGCGGGAGAGGCCGGTCTGAGGCCACCCGACGACGGCCCCCGCCGAAGATCTGCGGACGAGGCGCTTGTGCCGCTCAGACGGCGCGATGAGCCCCAGGTGTTATCCAGTCGAGCGTAGGATCCGTTCGTCGCTTGGACCTGTCGATCCCGTTGTAGCAACAGGTCGGGGCGCGGAGGCCTCGCACATAGCCAAATCGAACCAATCGCTTAACCACTCCCCGAAGGGGACATGGACACGTCTAGATGATCTTGCGCGCCCTCAGGTCGGCGATCTGCTCCTTGGTGTAGCCGATCTCGAGCAGCGCCGACTCGTTGTGCTCGCCCAGATCGGGCGCGATGCCGGGCTTGGCCGGCGTTTCCGAGAACTGCCAGGGCGTGCCGTGAACCTTCAGCTTCTTGCCGAGCTTGGGGTAGTCGACATGCGTGACGTAGCCGTTGGCGATCACGTCGGGGTCGTTCGACGCCTCGAGCAGCGTGTTGATCGGCGCCGAGACGACGTCCGCGTCGCGCAGCTTCTTCACCCAGACGTCGCGCGTGCCCGTGGCAAACAACGAGTCGAGCAGCGCCAGCAGCTCAATGCGCTTGGCATCATTGTCGATGATGACGCCGAGGTTCTCGAAGCCGGCTTCCTTGATGCGCTTATGAAAGCCAAGACCCTTCATCGCGTCGGCCCAGCTCTCCGGCCCGGTGAGCTGGAAGACCAGCGGCTTGCCATCCTTGTCGTTGAACGAGGCGCTGATGCCCGGCCGCGCCGGCGTGCCGGTGATGCGCGCCTGGCCGGTGACCGGATTCTTGTCGCGCCACATCGTCGTGGTGAAGGTCCAGCCCATCAGGCGGATCACCGCGCCGAGCAGCGACAGCTCGATCTTCTGCCCCTGCCCCGTGGCGCGGGCATGCGTGAGCGCGGCGAGCGCGCCGCCAAAGGCCAGCATGGCGCAGCTCTCGTCGGCCACCGAGGCGATGCCGGTACGCATCGGCAGGCCGGGCGTCGAATAGGCTTCGGCGATGCCGCCCAGCGCCTGCGCCATCGAGTCGGTGCCCGGCAGGTGGCCGTTGGGGCCCTTGGTGCCGTAGCCGGAGATCGAGACGTAGACCAGCTTCGGATTGATCTTCTTCAGCTCCTCGTAGCCGAAGCCGTTTTTCTCCGCCGCGCCGGGGCGAAAATTCTGGCCGAAGATGTCGGCACGCTCGACCAGCTTGTGAAGAATGGCGCGGCCTTCCGGCGTCTTGAGGTTCAGGGTGACGCTCTTCACGCCGCGATTGTTGGTCTCGAAGAAGGTGCTGGCCATGCCCGGCAACACGGTCATGCGCCGCGCGCTGTCGCCGCCGTCGGGAGTCTCGATCTTGATCACGTCGGCGCCGAGATCGGCCATCAGCATGTAAGGCACGGTCCCGGCCTGCGCCGTCGAGCACGACACGACCTTGACCCCCTGTAACGGACCGTGCGGCAAACTCATCCTCCTTCTTTCTGGGACGCAGACGGTCCCCTCAATCGAACAAATGGCAGGCCACGGCGTGGCCCGGCGTGACGTCGCGCAGCTTCGGCTCTTCCTGCGAGCAGCGCGGCATGACGTACGGGCAACGTGTGTGGAAGCGGCAGCCCGACGGCGGATTGAGCGGCGACGGCACTTCGCCCTGCAAGACGATCTCCTCGTCCTCCTGATTGGCGCGCGCGATCAGCACGGCCGAGAACAGCGCCTTGGTGTAGGGATGGCGCACGTCATCGAACAGCGCCTGGGTCGGCGCTTTCTCGACGATCTTGCCCAGATACATGACGACCGTATGGTCCGACATGTGCCGGACTGTGGCGAGGTCGTGCGCTACCAGCAGGTAGGCGACGTTGCGTTCGGCCTGGATATCCTTCAGCAGATTCATCATCTGCGCGCGGATCGACACGTCGAGCGCCGAGACCGGCTCGTCGAGCACGATCAGCTTCGGCGAGGACGCCAGCGCCGCTGCCAGCGCGACGCGCTGGCGCTGACCGCCGCTGAACTCGTGCGGATACTGCTGCGCCTGGTCGGGCCGCAACCCGACCTGCTTCAGCAGCTCGGCCACGCGTGCCGCGATCTTGTCCTTATCGCCCCATTTTGTGACGATCAGCGACTCGGCTATGATGCGACCCGCCGTCATGCGCGGATTGAGCGACGACCAGGGATCCTGGAAGACCGCCTGCACCTTGGTGCGATACGCCTTCAGTGCCTCGCCTTCCAGGCCGTGGATCGGCTCGTCGTCCAGCAGAATGTACCCCTCGGTCGGCTCCTCGAGATTGAGGATCATGCGCGAGATCGTGGTCTTGCCGCAGCCGGACTCACCGACGAGGCCCAGTGTCTCGCCGGCGCGGATCTCGAAGGAAATGTCGTCGACCGCCTTCACATGCCCGAGCGTCCTGGAGAACAGGATACCCTTGGTGAAGGCGAAGTACTTGCGCACGTTCGCGACGCGCAGCAGCTGCTTTTCGGCGGCGGCGCTCATATCGAACCGATCTTCCAGCAGTCGGCAGTGTGATCCGCGCCGATCTGCGTCGTGCCGGGATACGCCTCCAGGCAGCGCGGCTCGACATGCGCGCAACGCGAGGCGAAGCGGCAGCCCGCCGGCAGGTTCATCAGCGAGGGCGGCTGGCCGTCGATCGCGGTGAGCCGGCCGCGCGTGCCGGTCATCTTGGGCACCGAGGCGATCAGCGCGCGCGTATAGGGATGCGAGGGCGCTTCAAAGATCTGCTTCACCGGTCCGCATTCGACGATGCGTCCGGCGTACATGACGGCGACGCGATCGCACATGCGCGCCACGACGCCGAAATCGTGGGTGATGAACAGGATCGCCATGCCGTTCTCGCGCTGCAGCCGCTTGAGTAGCTTGAGGTACTGCAGCTGGATGGTGACATCGAGCGCGGTGGTCGGCTCGTCGGCGATCAGCACCTCGGGCTCGCCCGAGATCGCGATGGCACCCACCACGCGCTGCTTCATGCCGCCCGACATCTGGTGCGGGTACTGGCCGATGCGCTGCTCGGGCGCGGCGATGTCGACGCGGCGCAAGGCGGCCACCGCCTGCTTAATGATCTCCTTGAGCTTCGCCGGCGCGCGCCGCACCAGCGCCTCGCGCAGCTGATCGCCGATGGTGAAGACCGGGTTGAGCGAGGTCTGCGGGTCCTGCAGCACCATCGATATCTTGCGCCCGCGGATCTCGCGCATCTGCGAGGGCGTCCGCTTGAGGATGTTCTCGCCGTCGAGAACGATCTCGCCTTGTACGGTGCGCGCCGCGCCCTTCGGCAGCAGGCGCATTACCGACAGCGCGGTCAGGCTCTTGCCGCAGCCGGATTCGCCCACCAGTCCAAGCACCTCGCCCTTGCGCAGGGTGAAGCTCACGCCGTCGACCGCCTTCACGACGCCGCGGCGCAGAAAGAAGTGGGTGTGCAGGTCGCGGACGTCGAGGATGGTCTCGGCACTGTCACTCATAGCTGACGCAACCTCGGATCCAGCCTGTCGCGCAACCAGTCACCGAACAGATTCACCGACAGCACCAGCAGGGTGATGGCGATGCCGGGAATCAGCGCCACCCACCACGCCTCGGCGATGCGCCCGCGTCCCTCGGATATCAGCAGTGCCCAGGTCGGAGTCGGCGGCGGGATGCCGGCGCCGAGGAACGACAGCGACGCCTCGGCGATGATCACCACGCCGATATTGAGAGTCACCAGCACCATGAAGGTGTTGAGCACGTTGGGCACGATGTGCGTGGCCATGATCCGCAACGAGGAGCAGCCCCGGACCCTGGCGAGCTGCACGAAGTCGCGCTGCCTGAGCGCCAGCACCTCGCCGCGAATGACGCGCGCGAAGCCCGCCCACAGCAGCAGGGAGATGGCAATCACCAGCGTGCCAATACCCTGCCCCATGGTTACCGCCAGCAGCAGCGCGAAGAGGATCGCCGGGAAAGTGAACGCGGCGTCGACCAGGCGCATCAGCACCGCGTCGACCTTGCCGCCGACGTAGCCCGACACGACGCCGATGACGAGGCCGACGCCGCCGCCGGCAGTCAGCGCCAGCAGCGCCACCAGCAGGCTGACTCGCGCGCCATAGATCAGGCGGCTCAGGATGTCCCGGCCGAATTGGTCCGTGCCCAGCAGGTACCTGTCCTTGCCGCCCTCCATCCATGCCGGCGGCAGCAGCTTGTCGCGCAGGGTCTGGTCGATCGGCGAGTACGGTGCCAGCAGCGGCGCGAACACCGCCATGATGACGATGACCGAGATGATGACGATCGGAATCCACGGCACCCGCGCCGTACGCCGCACACCCGCGCTACTGCGGACATTCAGCAGCGAGCGCCAGAACGACTGATGCGGCTCCGGGATCTCCGGCGCGGCGGGTGGATGCTGTTCGGCTACAGCCATCGCAGATCTCCTACCTTGGCGCCGGAGGGGGAGGTGGAATCGAAGGCGCTGCTCATGTCAGCCGGATCCTTGGGTCGACATAGGCGTAGAGGATGTCGACGCCGAGATTGATGGTGAGGATCAGGATCGACTTCAGGATGATCACCGCCTGCAGCAGCGGATAGTCGCGGTAGATCACCGCCTCGTAAGTCAGCCGACCGATGCCCGGCCAGGCGAACACCGTCTCGGTGACGATGGCGCCGGTGATGAGGTTGCCGACGAACACGCCCCACAAGGTCAGCACCGGGATCAGCGCGTTGCGCAGGCAGTGCTTCCAGATCACCGTGGTTTCGCTGAGGCCCTTGATGCGCGCGAGCTTCACGAACTCGCTCTCCATCACCTCCAGCATGGCCGAGCGCGTGATGCGCATGAAGCCTGCGACCAGAAATGTGCCCAAGGTGATTACCGGCAACACGTAGTGCTCCGGCCCGCCCATGCGACTTGACGGCAGCCAGCCGAGTTCCACGCTGAATACGAAGATCAGCAAAACGCCCAGCCAGAAACTGGGCATCGCCACGCCCAGCACCGCTACCGTTCCGGCGAATCTATCGAGCAGCCCGCCGCGATTGAGAGCGGCCAGCACGCCGAGCGGAATGCCTAGGGCCATGCCCAGCAGCAGCGCCCACGGGATGAGGACGAGCGTGTTGGGCAAGCGGTTGAAGAACGCCTCGGCTGCCGGCTGTTTCATGCGGATCGACTGGCCGAGATCGCCCTGCGCCGCCTTGCCGACAAAGATCACGAACTGATCGAGGAGCGGCTCGTCGAGGCCCAGCGTCTTGACGAGGGCGGCGCGGTCCTCGGCGGTGGCGTCCTCCGGCAACATCAGGTCCACCGGATTGCCGGTGAGTCTCCCGAGGAAGAAGACGATGGTGGCGACCATGAACAGCAGGACAACGCCCTGTATCAGCCGCCGCGCGATAAAGCGCTTCATCGAGATTGCGCCGCCGCCGCGCGGCTATCTCACTTCTTCGGCCACGCCTTCTGCTCCGGCCGTGGAATGCGCTCGAACACATCGCCCAGCTCGTGCCGGCCGGGAATGGCGCTGAACTGGCCAACCTTTCTGGTGTTGATGGCGTAATAGCCCATGCCCTCGATGAGCGGGATCACCGTCCAGGAGTCGTTGACAATCTCCACCATCTTGTCGGTGAGCGCCGTGCGCTTGGCCGTGTCGCGCTCGTCGAGCAACGCCGTGTAGACCTTCCCGAACGCCTCGCACGCGGCGTTGCAGTTGTCCTTGTCGCCCAGCAGACGCTGGCCGGCGTCGCGCTGGAACGCCGAGTTGTAGCGCCACTGTGCGTCGGGCCGACCCGCAGTGCGGTACATCGTGGCCCAGCCGATGAGTTGCGCCTGGTCGCCGCGCTCCAGCGGCACGAAGGCGCCGTATTCGTAGTGCTTCGTCGTCACCTTGACGCCGATCTTAGTCCACATGTCGACGATGGCAGTGCCGATATCGACCATGAACTGCGTGCCGGGCAGCGCCATGTTGCCGAACTTCAGCTCGAAGCCGTTGGGATAACCCTCCTCGGCCAGGATTTTCTTCGCCAACGCGGGGTCGTACCGATAATTCTCCTGCGCCCACTTGCCCCATTTGTCCGCGCTGAAGTAGTCGGTGTACTCGAAGGTAGAGAACGGGTACGGGATGCGTGCCTTGCCGTTCATGATATGCTCAACGAGCTGCTTGCGATCGATCGCCAGCGACAGCGCCTGGCGCACGCGCGCCTTGGCGATCGGCGAATCCTTCACCTCGGGCCGGTAGCTGCCATAGAATTGGAAGATTGCCTGCATCGTGCCCGGCACCGAGAGCACCTCGAGGCCGGCGCGAGCCGCGCTCAGCATCGTCTCCGGACCGATCGACGCGATCGCCGCCTCGCCGGTGCGCACCATGGCCACCCGCGTGCTCTCCTCCGGCACCAGCAGGACATGCAGCTCCTTGAAATGCGGTCGCCCGCGCCAGTGGTTGTACGTCACCGCCTCGAATTCGATGCGATCGCCCGGCACGTTGCGCTTGAACCTCCAAGGCCCGCTGCCGATCGGCGCCTTGCGGAAGCCGTCGTCGCCCACCTTCTCGATGTAGTTCTTGGGCATGATCGAGCCTTCGGGCGCCACGGCGCGCGACAGGCTGGCGGGCAGGCCGATCTGCGGCGCGCTGGTAACCACCTTCACTGTGAGATCGTCGACCACGTCGATGCTCTTGATCGTGCGCCGCATGGTAGCCGCCATGGCGGCCACAGAACCCTGGCTCATCTGGCGCTCGAGGCTGAACTTCACGTCATGCGCCGTCAGCTTGTCGCCGTTGTGGAAGACCTGGCCAGGCCGCAGGAAGAAGGTCCAGGTCAGGCCGTCGGCGGACATCTCCCAGCGCTCCGCCACGCCGGGCCCGACGCCGCCCTTTTCGAGGTTGAAGCCGACAAGCGAGTCGTACATCGCCGCCTGGTAGACGGCGTTGCCGGGTCGCTGTTCGAGAATCGGATCGAGCGTCTGCGCGCCCAGCGACTCGACGGCGAAGACCAGCGTGCCCTTCTGCTCCTGTGCGGCAGCTGGCAGCAATGCGGCGACGATCAGGCTCAGCGCCAGAGTCGCAATCCGGGCGACACCAAGAATCATCGTTTCCTCCCAAAAACACGCCCACTGTTTTTTGATGTTGGGCTTCTGTTTACAGGCGACCGACTATCGGGTGCGCGTCGAAGCCTTGTCAACACAACAGATCATCGTCAGCGATGCGGCAAGTACAGACCCGCCAGCGGCGTCGCATCGCCGTGTGTCTTGATGGGGCCGGCGGGACACCGGCACCCCCAAGCTACGCCTTTGCCGGTTTGCGTTGCGGCATGCGGTAGCGGTCCTGCGGATCCTTCCAGCCTTTGAAGTTCGGCTTGCGCTTCTCGGCGAAGGCGGCGCGCGATTCCATCAGGTCGCTCTTGTCGCCGTGCTCGTGCAGCTCTTCGGCCAGCGCCTTCATGTCGGGGGCCGGTTCAGGCCGCATCTGCCGCATCATATAGACGGTGTTGACGCGCGAGGCCGGCGGCAGGGTCAGCATGTGCTCCGCCATGCCCATTGCCTCGGGCATCAGCTGCTCGGGCTCGACAAGCCGGTTGACGAAGCCGATCTGGTGGAAGCGCTCGGCGGTGAAGCGGAAGCCCATCGCCATCTCCATCGCGACGGGATAGGGCAGATTGGCGACATGGCCATGGTTGTAGCCGCCCAGCAGCCAGCGCTTCGCTTCCGACACCTCGAACACCGCGCTGCGCACGGCGACACGCAAGTCGGTACGCTCGACCAGCATGAAGCCACCGCCCATGGCGAAGCCGTTGATCGCGGCGATCACCGGCTTCTCCAGCTTGCCGGTCATGAACGGGTCCTCGATGTCGATCTTCTTGCCGCCGGGCGTCTTGTTGGCCAGCGTCTCCTTCATGTCCTCGCCGGCGCAGAAGCCGCGGCCGGCGCCGGTGAAGATCGCCACCTCGAGATCGTTGTCGTGGCGGAACGCTGTCCACGCCTTGGCCAGTTCGGTGCGCATCTCCTGGTTCAGCGCGTTCAGCCGGTCCGGCCGGTTCATGCGCACCACGAAGATCTGCCCGTGGCGCTCGGTCTCGACGACACTCATCCTGTTTCTCCTTCGATCAGCGATGGCCGGGGACTGCAGGTTATACCGAGTCTGGGTGATTGGGATGTCGGAACCCTGCAGGCCGGTGTAATGGGCGGGAGTTGCATGATCTCGCGCACCTGCGCGACCCGGGAGAGCGGCACGGCGAGCGGCCGCGTCAGGACCGGCGTGCTGCCGGGATCCGGATCGTCGGGGGCCAGCCGATAGTCGACGGAGAAACAGGCGAAGCCCTCGGCAGCAAAGCGGCGGCAATACTCCGCCATGGCGGTGTTGCCGCCATAGGCGCCGGCGTCGGGAAACGCGTCGTTGTCCTTGCTGCCACGATGGAAGGCGCCGCCGAAGGCCAGAACCAGCGCGGGCACCGGTCGCGCCGGTGCCGGTTGTGGCAGGTAGGCGTCCATCCGCAGGCCCTCGCCGCGCATCGGCCCGGCGCCGCCGTTGTAACCGACCCGGCCCTCACCATAGGGCAGGTCCCGCAGAACACGAACGGCCTCTGACATGTCGCGCCTCGATCTGGATGCGCTCGCCGGGGGCGCGGACATTGTTGGTGTCCGCGTGAGGGGGGAGCGAGTCCGCTACGCCGCCGGTTCCAGGTAGCTCTCGAACACCCCGACATGCACCTCGGCGCGATCGGCCGAGCCCGGCCAGAGCTCTTCGGTGCGGAAGCGCACGTCGTAGGTCGGCTCGTCCTCGGCATGGATGCCGTGGGCATGCGCGTCGGGGAAGGGATAGGCCGGCGTGATGTCGACCACGATGCCAGTCTTGCCGCGGATGTAGCCCGGCGCGCGGACATGGCCTGGCACATGCTCGGTTCGCACGCGCACCCGATCGCCGATCTTGTACTTCTGGCGCGTAGCCACGTTGGGCCGGCCGGGCGCTGCGGGCAGCGACAGGGGCACCGTTCCGCCGGCGCGTCGCTCCAGCTCGTCCTGCGTGAAGACGCCCTTCTCAATGCAGAGCGTGGCCAGGCTCGTCAGCGAGCGTTCGTAGTAGCTGGCCGACAGATAGTGCCGCGGCTCCATGCGTTCGATGGCGTGGCGGTATTCGTCCATGTTGTAGATGCCGTGCTTCACCGCCAGCGAGTAGAGCGCGTTGACGCGCTTCTCCCACGGCGCATGGAATGTCTCGGCCTTCGGCTTGTGGCGGACCCGACCGAAACCCTGCCGGCCGCCCATGTCATGCACACCGTCCATGACGGTCTCCTAGGCGAGGCGTGCGACGCCGATCATGGCGTCCTTGGTGACGATCGCGGCGAGCTGCTCCTCGCTCCAGCCGGCGGTGCGCGCCGGCCGCTCGGGCAGGATCATGTAGCGCGTGTCGGCGGTCGTATCCCACACCCGGATATCGACGGATTCCGGCAGATCGAGCCCCATCTCCTTCAGCACGGTGCGCGACTGGCGCACCACACGCGCGCGGTACTCCAGCTCTTTGTACCAGTCCGGCGGCAGGCCGATGATCGTGAAGGCCGTGCAGGAACAGAGCGTGCAGCAGATCACGTTCTGCAGCGTCGCCGTGTTCTCCTTCACAATCAGGTGCCGATGATGCGGCGGCATGGTGAGGCCAAGCTCGCCCACGGCGGCGCGGCCATTCTCCATCAGCCGCTTCTTGAAGGCGGGATCCGTCCAGGCCTTGGCCACCACGCGCGCGCCGTTCTCGGGCAGCCACTTCTCCTCGATCGTGTGCTCGAACTCCTCGATGGCGGCGCGGGCGTTCATGCCGCGCGCCTCGAAGATCGCCTCGATGGCGTCGATGCGCCGCTCGACCGGCGCGGTTTCCTGTTGTCGATGACCCGTGTCGGGCATGGGGTTCCCCTCGCTGAAGCGCGCAGAGTGACGGAAACCGTCCCCGATTCAAGTCGTCCGCGCGCTTGCCTGCCCGCCGGCCCAGGGGTCATGCTGTCGGTCTCGTGCGGAGGTCCGATGGACGCAGGGCGAAGTCCGGGCTGGTTCGTGCTTGCGGGGGCTCTGCTGCTGGGCGGCGGGGCGGCGGCGCAAACGCCGTCGGGTCGGCATGGCGATGGGCACGACCGGCATCACGACTGGTATCAGGATTTGCGCCAGCCCGACACGGGCTGGAGTTGCTGCAATGGCGGCACGGCCGAGAAGCCGGGCGACTGCCGGCCGACCAAAGCGTTTCGCGGCGAAGACGGTCGCTACCGGGCCTGGGACGGGCACGACTGGTTGGTGGTGCCGAACGCGAAGGTGCTGCGGCTGCCCACCCCCGACCGCGGCCCCCATCTCTGCGAGATGGGTGGCCTCGTCTTCTGTTTCATCACCGGCGAGCCGACGAGCTGAGGCGGCTTAGGCCGCGATCGGCGCGTCGCCCGATGCGTCGATCATGGTCCGCGCCAGCATCGTGTAGGCGGCACCCCAAGCCTCGCGCATTTCGGGCGTGAAGGCCGCGCCCAGCCCCTGCTCCAGCGTCCAGAGCAATGCGCCACCGACCGGCGCGTAGTGCGCCGGGCTGACGCCATAGCTTGCGTGGCGGCGGCCGAGCGCTTCCACGGCGGGCAGGAGCGTTTCGAGATGCGCTAGTCCAGCGACGGCGGTGCCCAGCATGGCCATGAGCTTTTTCTTCTGCGGGTCGAGGTCGTCGGGGAACAGCGAGCGCAGCTCTGGCGCAATCTCGAAAAGGCGCGTGTAGAAAAGATCGGCGGCGGTGTTGGCGTTCGGTGCTACGCGGGCGAAGCCCGATTGTACGAGCTTGATCTGGGCGGGGGTCATAGGAAGTCCTTTCGTCGGGTTGGTTGACGGTGGGACCATGCGCCCCCCGCGCTTCGTGGCGATGTCGCGGTGTGCGCGATTCGGTCTCGTGCGTATCGCGCTCAGGCCGGGGTCGGCTGGCGCGCGCCCTCGATCAAGGCGTCGGCCAGCGCGCCATAGGCCTGGGTCCAGGCCGAGCGGACCTCGGGCGTGAAATCACGGCCCAGCACGGTCGCCAGAGCATCGAGGAGCGCCGTGCCGACGGGTGCGTAGTCGGCAGGCTGCACGCCATAGCCGGTGTGGCGGCGCCCCATCTCGGCCAGGCTCGGCAGGATCCGGTCGAGCCGGTCGAGCCCGCTCACCACGGCGCCCAGCGTGGCCATCAGCTTGTCGCGCTGGGCCGCGGCGTCGGGTTTGAAAAGTCGGCGATAGTCGGGCCGGGCGGCAAATAGCCGCTCGTAGAACAGCTCAGCCAGCCAATCCACGTGTGGCGCGACCTGCCAGAACGTCCGCTGGACCAGCTTGATCTCGGCCGGTGTCATCAAGCCCCCGCTCGCCGCTCCAAAAGAGCATCCTTGCCAGGCTGTGTGTCGTGGCGGTGTCGCGGCGGTGGGGGTTCTGTATCGTCTGTATCGCAATCCCTGCCGGCTCAGGGCGACTTCACGGAAGGCGGCCCAAAGCTACGGCGCGGGCCGATGGAGTAGCGCCGCCTGACCCCGAGGTCGGCTCACTCGGCCGCCACGGCAAACCGGTGATCGGGCAGCGGACCCGCGCGGTCGATCGCGGCGCCCGCGTCGAACTTCTTCAGCTCCGGCATCACCTCGCGCGCGAACTGCCGCACATTGCGGGCGGCCTCCTCGTGCGGCATGCCGGCATAAGAGAAGACGCCGACATAGGACGAGTTGCGCGTCTGGCGATGGATTTCCATGATCTTGCCGTAGACCTGCTCGGGCGTTCCATAGACCTGAAGATCGGCGAAGAACTCGATCGCCTTCTGGTCGCCGTAGACCGCGAGCTTCTCGTTCATCTTGGCGTAGTACTCGTAGCCGCGCTGGTTCTTCATGTGCGCGCCGGCGAACTGGTAGTGATCGAGCACCGTGCGGTAGTAGCCGCCGATGTACTTCATCGCCATCTCGCGCGCGCGCTCGGCGCTCGAATCCACAAAGGTCCAGCCGGCCGATACAGGCTGCGGCGCGTCGGTACCGTTGATCTCACGATAGAGCGCGTTGTACTCAGCCAGTTCCTTTTCGACTTCGCGCCACGGCTTCTGCGGGATGATGAGCAAGCCAACCCCGAGGCGCGCCATGATGCGGGCACTCTCGGGACTGACGGCGGCGGCGTAGGTGCGGCCCCGGAAGCTGCGGAACGGGGCGGGCCGGATCGCCGCGGGCGGCTGCTTGTAGTGCTTGCCGTCATACTCCATGACGCCGCTCTCGAGACCGTTCAGAAGCGCGGTTCCGTACTCCACGAAGCGTTCGCGGCTCTCGCCCATGTCGAGCCGGAAGCCGTCGAACTCGACTTTGCCGGCGCCACGTCCCAGCCCCAGGATCATGCGGCCACCGGAGAGGTGATCCAGCATCGAGATTTGTTCGGCCACCCGCATGGGATCGTGCCAGGGCAGGACCACGACCATGGAACCAAGCTTCACATGGCGTGTGCGGCCGGCCATGTAGGACAGGAACTGCACCACGTCGGGGCACATGGTGTAGTCGGTGAAATGGTGCTCGACCGACCATATCGACTCGAAGCCGAGCGGCTCCGCCATGTCGGCGAGCGCCAACTCGTTCATATAGATCTGGCGGTCGCTAAGCGCCCGCCCGGTGTTCTGGAACACCGCAGCCATCCCGACATGCATGTCCGTTCCTCCCGATTCTTGGGCGCATGGTAAACGCCGGTTCAGTCCGATGGGAAGCCGCGAAACGCCGGACGCGCCATTCTTGATTTGGCCCCATTCCGCTGACAGGAAGGCGCATGCGTATCGTTCCGGCCATCCTGTTGGCCACCGCCCTTGCGCTGCCGGCACTCGACACCGCGCTCGCACAGCTTCCGCAGCCCGGCCAGATGACCCCGCCCGATCTTCAGCGCCGTCCGCGGCAGCGCGGCGAGCCACCGCCCGCCGATGCGCAGCCTGCCCAAGCGACCGACGCGCGGTTGGGCGACGTCGAGGCCTACTTCAACGGGCTGCGCAGTTTCCAGGCGCGGTTCGTCCAGAACAACCCCAACGGCGCGATCGTGCAGGGCACGCTGTCGGTGCGGCGGCCCGGTCGGATGCGCTTCGAGTACGACGCGCCCAGCGAGCTCAAGATCGTGGCTGACGGCAGCCAGGTCACGATGTGGGACACCGCGCGTGGCGATTTCGGTCAATGGCCGATCGGCTGGACCGCCGCATCGTTCCTGGTGCGCGATCCAGTCCAGCTTTCGGGCGACCTTACGGTCGACGAGATCGCCGAGGAGGGCGAGCTGCTGCTGGTGACGCTGGTGCAGACGCGCAAGCCACAGGAAGGCAAGGTCGTGATCAAACTGGCTCGGGGACCCCTGCAGCTTGTCGGCTGGACGATCCTCGATACGCGCGGCAACCGGGTCGATGTGAAACTGGCGGACTTCAAGGTGGGTGGATCCTTGCCCGATCGGCTTTTCCGCTTTGATGGACCCGACCCCAGCCAGATGCGCCGCAATCCGAACTGACCTATCGTCGCAGCCGACTTCATGAGGTGGGCATGACGGGCGTCGCGGTTCGGGACTCGGTTGAAGCGGACGTCGTCCGATGCCGCGACATCTATGCCCATCACGTGCTGACCGGCACGGCAAGTTTCGAGATCGATCCGCCTGATGTTGCCGAGATGAGCCGGCGCCGGGCGAGTGTGCTCGATCAGGGGTTGCCCTATCTGGTGGCGGAGCGCGAAGGCCGCGTCTTGGGTTACGCCTATGCCTCCAACTGGCGGCCGCGGCCGGCCTATCGGCATTCGGTCGAGAATTCGATCTACATCGACAAGGACGCGGTCCGACAGGGAATTGGCATGGCGTTGCTGCCGGTGCTGATCGAGCGCTGCACGACGCTGGGGCGGCGGCGCATGGTGGCGGTGATCGGCGATTCCGCCCAGACCCCGTCGATCAGTCTCCACGCCGCTTGCGGCTTCCAGATGGTGGGCGTGCTGCCCAGCATCGGCTTCAAGTTCGGCCGCTGGCTCGACAGCGTCATGATGCAGCGGCCGCTCGGACCCGGTGACACGACGCTGCCCTTTGTCGAGGCCTCGCGTCGGAACTAAGCTGTTCAGATGACGGGTCAGAATCGGCGCCCCTTGCGTGCCTGGGCTTTTCGGGACGCCACGGCGTGGTTCGCCGTGGAGCCGGTTGCCGATCTGAAGCGCGGCCCGCTGAGTTGTCTCTATTGTTGGGCCCGTCCATGACCCACGCGATCGGAGTGGCGGCATGAGGCTGATCGACTATTTCGACCGGGGCGCCGATCGGTATCCCGAGCGCGACTGTCTGCACGATGGAACACGCGGCTGGATCTACGCGGAGGTCCGGGACCTCTCGCATCGCATCGCCACTGGGCTGCTGGCGGCCGGGCTCGGCGAGGGCGACAAGGCTGCTGTCTACAGTCCCAACCATGCGATGGCCTATGCCTGTCTGCTCGGCATCGTGCGGGCGGGTGTGACCTGGGCGCCGGTGAACGCCCGCAATGCGCTCGAGGAGAATCTCTACATCCTCGACAACACCGACGTGTCGTTCCTCTTCTACCACTCCGACTTCGAGCCGAATCTCGATCGTCTGCGTGCCGCCTGCCCGAGAATCCGCTCCTTCATCTGCCTCGATGCTCCGGGCTTTGCCGACTGGATGCGCGCCCAGCCCGCGCGGGCGCCCGATCTCGCCGATGATCCGGACGGAGTGGCGTTTCTCGCGAGCTCCGGCGGGACCACTGGCCGACCCAAGGGCGTGCAGATCACCAACCGCAACATCGAGACCATGAACGCCATCTTCTGGGCCTCGATGCCGGTCACCGAACCACCCGTCCATCTCATGGTCGCGCCGATGACTCATGCCGCGGGCGTTTGTTCGTTTCCGCTGCTGCCCTATGGCGGCACCAACATCT
>Ga0194133_10005016_pt1 | contig 17163 bp, 8 predicted proteins | sample TA2KigOf40mmetaG_FD_155448 | JGI IMG/M metagenome (GOLD analysis project Ga0194133, IMG submission 155448) | Freshwater microbial communities from Lake Tanganyika, Tanzania - TA2015055 Kigoma Offshore 40m | ecosystem: Environmental > Aquatic > Freshwater > Lake | place: Tanzania: Lake Tanganyika... | reverse complement strand
TTTAGAACAAAAATTGCATTCATGACCCCTAAATATCTCAAATTATGGATACCTCTAGGATCCCTAAACCTCTGAGAATAAGAACGACTGTAGAGAAGTCTTAAATCATGATTTGATGGGAACTTTGAACCTCCATGGGTATTACAACCTTTCATGCAACAATAATTAACTGGTGTGCTGGCCCCTCTAAAAAATGCCCAGCCTGGAAAGTTACTTATTGGTTGTCTAGCTTGCTCACACTTTGTCACAATGCGCTGCCGCCCCTGCTGGAGTTGACCTTTTTATATTGAGGTTTTGTTACAATTCAAAGGCATGCCTGCCAGAGCAATGTGACAAAAATAGAGATGGGCCCTGACCCGACCAGACCTGAGCTTACTTCTGACCCGCAGTAAATAAGAGGCCGACCTGCCTCCGACCCGGGTACTTTCAGACCCGACGCGAAGAGATTTTTTTGACCCGAAGGGCAAAAAATTGAAAAATTTGATGTTTTTAGGAGAAATTTTCCAAATTCAAACCCAAACCATAAATGGCTGACCCAACCCGAGCCACAAAAAATTGACCAGACCCAACCCGGGTCAAAAATTTTTGATCCAGACCCATCACTAGACAAAAAGTGTCGTGCAATGTTTGACTAAGTGGCGTGCCATTACGCCCGAAAGGACACACGCTCGCTTTGCTCTTCGCCTTAGGTTCAAAGTTATATAGTAAACTGGGTAGGCTGGCCCCTCAAAAAATGCCATAGTTATATTTGAAACAGCTGTCTTTCATGCCCCTGCAACAGTACCATTTTATAAGGTGGATTTCAATGAAAAACAGTGGTAGGGGAGAGGTCAGTGGTTTTGCATAAAACTAACTAGTGATGTGCGATGCTTGGTTAAGACAGACGAGGGGGAAACCTGCTTTGGGGAGTTGGTTAGGTTAGGTAAGCAATAAATTCATTTTTGGTAGTATAATGTTGTCAATAGGGGTTATAGGGGAAGGGTCGCTCAGGAGGTTTTGGCAAAAAATGCTGTTTACTAAATCTTAAGATTTTTATTAAGTCCTATTACTAAAATTATTTTAAGTTAGCATTTCAAAGGCAACTAAACTAAGATAATTCATAGTCCACAATCTATCATTATATGGTCAGAATAGTATTTTAAGTGTTTTGTTTCAGATAGATTCATTCACTTTTTTAGTCCCAACTAACAAAACATTTACCTCATGAGACTCAGTTAAATTTTGATTTTTTTTGTTAGAAACTTTTTATCCTCTTTTCTCATATTTCTTTGCAAACAAGGTTAGGAATAATGAGAGAGGCCATATTTCATTTATATGAAATTCTTGATAATGAAGAAGTTCATGTTGCACAAGTTGGATAAAATAAAAATGTCACAAGCTGTATATTATACAAAAAGAAAAAATATACCAAGTAGGTGAGAGGACTGTCATGACTTGGAAGTGCAAAATTTCATGTTATGATCCTTTTATACAGATTAAAATAAAATTCTTATTCTTATTCTTTTATTAAACTCAGGCGACTTAACATTACATGATGCAAATCTTTGTAAGAGTTGTGCCCCCTCAAAAAAAAATATTTGAGGGGGTAAATAATAAGAACAAGTACAACACTAACAACTAGATCAAATAAAAAGTTCATTATTGTGAATAAATGAAAAGTCACTTGCACAAGTGTTTGAATAAAAGTTTAATCATCAGGTTGACTGCAACAGGCTGCCATAGTAAGATTTCTTCAGAGCAATTCTAATAGCGTCCTTTGACAGTGCTCTGTCGCTCCAGGGGAAATCAAGGCAGCTTAATACATGACCAATCCAATTTTTCGTGATCTGTTTTCCTATTTTTGTCTTTGATGAGTCATAGGCATAGATGAATCCAGGTTTACGCCTTTTACTGTAGAAATTAGTGGACATGTGTTGAATTATAGATGAGGTCTGATTGGAGTTATAGCAGTTGATAAAGAGTGAAGATAGAGCAAATTTGGACCACTTATCTGGTGGCAGCCATTGGGTCTGAAGTGAGACATTCTCCCTGCTTGTAATCCTTTAACACCAGGCGAAGGGTTTTGAAGTGCAGGCTTTCAACGATCCTAAGCGACTTTTTGTTTAAAGCTGGGGTTAGCGAGACACAGCACGCATAGTAGAGCAGTGAGAATACTTGGGCTGTGACAATGCTTATGGCCTCTTTTTTTGTCAATTTCTTCCTTATCACTCTAATACCACCGATTACCTTCACAACTCGTTTCTTTAGTGCAGAGACATGATCATTCCAGGTCAATCCTTTGTCGATGACTATTCCTAGTGCTTTAATAGAAGCTTTCGACTCAACAGCAGTTCCTTTCACATTTATGGTCACTGGAGGGTTGTTTTTCCCAAATAATATAATCTCTGTCTTTTCCTCATTCACCTTCATACCTATTTCCTCTAATGCCTCAATGTGTGTGGTTAAACAGTTTTCAATTTTTTCTACCAAACTCCCCTGATCTTCATCATGGAGCACAACATATGAGTCATCAGCATACGAGGTCAAAACTGCATCAGATGGGATTTTGATCTTAAGTTCTCTTCTCATGAGGTTTTCAAAACAAGTAAAACATATTTTGGGTTACTCCAATTAACAAGTCTGAGGCTGAGGTCTGAAAGGAGCGTGCGTGACAGTAGAGATGACCCTCCCAATCAAGAAAAGAATCAATACTGAATTGTTTATTGATAGAAGAATACTTACATAGTAAATAGTGAGGGTGAAATGGGCACTATAGAGAGGGTATGGGGGAGGTCAGCCATTGGTGGTGGCTGATCTGAGGCGCTATATAACAAAATATATGCGAATGAGCAAGCAGGACAGCAAAGGGAATGTAAAGGAGATTGCACCTTGACATTAACATATCATATAATTGAAAAAGAGTAAATGGGGAATAATAAAGAATAGAGAGGCACCTCAATATTTAGTTTTGATGCATTCCGTTATGTTGCAAATATACCTCAATACACGTGTAAAAAAGTCCCGTCAAGACCCCTAGACATGGCGCCTTGGTGACCCTTAAAGTCACAAAAACTGTGTTTCCCTCCCCAGCACCACTTTTAAGAGCTAACTGCAGGAATCCTGAGAGTGGCATCTAGTACAGTTGAAAGAAAAATATGTCACGAAATGGCTATTTTCAAAAGTAAAATTGTTGCTGAATTTAAAATGTAAATTGAGTAATTCTGTAATAAAAAAGAAGTGTTGATAAATGGGAAATTAATTTTCAACATAGTAAGTAAAAGGTATGATGGTTAAAACACTATTGAATCAGAATGGCAGAGTATAATTTCAAATAAAGGATAAAAATTCTTTTGATGCTGCAGCGCCATCCAGTGTCTTATAAAGATACTTGACTCAGGTGCAATTGCAAAAAATATTTCTCGCTTTTTTTATCTCCCACCTAAAAACACCAATAAATTATTGCCCCATTTGCATTTCATTTTTTGGACAAAAAATACACCAATTATCCATACCAGCACACACAATTTTTCTCAAAAAATACCACATTTGTTCCTCCAGGGTGCCTCATAATCGTGTGAGATACAGTACCGTTTTTTTGGTCGGGTCAGTCTAGAGATGGGCCCTGACCCGACCCGAGTCGAGCTTACTTTTGACCTGCAATAAATAAGAGGCCAACCCGCCTTTGACCCCAGGTACTTTTTGACCCGACCAGAAGAGATTTGTTTTGTTCAAAGGAAAAAAATTGAAAAATTTGACATTTTTAGGGGAAATCTTCCAAATTCAAACCCAAACCATAAATGACTGACCCAACCCGGGTTAAAAATTTTTGACCCGGACCCATCACTAGGCCAGTCGAAGTTTAATTCAACAAACTGTGATATGGTCAATCTTCATAGCACTAAATCCTCATATCCAACTAGATTTTCTCCTACAATAAAAACTACATTTCTGGGAAAAAATTTGCCACTAAAATGCAATTTTTTATTGCCTATTTTGCACCCAGGTTACAGTCATGAATTTTAAGTAATCAGCTATAATCTTTCAGAATTAATCCTAATTATTGTATGAAAGTTTGTCATTTCTTCAACAAAGTTTACAAAAGCAGTTTTGGTAACTCGAATTTGAGCTAAATGATAATGCCATCCCACTTCAAAGTTAAAAAAAATTATCATGCAGAAGAATTTTTTTTTAATTTCAAAAAGGTGAAGCGATATTTATCAATGGATCGTTGACTTTCATTACTTTGACATTTTTCAAAATAGCAAAATCTGCTGATAGTTTGAATACTTTTTCTTTTCACGCCTTTAACTTTGCATTCAAACTTTATCCAAGTCCGTCACAAAATTTGATGAAATCTATGTGGAGATTGGAAAGTTTAATTTTCCCAGATTTTCTCGAAAGTTTTTCAGCATTCTGTAAGGACTTTGAATAAATTGAGTAACTCTACCTCATAGAAAAATTATTTAATTTGTGTTCGATTGGAATGTTTTCAAACTTGAAGTTTCCAAATTAATAGATGGCTGTGCTAATTTGTTTGCTTTTATCCATAGGAGATGCCATTTTTTAACTATGGAGTTCAAGTCTTTTCCCTTTACCCTTTTAAACCCCATATTTGTGTGTTGTTGTTGACTTTGATGAATTATTGGCAATGCAGACATTCAAAAGATAATCATTTTGAGCCACATTTCACATTTTGCATTTTAAATGATCAGTTTTTTCATTAGGTTAAAAGTCTTTATCAAATTGGCTCAAGGATAAATTATCTTTTGAATTCACAAAATGCAGGAATAGTTACTGTCCTAGGACTGCCCTAGTACTGATGTAAACATATTATTAAGTAAACTAGACCTGACCCGACACGAGCATACTTTTGACTCGAGATGGGCCCTGACCCGACCCAAGCTTACTTTTGACCCGCAGTAAATAAGAGGCCGTCCCGCCTCTGACCCAGGTACTTTTTGACCTGACTCAAAGAGATTTTTTTGACCTGAAGGGAAAAAATTGAAAAATTAGACGTGTTTAGGGGAAATTTTCGAAAACCAAACCATAGATAGCTGACCTCACCCAACCCGAGCCACAAATAATTGACACGGACCCATCACTACTTTTGACCCACATTAAATAAGATGTTAACCTGTCTTTGACACAGGTACTTTATGTCAAGATTCTATAAGATTTTTTTTGACCCAAAATGAAAAAAAATTGAAAATTTGGGAATTTTAGGGGAAATTTTCCGAATACAGAGGTGGCTGACTCAACCCAAGAAACAAAAAAATGACCCGACCCGGGTCAAAAAATTTTTATCACTAATGTCAACATACTTTTTTCCAAAGTTTTGATTCAAAAACTGAAAATATTCTGTTCTATCTAAAGGTACTTTTTTGAATATTCAAATTTTGCAATTTTCAATAAGGCATTTATAACTTATTTTTCAATGCCTTGAAAACTACAAACACTCCAATTCAAATATTATGTTTTTCTATAAACACTCAATTAAATTTATATGATTTAACCGTTGCCTTTTCTCCATCTGTGAAAATCGAATTCATAATGCCAATAATTGTCATGGGAAATTAAGAAACCTGACTAGTTAGGAGCTTTCAGGAGCTAAGCTTAGCAAAAAAAGGATAAGAATTGAAATAAATTGCTTTGTTCTTGGAACAGGCTTCAAATTATTGGTTCAACTTTATCAAGAATTTTTTTCTCTCTCTCTCCATCTCATAATCGAAATGCTGATCAAAGTGTTTTTCAATGAAAGCTCATTAAGGTGCAGTTATGGTTAGTTCATCAACTTACCTTTGAAAAGGCAAAGGAATCCCAATGCCAAAGTCCAACATATTCCGTGTGTTGAAGCCATTTCTAAACAATACTTTTATCCAATTTGTTAGGATATTGATTGCAATGGGGCACGATTAGATGCCAAAGGATTGCCCATTAAGCAGATCAATGAGAAAGGCAGACAAGAGATGTTGAAGAAAAACAATAAGATTCCATTTCACTTTTCGAAGAGGATTTATGGTCCCTTTGCTTTTGTGTCTGTGGCAAGAGAGGTGTTGCTTGAAAAGTCAAAAAAGAGATACTTTTCTTTCTTCTAGCTGGCCTCAAGGGTGAAACAAAAGCCTCACAAACGAAATTCTAAAGTGTTGTAATTCAACATTTCATCAGATGCTGAACCTGAAAAATAAATGAAACTATCAGAAAACAATGCAGAAAGAACCTTTAAATTATTCTTATGCAAAACTATTGTTTTAACAATCAGTTCTTTACCATAAACACTTAAATTGACCTCTTTTGAAATCAAATAATTCTTGTGCCTTACATAAGGTTTTAGGTAATCTATTAGTGCCAATAATCCTCTCTTTAATCATAATTTCAAGCTTGCTTTCAACATATTTCAAACCTCATTTCTCTTCAATCTCACTTCCAATTTTCTGGGTTTTCCTGTACTTAACAACTCTTGTGTGTCTTGGTTCTACATTTGGTTGTCTTAAAAGTTTAAAAAGTCTGTTCAGTAAAGCTTTTTGATATCAAAGTTTCCTCACTTTTTATTTCTTCATCATTATATATTGTCAAGATGGGATACACAAGTACCACTTAATTTTTTCAAGCCTTAAAGTTATTTCACTTTCATTAAATTGTTATATAGCTTATAATCATGAAATGATGATTTCAAAAAAGTTTGGTGATGGCAATCACATAAAATAATCTGTATTCGTTTTTCTTGCAGTCACTTGAGTATCTCTTATTTGTTGTATATTCATTCCATCAATTAGCAGAGTCAATAAATAGTAGCTATCTAAAAGCCCTTCAAAAATATAAAGCACTTATTTTCCATATTGTAGCTATTGTGAAAAATTATTATCTTAAATGTAGTGCTTTTACTTTCATCCCTTGCGTTCAGCTGCTTTGAAAAAAAGCTTAAATTTTTCTAAGAAAACTTTTCACTTCTTTCTTCTGCCATTCATGAAAAAAATAGGTAAGCAAGAAGCTTGGAGATTGAGGATTGACTTTGAATATAAATGAGGTCCTTGTTGAAATGAAAAAAAAATAAAGAATTTATCTTGAATTGAAATAACACTTTCAGATTCTGTTTAAGAACTTCTGATCAATGTATTGATAAAATGTTTCAATATGTTTATTGCCACTTTTAGTTAATTAAGTCTCTACTCTTGACTGCTTTAAACATCCTCAAAAGCATCTTAAAGGATACATATTTCGTCACAAAAGACTAGCCTTGTTATGAAAGTTGGAGCTGTGAATATCTTAGGCTTGTTCAAGTGAACAATTGACTTTCTTTGGTTTAGAAGACTTATTTTGGATCACAAATTGTCTTTGTCAAGAAAGTTAACTCCTATATAACTCTTAGGTGTTTGTACAGTTACTAATTCTTCAATATGGTTTATGCTTTATTTTTGAAGCTGTTTTCTGTAATTTGATTGTTATTATTTGGCTTGTTAAACAATACCACTAAAAACTATTTTTACAGCTAAACTCATCCTGTTATTTAAGGTACATCATTGGATAAAGCAGGATGGAAGTTTATCAGCCATTTATTTTGATCAATCTTTTTCTTTTTTCCAAGCTAATCATCATAGAATGTTGAACCTCACTTAACTGGAAAATAGTCTATCTAGGTAACGAAAATTGTTGAAACTTGATTTCCTTTTCCACACACACTCAATATATCATTACAGAAGAGAGTTGATGTGAAGCCAATCTTGATAAATGAAGGCCCAACAGGGAGCTGTTCAATAGAAAATTGTCTTTTTTTTCTCAGAAACTCTACTTGACTCCAGAGTAATTTAGTAGTGTAAAGCTGACCAAGTGATAAACTATCATGTCTCCAATGATCCATTGAAAAAGTCACTATCTCCTAAATTTTAGCTCTAGAAGGCAGCTTCTCACTAATTGGCTCCCTTTTAAGGTAAAAAGAGATACATTTTTCTTTGGACTTTGATCGAAACAGATAAATAATTCAGAGTGATCTGTTCGAAAAATACAATCTAAATTTGGAGATTTGATGCCTGCCATTAGTGTCTTACATCTAATCCAATTACACAAATGGGACTCCTTTTTCACTTCTATGCGTAGAGTGGTAATTAAGACCAATTCGGCTGAAAAGTAATTAGAAAATGTTAGTATAACTTCAGCAAATTTGGATGAGATTGTTGACCCAAGGGCTGAGAATATTATTCAAGCTTCTTTACATTATTTCCTCAGTTATTTGGAAAAACAAATGGTAGTTTTTTAGCCCATAATAAGTTGTTTATTTTGAGCTTATGATCTTTAACTGACAATATACCCAGAAGATTATTGAAGGTTGGGTATTAACAATCGTTCCATCAGCCTCACAGGCCAGCAATTTTGTTTAGAAAGGATGGAATATGTACCTTTCCTAACCTCAATAATCTGTTCAAGTGTTTCTCCTTTCACCAGCTTGAGAACTACTACACTTTTCTGCTTTTGAAGATGAGTCAGATGAAAGCAAAAAAAAGCAAAGTAAAATATATTCCATAAGAAGTGAAAATTCATGAAAAGTACAATATTTTTGGTTTCTTATATAGTTAGAGAAGGCTCATGGATTTTAAAATGTCTGGTGAAGGTATGAACATATTTCATTTAAATTTTTAAGGCTTTTTTGGTTTCTTTACTGTGAACTGCAGTCCAAGATTTCAGATCTCACGCTAACCAATTTACTCTGTAATGATTCACACATGGTATCCCACTTGTTTTAGCAAAAAATATATGAAGTAGAAATGTACAAAATGATAACAATTATACTTAATGACCCGTTGCAGTATATACAGACTTAAATAATGATTAATCGAGGTAACCACCTTGATAAGAGCACTAGCAGATTATAATTTTTCTTGCTGAGGGATATATAGTTGATTTTTTTGCAATCCTGCATGAAAAAATGGCTGGTTTGGCTGGGGATGGAACCCTTTCTCAGTCAGTTGCATTTGTCCACCTTGTCTAGATATCCCTTTGGAATTCAACAAAATTGGTAGTTTGACAATTGATAGCTGCTTGTGCTTTTTATCTATTTAAAGTCTGCATTCATTGAAGGTCCTTTCTGTGAGTTAACGGCGAACCTGGGTAAATAATTTTGCATCATTAAAAATTTATAATTATTTTCAAGTTTAAGAAATAACCCTAAAACATTCAAACACCTTGTTCTTTACTCATAATTATCATTTTCAATTTTTTCATCTACAGTTATCAACAATATTTTTGGTATGGTTTTCTAATTAACAGCCAAACCGAAAGCTGCTTTAATCCTGGGTTTACAAAAACATAAGCCCGAAAAGGTCAAAATACAAATCCAACCTAATTTTTTGCCTATTTCAGCTTAAAAGTGAATGATTCTTTGGCTAATATGGAAAAAATATCTTTTTTTAAAGTGAGTCAGATCAAGTTGGTTTCTTTTTTCTACTCACAATGTGATTCATGATTTCCCTAAAGTGTGATTTGTTTGATGTAATAATAAATGCAATTGCTTTCCCAGGCTTTCTCGATGATTATTTATTCTCTGTGGCATCAACTTCTTTATTGTCACAAAAATTGTAGAAATGTTTTTTTTTATTATTATATAGGAATTTTCCCATCACCAAATTGGCTGGAAAACATGACCAAAAGCAAAAGACCATTTTTTGTCAGTCAAAATCAAATGAGGATGGAATCAATAGTGGAAATGGTCATGAAAATAAATGACATAAAAGTGGGAGTTGCCTTTTTTCATTGGAAGTTAGACCTGAAATACTAATGCACTCTCTTTTGAGTTGATCTTCAATCTTCACATATTGGTGTTATCAAACAAAGAGCGACCATAATGGAAGAGTTTCAAGCATGAAAGGTTTTGGTAATCATATTTGACAAAGAAAGAGCAAGGTTTTTTGGTGTAAAAGAGAACCAAACTTCATTTAGATACCCCAAAAAATCCTTTTTTTGCAACATAGAAATCAGTCTTAAATATATTTGTCCAGATTGAATCAAGGGTCAGTAAATGCAGATTGAAAAAAAACCAACTTGTTATGTGTTTTTTTAAATGATGAAAAAACTTTTTCTTTTTGATATTCATTTCAGGACGCTTTAATCTGTGAATGGTAAAATGTGTTTTCGAAGCATCTCAGCAAATAAATTAAATGTTGGCCGAAGGATTTTCAAAATAAACCAAGCTTTAACTGTCCTCGAGATGAGTATAGGAAGGAAAAGAAAATGAAATTGGTCTAAACTATCTTTAAGGATTTATCTTTTAGATTTCTTATCGACTCAATTTTATCCAAAGTATATATTTACCACAAAGTATTTGATAAAATGACATTTTTGACAGTTCTTTATGAATGCTGACTTGACCTCCACAAATTCTTGAAGAAACTTTTCCTTGTTTTTGTCTATCTCAGCATTTTCTCAATCAATTAAAAATGCAATTCTTTTTATTTGTCTTATCACTGTGTCAATCCAGATATCAATTAGATAAGAAAACTTTTTGATAGTTCAGCTAAAAATTTTCACCCATCTTAGATAGATATAGACAATGATGCAGTTTTTTATTACTGTTAATAAAAACCCCATTTACATTTTCAAAATTAGTTTGATTATTCTCCAGGGGCAACTGTGTGGAGTAATAAAAACCCCATTTACATTTTCAAAATTAGTTTGATTATTCTCCAGGGGCAACTGTGTGGAGTTACACATTGCTTGAATGCAGATGATTTTTTTAATCAAGTAAGGTTTGGCAAAATGTTCAAGTATATAGAAACCTTTTTTTTCCTGTTCATCTAATTTATTTTGCCATAGAAAATGTCTATCTTGAAAAGTTATTGTAGGGGCTAAGTTTGAAAATCAAATCCTCTGGGTTGTGCGAAAAATTCCCTTTACAATTTTAAAGCTTGCCCCAAAAACCACTGGGAATAGATAAAAATATCTTTTTTTCAAATCCCAACTGAGTCTTTTTAACAAATTGATTTGATTGGAGCTCGGAATGGGAAACGACGACAAAAGCAAGCTGGAAAAGGGATCCAATTTGAAAGTCTCTTTGACAAAACTCACATTTGTTAAGCTGTATATATCCTTTGAAGGATCGTCATGAGTTATTCAAGTTGGACAATAATTGTTCAAACACTCCCGGAGAGAATATCTTTTGAACTTGTTAAGGTATTCTGCTTGTAATAAACATATCTAAATGGTGGAAAAATGCATATTTGAATAGAGCATTTAGATTATGTATTTAGAAGGTCAGACTATTTTATTATTTGTTACTTTGAATGGTGGACTTAACAAACTTGGGTTAATCAAATCTTGCCTGTGCTTGGGATCAACTGACAATCACATATTTTTGATCCTTCCACCAAACAAGTGACATGACCATTTGCATTGAAGTAATGATAGCTTTCGTTGAGAGCTGATTTTCTGCTGCCTTTCATGACAGAGATGATCAGTGATAACTAGAGGTGGGCCCTGACCCGACCCGAGCATACTTTTGACCCGCAGTAAATAAGAGGCCGAACTGTCTCTGACCCGGGTACTTTTTGACCCGAAGGGAAAAAATGGGGATTTTTAGGGGGAAATTTTCCAAACCCTAACCTAAACCAAAGAACCGACCCAACCCAAGCGACAAAAAATTGAGTTCACCCGGGTCAAAAATTTTTGACCCGCACCCATCACTAGTGATAACCAAGGGTCAGAGGTTTTCCCTAGTCAGAGATCAAACCCTGAAACTTCAAGTACCCAGTACCAGAAGCCTTGAGCCACGAGGATCCTCAAAGAGCTCTTACAAATATTTATGGTCATTCTCTAAGAGATGCTTGTTATTGAAAAAACTGATGTTGTTTTACAAGTCTTTCAAGCACTAACTCAAATAATGAGAATTGTTAAAGACTCTTATGGGCGGCTAAGAAAGCAATTTCTTGTCCAAGAAAGAGAGGAAAAATTGTCTAAATTGGCAATTATAAAGTGTCAATTATTTTTAATTGAATAGTTTTATCCATATGCTGGGACGAGATTGAAACTCTTACCATAGAATAATTCTTCACAAACAAGATCTTAAATGTTCTCCTTTTCAAATTGAAAATTTTCCTTCAACTTTTTCTCCAACCCATTTTTGACTTCAAGATTGAATTATGCCTTACTTGAGGCTTAAAGGGGTAATTTGTTTGCACTTTTTTTCCTTCAAAAAGATATCTTTTCATATACAACATATACATTTTCAAGTTCAAAGTAAAAAATGCCTCTTTATCCCAACTCAAATATTAAATTCTAAAGACGCTATTTAAGCTATTTTGCAAAGTAAATTTGTAGTGAATTAGCTTTTTCTTCACAAGGAAGAAAGAAATGTGATCCTGATCAAAGAAACTTTAAGTTCTTCATTTTTGAATTGAAAAAGTTTAAACGGAACATGTGGAACAAGGCATTGACATTTTCACAGCCTAGAATTCGAAATTGTTCCTTTCGTTGGCACACTTAGATTCAGCAGGAGCCTCTTGAAATACAGAAAAATGATTAAAATGGTCCTGGTTAAAAAAAAAAAGATGAAGAAGATAAGGGGAATGGGAAAGGACGAGAGAGAGAGAAATGAGAACACAAATCCTAATTCAACATATAATTTCTACCAAATTCTCATTTTTCCATTCCATCTTCATGCCCCTAAATGAAATAAGTTTTTTTAATAACATGATGAATTGTTTAAAATTGTGATTCCTTCAAATAAATCTTTCATTTATTGCCTTTTAGAGCAATCACAGATTCAAGTCAGCCTTTTAAAATAATGGGGATAAAGTTTGTGGGGTTTTAAGTTTCCCCTCAGATTATCTTTTCTGGGGACAATTTAAGCCCAAAAGTTTATTTGTTTCTCCCTACTCTGCACTCCATTATTTGAACCTGTGACCTCTGAGTTATACCTTGGCTTGGAGCTTTCACACGCACAACTGTCCAGCTCCATTAATGGATTAAGGGATCAACTATCCAAGTCATGTGAGATTCAAACATGAAACTAAAAACATTAAAGAAGTCCCAAACACCAGAATATGTTGGAACAAAATTTGTGTTTTTGAAATATTCTTTTGCCATAACGCTTGAAAAAGTATCAAACAAATTTTTAACTTTGAAAAAGGATATCAGTACCGGCATGTTAATCTCTTCATCAAGATAATGTGATGAAAGTTAAAGTTTTATCTTGTTTTGTATTGCATAGGTCTTTCTATGAGAAATGGGAGGTCCAGAGTTCAATCCCTGACCTGATTGACCTCTGAGTCGGCCTTAATTAGTCATCTTACGATGTCTATCTCAGGCAAAGAGGTCTTTAGGTTAATTGACCTTGAAAAATGATCAAATATGTTAAAAATAAAAATCATGGTTGAAGAACTGAAAAATATTGCTATGGAACTGTTATAAGTCAACACTATACTCTCATAAACTTGATTTAGTGTTATAATTATCAGTTCTCTTTTTTTTTGTTTACATATCGCGACCTTCCCTAAAGGGAAGGATCGGTTAACCGACTTTGGTCGGTTTTTGCCAGTGACGATGTATGTTTAAGCAAAATTTAGGCTGATTGTAGTCTCCTCCAAAGAGGAGATTGTAGGATGTTGATCTTGGTGACGACCATGGAGATGGCAAGACTGGGTTATGTAACCCAGGATTGGGAGATGAGGGCAGGGTCGGCAAAGATGGAGAAGCCGACACACTGCTTTCATGCAAAGAAGGGCCGTCAATTTGGATTGTTGTGGGAAAAAGGTCCACATTCCTGATAGTGATTGAATCAGTTCTCTATACAAGCTTTCTTAACTTTTTACTTTCCCAGGACCACTACTACACCCAACTTGGACTTTTTACAAAAGGAAAAACAGTGTGCAACCACTACATATAAAAACAAAAATAATAATCTTGTTCAAAAATAGACCCATTGGATCAATCACATCTTTATAAGAGTCCCAAAATAGACATTTTATAGTGTTTATTGTCACTGCAGATTACTATTATCCTGACAGCAGGTTCCTTGCAATCTGTTGTTGAAAAATTGCTAGCAAAGGGTTGCTGTGGCTTAGAGGTCATAGGCACCTGACTGAAAACTAATATCTAAGGTTGTGGGTTGAGTCCCTGGCCACCCATGCCAGCAATTTTTCAACCCCAGATTGCAAAAAAAATCAACAAGGCACTCTCAGTAAGAAAATAGAAATCTGCAGTGACCATAGACTTCTATGGCGGGACTCTTATAAAGGCGTTGGTCACGTATCAACATGGCCTGAGTTTATTCTGCACAAGATTATTATTAGGGAGAAGATTAAACCGACAACCTTAGATATAACTTTGTGCCTTTATGATCTCTGAGCAAAGGTGACATCTTATTTACTTAACTAGATTTTGGATTTCAACACCTGCAAGACACCCAAGGGAGAAAATTAAATTGTGGTAATGTTTGACAAGATTGATAAGTAAGAAAAAGTTGAGCTTGATCAAAAAATCAAGAAATTGGATACAGAGATAATGGTTTTAAAAATCATATTTAAAGTTTAGGTTTATTTGCTTTAACATTCAATGCAAAGACTTTTAAGTAAGAAAATATTGTTGAATCATTTGCATCAATTTGATGAAACACAATCATTTACATTAAGTTGATTGCTTTTTCAAATTATGTGGGTTGTAATCAAAAATTTGGAAAATAGGATCACTTATTTTGTCTGTGTGTGAGCTAAAAAGTATGTGTTATCATATTTCTTACTTAAATTTAGTTATCTTTTAATCTCATTTTCTCATTATCGTTTTTCAAACTTGATTTTAATTTCTTTCTCGGTAGAAAAAAACCCTCAACTTTTAATCGAGTTTGTAATTTCTTCTCATATACAAAAAAATACTAATCTGCAACATCTTAAGAAATTGAAGAAAAAAAAATACTTGACCAACTTTTTAATGTCATCGCATCTGGACGATACTTTCTTCAGAATATCAAGATGAACTTTTGCTATATAATAACAAATTAAAAAAGTTTAAGATGCACAGAGCTAATTTTCAGAAAAAAAACCATATGAATTGAATTTGACAATTCTGAAAGTGTTATTTTTTTCCAGACTTCTTCAACACTTCTCCCGCCCCTGTTCTTAAAATCTAAAAAAAATCAAGCTGTCAAAAAATGGTTTTTCTTCTAATTGGATTTCTTGAAAAGATGACAAAAATCACGATTGCCTCATAAATGGTTTGTAGGGGAATTTTTTTTACTTTCAAAGCAACAATCTGGATTGTAAGTAAAGAAGATTTGGACGTTTGAAAACTTCTACAAGGAAAACCTTTCATTCCTCTGCAGATTTCGAGCATGTAAGGTGTTGCAATTTCGACTTTGAAAACATATTTTGTTGCCATAACAATTTTCATTAAATGAAGATTTTCATTTGTGGCAGTAGGAGGAAAACCCTTTGCTTTGATGATTCTTTGAAACAACTTTAAAGGAAATTTTTTTGATCTTAACGTTTAGTTACTGCCAGCATCTGCTTATTTTTTTTCTTTTAGATGAAGATATTGCTTTTTTTCCTACTCATATTTTGCTTCCTCTCTTTATGTAATTGAATTGTACTCCCAGTATTTGTTTTCTATCCAATTTATTGATTGGAAACCACTTCCCAGGTCTTGAGATTTTCTCAAAGTTTAGACTCAATAAAAAGGGCACAGAGGGGTTAGGATTGGAGTAAAAAAAATTAACAAGCCAAAAAAAGTATTGATGATGGAACTCAATCCAAAAAACCTCGATTTTTTATGCAGTGGAAAGCAACATTTTATTAATTTTCAGCTATTTAGTTTGAAGCATGCCAATTTAGTGCTTGAGATTCTGGGTTTGATCCCAAAGGCTGGACAAGTTTTTTCCAGGGTTCCAAGATGTCAAAAGTAAAAATAACAAGAAATCTTCATGGAGTTCAATACCAGATAACAGCTATTATTTTTCAGATTAGTGAAGAAATAAAATTAGAGGCTTTCTGGAAAAAAATATTGCAGTGACACTTACAATGGCCAAGATTATTTTGTGACTTTTTTTTGGAAGACAAAACTTGAACAAGATATTATTACCATTGTAACCTCTAGCTCATCCCTGCCACCCCTCCAAAAGTAATTCTGAAATTGGCCTCCATCCAATAGGTGTGAAGAAGGAAGAGGAGGAGGAAGAAGAAGACATTTTCGCACAGATATAAATTGATGAAAACTAATGAAGATACACATTTTTGTGTGTGGAAAAAGGCACCCCAAAAGTCCAATAAAACAATTCGTTTAGACTAAGAGTATGGGAAGGGAAATAAAGGAAAAATGTTTTTATTATTGCCCTGTGAGACCAATAGTGCTATCACATTAATTGCAGTCATGTTGGAATTTGTTTGCTTTTTAATGATCATTGCTTGTTCTCAACACGAAAATATATTGACAAATAGTTAATACTCCAAGAAGTAGTGTGAGCCAAAACCAACATTACATGTTTAGTTCTATATACTCTCATCCCATTTCACTCATTAACCCAAATGTAAATGCTGCCAACGAATGTGACCATTCGTTTTTTGTTAATTACTTCCACTCTTTGCATTCATCTGATTAGAGTAGCCTTGAGTTTTGTACCAAAGACCTTGCCTAACGGACATCATGTTGACTTGACGTGTTAATATATTGAGAAGCAAAAGAAAGAGGAAGCAAATACAGAAAAAGTAGGTGGAAGAAAAGTTTTTCCAATTAAGAAAAGTTGATAGGTACCTCCCACCCATAAAGGTGGCATCTTACCTCCTTTACTCTGAAACCATTGACTCTATCTAAGTACCATTAACAAAATATCAAAAATGTTCTCATATAAAAACATTTTCTAATCAGAAATAATTGAGATAATTTAATGGAAGGTCCCTGAGCTGTAATTAACCCAGGCACAGAATAAACAGAATGGCTACAGTAATAAACAAGCAGGAGAGGATGATTTTGACAAAGTTATTGTGTAAGTCTCAAGAACCAAAGCAAAAAATGTGTTTGTTCATTTTCACAAATGGATCATAATTATGCATGCCAATTTTTTATTGTCTTAGAAACACAAAGTCAGAAGAGTAACATCGTCCAATCCATCCAAATAGGGGCTCAAGGATAACTCTTTTTTTGTGTAGGAAAAAATACCTAAACCTCCTTGTTATTCCCAAAGCCTTCATATTTTTTACAAATGGTAATATCGAG
>Ga0194133_10005014_pt1 | contig 17170 bp, 25 predicted proteins | sample TA2KigOf40mmetaG_FD_155448 | JGI IMG/M metagenome (GOLD analysis project Ga0194133, IMG submission 155448) | Freshwater microbial communities from Lake Tanganyika, Tanzania - TA2015055 Kigoma Offshore 40m | ecosystem: Environmental > Aquatic > Freshwater > Lake | place: Tanzania: Lake... | reverse complement strand
TTCTTTACTTGGTTTTGTAAGTTTTTCAATGTCATAAAATCTATACCATCTCGATACTGTTTGGGTTGATACTTTATATTGTATCGATAACTCTCTTAAGCTCAGGTGCTTCTGATTTTCGAGCTCTTCTTTTTTAGGTATTGTTTTCATTTTAAAAACCTTTGTTTGATTCTTAAAATCATATTATATTAACACTAAAAATATTGCAGTAAAGATTAAGATAAAAAGTAAAAATTTTATGAAATCTAAAAGCAGGTAGAAAAAACCATCTTCTAAATATAAATCATGACCTATAACAAGAAAGATAATTAAGACCAAAACAAACATAACAAAGAAAAAAACTGTTTTCATGAACGGTTCGCAATCTATACCTTTTTCCAAGATAAACGGATTATACCCATAATATGATCTATAACAGAATTATCATACCTACCTACAATTTCTGTCGTAAATCCATCATTAGAAACCCAAATATATTTTTCATTCTTATAATAAGATAAATCAAGAGTGTTATTTCTTACTTCTATTCCACATACCGTACCCTTATTATCTTTATGTATTTCAATAAGTGTTTCTGTTTCTTCATTGTTCCAAATATCCTGAGAATACTCTTTAAATTTGTATTCTTTTAAAATATTTTCAAAATCATCTTTAAGTTTAATTTTAGATTTTAAAACTCTTTTCCCATCTTTAATTTCTGTATACATTTTAGGCACTCCATAATGCTCTTACTTTATCCATTATGCTTTCTATTAACTCTTTGTCTGATGTATAGATATTACTTAAATGATCTTTCCATTCAGAATCTTCTTTTTTATATAGAAATAAATCCTCCGATTTTACATTCTGAAAAGGATAGGCTACTTTAAAAATCAATTCTCCTGAGGATAAGTATTTTATAGATACGAAGATATTTTTACTATTCTCTAAGAACCATAAATCTTCTGTATACTTTCTAAATTTATATTCAGATAAAACTTGATTTATGTTTTGACTTAGATTGATCTCTTTTGTGAGAACTCTTTTTGAATTTACTATTTCTGTAAACATCTTGCTTACCTTACCTTTCTTTTGTTTTGTATTATATAAACCAACCCCAAAACTCTCTTATCTTTTCCATTATCTCTCTTAGTACATCTACTCCTTCTCCTATTGTTCCTTCTCCTGATTGATCTTGTACTACCCATAACTGATTCTTGCATTTAAAGAATGCAAATTCTTTTACTGTACCTATCATCTTTAAAGTTATTTCTTCTATTGTATCTGTCTCATCTCTTATTACTAAAATCTCTATTCTTGTTTCTTTAGTATTAGGCAGATAAAAGAAATCTGGCTCTTTCTCTTTAAAATTATATTCCCCTAAAACACCCCCTATATCCTTATCTAGTTTTATCTCTACAATTATCTCTCTCTTCCCATTTACTATTTCTGTATACATTATTTCTTTCCCCAATTACTTCTCACTGTTTCCATCATATGTTCTATCATATCAGAATCTCTACCTATCTCTTTACTCTCATTTAAGAACCATATTGCTTTATATCTTGTGTAATTAAATATCTCGCCATTTATACCTAATGAAATATTTTCTACTGATCTAGGATGATGAGCAACAAGAAGTTTAATATCATGAGTAAGTTGCCATTCAGACATTTCGGGATTCTTAAATGCAGGAAGATTTTTGACCCATGTAAAGTTATATTCTTTAAGGACATTGAAAATACACTCATCTATACTAAAATCTTCTGTCTCATCTATATTTAAAACTCTTTTACCATTTTCTATTTTTGTAAAGACATTCATTTTGTTTCACTCCATTTGTTTCTTATCTTGTCCATAAGATTTTCTATCATAGCAGAAGCACTGCCTATCTCTTTTCTCGGATGTTTGAGACACCATATTCCATTATATCTTGTGTAAAAATACATCTCATCATTTACGATTAAATGAATATTTGATATGATATTATTGTCTTGATATACATGAACTTGAAAATTCTCATTCAGTTGCCATTCAGATAATCTTTCACCATTCTTGACCCATGTAAAGTTATATTCTTTAAGAAGATCGAAAATACATCCGTCTATACTAAAATCTTCATTGACATCCAAAACTCTTTTACCATTCTCTATTCTTGTAAAAACATTCATTTTGTTTCACTCCATTTTTTACGGATGGTAGTCATCATATCATTAATGACTTCATGATCTTTATTGAATTGTTCATTCAGGTTATGATTATCAGTACTAGCATACCACCACATTCTATGTGAGAAACTGTAGTATCTTTTAAGTAAATCATTTTTAAAGTACAAATAGATATTTAAATTTTTATCATCACCTTGAAATTGTAGGTATATGACAAACTCTTCTAATCTCCATTTGTGTTCAGATACCTGAGTAAAGTGAAATTCTTTAAGTACAGTATCTAAATCAGTTTCTATACGAAGGTGTTGTATGACTGTTCTTATATTGTTTTTGATTTCGGTGAACATTATCTTCTTTCAAAGAGATTTGTATCTAGTCTTTTAATCAAGTTAAGTTCTATTAAGTTGTTTACTAGGTGGTAAGAGTAAAATCCAAATCGATGACAAATTTCATTAAGATCATCTATTGTAAAATTACTTTCAGGCAACATATCTTTTATTTCATGTTGCCATGATCTTACACGATCTAGTTCTGAGTTTTTAGGTTGTTGGTACATGGTAATCCTATATTGAGTTTCTTACTTTATAGATAACATTCAGAAATTGTTCGACCATAGACTCATCGAATGAATCTTCTTTACGGGATTCTAGCCAGTTCTTAAGTGGTTGGGAAGCACCGATCTTAAAATCAAACATATCTTGTGTTATATTATCGAAGAAGCTACTCTTGTTAAAATAGAGTTTATTGTTAGAGAAAGTTACTTTTTCAATCTTATTATTGGTTGTGGCATTGTATGTAGATTTACTATCTTCAGTAGTATCATCTAGGTGGATGACTCTTAACTTACTACCTGCATCTTTATATCGGTTGAAAGTAGCAATAGAATCTGGGTAAGGTACTCTTGGATAATTTGATTTAAGGAATTGGTTATATTTAGTAGTGTATGCTTTATCATTAAGTACACCGTAGATATAATCCATAGCATCGAGAGAAGAGAAAGTTTGATCAGTAGCTAATGTGGTGTCATCTTGGTGAGATTTAGAGATAGCTTTACCAAATTCGTTTAGAAAGTCAGTTGTAAAGTTTGTTGTTTGAGATGCAGGTGAGAGAGGTGTTGCTTCTCTGTAAATATAGAGAGGTGCATATTTAACTCCAGATCCATGTGCTAGTAATTGGTACTCACCTACCTTTTTTGTAAAAAGAACATGGCTGAAAGCATTATTATCATGACAACCGGACTTAAAAGCTAAAAAGACTTGGTTGTCAGCTTTTTCGTGCTTCCTTACCTTTTCACTTCTTGTATCGGTTAGATCACTGTCAAAGTATGCTTTTCTATCGAAAGGGCGATAGGGGATGGTAGTAAAATTACCGTCTTCTTTTTTAGTGACCCTATGCTTGGTCTTTCTGTCATTAACTTTATCTGATGCTCCACTTAGCTCCCCTTTAGTAAAATAAGCAGCTATTTTAGCTTCAAGTCTTGCTTGCCTTGTATCTAAGACTAAGGAATCACAAGCCGTCAATACTCCAGTACCTTTATCCTTAAAGCACCCATCCAAAGCAAAGCTGTCATCCAAATACTCTTTTTTTACATCTTCGTCTAAAGGGTAGAAGTAGTATTCCGGTTCGAGTAAGTTAATTTGTTTAAAGTCTTGTTTATTTACTGAACCTGTTTCAAGGTATTTAAACTTGTCTGCTCTCTTTCCTTTTTTTTCTAAATAGAATACCTTAGCATATTTTTGACCTGCTTCTTTACTTCCATCCTTAACTAAATAGTAAACTGCTACTTGTTGCTTAATAGAAGCAAAGATATTGTCGTCTATAGGTCTACCATATAAATTAAGAACATAAATTTCATCAAAACTTTCTAATAAAGACTTTCTCATATTTTCCATAGCAACAGAAGATAAGAAACTATTGTTAGAGATATAAGCAACAACACCACTGCCATTTTGGTCAACTAAATTCTGTGCATACCGAATGAATTTAATGTAGTCATCATTTAAAGCACCATTGCTACCCTTCATAGCATACTCACTCATAAGGTCAGTTATGTATGTACCTTGATTTTTACTTGTCCCATTATAAGGGGGGTTACCAAGAACTACCATCACAGGCTGTTCTTGTCTTACCCTATTTGCCCCTATCGCCTCTTCATTTAATTGATACACTAAATCACTATGACTCACCAATAAACTATCTTCTACATCCACTGATCCATTTAAGGTATTTGTTAAGTAAATATTAAACCTTTCCGTATCTTCACTTAAACTGTCTTTTAATATCTCATACATCTTCATATGTGCCATTACATACGATGGCATCATCAACTCAAAACCATTCAATCTTGGTATCAAATCTTTATTTACATAATCATTCCATAATGACGGATACTTGTGATTACTCTTGATATACGATACTACTGAATTTAAAAAATTCCCCGTCCCTGTAGCAGGGTCTAATATCTGTACTTTATGCACATTCTCTCTCACTACCTTCTCCGTCTTATATTGATTCTCCCCAACCTTGATCTTTTTCTTATATGTATAATTATGCTTCTCTGAGGATGAAATACCGTCCTTAATTGAAAACTTAGTCTTTAATATCTCATCTACTCCCTTAACAATATAATCAACTACTTCTACAGGTGTATACCATACCCCCATCTGCTTTCTTAACTCAGGATCATATTGCTCCAAAAAATTCTCATAAAAGTGAATTACAATGTCATTGTTAGCCAACTTCAAATTTGAAATGATTTTACTCATATCTGTGTTAGCTAAAATTGTTGTTATCGAATCTATCAAATTATTGATGTTTTGTGATAAGTCATTCTTCCCATTACTCGTTACTTCAAAGAACTGTTTTAATAAAGGATTTGTACTAGGTATATAGTTAGATGCATCTGATCTAGTAAAAATTGAGGTCTGATTCTTCTGGTACGCATAGTATCGAGAAGCAAACAAACCATAGGTTAAAGTCTGTGCATAGAGATCGGCAAACTGATTATTATCTATATCTTCAATTAACATCTTTTTAAATTCATTACGATAAGATACTAACTTGTATTTTTTCTTAGTCTTTACTTTCTGCTCTATCTCCATATCATCTGCATTTAAAGTCTCTAAAATATCTGCTTTAAGCAACTTAGTTTTATCAGCTAACTTTTTAGCTAATGCTAAAGGATTATTAAACTGTATTGTACTTGCCATAAAGTTATCTAGTAAGTTATTAAACTTACTAAAACAAGTAGAATCAGTTTCATCTAATTTACAACTACCTATCAAAACCCCATCTTTATAAAATTCAAAATCTATAAAGTTCGTTATCAATAACTTACTGTAAGTTGCTTTGTACCTATTAAATTGATCTTGGTGTTTCTTATGTGATAAATCTTCTTTAGGGTCTTTAGTTTCTATATAGAAAGCAACCAATGACTCTTTTGTATATACTTCCATATCAATTTTATTTTTACCTTTACCTGTAGGTTCATCAGTAAATATAAGTCCTTTAAGGATAGTTTTAAGTGCTGTTCTGTAAGAGTATTCAGAACCATTACGAGATTTAATATCTTTAAGTTCATTTAAGTAGGTGCTTAACATATGATTATCTTTTTCTTTGTTGTAAGAGGACTTGTAAATTATCTTGAAGCATAGCTTGAAGCATTTCTGGAGTTACACCTAATTTAGCAAACATCTCAGCCATGTTTTGAATATTGTTCTCAGGGGAGTTACTCTTTTTAATCTCTTTATGTAAATCAGAGAGGAAAGCATCTATTTGCATAAAGAGTTTTTCAATAAGGTTGCAATAAAACAAAGGGTCAACTTCTGTACTCTCATCTTCAATTAAGAGAGTAGAACGGACAGTTTTTAATTGATCTAAAGCAACCCAATAAGTAGGGTCTGATGTTTTTCGTGCCTGAGAGTCAATGTCTTTACATAGTTCAGTAATGACAGTTGCCATTCTATTCTTGAATAGAATATCTAAAGCTTTTTGTTCTTGTACTTTTTTAGTATAAAGAAGATGGTCATCTAAAGCTTTAAGTAGTTTATTTTTTTCAGCCACCATAATTGCTTTTAAAGATTCAAATTCTTTTTCTAATTCAACACCTTTCTTATTATAGAAATTGTTATTAATGTGTTCGACAATATCTTCATCAGTAAGATACTTGTCTTTTTCAAATCTTTCTTTCCAAAAGGATGAATCAGATGCAAAGTGGGAAATAAGATTTGAAATATCAAGTTCAACAGTTAAGTTATTTAAATAGGTTTCAAAGTTTGACATGGTTTTATCTTTCTTTATTTTACTAAGGTTTCAAGTAAGTCGTATGTCATTGTAAGTAAAGCAGGCATATGTGTGCTTAAGCTATCTAGTGATTTAATTTGGTTATAAATTTCACAAGTTAAGTCACTTAACTTTCTATCAATCCAATCAGGATTAAACTTATCATTAATTTCGATCATGAGATCGTCATCTTCTTCTTCCAAATAACTAGTTGCCAAAGGAGAATTAAAGATTATACTTTCCCATTCATCTAAAGTCCTATATGCTTTTTTACCATCACTATAATTTGTGACTATCTTATTACCTCTCTCAAAATCTAACTTAATATCTTTTTCCATTAAGTATTCTTCTGCTTTTGTACTCTCAGCAAGAGTAAAAAGATAAGGCAATTTTATAGAACATACAGTCTCATGTGTATGGTAATACACTTGACCATAGGTGAAAAAATCATCATATCCTTCACCATAATCATGACAAATAGTCCCAGTATTGCCAAAAATGTCATTTGTAAGTCTTCTCATATCCACATCATCCTTACTTTCGACCTCTTGTGTGGATTTAATAGCTTTCTTATAAGCAGTATGAAAGAGATCATAAAATTCATCATAAGAATATTTTTGTTCTACCATAGTATTTTCTTTCTTTGGTTGTTCGTTGTACCAAGCATATTTTTTTAATGGACTCTCTTGTTCATAAAGTTCAATAACTTTATCTTGGAAGGTTTTGTCAGTGGTGATTTTAGAAATAATATCTAATAATTTCTTTTCTGTACTCATGGTTTTATCTCTTTCCTAAAAAGCTAGCTAAGGCATCATCTACTACTTTTTGTAGTTCGTCTTTATCTTTGTTTTTCTCTTTTTCTTTTAAGATAGATTCGATCTTAGTATCGATCGAAGCTTTTAAATTTTCTCCCCAAAATTTAATATCTTCAGGTGGACAATCTTTCATATTGTCTAAAGATATGACAAGTTGTTGGATGTTTTGATAACTTGGAAATGCTTTGATTTTACTTGAGTCTTTCATACGGTTTCTCCTTCAGGGTACGCATTGAATATCTTTTGTTGTTGGTAAACGATTCTAATGGTATTAAGTATTTTTTCGGATAATCCTACTAAATCAAAAGTACCTCTTTCTATGTTATGTATGGCTACATCATTTTCACCATAAGGTTCTACTTTTCGATAATAACGGACAATCACCTCAGCAGGTTTATATAAAGTCTTGTTAAATAAAATTTCTGCTAGATAGTCTTTATAACTTATCCCAATACCTGAGCAATGACTTAACTCACAAAACACAATATAAATTTGTAAATCTAAATCTGCTTTATGATAATAGTGATTATAAGTTTCTTGTAAGTAATTACTTAAGGGATTTGAATGAAAATTTAAAAGAATAGGAAAATTAAAGTTTGATTCTTCAAATCCTAATTCAGTAATAAAAGAAGGAAGAATTTTATAAGTTAGATATTCTAAAGCTAGCAAGTCATTCTGTTCTATTTCAATTTTTTGTAATGCTATTTTTTTATCTTCCCATTCTTGAATATTAATCGTTCGTTTTTCTTGGTATGTAGTTAAGCTCATTTTCTCACTAATCCTTCAATAATTTTAACCATCTTAATACCTAATTCTCTAGGATCATCTACAACCACTACATTATTGGGTATTCGTTTAGTATACTCATTAGACATATGATAATCTCTAGTATAAACGATACCAATAAGATGAACACCTTGTGCTTTAGCTAGATCGACTAAACTTTGTAAATAAGGATAAACTCCAGGATCAGCACCATCAGTTAAAAAGAAAGCGATTCGTTTAGAAGCATTGATTCGTTTTGCCATATCGATAGCTACTTGAATATATTGAGATACATAGGTACCAGTACAAGGTTGATATGACCAAAGTTCTCTAAATAAATCTTCATTCCATTTTTCTTTAATCTCTTTAAGCATAACTGCTTCAGGTACATAACTTTCTGTTGCACCATGTGCCCGAGAGTTATGAGATGAAACTCCTACAATCGCACAATTAGATTCTACTCCCATATTTTGAGTTAAGCGACCAACACAAAAAGCTGTACTCAATACCTTTTCCCAAGTAGTACCCCCTGAACCTTGATCCATACTACCACTAAAATCTATACTAAAACTAAATCCACATCTTACTGTTGGTATTCTCCAATATGTTTCATAACGATCTCTATTATCTATGTTTCTTTTAAGAGATGTATATGTATCAGTTATTGCACTTGAATTTAAACTAGCACCGTCAATCGATGTTGTACGATTATAGTTTTCAGACATTAAGAGTCTTCTCAATTTTATAATTTGTGGTCTTAAACCTAAATCTATTCTTTCAGTTAAGTCTTTTTGTTTGCTAGATAATCTTGCCATATTTTTTCTCCTTTATGCTAAATCAATAGGACATACATCAGATGTATCTGTTTGAGCTTGGTCTGTTGTTGCTACTTTTAACAATGGGTCTAATGCACCAATTAATTGTTCTGCATTTCGTGGGTCTTTAAATGAACCATCTACTACTAAAGTTGTAGCTAATTTCACTGCTTCATTAAATCCACCTTTTACAAGGTTACGATCTAAAAATCCTAATGTAGATTTGGCAATTACATTTGCATCTCTTAAAGACACTTCTAAAGGTAATCCTAAAGTCTTAATTGTATTTCTCAACACATCTAAAATATCAACAATTAGCTTTGCTTGTGGTTTATCCAATCTAGGATGATCCCCCATAATAATTTTAATCTCTTGATCCTTAGTAGGCAAGATTGCTCTAACACGAGCAAAACGATTAATAATACTTGCATCAATAGGATTAGCAATCATTGTACCATTAGGATCACCATCTACACCTGTATTACCTGTTGCTACAAATACTGTACCTTCTAATACAGGAATTGCACCACCACGAACATTATCCATTAAGTATGCACTATTACCTAATTGTAAAGCATTTCTCAAAATTTCTAAATCTTGGGGTCTTGCTCTATCCATATCAGATAACAAAATTACATAAGGGTGTAACTTACCATCTTTACCCATAAAACCTTTAACTGCTTTAGTGAGTTCACCATCAGTTACATAAGATTCTGTACCACCACTTGCGGTTGATCTTAGTTCAGTACGACAGACCCAATTATTAGCATTGATACCATCTTTAAAAGCGAATGATTTAAATGGTATACCGAACTCACTACAGATTTGCTCAACAATGGTATCTTTACCACTACCTGCAACACCTTGTACATAAGTATGTTGCTTTGTTACGAGCATACAGAAAGCAACCATTTGCTTCCAATTACCTTCTTTTTTATCTTCAACAAAATTAGGGATACTAATTGCTTTAGCATTTTGTGCGAGTAATTCTGCATCTGTTAAGTTTGATACTTTTTCAGAAATGCCACAGAATGTTTTAGAGAATGTTGAAAATGGATTAAATGCTTGTCTTGCCATGATAGACTACCTTTGTTTTTTTGTTTGTTTGAGAAAACTTTTTTCTTCACTTTTCTTTGTTTTTACCTAGCTTTTTTTCCCAAAACAAAAAATGTAGGTATTTCAAATACTTACAAATTTCAGGGAAACCCCATATATTGTAGAAATCTAGGTACGATAAAATGTAGAAATCTACATATATATATAGGGGGGTCCGCATAGGGGGGTACAAGTCTAAAAATGGGGGGTTTGAAGATAGGGAATGCGGACCCCCCATTTTTAGGGTTTTAGGTACTAGATTTCTATATATTATTCTTTTAAGATTTCTACATATTATAGGGGTTTAAAAAAAGGGTCTAGATTTCTACAATCTATAGGGCTTCCCTGAAAAATGTAAACCTTTGAAATATCTACACAAATTTTTTGCTTGAAAAAAGTCAGGTAAAAACAAAGAAAAGTGAAGAAAAAAGTTTTTCTGAAAAAAAGAAAAGAGGTAGTAAATGGAAATAACGAATGATATTTTAGATGCAAGTTTGATAGAGCTGTTATCAGATATACCGATGACAGCAATGGAAATGAAAAGAAAAGTAGAAATTTCTTTAGGTGCTAAAGGGTACAACACAAATATGGTCACTTCGACAGGTCAAGATAATTTATATATCAAGATAAAAGCTAGACTAAGAAGATGGGCAGAAAAAGGACTTGTTTGTATAAATGTAGGGGAAGCTAAATATATTGCTATAGAGCATCAAAATAATTATCAAGCTCCTACACCAACAACAAGAGTCCGTAAGAGTAAAGTAGTACAAAATAACCTTCAAGAAGAAACTGAAGAGTTTGAAGAAACTTTAGAAACTAAACCTGTAGTAGTAGAAACTAAACCTGTAGTGGTGGAACAACCTAAACCTGTTGTAGTAGAAACTAAACCTGTAGTGGAACAACCTAAACCTGTAGTGGAACAACCTAAACCTGTAGTAGAAACTAAACCTGTTGTAGAACAACCTAAACAACCTAAAACACAAACCTTAAAGGATGCAAGTGAAATTATGAATGACTTAATTAAGAACAAAGATTTTTGGATTGCAAGAGCAAACAATTCTTCATCAAAATTGGAATTACAAGAAGAACCTTTAGATTTAACTTGTCCAAGACTTAGAGCAATGGCAATTCAAAGTACAAAATGTTTTGGTAAAGAATACAGTGCTAAGAATGAAGAATGTCAAGTATGTCCATTAAACACATGGTGCAAAGATAATATTAAGGGATCAAATAGAGATTCAACAGTACAAGCATTTTTGAATTTCAGAACAGTATCTTCATTTGAAGAACCTTTAGCTCAAATAGAAGAGCAACCACAAGTAGTTAAAGAAAGAAAACCAAGAGAAAAGAAAACCAATCCACAGCTTCAAAAGCTTTTAGAAAAAGTACAAAAAGAAGGCAAGATGGATATTACTTTAGAGACAGATATTACTTGTTCAATTTCAGGTGATAAATTGAAAAAAGGTGATACTGCTCATTATGTAAATGGCTTTGGTGTCGTATCTCCTAAATGTTTTGAATAACCCTAACCCTAACCAAACAAATACAAAATATAGCCTATTAAAAATATAACAATATATAATAATTAGAGTCCTATAGAACGAGAGAATTAATATGATGAATGTATATTTTAGCAAAGAATATGTAACTAACACATCTTCAATGGAAACAGTAAATAAAGCACAATGGATGTCAGATAGAATGAAAAAAGAAGGTTTTACTGTAATTAAACCTAATCCATTAACAAGAGAAGAATTGTACGAAACACATGATAAATCTTATGTAGATAGTTTATTTGATTTAAATTATCCTTTTGAAGCAGAAGTAGGTGGTCGTTGGTCTCAAGTATTACTAGATAGTATTAGACACTCAAATGGTGGTGTGAGAGATGCAGTAATGTCAGCTCATCAAAATAGAGTAGCAGGTAGTTTAAGTGCAGGATTACATCATGCAGGTTTAGATTACGGTGCAGGATTTTGTCAAGTAAATGGACTTGCAATGGGAGCTTTGATGGCTAAAGAATTAGGATACAAAGTAGGTATCTTAGATGTAGATGCACATTGTGGTGGTGGGACTCATGATATTATTTCTAGTAAAAAAACAGATATTGTGATTGCAGATATTTCAACAAATAGTTTTGATGATTATGTTAGTGGTACTAAACAATATAGTTTAACCGTAGTACCAAAAACAAAACACTACTTGTACTTAAATACAATCAAAACACAATTAGACTCTTTAAGAAAAAGTCGATGCAATTTCATTATGGTAAATGCAGGTATGGATCCAACATTAGATGGTCTCTCTTTTGATCTCTTAAAAGAAAGAGAAGAATTGATCGCTAAATATATTCATGATCATGACATGAAAGCAGTTTGGGTTTTAGCAGGTGGTTATCTCAGTACAAGAGTAAATGTAACTAAAGAATCTTTAACAGATTTACACATGGCAACTTTTTATTCATTCTACAACCTCTTTAATAAGGACAAAAAATGACAACAGAAAGAACAAATTGGTTTTTCAGATACATGATTGACTCACAACAAAAAACTCATCGTGTTAAACTTGAAGACATCCCTTCAAGATTAGATGATGGTTGGGTACTCAGAGATCGTGAAATATCTATGTATAAAGATAAAATCCAAGCTAAAGTAAAATCTTCGGATGTTAAACAAATCCAAGACTTTCTTAAGACAGGGTATGCTTTTGGCTTAACAGCTGAAAACAGAGAAAGGAAGAGAGAAGAAATAAAACCATACACAAGTAGTGGCTATTATAAAGATCGTAAATATGAACCTATAACAACAGAAGGATTTAAAATGGAAAAGAAAGTTATTGGAAGACCAAGAAAGCAACCTGAACCACAACAATTAGAATTGCCTTTTTTAGAGCAACCACAAATTGTAGAAACTAAACCTATTGTAGAAACTAAACCTACTGAATCCCAAAATCAAATTGCTTTAGGTTTATTTAATACTCTCTTGTCCAAAGGGGTCATTAAGACCTTTGAAATTTCTTTAAACAAAAACGGCAACATTTCTTTTATCGGTGAATGTGAAACAAAATAAAAACAAAGGAAAATAAAATGACAAACTTAACAAAGGAAAACAACATGACAAACTATATCGATTTCGCTAGATCAAATTGTGATCTAGAATTTTACAAGATGTATGATAGACTTGAAAATCTTGCTCAACAATATAATGTTGAACTAGATATTGAAATGTCAGATGACCATTTCAATTTATGTCATCACGAACACTATTTACTTAATGATCCTAAAACATTTTTATCTGAGATTGATTCAGAGTACAAGGTGTTGAGATCAAATATCGATAAAATCAAATTCTTCAGAAAGAATTTAGAAGAAGCATCACAACATTGTGAGGAGGCTATTCAATCTTTGGTTAATGCAATCCAACTGATCGAAGGTCATACTGACCATTCAATCCTAGCTAAGAATATCTATGATAATCTTAACGAATTTATTGAATGGGAAGGAAACCTTTATGGTGGTAGATGCAATGCAGATGAAGAACCTTTTCGTGTTAATGATTGGGTTGCTCGATTAAATGGTAATGGTGGATTTTCAGATTATTATCCATTAGAAGAAATTGAACAATTTGAAAAAGACCTTGAAGAACAGTTTAAACCAATCAATGAACTTATTAAACTTGTAAAGGAAGCACTATGTTAACAGAAATAGAAAATGGGAAAAGAGTAGTAATTCAATCCCCACGAATTGAATTTAAATCCCCTGAGGCTCTTTTAGAGATACTTACCCAAATCTTCCAAGAATTTAAAATGCATTCTCAACATTGCATCTCAAATGCAAGAGAAGCGAGGTACTTTTCTCTGATGGCTAAATCAGGAAAAAATAGAATTAGTGTTGACACACATATGGTGAAAACATATCCGGACTTCGTGTTAGCTATAAATAATTATAACATATTTAGGTGGGAATATAAATATGTTAGTGCAAAGTTTCCACAATTTGAGAGGTCAGAGGTATGTTGGGTAAGACAAGACAATACAGGCACTAATTTATCTTTGAATGAAGTGTTAAATGAAATAATGTATTCAGTCAGAAAAGAATGGAGTAAGAACTAAATGAACTTAACAGAAATACAAAAGGGTAAAAGAGTCGTAATCCAATCCCCTCTCTTTGATGGGAGTATAGATAAAATTACTCAAGTTTTTCGAGAATGTAAAATAATGGAAGAATCATCTCAAGGATGGGCGGTTGACTTAAAAAGATATAAGTATTTTTCGATAATGGCTAAATCAGGAATAAATAAAATATCTATTCTCCTAGATAAGGAACATGAATACCCCCATTTTGTGTTAGGTATAAATAACAACCACAAATTTAGGTGGGATTATGCACATGAAATTTCATCAACATTGTTATGGGTAAGGAAACACAATCTTACAAACCCTTATTTAAGTTTAAATGAAGTGTTGAACGAAATAATAGATTCAGTCAGAAAAGAATGGAGTAATCACTAAATGATAAACTTAACAGAAATACAAAATGGTAAAAGAGTCGTCATTGAAGATAATCTCTTTGATGGGAGTTTAGATACCATATCCCAAATCTTCCAAGAATGTAAAATGACTGCTTATGATATAGGTCGTTTTGCTATACCTGCTAAGTCAGGAAAAAATAATATTACTCTTCTCATAGATATGGAACATCAACATCCCCACTTTCATTTGTGTTTGAATGATGAGATGAAATTAAAATGGGAATATATACCAGACTTTTCATTCAATGAAAAGAAATGGCTATTCATTGATCCTTCTTATTATCAGAACCCATCAGTAAATAGTAATGGATACTTACTTAATGAAAGCGAAATATTGAATGATATCTTAGAGAAGATAAGATATTATTGGAATAATAATTAAAAGAATCATACACATAAGAAATCTGGAAGACTTATGAAACGACCACCTAGAAAAGAACTTGAAAAATTAAAACATCTTAGTGCTTCTGAAATCGCTTCTACTTATAACTGTTCTCAAGATATTGTTTATAGATGGTTTAAATCTTACCATATCCCTAAGAGAGTTAAACGACTTTCTAAAGACAAACTCGAATCTTTAAATCATTTAAGTTATCCCCAAATCGCTAAGAAACTAGGTTGTTATCCAGGCACTGTTTACTCTTGGTTTAGGTTCTATGGGATTAAAAAAATAAACAATAAAATCCCTGTTAAAAAACCTACTAAAACAGAACTAGAAAAGAAGAAAAAATTTAATGTAGAACATCTTGCTTCATTATATGAATGTAGTACCACTACTATTAAAAATTGGTTCACAGAATATAACATTGAACGACCTACTAGAAAGACTCTTATCCTCCCGGATAAAAATGAATTAGAAGCCTTAAATCATATGAGCTGCGAACAGATCGCTAAAATCTATAATTGTGTCCCAAGTACTGTTTTCTTATGGTTTAAGAAACACAATATCCAAAAAATTAATAACAGAAAAATACATATTAAAAAACCCACTAAAGAACAACTTTATGAACTAAGACATTTGCCTTATAAAAAAATGGCTCAATTACTTAATTATAATATCTCTTCTATCTTCTATCTGTTTCTCGAATATGATTTAAAAAGAGATTAACTATCTTCTTTATCTCTATTATCCCTAAATCTCTCCCTACTATATGATCCTCTATTTTTAACTCACCATTTATATATATAGAACTTACTTTGTTTTCACTATAACAAACCTGTAAAACAAATCCCTTCTCAAAATTAAAAGTATATTTATATATAGAGAAATTTAAACTGTACTTATAACTTAAGAGTCTCAATCCTTTATTTTCAAATTCTAACTTAAAAAAATCTAAATGGTTCTGTGCTTTTAATATATCATTCGACTTCATCTGTTTTTTTTCTCCAATCTATTATAATATACAAATTAAAGGAGTATAGATATATGAAAGGTATGTATATCAAAAAATTAAATCTTGTAGTAGGTGTTTATCCCCTTACAAATAAAGAATGGTATGAACATCTTAATGGTGGTCTTGAAGGTATCTTAGATAATAAACCTAAAGTAGATGTTCTCCCATTGTCTATTAAAATGTTCTGTAATACTCTCAGTTATAAGAAAAACCTTAAACATTGTTATATACAACCTGACCATACAGATTTATATAATGGTGGCTATAGACTACTCACTAAAGAAGAATGGGAATATTGTGCTTCTGCAGGTGGAGATACAGAATTATATAGTGGTACTGATGATATATGGGAATTGACCCAATATGCTAGTAATGACTACTCTGATGTTGGTCTACTTAAACCTAATAAATTCGGTTTATATGATATGTCAGGTAATGTTGATGAATGGATTGAAGGTAACCAAATTAAAGATAAAGAAGAACATATAAAACAAACCTTTAATAAAAACCCACACTCTTACACTAACCTTTCTAGATTAGGTTTCCGTATTTGTAGATATATCCCTATTGAAAGTTCATGAAAAATGATAACTAATCTTGTTAATGGTAAAAGAGTTTTATTACCTATATCCATAGGCATCCAACTAGAAAACATTCTCTCTTTTTTCTCAGAGATAAATTTTACCGAAGAATATCTATACTCATCTTCTGATACCGAATTTTATAGATTCCGTCTACAAAACATTTTAATCATTGATCTCGATTTCTTTAAAAGAGGTTTTAAATTAAACATTCTCAATAATAAAGAGGACACCATATTTGTCCATGAATACTCTAATAGGATTTGGTCTAAAACAACTATTGCTTATGACCCTAAGTCTAATAATATTATCCATGCCCACTATGTAGAATCAGATATATCCCCTATCTTAAATTCTGTTTTAGATGATATTAGACATATATGGCAGAACTATAAATGATTAGTACTCTTCTACTGCCTTTAATTCTTTTACAGGCTTCTCTGAAATTAAAGCTTCTGTTGTCAATAATAGTGAAGATACACTAGCAGAATTAATTAAAGCATGACGAACTACCTTAGTTGGGTCAATCACACCAGCTACAAATAAATCTTCAAATACATCAGTAGCAGCATTATAACCAAATGAACCATCTAGTTCTCTTACCTTCTGTACAATAATACTTCCCTCTACACCTGCATTATGAGAAATCTGTCTTAAAGGTTCTTCAATAGCTCTACGGATAATATCAACACCCATCTTTTGTTCACCAGTAAGGTTTAACTTATCAAGTGCTTTACTTGCTCTAATA
>Ga0194133_10005010_pt1 | contig 17181 bp, 12 predicted proteins | sample TA2KigOf40mmetaG_FD_155448 | JGI IMG/M metagenome (GOLD analysis project Ga0194133, IMG submission 155448) | Freshwater microbial communities from Lake Tanganyika, Tanzania - TA2015055 Kigoma Offshore 40m | ecosystem: Environmental > Aquatic > Freshwater > Lake | place: Tanzania: Lake... | reverse complement strand
TTTAATTTTTGAACCATCCAATCCCCACAAGCCTGATGAGCCTTGGTACCCGGAATGCGGGGGCCAAAGGCGACCTGCCTCTCCACCCAAGCCATGGCCGAATCCCCCTGAAACTGAGGAACCGAAACCAAAAAAGTTTCGTTCAAAAGCGACGGTGATTCCGAATCGTTGGCCTTCTCCTCCCAACGGCAACTTTGCAGAGGGGCAATGCCCACGAGAACAAATGCCAAGAGTACTCCATGCGCCGCTCTTCCGAAGAATGCTACAGGCTTCAAAACAAAAATTTTCATGAATCAAGTTAACACGATGTTACCGTTTCGGCTGCCATCAACCCAAGGACCAGCGACTGCCTTCCTTGTCGTCCATCACCTTGATTCCGGCTTCGTTTAGCGCGTTCCGAATGAAATCGCTTTGAGCCCAATTCTTGGAGTCTTTGGCTTGTTGCCTCAAATCCAAGATCAACTTCATTGCGTTTTCCAAAGCAGGGCTTAAAGAGGCATCTTTACCGGAATCCGACAAATTGAAGCCCAAGATATCGGTCATGTAAGCCTTGATCTTCCCAACGAGGTCCTTCCAATCGGCTGCAGTCACCATAATTTTCCCTGATTTCACAGACTGAAATTCATTCAACAATTCATACCCCAAGGCAATCAAGATGGGGGTGTTCAGGTCGTCGTTCAACGCAGCCTGCGCTTTGGCTTCAAAGGCGTTAGCGCTCAGTATGCTGTCTGAGTTAACGGCAGGCTCCTTCCCTGCCCCCGCAAGGGCATGGTTATACAACGCCGATGGGGGAGGCGTGTAGGCAATTAACTCTTGAAGGCCTTGGATCCAACGTTTATAACCTTTGGCAGAAGCAGCAAGAGCCCCATCACTGAAATCCAAAGTGCTGCGGTATTGGGCTTGAAGGATAAAGAAGCGAATGCTCATGGGGTCATACGCCTGGCTGAGCAAAGAATGGGTTCCTTCAAACAAATCACTCAAATTAATAAAGTTCCCCAACGACTTGCCCATCTTCTGACCATTAATGGTCACCATGTTGTTATGCATCCAGTATCGGCATGGGGCGCAGTCGTGGCAAGCTGTCGTTTGAGCCATTTCGCTTTCGTGATGCGGAAAAAGCAAGTCCATGCCGCCTCCATGAATATCAAAAGGCGCATCCAAATACTTGACCCCCATTGCCGAACATTCAATATGCCATCCCGGGAATCCCAGCCCCCATGGCGAATTCCAGCGCATGATGTGTTGGGGTTCCGCATTTTTCCACAAGGCAAAATCTTCGGGCTTACGTTTCTCGGACTGACCCGCCAAGACCCTGCGTTCGTTCCCTGCTCCGGCAACCAGTTCATCCACCACCCTCCCCGACAAGTCACCGTAAGGATACTTGGCGCGGTAGGCTTCCAGATCAAAGTAAACAGAACCGTTGGACTCGTATGCAAAACCTTTACGAATAAGCATCTCGATCATTTCGATTTGTTCCGGGATATGCCCAGAGGCCCTGGGTTCTATCGAAGGTGGCTGATTGCCTAACAAATCCATAGCTTTGTGAAATGCGAGGGTATAAAGTTGAACCAATTCCATGGGCTCCAACTTCTCCAACCTGGCTCTACGAGCGATTTTGTCTTCTCCTTCATCAGCATCATCCACCAAATGCCCAACATCGGTGATGTTACGGACATAACGAACCTTGTAGCCCAAATGCCTCAGGTACCTGCTCAACACATCAAAGGTTACATAGGGCCGCGCATGGCCCAAATGAGGTGGACCGTAAACGGTAGGGCCGCAAACGTACATCCCTACATGCGGAGCATTCATGGCCACAAAGGGCTCTTTGGTTCTACTCAGGGTATTGTAGAGATGTAAATCCCCCTTGTCCGGGGAAATTCCCTTGGCTAATGTTTCAGAAGATGTAGATGGATTCATGGTTGGTCAACGAAGGCAAAAATAGCCATTTATCGACCCAGCACCGCCACAACCGGATAGTGATCAGAATAACCAAACCGAACAAGCTCATGCGATAGCACATGGAATCGTGGGTCTACCATTACATGGTCTATTCGAAAACTCGGAAATGTCCGGGCATAGGTGTTGCCCATGCCTTGGCCCTTGCTTTCAAAACTATCCTTCAACCTTTGCTGAATGCGTTTGACCGCAAAAGAATAGGGCAAATCATTAAAGTCCCCGGTGACTAACAAAGGATAGGGAGATTCATCCATAAATGCTCTGATCAAGTCCGATTGCTCGGCGCGGAGTCTAGCACTGAAGGCGATTTTACGGAGTATGCCTTTGATAGTCCTTTGAGAACTATCGCTCTTCAATTCCAAGGCCTGTACAGGGCTTAGTTCCGGAGGAGAAATTTGATTGGAAGCCAGATGCAGATTCACCCAACGGAGGGTATCCTTGGCCATGAGAATATCAGCCCACATCATCCCCCCGTTATGGCTGGGTTCACCAAGGTTCTGATACCCGTGATCCAACACAGGCCATCGGGTCAGCATCACCATACCACTTACCCACTTCAGCATTTCGAGCGATTCATCATCGCTTCCCTTCCCTTGATTACGGAAAAGTTGGGAATGAAATGGTATCGAAGCATCCAAGAAGGTTCGAAAAGATCGCCGCTTCGCATCTTGACCCAGCAACGTATATCCCTGCAATCCAGGATGAAGCCTTAAACTTCTTAATAGATCCGACTTACTTGGCTCCCAACTGACAAAGTCCTGCAAACCAACCAAATCCGGCTGTACTGCGTCCAACAGTTTGATAAGAAAATCCCTTGAAGAAGAAAAGGACTTGGACGTTACTGAGGAAGGGTCCTGAAGCTTGAACGTTCCCACATTGTACGAAATTACTTTCCAGTTTCGATTTGAATCAAAAGGTACCTTTTGCAAATCACCTTGAACCAAAGCGAGCGTATAAGGGGTAGATTGAGAGGGCCATTGCCATTGCCACCATACAGAATGTACCTTCCAACCCAGGGCGATAATCACCACCGAAATCCAGAATCGAACATTTCCGCGAATCATCCACAACACTGAGCAAATTATAAGTCCTGCCAGCAAGGGATAATACAAGAAGCCCACCAAGGCCAAAGGAGCCAACCATCGCGGGTCCAGCCAAGGGATTGCATAGACTCCCAGCATCCCCAAGGCCAAAAGGAGATTTATTCCTGCGAGGGTTGTGCGCAGGCCTCTCCAAAGAAAATCAAAGCGGGTTTTCATGAACGATGATGCTGATCGAGCCATTGCTTCTCGCTAGCTTTCAAGGAAGAAAATCCGCTTTTGGAAATTTTATCCAACAAGCGATCGGTTTCGGATTGGATGGAGTGGGGGTTCTTGGTGTCCTGTCTCTTGGAGGGAGTGGCGGAGCTTAAGCCCCATGGAGGAAAACGCAAAGCTCCCTGCAAATGGCGCAAATAACCAATACCCCACAAAGCACCGCCAAGATGAGCCCAATGTCCGCCTGAATTGGCCGAAAACAAACCCACTCCATCGTACAGCAACATCGCAAGCCCCAACCAACGCAAGCGAATTGGTAAGATCCCAAACAGTCTTACCTCAAAGTCAGGAGCCAACAAAACCGAAGCCCAGAAAAAAGCCATCACCGCAGCAGAAGCCCCAATCAAAGGAGGTACGGCCGCGAATTGTTCAAGACCCCAGCCGGTCCAAAAACCAGACAAACCTGTTCCCAACCAGAACAACAAGGCCCCAACCAAGGCGCCCCCTCCGTAGAACCGCAAAATCACACTTGGCCCCAGAAAACTAACTAAAAAATGAGCTGCCCAATACAGCAAAAGCATATTCCACAACAAATGCCAGAAACCTTGATGGGTCAACGCATAGGTCAACAAGGTCCACGGTTTCCAAAGACTCTCAAGGGGGTTAGGCGGTAACGCCAACCAATTCAGGATGGAGGCCCTTAATCCAAACCAAGAAGAACCCCACAGCAAAATAAAAACTAACCCGTTGAAGACCAACAAATGCTCAATGCGACCCCATCGATTCCATTGATCACGCACATCAATCATCAGCTTGGATGCTTGGTTCATCGAGGCAGGGGGTGCTTATCGGCCAAACCAACGAACCATCGCAAAGCCGAAGAGCATACCACCCAGGTGTGCAAAATGGGCCACATTGTCGGTAGGATTGGCCTGTACGACGGCCAACAATTCAAAACCCACGTACATCATAGCCAGGTATTTGGCTTTGACCGGAACAAAGAAGAAAAGATAGAGGTAATTGTTAGGAAACATGGTGGCAAAGGCGATCCATATGCCGGCAACCGCACCGCTTGCGCCAATGATATTGGGTCCGCTCAACAAATCTTCTTTGCGACTTTCCAAATCCAACAAGATCTCTGCATTAGCCATTTTTATTTGATCCTCGATCCATAACAATTCCGGTCGTATATCCATCAGGAAAACGACCAAGTAATGCAGAAAAGCAGCGCCGACCCCTGCCACCAAATAAAAAATCAGAAAACGGGAGGAGCCCCACACATTCTCTAGAATACTCCCGAACATCCAAAAGGAGAACATATTGAACAACAAATGCTCAAAATTACCATGCATGAATAAGTGTGTCAAGGGCTGCCAAAAGGAGTACGCTTTGGAACCGGGTAAATGCATGCCCAAAACCTCAATCAAGTCCAACCCAAGGCTAGTCTGTAACACATAAGTTCCCAGAAAACAGAGGCCGTTGATGATAACCATGTTTTTGACCACCGGAGGAAGGAATTCAAACCTTCCCGGGCTAATTTGATTGCTCATGGGGATTCATAGGGGTTAGGGGTTCAAAATTGGGCCCAAAGAAAGATTGAGGATGGACAACCTTCCAAACGGAACGACCATCAGGCCCGTGCAGTGGCAACCCTTCCCGAATTCTCTGGCGCAAAACCAGGCTAATCTGTTTGGGGATGCCTTCATCGAGCAAGGCGGGAACCGATGCGGTACCACGGCGCCGCGCCAGGTGTCCCAAAGTCTCGGACCTATCGGGTACATGGCCCTGAGAAATACAGGAGGAGAGGTAGTCCAACAAGTCGGATACCTCTGCCCATGAACTCCCCGCAGGGATTCCGGTCACCTGCGCTTCGCTTGGAGGTAACATCGCTTCCAATTCGACTCCCAACGGTAAAGCACAGGATCTAAGCTCTTGCAAATCCGTGTCCTGCGGTATCGTCCATCCTTGGGTCTGCAATTTCAAATCACTCGATGTGGGCTTGAAGATCCCATCCAGTTCCTTCAAGAGCCTCTCCGTTTTCAAAACTCCGTGCAATGCCGGTACATTCACGATGTAGAGATCACGATCGGACATGAACACCGCCCATTGCCCCCCAAGGATGCGGCCATCATCCTCCCAAGTTTGGTCCTCGGTCAAGAACTTGTCACTTGCCTGCCAAGCATCGGGGTCCGCAGATGCCCTCCAAACGGTTTGAGCATTCCAATAGGTCGCCGGGTCTGCGCTGGCTCGGGGCCTGTCTGAATCGGCCTCGAATGGATTGTAACGCGGATTCCATTGAACCTTTGGAGGCTGAATTTGGGAAGGCGCACCGGAGGCTATACCCCATGCGTCCGGTAAAGGCTCCTTCTCAAAATCGAGGGAAGGCATCAATTGAAATTGACCCAACGAACGCCGAACCGCGGCCTTGAGGATCGCGTAAATCCCTTTATCCTCTTCAAATTTGACTTCAATTTTGGAAGGATGAACGTTCACATCCATTTTGGAGGAATCAACTTCCAAACTCAGAATATAGGCTGGATAATGCTGTGGAGGTAAAATGCCCTCCATAGCAGAACTCAGAGCATGTTGCAAGTAGGAATCCCTGAAATACCTTCCGTTCACAAAGAGGTATTGGGCATACCTGGTTTTGCGGCATGCCGATGGTTTGGCAACAAATCCTTGTATACCAACAAGCTGCGTCTGCTCTTCGACGGGAACTAAGGCATCGACAAAGGCTCTTCCCAACAACTGATGAATGCGTTGCTTTAGGTTGGCAGGTTTGAGAACATGCAAGACCTTGTCTTGGTGTTGTAACTCAAGGTGAAGTAACGGCTTGGCCAAAGCCAATCGAATAAACTCATCTTCCAGATTCCGAAATTCGGTTTCGTCTTTTTTGAGAAAATTACGGCGAGCCGGAACGTTGTAAAATAAGGAGCGTACCGAAATCCGAGTGCCGACGGTATGGGCAATTTCTCTTTGTTCACGGACTAAGCCGCCATCGCACAAGAGAACAAAGCCGTTCGCCTCGCCGATATGACGGCTGGCCAACTCCATTTGGGAGACTGCCGCGATCGAAGCCAGGGCTTCTCCTCGAAATCCGTAGGTGACCAAACGACTCAAATCTTCCCAATCCGTGATTTTGGAGGTGGCATGCCGCAAGAGCGCCTTGGTTGCCTGCGCGGCGCGAATGCCTTTCCCGTTGTCCATGACCTCGATCAGGGTACGGCCTGCGTCTCGTATGGATACTTTGATGCTGCTAGCCCCCGCATCCACGGAGTTTTCAAGCAACTCCTTAAGCACCGAAGACGGTCGCTGTACCACCTCCCCTGCGGCGATTTGGTTGATCACCCGATCAGGCAACAGGTGAATTTCGTTCAATAGCTCAGTTTCCGACATGGTTGCCCGGGTTTGAATCGTGGGGATTTTTGGTCCCCTTGCTGGAGCGAAACAGGCGCCATCCAACCCATCCGGCGAAAAAAATCAAGGCAAATGAAATTTGTCGCCAATCGGCATCCCCGACCATCACCCCGCTTAGTCCTAAAATTGCGGCAAAAAGACCCACAAAGCGCAAGCCCCCCAGATGACGAACAGACCCTGCTTGGACCATGGTATTTCGCTTAAACCGTATCTTTTTGGTTTCTAAAGGACCTGTATCGCCCACCTTAGCCGCAGTTTTGCGTTCTTCTTTGGCGTACAAAGGCTTGTAGGAGAATTTTTTGTGCCCGGGTGTTTTGAAAAATGAAACCAACATGCTCCCCAAAGTTACGGCCTGTGCTCAGAATGTAATTTTGAACTAAATTAGCGTTCTCATAAAAAAATTTTCGTAAACAAATTATTCCTAACCTTCCCTATGACCCTTTCCTTGCCTTACCGCTGCCCCTTTTTCCCAACCGTGCTCTCTTTGCTTTGTGGAGTAGCATTCTTTTGGCTTCCTCAAATCGCCAATGCCCAACCAGGCGGCCTCAAAGTTGGCGAAAAAGCCCCCGAAATTGTTCAAACCGGGGTGGATGGCAAAGATCTTAAACTCAGTGACCTCAAAGGCAAAATGGTCCTCATTGACTTCTGGGCTTCTTGGTGCCGCCCATGCCGTTACGAAAACCCCAATGTCGTCAAGGCCTACGAAGCCTTCAAAGATTCTAAATTCAAATCCGGCAAAGGATTTACTGTGTTCTCCGTATCCCTTGATCAACAGAAAGACCGCTGGCTACAGGCCATCACCGAAGATAAACTGGTATGGAAAGAGCATGTTTCTGACCTTAAAGGTTGGGGCAATGCCGCTGGCCAAATGTACGGGGTCACCGGCATCCCCATGAGTTACCTTATTGATGGAAATGGCGTGATTATCGCCAAAAACCTAAGGGGACCAGCGCTTGAAGAGACCCTCAAATCCCATTTGAAATAATCAAACTATTGGCAAGGGCTTTCGGCCTTTGTTGCAGCCTTTACTGCGGCCTTTACCCGGATGCACTTTTTGTCAGGGAGTCCTGCGGTATTGAGCATGACTCTCTGACGATCCATTTCGAGCAGTGGAATTGGAGGGCTGATAAGAACCGTTCACATCCCCCGCACACAAGACCACCCAGTCCAAATGGATGGACCCAAGTCCGTTCCAGGTAATTTGGGCGGGTTCGATTACCCAGTCTACCGCCGCAAAGTTGCTGATCAGGCCGGTCAAACGCCTGCTGATCAACAGGGCATCCGTGCCGTTGGTGACAAAATTGTTGTTGACATCCCCGGACCTGATGCGCAGGGGAGTCCAAGCAATTCCGCCCCCGAAATAGCGGGCCACCTGCAAAGCGTCCGATGCATTGACCCCGCCCCAAGGACTGAGGGGGCTGACTTCAAGCACAAAATCTCCACCGCCACCCTGCGGAACTGCAAATTGATAATTCCCCATCGAGTCCGTGGTATCCACCGCAACCACCTGAGCGGTCCCTAACCTTCTCAGCCTGCAAACGGCCCCTTGCAAATACAGAGGCGGGGTGCGGTCGTACGAAACACGACCCGAGAGCGTAGGGCCTTGTCCGCATGGACGAATAATCAGCCCCTGATTTCCTTGGGCCTGCAAGGACTGCATAGTCGGCAAAGGAATCCCGGAACTCTGCACCCAATGAGCCCCCGCTGCCGTATCCAGACGCATGCTCCCCAAAGTTCCCATGGTTGTCAAGGACAAACTCAAAAGAGACGATGCGTTGGTGGCACGCGGCGAACCGGACCACGAAATGGTCCAAGCCCCCGGATTCCCGCTCCATTGCAGCGGACCCCAAAAGGAATCCACCCATCCCCCAACAGGAGGTCCAAATGAGCCTAGATCCCCAACCACCCTAATTTGCCAAGCGATCACAGCCGTTCGGGGATTGGACTGTAGGCGCAAAGACGCATTGCCCCCTTGGCAAGCTGAATCTCCCACCAAAGTAATACAAGCCGGACTTAGGCTAACTTGCTGAATCAGAAGACTATCGCATCCGCCCACATTCCTGAGGGTATCCACGAAGGTCCCCGATGAAGTAAAAATCCTGCCCCTGGGACCAACCACCGCAACACAGCCCTGCAAGACCAAGGTGGAATCCGTGGCCCTGCATCCAGTAAGATTGTTGTTACGAGTTACCGTGGAGCTGCCTTTGAGGAGAATCTGATCCGGGTCAAGGCTGAAGGTGGAGATCGTCCCTGCTACGGTATACGCTTGGACCGAAGCTCCGGGTTGCAACCACAGCGTTTGGGCGGGAATACCGGTATTGGAAAACGTGAGCCGTATCGGGATTTTGTTCCTGAAGGTTGGGGTCACCGATGGAGTAGTTACCGCTTGATTCACCTGAACCCACAAATTGTTCCCGGATTGATTCCAGTTGAGGCTGTAGGTAGGATGACCCTGCCCGTAAACCCAATCTTGAAAAAAGGGTTGCAAATTGACCCCGCTTCCCGCCTCCAGGTATTGCCTGAATTCATCCGTGGTGGCAACTGCATGCTGTCTTCCTAACAAATACTGCCTCGTGGCCCTAAAGAAAACCGTATCCCCTAATTCATGCCGTAACATATGCAAAACGCAGGCCCCCTTTTTGTACGACAATGCCGAATTGAAAATGCGATTTTCGTCCGCCCCGGCTGGAACATAGACCGAGGCATTGGTCACCGATCGAGCCGAGGATTGCGCCGAAGTCATCCATGAATTGGCAGAACTTTGACCCAAAGCCGCCTGACGGTACAGGTATTCACCGTACGATGCCCAACCTTCGTTCAGCCAAATATCGCTCCACGTAGCGCAAGTTACTAAGTCCCCAAACCACTGATGCGCAAGCTCATGAGATACCAAATCGGTGCTGAAGCTGCCCATGGTGCTCATGGTTTGATGCTCCATTCCTCCCCCAAGGGGAGCCATCATATGCCCGTATTTCTCGGCACGAAAAGGATAGGTAATCCATTGCCTAGAGAAGCGTTCCAGCATGTCGGGGGTTTGATTCATATTATTCAACCAGAAATTGAGGCAGCTCTGACCCGAACTGTTGTTGGCATTGTACACCCAATGTTGAATTAAGACCGAATCACCAGGCAACGGCCTTGCATAATTCAAATACTCGGTGTAGGGAGCCACCGAAAAAGCGATCAAGTAAAATGCCTGAGGATAACGGGTTCTCCATTCGAAGCGGCTACGGTTGTTCGGAAGAGTTTGGGTGGAAAACAACAATCCGTTGGAAGCAACTTTGTTGGGGTTGGTGCAGGAACCCACGAAATCCACGGAATCAATTTTGTCCCATAGGTCTTGTTTGCACGGAAACCAATCCGGCGCGCCAAAGGGTTCTGACAAGGTCCATGTCGCACGAACCCCCCAGGTCGATGAGGCCGCCGAGGTCACCCCCGCAAAGAAACCTGTGCCCGATGGGGTTCCCCCGTAATAAACCCTGCATTCGAGGTTGGATCCTGCAGGCAAAGTCTGGTTCAAAGGAAATTTAACCACCTCTCCTGCACGAATCAGCTGAGAGCCCAGGTAACGCTGCCCGTTGAAAACCACCGAATCAATGGTCAAAAACGAGCGTAATTCAAACCAAAAAGTATCCATGGCTCCCTGCAAGACGATCGCTCTGAACAGAACATTGCCACTCAGTGCCGTGGAAGCCGTGGTAACATTCAGATCAAAGCGGTAATAATGAATATCGTAGGCATCTGCCCCCCGATTAATCGCCGCAGCTCTTCCCAAGCCACTTTCTTTCCACAGTCTGCTTCTTTGCATGGCCCCTAGCTTGGCCTCTGCACAGCCATGATGTTCCGTGGGCTGAGCCCAGGTCACTGAGCCTCCAAGGAGGATGCCAAACCCCAAAAATGCCCTTAGGACCATACGAATTACGCCTTGCGTTTGAACTTCATTCATACCCAAAGAAACGCATTCCCCGCTTTAGAAGGAAGGCAAGAAAATTAAAAAGCCCTTAAGGCCTGTTACTTGAGGAATAACAACTCCCTGTACTTGGGGAGAGGCCACAATTCGTTATCCACCAAAATTTCCAAACGATCGGCATGATCCCTAATGCTTTCCAAAAACGGCTTCACTTGTTCGCAATAGACCTGGGCCCTGGTTCGGGTGGATTCAATTTCGTTGGCCTTTTTGCGTGCCAGGCGCATCTTTTCGGTTTGCTCCACGATAGCGGCGATATGTTGTCCGATTATTTCAGCCAATACTTTGAGGGAAGCCGTGCTTTTGGCGTTGATTCCCAGCTCCTTTTGCAAACGGAGGTTTTCCAAACAGCGCTGTTGATAGGTCATCGCCGCAGGCACGATTTGGGTAAGGCTTAGCTCGCCCACAACACGGGATTCGATTTGGAGCTTTTTGATGTAATTCTCAAGCATAATTTCATGCCTGGCTTCGATTTCGCGTTCGGTGTACACCCCCATTTTCTCGAACAAATGAATCGTGGATTTGGATACCATGGCATCCAATGCTTCCGGGGTAGTTCGGTAATTGGAAAGACCTCGTTTGGCCGCTTCTTTCTGCCATTCTTCCCCGTAACCATTCCCTTCAAAGCGTATCTTCTTAGAGGCTTTGATGTATTTCTGCAGAACTTTAAGGAGAGCGCCTTCGCGGCTTTCACCATCTCCGATGGCTTTGTCCACCTCGGTTTTGAAAGCGGTAAGAGTTTGGGCCATGGCGGCATTCAGAACGGTCATGGCCGCAGCGCAATTGGAGGCAGAACCTACCGCTCTCAATTCGAATTTGTTACCGGTGAAGGCAAAGGGAGAAGTCCGGTTGCGATCGGTGTTATCCAGCAGGATTTCGGGAATCGCTTTGATTTGGTGCATAAGAGAGCGGACCTCCACCTGGTCTTTGTCCAATTTGCCTTTTTCGATTTCATCCAAAACCCTAGACAATTGATCCCCCAAGAAGGCCGACATAATGGCGGGAGGAGCTTCGTTGGCACCCAGCCGGTGATCGTTGCCCGCGCTGGCAATGGAGGCACGGATCAAATCGGAATGATCATGAAATGCCTTGATGGCATTCACAAAAAAGGTGAGGAACATCAAATTACTCTTGGGGGTTTTGCCGGGTGATAACAAATTCTTCCCGGTATTGGTACCCAAGGACCAATTGTTGTGTTTGCCAGATCCGTTGACCCCCGCAAAAGGCTTCTCGTGCAATAACACCGTAAGGCCATGGCGCTTGGATAACTTCTCCATCAAGTCCATGAGGAGCTGATTATGATCCACCGCCAAGTTGATTTCCTCAAAAAGAGGAGCGCATTCGAACTGCCCCGGCGCTACTTCGTTATGCCTTGTTTTGAGGGGAATACCCAAGCGGTAGGCCTCGTTCTCCAAATCCACCATAAAGGTGTGCACCCGTTCCGGAATAGTACCAAAGTAATGATCTTCAAGCTGTTGACCACGCGCAGCCCCATGGCCGAACAGGGTGCGGCCCGACAAGACCAAATCAGGCCTGGCATCGAAGAGTGCCGAATCTATCAAAAAGTATTCTTGCTCCACACCCAATGTTGGGAAAACCCGTGTGATGTTCCTGTCAAAATACTGACATACAGCCACGCCGGCTTTTTCGACCGCAGCAAGGGATTTGAGCAAAGGAGATTTATAATCCAACGACTCCCCGGTATAGGAAACAAAAATGGTGGGGATGCACAAGGTTTTACCTGCCGGACTTTCGAGCACGAAAGCGGGCGAGCTGGGATCCCATGCGGTATAACCGCGGGCCTCAAAGGTATTGCGGATACCCCCGCTGGGGAAAGAAGACGCATCGGGTTCCTGTTGTACCAAAGCGCTACCACTGAAAGCCTCGATGGCCTCACCATCGTTGTTCAGCGAGAAGAAGGAATCGTGCTTCTCCGCGGTGGACCCGGTCAACGGCTGAAACCAGTGGGTGTAATGGGTAGCGCCTTTGGCCAAGGCCCAATTCTTCATTCCATTAGCAACTTGCCTGGCAATCTCTGAACTGATGCCATGGCCTTGGTCGATGGCTTCGTTGAGGGCCTCGTAAATCTCCGGCGAAAGAAATTCGCGCATTGCTTTCTTGTTGAAGACGTTTTCGGCAAAGTGTTCGGAGCTCTTGAAGGGAACCGGCATTGCGAATGGGGCAGCATTTTGGCGGATGCTTTGCAGGGCTTGGTGGCGGAGATGGGCCATGGGATAGGTGTTTTATTATTTTCGAGGGTAAATTTAATTCTTGGAGATTCAGAAATTCAGAAATTCATCATTTTCGGAAAAATTTTTTATTTAAATCCAATTTTTATGAATTTTAGATGCTTTTGAACGAAAAAAATATATTTATTTCAGAATTATTCATTTAAAATTCATAAGATGAGCCAAAATATTATATTTTGAAATTAAAATATATTCTTGAATTACTTTGCCTGGTCCCTATCCCCTTCTGCCCCTTAAAACATGTATTTTTGGCCATGCAAAGTCGCTTGGAAGCTCACCTTCCCCTACGGAATTCTTGGGGGTTGCTATGGACCATGGTTGTTTTGACCTCATTGAGTTGGCTTCCACCCACATTTGCGGGAATTGAGCCTCATCCGCAACAACCCAATATGGTGTCAGAGGGATCTGACTCGCTACAGCCTACCAAGGCCGCACCACCTTTTCGAAAAATTTCGGCCCGCAAATTGCCCTTAACAATGCTGGAAGAATTCAGGAAAGATTATCCTGCCGCCGTCGAGCTGCAATGGCAATCCAGAAACGCTGTGGAAACGGATGTTATGGGATTGACTACACCCAGCAGTGCAGAAAAACTTTTGATCCTTCGTCTTGATTCCAAAATATACCGGGTTCAAGGATACAATTTAGGGCAATATTTCACGGCTACCTATCATAACCGACGAAGAATCCGTTACGCTGTTCTCGAAAAGTACGAAGACCTCGCGGCGGATTCGAAATCGTCTTGGCAAAATACCTACCCTGATTGGACTTGCGTCGCATTTACCCGAATTACCACGAACAGCACAAACGGTACAGACGGCACTAGCTTGCAAACCCGAATTTTGGTTACCCAAAAGGATCGACGTCAAACGCAAATCTTGGCCATCGACTCCGATGGAAAAGTTCGGACCATTGTACCTTCAAAGCAATGGAAAAGAATGACTTACAGAAAAATCAAAAACGAAACACTGCGTCTTCAGCTCTTGACAAATTCCCCTTAGCCTGTTCATTATTCCTAAACCATGGCTCATCAGTCCCCTTCCATTGTACCGAACGATGGAATCCCCATGCCTTCACTTGAAACGGCTCTAACCCTGGGCCTGTTAGAAGAAGAGTACCGTGCCATTCAAGACTATTTAGGCCGGGACCCCAATTTTACGGAACTCAGTATTTATTCCGTGATGTGGAGCGAACATTGTTCGTACAAGAACTCCATTCAATGGCTCAAAACCTTACCACGGGAAGGGGATTGCATGCTTGCCAAAGCGGGCGAAGAAAATGCAGGCTTGGTAGATATTGGCGATGGACTTGCCTGTGCCTTCAAAATTGAGTCCCATAACCATCCGTCCGCGATCGAGCCCTACCAAGGAGCGGCAACCGGGGTTGGGGGAATCAACCGAGATATTTTCACCATGGGAGCAAGGCCGGTTGCTCAACTCAACAGCCTCCGCTTCGGAAAGGCGGAACATCCCAAGACACACTGGCTTATGCGGGGCATCGTGCGTGGAATTGGCGATTACGGCAATGCTTTTGGGATCCCGACGGTGGGCGGCGAAGTGTTTTTTGACGATTGTTTTCAGGTCAACCCGTTGGTGAATGCCATGAGCGCGGGGATTGTTCGCCACGGCGAAACGGTCAAAGCCATTTCCGAGGGCCCTGGCAATCCGGTTTTCATCGTAGGTTCCAGGACCGGCAAAGACGGTATCCATGGAGCGGCATTCGCCTCCAAGGATTTGGGCGAAAATGCCGCGGAAGACCTCCCCTCGGTGCAAGTCGGGGACCCCTTCCAGGAAAAGCTATTACTGGAGGCAACCCTGGAGCTGATTCAGACGGGGTCAGTCGTTGGCATGCAGGATATGGGTGCTGCGGGGATCATCTGTTCCACCTCCGAAATGTCTGCCAAAGGCCAAGCCGGCATGCGCATCCAGTTGGAACGAGTGCCCACGCGTCAAGCCCGCATGCAGGGTTGGGAATTGCTGCTATCGGAATCCCAAGAAAGGATGTTGGTCGTGGCGCATAGGGGCCGGGAGCATGAAGTCTTGGAAGTCTTCCGCAAATGGGATATTCCCTGCGAACAAATTGGGGAAGTGATCGAAGGCGAGCATCTGGAATTCTACATGGAGAAGCAACTCATCGCCAAAGTACCTGCAGACAGCCTGGTCTTGGGCGGGGGTGCTCCCATTTATACCAGGAATTATAGCCAACCGGATTATATTCAAGAGATTGCTGGTTTTGATCCTAAGCGGATCCCGGTACCGTCCCATACGGTAGAAGATATGTTACCGATATTGGAGCATTTGAGTGCACACCCCAACCTTTGCTCCAAAGAGTGGGTAGCCAAGCAATACGATGATACGATTGGCACGGCCCACCTGGGTACGCGGAATCCCTCCGATGCCTCCTTGGTTTGGGTCAAAGAAAACGGAAAGGCTTTGGCCCTCACCGTTGACTGCAATTCCCGTTATGTCCACGCCGACCCGCACAAGGGGGCTGCCATAGCGGTGGCCGAAGCGGCTCGTAACATTGTTTGCTCTGGAGCCAAGCCCTTGGCCGTCACCAATTGCCTTAATTTTGGCAACCCCTACAACCCGCAGGTTTATTGGCAATTCGTCAAAGCCATCGAGGGAATGGGCATGGCCTGCAGGGCATTCAATACCCCTGTTACCGGTGGTAACGTGAGCTTCTACAACCAATCGTCATACGAAGGACCGGTGATGCCATCCCCTGTGATTGGCATGCTGGGTCTGCTTGACGATCTAACGCATCAACAAACCTTGGACTTCAAACAAGCCGGGGATAAAATTTACCTTTTGGGACCGGTGACCGAAGATCTTGGTTCTTCCCAATACCTTTATTCTTACCATCAAGTCAAATTGAGTCCCTGCCCTTCGCTGGATATGCAGGCCGAACTAGCCCTTCACGAAGGCCTTCATGCTTTGACTCGTCAACAATTGGTTTTGTCCATGCACGATGTCTCGGATGGAGGGGTTTGGATCAGCTTGCTTGAATCCGCGCTGCACCGCCACTTGGGATTTGAGGTCAATTCGATGGAAAGCATCCGTCAGGATGCCTTTTGGTTTGGTGAAGGCCAAAGCCGTGCCCTGGTCAGCATCGATCCTTCCGAACAATACGCCTTCGAGCAATGTTTAGACGGCCTTGGTCTTCCTTACTTCGCCCTAGGTACCGTAACTGAAGGTTCCATCGCCTTGAACGGTCAGAAATTCCCCGGTATCGAACATTTTGCTTCGCTGTACCGTGATAGCTTGGCCAACAAATTGAACGAAACCTCCTAAGGGTATTGAACTCCGATGCTTGACCTTTATTGAGCTTGGATTTTGGAAATTTTAAGGCTTAAGTCCAGGGCCTCCACGCTATGGGTCAAGGCGCCAATGGAAAGAAAATCGACGCCAGTCTCCGCGTAGGCCACCAAATTATCCCAACGAATATTCCCACTTGCTTCGGTGATCAGGGTTGGCTTTAAGCCATCTTTGGCGAAATTCCTTAGCATGGCCAAGGCCTCTATCAAGCGAGGTACCGAAAAATTATCAAGCAAGACACGGTCCACAGGTCCGGCCTTCAGCAACGTATCCAACTCTTCCAAACTGCGCACCTCTACGATCACAGGAATATCAAGTTTTTGGAGGGAAAGGTATTGCTGAACCGCTGCCAAGGCTTCGCGGATACCACCGCAGGCATCCACATGATTATCCTTAACCAAAATCGCATCGTATAAGCCCATTCGGTGATTCACCCCACCACCGCATCGCACGGCTTCCTTCTCCATGGCGCGGTGCAGGGGAGTGGTTTTGCGGGTGTCCAATAAACGGCAATTCGTATGGGCTATCTTATCCGCCCAAAGTCGGGTCCTTGTCGCAATTCCACTCATGCGCTGCAGGATATTCAGAAAGAGGCGCTCCGCCTGCAATATGGAAGCCACAGACCCCGTAACCTCCATGATGATTTCGCCCGCATGGATACGGTCGCCGTCATAGCGCATCGTCTTGACTTCAAGATGGGGATCCACCTGGGTGAATACATGCATGGCCGTGGACATTCCCGCCAAGACCCCTTCCGCCTTGACCAACAAATGCGCTGAACCTCTTTGATGCGGCGGTATACAAGCCTTGGTGGTATGGTCACCGTTTCCCAAATCCTCTTGCAGCGCGCATCGAATATAGTCTTGCCTTGTCATGATCATAGTATTAAATTAACGAAAGACGAGGCGTGTGATCTCCCATTTCCCCTCATGCACCCCAAAGAAAATCCGGACCTTGAAAGAATCCCCTGATTGGTCCATATAGAGCCCCATTAGATAAGCCGATTGGCCGCCCCCTTG